>PPCM01000386.1_pt1 | contig 44610 bp, 38 predicted proteins | sample 1555541 | NCBI WGS metagenome assembly PPCM01 (sample SAMN05284479, study PRJNA326546) | Marine sediment metagenome, whole genome shotgun sequencing project. | isolation source: marine sediment | place: Germany: Wadden Sea | collected 2012-09-05
GGGTGTGATTCTTTCTGCGGGGTAAATATGTTCTGCTCAGACTAAAAAGCTGTACAAGCGTTTAGTTCATAGGCATAGGATTGTGATGGAACCTAAACAGTCACAGTTGAGTGCTCAAGAGCGTAAGTTGCTGGATGGCTTAGAGTCACATCCCGAGCTGATGTCGCGCTTTTTGTCTATTTTATCACTGGCGCAAGAGCCTACGAACGATGGAGTGATCCGTTCGGCGAACGAGGTTGAGTCGCTGTTGGTTGGCGAGGTTCGCCAACTCGGACGTGAGGGTATGCAGAGCTGGGCTCGGCAAGTAGATGCTAAAGTGGGAAAGCAGTGCCGTAGCGAAGATGCGAGTGTGCAACTGCGCGAAAAAAAACTTTAAAGTGGTGGAGTGTTTTCGGGCAGATCAGTCTTCAGGAATCGGTCTGGCGCAGTTCGTCGAGCAGTTATATTCGCCCGTTGCTTGAGGCCTTGGACGTTCGCCCGAGGGCTTGTACACTCGGACTTGAGCGTGTATTGTGCGACTTTGGCATGGAGCATTCCTTTGCCGGGGCTGTCAGCCGGTTGAAAGAACACTATGGCTTTGAACTCTCAACCAGCGTGGTCTCGCGGATCACGCTCAAACACGCATCGGCGATAGCGGCCATGTCTGTGTGCGACCCTCACCTGCTCCCTGCCTCAGGTAAGGCGCAGATTGTTGCCGAAGCCGATGGCAGCTTCCTGCGCATCGTCAGCAATGACAAACACCGCTCAGGTGACCGTCGCAAGAGCCGCAAGGTCGATTATAGGGAGGCTCGGCTGTGCGCAGCCACCGCTGAAGGCTCGCAAGCGGTTTTTTATGCAGCCACCTTTGAGGATGTCGACGAGGTTGGCCTTTGCTGGGCGAAGACCGCCAAAGAAGCTGGCATGGGGCTGGACTCCAAAGTCCATGTCGTCTGCGACGGGGCGACATGGATACGAGAGCAGGCCGCAAACGCCTTTGGTGGACAAGGCAAAGTGTTGATCGATTTTTATCATGTCTGCGAATACCTTGCGCAGGCCGGACAGTCTTTGGAAGACTCGCCAAAGCGATGGCTGAAAGTCCAAAAGAAGCGACTGCGCGAAGGCCGTATCGTTGGACTGATCAAAGAATTGAATCGACGTCTCGAACCGAAGAATACTCCCGAAGAGGACGCACCAGTGCGCAGAGCGCTGAGGTATCTGCAAAATAGAATCGACGCGCTCGATTACAAACAAGCGATCTGCGAAAAGTTGCCCATTGGCTCAGGCCTGATCGAAAGCGGACACAAACATGTCTTGCAGGCCAGAATGAAAATCCCGGGAGCGGCATGGAAAATACAAAACGCCGAGGCGATGGCTCAATCCCGTGCCTTCAGGGCAAATCAACAATGGAGTCTATACTGGCAGGACGCTGCATGATTACCCCGCAGAAAGAATCACACCCGGCGACGCATACCGTAGCATACCGGCGTAAGCCGGATGACCGAACGCGGCAGGATCATCGGCCTCACGGCCAATGCTACAATAATCAGTATCCCTCTTCAGTCTTGCCGCCGACCCGTCTGCTGCACGAAACTCCCAATATGAGCCACCCAGACAACACACCAGGTCAACTCACTCTCGTCGCCGCACCTATCGGCAATCTGGGAGACATGACTGCGCGCGCCATCGAGGTGCTGCGATCCGTCGATAAGATCGCCTGCGAAGATACCCGTGTCACTGGGAAGCTGCTCAGCAAGCTCGGCATCGAAAACAACGCGCGGCTCATCTCCTACCGCGAAGAAAACGAGCAACAGATGGCGGGCGAGCTGGCCGACCGAATCGAAGCGGGCGAACAGATCGCACTGATCTCCGATGCGGGCATGCCGGCGATCAGCGACCCCGGTTTCCGCCTCGTGCGCGAATGCCGCAAGCGCGAACTCCGCGTGACCGCTGCCCCCGGCCTGACCGCCGCGACCACAGCGATGGCGCTTTCCGGATTACCCAGTGACGGCTTCCTTTACGTCGGCTTTCTCGCGCCGAAGAGCGCGGCGCGCAAACGCTTTTTTGAAAGCAAACGAGAGTTCGAATATACAATCATCGTTTACGAATCCTGCCACCGCATCGGTAAATTCCTCAACGACCTCGTCGAAGTGCTCGGCGACGAGCGCTGCATCAGCGTCGGCCGCGAGTTGACCAAGCTTCACGAAACCGTCCACACCGGCCCCGCCGCTCAAGTGCGCGACCGCGTCGCCGCCGGCAGCCAAAAGGGCGAGTTCGTCGTCTGTATCGCGAAGAATGGGTTCGAGTTGTAGGACGCGCTTCTGCCGCGCAGCGGTCGAGCGCGTGCCAGACGAATACCATACGCACACGGGCTCTCAAGAAGCCCGTCCTACAACTGTGCCCCCTTTTTAACTCAACTTCGGCAGCTTCGTTTCTGGATCGATCGAGATGCTGCCTTCGCCCTTGAGTAGGCGAGCCAGCGCCGCGCCACAGAATTCGCCGCGCCAGCCGCGAAGCATGCGGTGGCGTTCGGCATCGATGTTGTCGATTTCTAAAACAAAGGCGGTGACTTCGGCACGATTACCGATCAACGCGGGGTCGATTTGATCCGCGAGACACATGCCCTTGATCGAGGCGAGGGAAAGATCGACGCGCGCTTCGTAGCCGTCGTCGGGCGAGGGACCGTTGTGCTTGTTGTTGGGCAACTCGGGCAGCTCGCCGTTGCGACCGCGCTCGATCGCTTCCCAGATGTATTGGCGGTTGCGCTCGGCATTGCGCTCACTGAGGCCTTTCATCTGGCGAATATCCTCCACCTTCGCGGGCGGGCGCTTGGTCAGCGAAACGACGGCATCGTCGGAGAGCACGAAGCCGCGCGGTAAATTGCGCCGACGCGCCTTAAGTTCACGCCAGGCTCCGAGCGAACGTAGAATATTGCGCTGCTGATGCGTGAGCGAGCCACTGCCACGGACGCGAGGCATCTCGTAGTCGGGGTCGCGTTCTTCGTAGTTGCTCTCGTCTTCGTAGATTTTCATCTCGTCCTCGATCCATGCTTTGCGACCGAGCTGCTCTGCCTTGTCCATGATCTTAATCATCAGATCGACGGAGTGGCGCACATCGTCCTCAGCATATTTGAGTTGCGCATCCGTGAGCGGGCGCGCGACCCAGTCGGAGCGAGTCTCAGTCTTGGCGAGACGCACCTTGAGCAAAGTCTTGAGCAACTCACTCAGAGAAATCGTAGACGAAAGACCGACGAATCCCGAACTGCGCTGAGTATCAAAAATGTTTTTGGGCAAACCGCCGCAGGCGCGGTGCAGAATGTTGAGATCCTGCTGCGCATCGTGCAAAATTTTTACCGTGTTGGGGTCCGTCATCAGCTCGGCCAGCGGCGACCAATCCTCGACCGCAGGGGCATCGATCAATTCGCAATGGCCGTCGGGGTAACCGATCTGTATCAAACCTAAGGTGGGGTAATAGGTGCGATCCCAAACAAACTCGGTATCCACGCCTACAGCGCCGGCTTCACGCGCACGGCGCACGGCATCGGCAAGGGCTTCGGTTGTGCTAATCATAAGCGCAGTAGCGTCGCTGATTCCAAGCAAGATGGAAAGGAGAATTTTTCATAGTAGGGTCGTCACTTGTGACGACCGCTGTAGCCTCGGCTCTCATGCACTGCGGTCTTCAAAAGTGAAGCCCCTACGCCTACTCCCTCAGCGAACCTGCCGCCTTTTCATCCATGAACGACTGGTAGGCCAGCGCCACGCCTTCTTCGATTGGGATGCTCGGCGACCAACCGGTCGACTGGATTCGGGAAATATCGGTCAACTTGCGGGGTGTGCCGTCGGGCTTGCTCGTGTCGAAAGTCAATTCGCCCTCGTAGCCGACGGTCTTCATGACGAGCCGAGCAAGGTCGCCGATCGAAATGTCGGTACCACAGCCGAGGTTGACCCACTCGGGCGGATCTTCGAGCTGGAGCAAGTGGAGAATACCAGCGGCCGCATCGTCGGCATGGAGGAACTCGCGCAGCGGCGTGCCAGTGCCCCATATGGCGACTTCGCGCGCATTGGATTCTTTGGCCTCGTGGAAGCGGCGAATGAGCGCAGGCAGCACGTGCGAATTTTGCGGATGATAGTTATCGCCCGGGCCGTAGAGGTTGGTCGGCATGGCGGAGTGGTAGCAGACGCCGTATTGGCGGCGGTAGAACTCACACATTTTCAAGCCGGCGATCTTGGCGATGGCGTAGGCCTCATTCGTCGGCTCGAGCGACGAGGTCAGCAAGGAGTCCTCACGGATCGGTTGCTCGGCCAGTTTCGGATAGATACAAGTGCTCCCGAGAAAGAGCAGACGCTCGACGCCAGCTAGATAGGCTGCGTGGATCGTGTTTTGGGCGATCGCCAAGTTCTCATACATAAACTCGGCAGGATAGGTATTGTTCGCGTGGATACCGCCGACGCGCGCGGCGGCGATCACCGCCACATCAGGACGCTCGGCCTCGAAGAAAGCCTTGACTGCCGATTGATCGAGCAAGTCCAGCTCGCTCCGCGTGCGGGTAAGCTGATTGGTGTAGCCCGCCGCTTGCAGCGTCCGACACGTGGCCGCCCCGACCATCCCACGATGCCCGGCGATGTAGATTTTTGAGTCTTTCTTCATATACTAACTTCCGTCTTCTGTCCTCCGTGTTCTGTCCTCCGATCTATCCATTCGTCGCTTGCTTATAGGCGAGCTCTTGCTTGGCCAGCACAAGGTCGGAGTCGACCATGATCTTGACGAGGTCTTTGAACTTCACCTTTGGCTCCCAGCCCAGCTGCTTCTTCGCTTTCGCAGGATCGCCGATCAGGAGATCGACTTCGGTCGGACGCTCATAGCGCTTGTCGTAGTCGACATATTTCTCCCAATCGAGATCGAGTAAACTGAAGGTTTCGATGACGAAGTCTTTGACTGAGTTGGTTTCGTTCGTCGCCATCACATAATCGTCGCCCTCGTCTTGCTGGAGCATGAGCCACATGGCTTCGACGTATTCCTTTGCATAGCCCCAGTCACGCTGCGCGTCGAGGTTACCGAGGTAGAGCTTATCCTGAAGGCCGAGTTTAATGCGTGTCGCGGCGCGGGTGATCTTGCGGGTGACAAAAGTTTCGCCCCGGCGTGGAGACTCGTGGTTAAACAAAATCCCGTTGGTCGCATGCATACCATAGGACTCACGGTAATTAACCGTGAGCCAGTAGGCATACACCTTGGCGCAACCATAAGGTGAACGCGGATAGAAAGGCGTCTTTTCCGTCTGCGGCACTTGCTGCACCATGCCATACATCTCCGACGAAGAGGCTTGGTAAAAGCGGCACTTCCCTTCGAGTCCGACCTCGCGAATGGCTTCGAGCAGGCGAAGCGTGCCTAGGCCGGTGATGTCCCCCGTATATTCCGGCACATCGAAGGAAACGCGCACGTGGCTTTGAGCGCCGAGGTGGTAAACCTCATCCGGCTGGATTTGGTAGAGAAGCTTCATGAGCATCACCCCGTCGGCCAAATCTCCGTAGTGAAGAAACATCTTGGTGCCGTTAATGTGCGGATCGGTGTAGAGGTGGTCAATACGCTGCGTATTGAAGGTCGAGCAACGGCGAATGATGCCGTGCACCTCGTAACCCTTGGAGAGAAGAAGTTCGGCAAGATAGGAGCCATCTTGGCCGGTGATACCTGTAATCAGTGCTTTTTTCATAATTGAGACGGAGTATAGAGAAATATGAACGCCTCGTCTTTTCGTATTTACGTATTATTATTTATATATATGCGTATTTATTTATGAAATCGGCCGAAAAAACAGTCGCGATCGCGTTTGACCTGAATTTTCGGCATGCAGCAGAGATTTTCAGCGGCGCATCGGACTACCTGACCGAGGCACACCTCGACTGGCAGCTCATGCCGCTCAACTTCGGCTTCGAGGCGCGACTCATGGAGCTGGCGCGTTCGGGGCAACTGGCCGGGGCGCTCGGCACCTTCGTCAGCGACCGCTGGGTGGAAGGCCTCCTCGAAACCGGGGTGCCCGCGATCAACATGTTTAATTTTTCCAAGATCGAAGCCGCGCCCAACGTGGGTCCCGACGACTTCAGAACCGGCCAAGCCGCTGCCGAACACCTACACACACAAGCCGCTCGTAAGTTTGCCTTCTTCGGTGCCGACGGCGTCCACTACACACGTCTGCGTGAAGCGGGTTTCAAAGCGGGGCTAGAGGGGATCTACAGAGACGTGGCTAGCGCGACTTCGCGACGACAATCCGGTAGCGATGCGGTGCCAATTGCGTCGATGGACATCATGACTTTGCGCCCGGGGCCGAGCCTCTCTGACCAGCTCGACGCACTCAAAAACACGCCCGAACTGATCGGCATCTTTTGCTCGAACGATCTCTGTGCCCGCGAGCTCATCACCCTCGCCCGGCAGAAGGACATGCATTGCGGCAAAGACCTGCTCGTGGTCGGCGTAGACAACGACCCCTCCGAGTCGATCTTCGCCGGCATCGGCATCAGCAGCTTCAAACAGCCCATCCGCGAGACGGGCTATCTGGCCGCGCAAGCGCTCCACGAGATCCTCAGCCACGGACACATCCGCACGGAGCTTCGCCTTCTCTCCCCCGGCCAGCTGATTCCCCGCGAGTCTTCGCTCGCCTCGAACCGCGCACGCACCGGCCAACAAGCCGCCAACTGGCTCAAAGAAAATCTGGCCGACCCACATCTCGACGTGGAATCGCTCGCGCGCCGCGTCGGCGTTTCCCGCCGTTCACTGGAACTGGCGATTCACGAACAATTCAAGACCAGCCCCTATCAAATGCTAGCCAAGGCACGGCTCGCCGCCGCCCAAAAACTCCTCCGCACCACCCGCCTCCCGATCATGGAAGTCGGCACCCGCTGCGGCTACCCCGAAGCCCACCACTTCTCCGCTTGGTTCAAAAAACAATGTGGTCTGGCACCGAAGGTGTATCGGGAAGAACGTGGTGGCAGCTGATCTTAATCCTAACCCCCCGCAGATTCAGATAAGGATTAAGACTGTTTACATACTCACCACTTCATCCGGCCGACGGATCTGCGTGCGGAACCAGGTGCCCTGCTTCTTCACTAGATGCTGGGTGTTTTGCACGATCGCAGGCAGCAGCTCCGCGCGCTTCAAGTCGCCTTCGAGATAGGCGATCGTTTCGCGGTAGCCGATGGCCGAAGCCGCGCTCGGGTTGTCTTGGATGCCCGCCTTCAAAAGTCCTTCGACTTCTTCGATCAGCCCCGCCTCCAGCATGAGCTCGGCGCGGTGGGCGACCCGTTGTTTCAGATTCTCCTTATCGCGCTCCAGTAAAATATACCGCTTCGTGCAATCAGCATACGGCTCCGGTCGGGCAGCAAACTCGGCCTGCAGCGCAGGCAAAGCCTTGCCCGAAGCGATGCAGCGCTCCAGTGCCCTCAAGACACGGCGCGGATTCTGCACATCGAGATTCCCCGTGCCCTCCGGCGAGCGACTACGCAGCTCCTCGAGCAAGCCCTCCAAGCCCTCCGCCTCGTAGAGCGCGGCCACCTGCTGGCGCACCGCGTCGCTCACCTTGACCACATCGATCACAGGCGCGAAAAAACTCTTCAGATAAAACCCACTGCCCCCCGTCACGACCACAGATTTACCCCGCGCAAAAATATCCGCCACCGCCGCCGCCGCATCGCGCACATAAGCCACAATATCGTAGGGCTCGTTGACCGCATTCAGATCGATCAAATGATGCGGCACCCGCGCCAATTCTTCGGGTGACGGCTTGGCCGTGCCGATGTCCATGCCGCGATAAATAAGCGAAGCATCGCACGAAACGATCTCCGCATCGTGCGACTCAGCATAGCCCAGCGCGTATTCCGTTTTACCCACCGCAGTGGCTCCGGTGATGATGTGTAGTGTATGTTCCATTTGTGTAACGCCGATATCGCGGCTTGTCTATCAAGCCATGCTGCCAACACTTGGCAACAAAGTAGCACAGGCACCTCTAGAGGTTCGTAGCCGAAACTGTAAAGTTTTGGCCGATTGCCTCAAAGCCGTTCATCCTTCGCTATCCGCTATCCGCTATTCGCCATTTAATAATGAAACTCTGCATCGTCACCGAAACCTACCCGCCCGAAGTCAACGGCGTGGCCATGACGCTGCACCGGATCAGCAACGAGCTGCGCAGCCAAGGCCACAGCGTGACCATCGTGCGTCCCCGTCAAAGCTCTGAGGCGCAACACGCCTCTTACGCCGACGAGACCATCGTGCCCGGCCTCCCCCTGCCCGGCTACGACGGTCTGCGCTTCGGCCTGCCTTGCAGCCATAAGCTGCGCAAACTCTGGGCAGCCGAACGCCCCGACATTATCTACGCCGCGACCGAAGGCCCCCTCGGCCAATCTTCGATCAAGGCTGCCGCCGCGCTCGACATCCCCATCGTCTCCGGCTTCCACACCAACTTCCACGAATACATGAAGCACTACAAACTGCCCATCCTCGAAAAGATGGTGCAGGGCTTCCTCCGGAAAACGCACAACAAGACCCGCCGCACTTTCGCACCGTCCAAGGATGTGATCGCCCGCCTCGAAGCCATGGGGATCGAAGGCACCCGCCTGCTCGGCCGCGGGGTGGACACCGCACTCTTCAATCCGAACAAGCGCGACGCCGCCCTCCGTCAACGCTGGGGCGTGGACGAGCACGGCGTCGTCGCGATCTTTGTTAGCCGGCTCGCCGCCGAGAAAAACATCCCCCTCGCGGCCAAAGCCTTCGAGCAAATCAAAAGCCGCCACCCGCAAGTCGCCTGCGTCTTCGTCGGCGACGGCCCCGAACGCGCCAAGCTGGAAAAGAACCACCCCGACTACATCTTCGCCGGCATGCAAAAGGGAGACGACCTCGCCCGCCACTACGCCTCCGCCGACCTCTTCGTCTTCCCCAGCGTCACCGAAACCTTCGGCAACGTCGTAACCGAAGCGATGGCCTCCGGCCTCGTCACCCTCGCCTACGACTACGCCGCCCCCGGCCGCTATATTGAAGACGGCAGCAACGGCTTCCTCGCCCCCTTCGACGACAGCCCCGCATTTTTAAAAGCCGCCGACCGCGCCCTAGAGCAGCAAGCCCACTGGCCAACGATCCGCGCCGCCGCCCGCACCACCGCCGAAGCCCTCGGCTGGGCAGGCATTGTCCAACAGTTCGCGGAGGATTTGGAAGAGGCGATAGCGGAGTCCCGCCTTTAGCCGGCTTTGGGTCATTCGAGTCGCCGGTTGGGACTTAATTCACCTCATTTCCGATAAACATCTTTACGGTGTCCAACTTTGACGACTTCGATCAAAATAATCTCATCATGGATCTCGTAAATGACTCGATAATCCCCGATGCGAATCCTGTAAGTAAAATCGCTGCCTGTCAGTTTGGTCGAACCCCTCGGCCTCGGTTCATTCGATAAACCTTCAACCGCTTTGATTATTCTCAGAACCTCAGGTTTAGAGATTCTTTTCAGATCCTTCTTCGTCGAGGGGCGCCACTCGATTTTATAGCACGCCATCTTCCTTGAGCTGTTTCACGAAATCTTCATGCGGGATCGTCCCTTCGTTTCGTCTTTCTGCACAAGCCGCCAAATCTTCAAGATCCTCCATCAAAGACTCGTAGTCGGATATATTCATAATAACCCCCTTCTTCGCTCCTTTGTTGTCTGTGATAAACTGAACCTCGGCACTCATGGAGCAAAACCTAGCGCGAACGACAAATTTGTCGAGTTTTCTTCTTTCAACAGAACGTGGATGCGCGGTGCCGCCCGAACCCGTCTTCGACTGGTGAGGTCGCTTGCCCGTAAAATCCATACAGAAGAATGGTGTCATCCGGCGAACGGACGGATCGCCGTTTGTTTTAGGAAGCTTAGTACCCGTAGCGGTGCGCTTCAGCCACCGTACTTTCTTTGTAGCGGAAGCACCCAAAGGGCATTTAACGGGAACTGCTTTCGAGTTGCGGATCGCTAAGCAAGAAATGTCGAAACGGGTTCCCCGCTGCGGCCTGCGTAGCTCGCAGAGCGAAGAAGGGTTCCGCTACCGGAAAAAGATCCCACTTTGAATCACACCCAAGCCCAAGAGTTACGAATGATATCGACGACAAGCTTCCAAAAGTTACCGGTATCTGCGCTGAGACATTGAGCCGATTAGCCAGTAAGAGAATTCAAGAAAACGCGGACAGACCCCGTCGGCTTCCGACCCCGTCGGCTTCCCCGATATTATTTTCAGTCCTGTCCGAGAAATGTAAAGTGCCCGTTCTTGAAATTCATTATGCCAAATTGTGAAGAGTTAAATTGAATGCCAATATACCTTCCGTTTCGTTTACGTATAGATGATTCATGAGGCTCGCCTATCCATATAATGAGCGGTGCTTTATATCGGTATGATTTTAATTTCCCGTCTATAAATGGATCTCTCGTCCATAGGAGCTTTCCTTCTGGAGAAATCGCTGAAACGTGGCGACCATCACTCTCAACATAGAATAGAACTCCCGATCCTTCATCTTTGTAGATTGCAGGGCCGATTGTTGGTCTTGGTGGCTCAAATTCAGCAAACGAATTTGAAACCAAGAAGATGAGCGTAATAAATGCGACGAGTTTCATTGTTTCTTACCGAATCGTAGAAGGTGAGCATAGATGAGCGCCAGCGAAATCTATTGTCTCATCCTGACTTGTTAGATCATTATTTCGTGCTTAAAGATAAAGGTTCGCCAATAAAGACAATATAGACGATGAAATCTGGTTTGCTTTTCTCTGAATCTAAGGTGATCAGGAGTATGTCTGAATGGTTGGGAGCAAATTCCTTTCTGGTATGCAATACTGCTTTTGGTTCGCGCAATGATATGGGAAGCACTTTTTTAACATTTATCAAGTCCCCTTCGATTGTGAGTTGTTGCATTTCGTTGAGGTTAAAGTTGAGGTTTTCAAATACATCGCTTGGAGTAGTTACTTTCAATTTGTATGACCAGTATTTATGACTGATTACAGAAGAAACTTCAGATTCTAATATTTCGAAGCCAGCTATATTCTCTAAGTCTAATGCTTGCATTAGCCATTCGGGATCTCCTTTGCTCTTAAATATGTTCCCAGCGACAAGCAATGAAGGTATTACTAGGGAAAGTAGGATCAGTTTTATCATTCTTCTTTCTAACGTCTGAGCATCGGCATCATGACTTCCCCTGCGCCAGCCGCACCACCCCGATCACGACGAGGATGACACCGGCGCCGCCGAGGAGCAGGCAAAGGCCGACGCCTCCGAAGATGAGGCCGAATATTTTCAAGAGCTTGGACTCGGCGAAGGAAACGACGAAGGGCTCGGCCTCGCCGGACACTTCGACTGTCCAGAGGCCGGTCGTGGGCACATCGACGTAGCCGATGCTTTGGCTGCTGTGGCTGCCGCGCGACATGGACATCGAGCCGTCACTGGTGAAGGCGAGTGCTTCGCCATCGGCTTGGCTCACTGAAATCGTCACGCCGTCGGGGATCTCGACGGGGCGGTTATAGCTAGTGCCTTCGAAAATGGTCTGGTGATCGTGCCAGAGATAATAACGCGCGGGCTCCTCGACCGTGAACTCGGCGCTACCGGGCGCGATGAATGGGGTGTCGCCCGAATCGGATAAGAGGATGGGCAGGATGATCGCGACGGGCACGACGAATAGCCCAGCGACGCAAAGCGCGATGCCGGTGAAGAGTGGTTTGAGGCCTGGTTTCATGGTTATGCTAGAAAAGTTGAACCGTTAATTTACGTCAATTAACGTTAATTAACGGTTCTTAAAACATCAGAAGCTTTGGATAAACGGTTACAGCTTCCGGAACTGGCCTTTGTAGCGGCGGGTGACTTTTTCCATTTCGTCGGCGGCTTCGGGTTCGACTTGGAAGCCGATGAAGTGGAGGCGGGGCTCGATGCCGTATTCGCGGGTAAGGGTACGGAGGGTGCGTTCGAGGTCGTCCCAAGGGACGTCGCCCTTCTTGGGCAGGTTACGTTGAAAGTCGGCGTCGGAGACGAGGAATATGACGTCGGGCTCCATTTGGAAGGCGACAGTGAGCGCGCCTTGCACGCCGTCGGCTTCGTGGGGCAGCGCGGTGGTGAGTGATTGAGTGCGCACCTTTTCGGTGATCCATGCTTTGGCCGCGCGTTTGTTACGAGCGCCACCGGCGATCATGTAATCGCGGAAGGAGCCAACGCTTCGTGAAAAAGGCACGAGGGCGAACTGGGTGTTGGCATTGAGGCCGTCGATCAGAGTGGAGAGTTCTTTGATAAAGCGCGCGGTGGTGACGCCGGCTTTGCTGGCCTTATTCCAGACGCTGGCGCTGTTGTCGAAAAGAATGAGGATGCGCTGGCCGGTGTCTTCGATCCCGAAGAGCGAGGCGGAGGAGCTGCCGGTCTGTAAGCCTTGCAAGGCGCCGAGCACGCCGGACTGGCCGAGGAGGGAGTCGGACTGGAGGGCGGCGGGGTTGCGCTCGATGGGGTTGAAGTCGCTCTTGGGCATTTGCGGGAGCGCGGGCATGGCGTCGGGCAGGAGCGCTTGCGTGCTGATACGCTCCAGCTGCATGGGCGAGCTGGCGGCGTTCTGGAATTCGGCGAGGGCGACTTTGTGCTCCAGCTCTTTTTGCGGGAGGTAGATCTTCTTACGCGCGACGAATTCAGGGTCGGACGTAAACTCGGGCACGAGCACGACGACGAAGACGGCGAGAAAGAGCAGTCCGACCTGAATCAATAGCGCGAGCGCGAGGGGCCCGATCTTCGAGCGCTTCGGTGCGGTTTCGATTGAACTATTCGCCGAGGCTGGCTGCATAGAGGACAGGTTGGCAGGCGAGAGAAGAATAGCAAAGCTGAATGGAGAGAATCGTAGCAGGGTTGGCTTGCCGCCCTGCATCGTGTGTGCATAAAACTAAATTCAACAGTTAAGGCTACGTTTAGATAAAAAAAATCCCGTGCCTGAGATCAAAAAAATCCAACCCTACCAATGGCCGAACGTGCTCGCGCTGGATGCCGCGCTGATCGCGGTGCTTTGGCAGGTGGCGCTGGCCAATGCTCTGGGGCAGCCGCTGGAGATCGCGGCCTGCGTGGTGCTGGCGCTCTCAGTCTGGCTGACCTACGTGGCCGACCGGCTCTTCGACGTGGCACGCCGCCCGGCGGAGCAACTACTCTCTGCGCGGCATAGGTTCGCTAAGCGACATGCCCGCACGCTCTGGCGGATCTGGGCACTCGTGCTACCGATCAATGTGACGATTGCTTTTCTCGGACTGGGCGAAGCTCAACTGAAGGCGGGCGCACTACTACTGGTAATCTGCCTCGCCTACACCGCGCTCAATCAAAAGCTCTCGCGCCGTTTCTTTCCGAAAGAGATCTGCGTCGCGCTGATCTACACGGGCGGCGTTGTGGTCTTCCAGCCTGCGACCGTCTCGCTGAGTTTTGTCGCTTTCTTCGCGCTGCTTTGCCTGCTCAACTGCCTCATCATTGGAGCCAAAGAAAAAGCCATCGATGCTAAGATGCAGGTGCACTCGATCGTGCCGATGGTTGCGGAGCGTTGGCTGGGGCTGTGCGCCTTGAGCCTGCATTTGCTGGTGATCCTCGTCGCACCGACGGGGGCGATTGCATTGAGCGGGAGCTTTCTTGCGCTGGGGGTCTTGCATCTTCTGCGGCGGCGATTTTCGGTCGAGAGCTTTCGTGTATGGGCGGATGCGGCGCTGCTAGTAACGCCTTTAGTTTGGCTGCTGGCGTAGCGAGCGTGCGTTTCGGGAGGGTGCTCAGGAACGCCTGTGCCTTTAGAGCAGTCTGCTGTCGCGGACGAAACGGAGCACGTCCCTCCGGATAGGAATAGGGCTCGCATTTCGGAGGGACGACCTCTGTGTCGTCCGTGTGAGTGGAGACCCACCCACGCCGTCTGGACTCCGGTAGAAATCAAACTCTTATACCACTTTTAGAAAGGTTTGACCTTATTTAGTTGAAATTTTGGTAGCGCAGGCGCGTCTCGCGCCGCAATTTCGTTCTGAGCGCTTCGACCTATCGTGCGGTCCGGGACGGACCTGCGCTACCGCGCCAAACCTTTATTAAACTGGCATTAGACCTCTTCACTAAAACGTTCGGCAATGACGCCCCTACTTCTTCGCAGTGTTGGTGAGGTAGCCTTGGTGTTTTTTCAGTTGCTCGTCGAGCGAGCTGGCCACGACGACGGAGGTGGCGAAAAACATAATGACGGCGTTACTGAGTGCGTCGCTGGTGATGGACGACTGGATACGGCGCGAGAAGTCTTGATTCAATCCTTCGAGTTGCCCGTAGAGTTCTTTGAGGTGCGCGAGCTCCCAGTCGGGCTCTTCGCCTTCGAGCTGCTTAAAATATTGTTTGATCAAATACGAACCAACGGTTCGGTGCAGAGTCTCACGAGTCGTGCAAAAGGGAATGTGAAAGCTGGCCATCGCGCCGAGTTCTTTAAGCACGGGGCAGCCGCTAGTGGCCATCATTAAGCCCATGAGCGAGTTGATGCCGACTTGCAGATCGCAATCGTCGAAGTAGCTGCGCTCTGCGGTGGTGACGGTGACTTTAACGCGCTCGATGGATTGATTATCGGCGAAAGCCTCGATCACTTCGTTGATCCGTGTGGCGGCGGGACAATAAGCGCAGTCGGACTCTTTGAGCGGGCAGCATTCGCACTGTTTATGGCTGAGCCGCGCCCACTCGGGGTGCTCTCCAGTGTTGTCGATCAGGTCGGGACGCGTCGCTACATCAAACTCGATTTCACGATCCTTGAGTTCGAATCGATAAACAACGTGTTCGGAATCCATAGCAGGCAGTATGCGCAAGTTTGGACTCAGGTCGAATCCGAATCGCACGAGAAGAGCGCATTTACAAAAACTTCGGAAAGTTAGGACAGGACCGATGGGAACCGTAGTGGGGTGATTCTACCTGCCGTGAGCTTGTCGAACGATCGCCCCACCAGTCCGAGAGCTAGAAGGCGACCTAAATCGGGGGATAGAATCCCCTGACTACTTTCACCGCAGTGCTATCGACCGCGGCGGATATCGGAGCCCTTGAACTGCACACGGACGCGGAAGATGCGCTTGATGCGTGTCTTGATCTTGAAGGTCTTTGGGTCGATGGAATCGGGGATCTCCTCGCGATGAACATCGACGATAGCGTGATAGCCGCGCTCGGAAAATATATCGATCAGCATAGCGAGTGCGTCGGGATCATGCAGCACATCGTCTTCCGTGTTGACCACCGCAGTACCAGAAATGGCATGGCGCTCGATGATGGGCATAAATTCGCTCTTAATCAGGGCGACCACGTGCTCGAAGAGTTCTCCCTGCCGCTCGACGTAGGCATCGAGACGGTCGACGAGTTCTTGGCGGGCGTGCTTGGAAATAGAGACCGCAACCGGGATACTGGAAATGCGGTCGTAAGTAGCTTCGTCGAGTTCGAGCGAGCCTTGATAGCGAAGCTCCTCGTCGATGCGCTGGCGCACCACTTCGAGGGAACCGTGCGCATTAATAAAGTGGTAGAAGAAAATCTCGCGGAGGTCTTTGAGAGCGCCGTAGGTTTTTTCTTTAAAAGTGCGGTAGCGGTTGAGCGCGGCCTCGGGGTCGAGGTCGGTCGGGCGAAGTTCTTCGAGTTCGCCGACGCCGGCCTCCTTCACTTCTTCGTTGTGCGCCTGCGCCTCACGGCCGCGATTGATCTGGCGCTTGACACTCTCTTTCTCGTCGATGAAGAGCACGACGATGTGAAAGGCGGGCTTTTTGAAATGCTCGGAGTAGAGAGTCTCCTTGAATTTAAGGCGTAGCTCGATGAGCTTTTGATAGAGCAGCTTCACACACTCGACCTGCACCTTAGTGCGGGGAAAGCCATCGACGACAGCGCCGCTCTTATAGACGGGATCGAGCAACTGACGGAGCATGATCTCGATCACCTCTCGGTCGCCCACGAGCATGCCGGCGTCCTTCATCTTTTGCGCTTCGGGGCTCTTGAGCAGACCACTCACCACCAAGGGCGGTGCGGTGAGGTCACGGTACTGCATGATAAAGTTGGTGTTGGTGCCCTTACCTGCGCCAGGGGCACCATTGAGCCAGAAAATTTCCTTCGGGAAGCGGAGGTGCTCCTCGCCGAACTCGTCTTCGAGGCTCGCCCAGACGGAGTTGAAGATGATCTGCGCATCCTTGACCTCGAGGTCTTGAACCTTGGTCTCGGGATTTTTTTGTTCGGTCTCGGCCGTATCGGAAGCCATTTTTGTAAGCGTGGTAGATGTGAGAAAGGTCTAAGGAGTGTCGGAAATAGGAACTGAGATCAAGCCCCTTTCGGAGTTTCCGGCCATGGGGCGCGGGTGATGGACGGTTCTTGAGTGCGGGGACGGCAGATGCGCTCGGTCGCGCCCTCGAAATCCTCTTCACCGGAGAGAATGTCGATCTCGAGGCGGAGGTAGTAAACAGGCACGGTGGCTTTGATGTCGTCAAAGAGGCGAACGGCGTCCTTCTCAGTGGTCACGATCATGTCGAGATCGGCTTGGCCGGCCTTGCGGTAAAGGCGCTCGATCTCGTAGCGAGTGAAACGGTGGTGATCAAGGAAGCGCTGATTGTAGCGAATCTCGGCACCGAAATCGCGGAGCATGTTTTCGAAACTCTCGGGCGAGGCGATGCCACTAAAAGCGCCGACCTTGGCACCCTTGAGCACATCGAGCGAGAGGCGCTCGTCGCTATCGACGCATTGAAGGTATTGCGGCTTGTGCGCGCACTCGATGATTTCCGCCTTCGGGTTGTGCTCGCGGATCAGCTCCAGCAGAGCGTCGTCGCGGACGCCGTCGGACTTGGTCAGGAAGATATAGCTCGCGCGCGAAAGGTGCTTGATCGGCTCACGGAGGATGCCGCGGGGCAGGAGGTGTTGGTTGCCGAAGGGGTTCGTCTTATCGACGAGCAGGAGGTTGAGCCTGCCTTTGAGCGGCAGGTATTGGAAACCGTCATCGAGGATCAGCGTATCACAACCGAAGCGGCGGATGGCGAAGGAGCCGGCTTTAACCCGGTTCTTATCGCAGAGCACGACAACCCCGGGCAAGTTACTCGCCAACATAAAGGGCTCGTCGCCGGCTACGTCGGAGTCGAGCAGCACCTTCTCCCCATCGCTGACGATCTTGGGCGGATCTTCGGCACCGTGGGTCAGTTTGCGCCAGAGTTTCTTCAAGAGCGGCTCTTTCTTACTCTTATAACCACGGCTGAGAATCGCCACTTTGCGACCGCGCTCGGTCAGAGTGCGGGCAAATTTTTCCACGACCGGGGTCTTGCCGGTGCCGCCTACGGTGAGATTACCCACGACCACGACGAGACAGCCGAGCGGTTTATTGCGCAGGATGCGATGTTCATAGAGATACCAGCGCAATTGCACGATCCCGCTGAAAATATAAGACAGCCCATAGAGGAAGGTCGCCATGATTTCAGCCGCGCGGCCGTGCCGACGATCATAGATCACATCGGCCGTAAATTGGGCAAAATCGTCCGCCGCGCGCGCGAGCTTGTAGCGTATTCGGCGTATTGAGGGCATAGGTCAGAAAAGTCGGATGTTCAGAGAAAAGCGAATCTCAAAACCAGAAAGAGGGTTGACGCCAGATTTATTCGCCGCTTTCTCTCCAAAAAACAGCAAGCCTCTGTGATCTGCGGGGCTTTAGCGTATCTATTGTCTATGAAATATTTAATCATCGCCGAGAAACCTTCCGTCGCGACCGACCTCTCCAAAGCCCTGAGCAAAGAACTTGGTAAGTTTACCAAGAAGGGCAAATCACGCGATGCGACCTATTTCGAGAGCGATCAGGCCGCTATTACTTCGGCCGTCGGCCACCTCGTCGAACTGAAGATGCCGACCGGCCCGAACGGCAAAAACCTGCCGTGGAACTTCAACGTCCTCCCCGCGATCCCCGAAAAATTCGAACTCCAGCCGATCGAAAAGACGGGCGCCCGCCTCAAGCACGTGCTCAGTCTGGCCAAGAAAAAAGAATACGACGTCATCATCAACGCATGTGACGCCGGTCGCGAAGGTGAGCTCATCTTCCAATATATAATGGACATCGGCAACATCACGAAGCCGGTCAAACGCCTCTGGATGCAGTCGATGACCACCGGCGCGATTCAAGAAGCCTGGTCGAAGCTCCGCGAGGGCGAGCAAATGTCCAACCTCGCCGACGCCGCCAAGTGTCGCTCCGAGTCTGATTGGCTCGTCGGGCTCAACTCGACCCGTGCCATGACCTGCTTCCGCTCGCGCCACGGTGGGTTCAACATTACCGCCGCCGGCCGCGTGCAAACCCCCACCCTCGCCATCCTCGCCAAGCGCGAACGCGAGATCAAAGCCTTCAACCCCGAAGACTATTGGGAGGTGCATGCCGACTTCGCCGTGGCCAAGGGCAACTACCCCGGCAAGTGGATCGACCTCAGCTGGAAGAAAAACCCCGAGCAGCCCCACGGCCGCGCCGAACGCATTTGGGATAAAGACACGGCCACCAAGATCCGCGCTCGCTGCGAGGGTAAGGAAGGCATCGTCACTGAAGAGAAAAAGCCGACTAAGCAGATCGCACCCCAACTCTACGACCTCACCACTCTCCAGCGTGAAGCCCCCTTCACCGCAAAGAACACCCTCGGCCTGGCGCAAGCACTTTACGAGCGCCACAAGATGCTCACCTATCCAAGAACGGACTCCCGCTACCTGCCCGAGGACTACATGAGCAAAGTCCACGAAACGATGCGCGACCTCGCCAGCTCCGGGCACCCCGTCGCGCAGTGGGCGACCAACGCCATCGAGCAAGACCGCATCAGCTTCAACAAGCGCATCTTTAATAACGCCAAAGTCTCCGATCACTTTGCGATCATTCCGACCGGCCGCGTGGTCAAACTGAACGACCAAGAGTCCAAGCTCTACGATATGGTGGTGAAACGCTTCATCGCCGTCTTCTTCCCGCACGCCGAATTCGAAGTCACTAAGCGCCTGACCACAATCAACCACGGCGAAGAGAAAGACACTTTCCTAACCAACGGTAAGACTCTAACCAGTCCCGGCTGGCTTGCCGTCTATGGCCGAGTCGCCGGTGTCGCCACGACGAAGGACGAACTCGTTGCCGTCTCCGAAGGCGAAACCGCCCAGACCGAATCGATCGAAGTCGAAGATAAGACGACCAACCCGCCCGCCCGCTACACCGAGTCCACACTGCTCGCTGCGATGGAAGGCGCCGGCAAACTGATCGACGACGACGAGCTCCGCGAAGCCATGGCCGAACGCGGCCTCGGCACGCCCGCCACTCGCGCCGCCACGATCGAAGGTCTACTCCGCCAGAAATACATCGCCCGCGAAGGCCGCGACCTCAACGTCACGGGCAAAGGCCTGCGTCTGATCGAGCTCTGCGAAGAGATGGACATCAAAGCGCTCAGTAGCCCCTCGATGACGGGCGACTGGGAAGCTAAGCTCAACAAAATGGAAAAGGGCGAGATCCGGCGCGACGCCTTCATGCAGGAGATCAACCAGTTCACGACAGAAGTGGTCGAAAAAGCCCGCAGCCACATGCAGACATTGGTCAATCGCGTCTTCCCCGATCTGGAATGCCCCTGCCCGGCCTGTGGCGCAGCACGCCTCAAGCAGACCGACGCTACCTACGAGTGCCGCGAAGAAGAGTGCGACTTCCGCGTCTCCAAGCACATCGCCGGCCGCAAGCTGACCGAAGAAGAGGCCAAAGAACTCTTCACCACCAAGCAGCTGCCCGAGATCGACGGCTTCGTTTCCCGCTTCAACAAGCCCTTCAGCGCCGCGCTCAAGCTCGCGCAATCGGTTTCCAAGACCGGAAAGATCGGCAAGTGGAAGACCGAATTCGTCTTCGACGGCGACGAGCCTACTTTGGCCGAAGACCTCAAGGACGAGCAAATCATCAAGACCTTCGAAATGCCCGACGGCACCGAAGCCAAGCTCTACGAGACTGAAAAAGCCTACCACGTGCCCCAGCTCAAGACCAACGATGCCCCCGAAGGCTTCCGCCTCGGCAAAACCATCCTGCAAAAAGAGCTACAGCCCGCCGAAGTGGAAAAACTCTTCACCGAGGGCAAGACCGCGCTCCTCGACGGCTTCGTTTCCAAGCGCACAAAGCGCCCCTTTAAAGCCCACCTCACACTCAACTTCGAGACAGGCAAGATCGGCTTTGAATTCGCACCGCGCCCAGCCAAGAAGGCCGCAAAGAAAGCGTAGCATCGTAGGGGCTTCACTGGTGACAATGCCATTGCATCATTCAAACTTTCACCTGTTTCAGATGCAACTTAACGATAGAAGGCATTCTTTTGGAGGGCAATGCTCCGCCATTGCCGTTCGCAGGGGGCGATAAATGAGGCCGACCGCCCTTCATACGGCGGAAAACCGAACGGGAGCCTGTTATTCCCGAAGTGGGACAGACAATCAAAGTAGTCGGGGGGATTCTATCCCCCGACCCGTCGGAGACGGGCGTGGCATGGGTCAGAATCGGGTCGGAGGATAGAATCCGCCCGACTCCCTACCTACAAAACCTTAGAGCAGACTGCTCTAAACCGCAAAACCGTCTTCAGCTTCTCTGGCGCGACTTTTCTAAAGTCCGATAGGTAGATCTCGCGGTGCACTTTGAATTCGCGCGTCAGGCCTTCGGCTTCGGCGAAGGCTTCCATCTTCTCAAAAGTCGCCGGCTCGTCGTCGTATTTGCCAACATGGAGCATCTGCACGCAGCGCCCTTCCGTAATCGTTTCGAATTTCAACTGATCGAGCAGAGGCTGCGGCTTTTTCTTCCGCACGAGCGCCAGCATTTCCAAATAGAAATCGCGCGTCACAAAATCCGGCTGCCGCAACATGAGAGTGAACAACAGATCGGCCTTGTTGATCGTCCCCGAATACTCGGCTCTGCCCTTCTCGTTCAAATCCCAAACGCCCTCCAAAGGATAGACGGTGTAATCACAATACCCCTCGGGCAGATGCTCCATTTTCTTGAGCGTCATCTTGATCGTGTAGGCCGTCGAATAGAGCGCCTGAATATAGTCCCCAAACGATTCATCGTTCGGATCGCCCTCGCCGGAGATCGTTAAAAACTTAAATGCCGGCAACTCCACCACTTCGGGCTTCGCCTTCGGAAGGTAGAACGCTTTTTCGCTCTTCCGCCATTCGTATTTTTCGCTCATTAAAACTTCGTTGTCTAATAAAAATTCAAAGCAGGCTTACGCTTTCGCCATCCTCTGGCGTTCAGTGCCCACACAGAAATAATATTTAATGCCAAACATAGATTGCTTAATCTCAATTTTAATCAACTCGGGTGCAGATTCGCTGCCTTCAACAAAAGTTCGCAGACTGAACTTGCCAAACATGCCTTCGATTCGATCGACTCGCTTATCATCAACAATCAGGTCGTACTGAACGGTGCATAAAAAACTAAGAACACGAGCTTCAACCTCAACAACATGCCCTTTATAGCTCTGCTTATAATGATCTGAAAAACACCCCATAGCTTCCCCTACTTAAACCCAAACAACTTCTTAATCGTCGTGATCGTGCCGGAGGCAATCGTCGGACTGCTCCCGCCGACATTCAATACGCGGCGGCAGCTCTGCGCTTCAAGTAATGTGGGGTGATAAGCGATTACTTTCACATCACCGGGGCGACCGGATAGGTTTTCTTCGGCAAAGCGCGGCGTCCACTCTTTGGGCACGCCGTACTGGGTAAACGCAATATCCCAAGCCACGACGGAGCGCCCCTCAAACGGCTTTGTGACGAGCGCAGGATAGTTCTTCACGAAGTCGGGCACCTTGTCGCTATAGACGCGGATGCGCGCGGCCGCAGGCAAACGATGAAGATGCTCGTAAAGGCTTTTTACCTCGCCGGCGCGGATCGCATCGTAGAACTCAAGCGGATTGATACTCACGAGATTCATCCCGTTCCAAATACCATGGCGATTTTTGCTGCCGAATTTTTGCTTATCATACCACGTTTGGAAATCATCCGTCAGGCGGAAGCCGATCTCAAAGTGCACGTGGGCACGTTCGCGCGGAATCGCGTAAGTGGCCGAGCGCCCCATTTTGCCGATCACGGTGCCTGCTTCGACGCGTGCGCCGGGCATGATACCATCGCCGACAGTCGCCAAGTGAGCGTAAAGCGTGTGGTAGCTGGGCACTTCCTGATCGTGTTCGATCACAACGTAGCGACCATAGCTGCTATAGCCGGAGACGCGACTAGCGTGCACGACTCGCCCCGGTAGTACCGCATAGACCGGGTCAGCCGCTTCGCCGCGGCTATCACGTTTAACAGGATACAGGTCGAGCCCCTCGTGAAAACGGCTCCCGCTGTTGCGCACGCATCCGAAGAGTCCGGATTTAGGCACGCCGGACGAGGTCGGTTGGATATAAGCCTCAATAGGCTCGCCGTTTTGAAAGGCCGGGTTGGGCGTCGGCCAAATCAAATTAGCCTGTGCGGGAGCGGCGAGCGTCAAGAATAGAAGTACACACAGAGCACCCCAACCAGAGCAAAGTCCGCGGCATCCGGAGACTGTGCGCTTTCCGATTTCGTAGCGAACCTGCGCCAGCAGGATCGAGGGGCAAAGGACTGCGTAAGGCCAACGTCGACGCGACTGGCGTCGCATCGCTACATTGTCGAGTTTCCCTAAAAAATCCATCACTCCAGCAGCCAAATCATTTATCTTCCTGAATGGCGATCAGAGACTCTTTAATATCAAGCACCAGTTGGCCAAGTTCCGAGTCATCCACTTCGACGAATGTGTAGTAATTCCCGTCCTGAATCGCGCCGTCGATACGACGTGCCCCGATGGCGGTTCCATTGACAGTCAAGACGATACGCCCCCCCATATTGGAGACTGAGCCACGGTAGAGATCGCGGGCACCTTGACCACCGACTTGCACGAGCAGAGCCATCCCCATATCGACTTTGACCACCTCGACGTTGAAGATATCGAATTCAGTGACCAGAGGATCTCCTTGTATGGTGATCGATGTGCCGCTTTTCGGCAGAGTGACCGTATCGCCGCGCAGCGAGCCGTAATCAACCCCCCGAGTTTCAATCATGAGGCGTGGAATGGACAAGTTTTCGAGTTCTTTATCTTTCTTGCAGCCGGCAAAAATGCATAGGCTAGCAAGAGCGATGAGCAGAGAGGAAATAGAGCGGCGCATAGTATGGAGGTGTTAAAGGATAATATCCCCGATGGTATCTTGAATTTTGAGCATCAGCTCGGTAGAAATATCAACAATGGGCACCGTCAGCTCACGCTTTGTTTTAACATGAAGGTAGCGTTGCTCGCCTGCGGTCTGCCGCTCACCAATGGCTCGCAATACGCGCTTGCGCTCGAGCATAAGGGAGAGCAGATGCTTCAGCATGTCAGACTCTTCGAGGGCATCGGGCTGCTCGTTCTCGTAGAGAGAGAAGAAAAAGTCCTCAGCCGAGGCCATGGTTTCGCGAGCGTGGGCACCCTCGTCGTCCGGGTCTTTGACCACGCGTGCCCAGCGGCCGAGCACTTCGCCGGGCAGTTCGAAGTCATCAATCTCCTCGGGGCGGAGATCCGCACGACCAAGCTCGCCGGCTTGATCGTCCTTATAAATCAAACAGACCACGCGGTCGCCCGGAACAAAGGCATCCCCACTGAGGGTCGATTTGCGAGCGATTGTTTTAATTTGCCATTCCATAGGTGCAGAAAAGATAAGTCCCCGAGCCTGTCTAGCGTGTTCCATCTTGCAACTAAAACCCAGCCCTGAGCCTAGATTGTGTCCATCGCGGTGGAATTGTTCTTGCAGGCACCCCACATGGCTGAAACCTCGTCAGGCAAAGAACCTTTTTCGCCACTTCTAACATAACTATGCCCAGAACCATTGCCATCGGAGACGTCCACGGCTGCGCCAACGAATTCGAAGAATTGCTCAACGCTCTTGAATTGCAGCCCGAAGATCGGCTCATTCAAGTAGGCGACTTGATCAACAAGGGGCCAGACAGCCATCGCGCCATCGAGTTAGCACGCGAGTTTAAGGTCGAGGTGATTCTCGGTAATCACGAACTGCGCCTGCTGGCTGCTCGTAAAAAGAAAAAGCTATCTCTACTGAAAGACTACGATCGACCGACTTTTGAAGCGCTCACATCCGAGGACTGGGAATTCCTCGAAGCGATGCCGAAGTATCTCTACGATGCGAAAATCGACACCGTCTTCGTTCACGGCGGCTTTTTGCCTAGCAAGCCCTGGCAGACACAGTCCATCGACCTCATCACCACCATTCAGGTCATTGATAAGAAGGGCAACGCCGCCAAGCGCTCCGATGCCCCCGACGCCCCGCCATGGGCAGACAGCTGGGGCGGCAGCCCTTTCGTCGTCTACGGTCACACCCCGCGCCCAAACGTGCTGGAACGCCCAGGCTCCATCGGCATCGACACCGGCTGTGTCTACGGCGGCCACCTGACCGCCTACATCGTCGAAGATAAAACACTCGTCCAAGTCCGCGCCCGCGAGATCTACGCACACAGCAAGCGCCTACCCGATCCGGTTTAGCGCTTCGCGAGTTTTTCAGTTACCAGTTTTCTAGTTTTCGGTTTACCACCAATCTCAGCTTCTCAATATTTCAGAATCTCAGCTTTTCAAATCATGTCCGATCCCACCAACCACCTAGGCCTCCTCATTATCGACTTTCAGGATGTGTTCCTCAAAGCCATGCCTGATCGTGAGCGACTCCTCAAACGCATACGCTTCGCGCTGCAAGCGGCTGAACTACTCGGCGTATCCGTCGCCGTCACGGAGCAGCTACCCGAAAAGCTCGGTGCCACCACCGCCGAACTGAGCGAGCTTTGGGATCCGAACACCCCCGTCTTTGATAAGAGCGCTTTCTCCGCAATGGAGGCCGACGGGCTCCACCGCTGGATCGAAGCCAACCAGATCGACCACATTCTAATCGCCGGCATCGAGACTTCGATCTGCGTCTATCAAACTGCGATCCAAGCCCTCGGCGAAGATATCGGCGTCACCCTACTCTCCGACTGCATCAGCGAGCGCCGCCCCGAAGACCGCGCCCCCGTGCTGGAGCAGCTACTCGCGATGGACGCCCATGTGCTCCCGAGCGAAACGATTTTCTACAGTCTCCTCGGCAGCGCCGAGCATCCTAAGTTCCGCGAGTTCACAAAGTTGGTGAAGGAAGCTTAAGCTCGTAGCGTCTGAGCTTGCTCAGGCCTCAGCCGGGCGCGAGCAAGCTCGCACGCTACACCACCCGCTGCGGGTTGTCCGCTCGCAGCGCGGCCACCGCGACAATGCCGGCGACGACAGCGGCAAAGGAAAAGCCCGCCCGATAGGCACCGAGCCATTCGGCAGCGAGGCTGAACAAGAAGGGGCCAATCGCACTCGCCAGCACGATCACGGTCATAAACAAACCGGAGATCGCGCCAAGATGCTCACGACCGAAAAAGCGCGGATAGACGATCGAAGACAGACTCCCGAAACAGCCGCCGGAGATCCCCAAGCCCAAAATATGCAGCCAACTGATCGAAGGATACGTGCCCATCGCCAACGCGATAAAGCCGAGCATCGAACTCACCGCCATCACGCAGAGTAAATATTTAATCCGCACAAACGACTGATCCGTAAGCCAAGCCATCACGAAGCCCGAGACCACCGAGACAGCCGCCGAGGGCACGAACAAGCCAAGCACATAGTCCGTCGAGACACCCAGCTCCGCACCAACTTCTATAATATGGAAGGCGTAGGCCGTCACCACCAAGCCGTTGAGTCCAAACATCAGCGTAAAGACCCAGAACGAAAAAGTTTTGCGCGCCTCCGGCAGGGTATAGTCGCGGTAGATGATCGAGTCCGGGTTATCCTTGCGCACTTTACCGACATGCCCGCCATCCATTTCGAGTCCGCACTCTTCCGGATTATCCCGTGCAAAAATCCAAAATATGACGGCGAGCACGCAGATCATAAAGAGCCCCATTACCTGCCAAGCTCCCTGCCAACTGAACTGGCGAATCATATACTCAAATCCAATCGGCGCGCCGGAAAACATAAACGAGACCAACGCACCACTCCAAGCCGTCACGGTGCCGCGTCGCTTGTTGAACCACTTGCCCAACATCGCGCGCGAGCTGAGCGTCACCATCCCCTGCCCCGTAAAGCGCAGCAGAGCGAAGCCCGCCACCAGCACAACAAACGGTGCCAGCCAAGGCGTTGCACCGACAAAAGGCACCCGTGCCAACCAAGCCGAGAACACTTCGACGAAGCTCAAACCCAGCAAGACCAGGCCGAGCGCCACCACTGAATAGACCAGCGCCCTGCGCGCCCCGCAACGGTCGAAAAAGCGCCCGCCCGCATTGAGCCAGAGCGCGCTCAAGAAGGTGCCAAACATATAGGCCACACTCAACTGCATCGGCGAGAGCGCCAGCGCCGCCGATAGGCGCGAGGTGAACACGCTCACCCCGATCGTCTGCCCCGGCATGCTCGCGCAGATGCCCAGCGTCGAGAGCACCACGATCACCCAACCGTAAAAAAACGGCCACCGCCTCGGACGCTGCGGAAAATCAGGCTGCCAGAGCTTGGGTATTGGATTGGGAGAATGACTCATCCGCGCAGAGATAAAGCGTTCCACCACCCCTGTCGATACGTTCCCGCGCCCAAAGGGGGTGCGATTCGAATAAGTTGTCAAAACGTAGCGGCCGCTTCAGACAGGCCGTCGGGCGGAAGCGAGGGCGCTGCGGGATGGCGACTGAAGCCACTACGGTTTCCCGAGAGTGACAACTTTTCGAATCGCACCCACCCAAAGAGCAGACCAGCACCAGCCTTGACCACTGCGCACGTAGACATATCCTGCACACACACTTCTACCCCCACCGAACACCAAAGGTTCAATGAAAGTTTTCGTCTCCACTGCTCTACTCGCCTGCCTCGTCGCAGGATCGATCACTTCTTTCGCGGCTGCCCCTCTAACCTTGCCCGAAGTCACCCCCGTCGAAAAACGACCGGAGCACGAACAGGCCAGCCAGCGCATCGACCAAATACTCGAAGCCTATTGGGCGCGCAAAGGCGTCCGCCCGTCGAGCATCGCCGAAGATTCTGTCTTTCTGCGCCGCAGCTACCTCAACATCATCGGGCGCATTCCGACCAATGCCGAGGCCGAGGTCTTCCTCGAAGACGAATCGCCGAATAAGCGTACCGAATTGGTCGACCACTTACTCGACAGCCAAGGCTACGTAAGCCACCAGTTTAACTGGTGGGCGGACTTGCTCCGCGCACGTTCGACTGGCCGCGAAGGCGGACAGTATGGAGGGCTCTACTACGTGCCCTGGATCAAAGAGCAAGTGCGCCAGAATGTGCCCTACGATGCCATGGTGCACCAACTACTCACCGCCGATGGCTACCCCTGGGAGAACCCCGCCGTCGGCTACTACATGCGCGATTTCGGCATGCCCTTGGATAACATGTCCATGACCGCTCAAGTCTTCCTCGGCACGCAAATGCAATGCGCACAATGCCACGACCACCCCACCGATCAGTGGACCCAGAAAGACTTTTACGAGATTGCCGCCTTCACTTACGGCCTACGCACCGGAGCCAATTTCACCGATAAGGAAACCCCTCTCACACGCGAAGTATTTAACGAACTACGCAAGCTCATCCCCGAAGAACTGGCAATGCAGGGAGAGGGCAAAAAGAAGAAGCGCAACTACAACAATATTTACGAACGCACGGCGCGTGAGTTTATGATTCCCATGCGCATGAACGTCGTCCACACCGGGCGCCAATTAAAACTCCCGCACGATTACCAATACGAAGACGCCAAGCCAAAAAGTACAGTTGAGCCCGAAGTGCTCTTCGGCGAGCTTCCGCAGGCCGACTTGCACGACTCGCCCGACCGGGTGGAAAGCTATGTCGAATGGTTGATCGACCAAAACAACGAGCGCTTTACCCTGACCATTGCCAACCGCCTCTGGAAACAAGCTATGGGCAAAGGTCTGATCGATCCGGTCGACAACCTGACTGACGAATCCGTGGCCGAGATACCCGAGCTCATGGATTACCTGCAGACCGTAATGGTCGCCGTGAACTACGACTTGAAGCAATTCCAGCGCGTGCTCTACCAGACGAACTTCTACCAACGTCGCAGCGTCGCCGACAATCCCGACCTACCCAACGACTATCACTGGGAAGGCCCCTTATTCAGACGCATGAGTGCGGAGCAAATCTGGGACTCGATGGCCACTTTGCTCACGCCCGACATCGATTATATCTTTCAACAGTCCTACGACGGCAACTATCGTGGCGCGAAGCTTAACAGCCAACAAGAGCCACCCGTCGCCAGTCTGATCGATAAAACTCCCCCCGAAGAAGTCGCGCAGCACATCTTCAAAATCGCTGAAGTGTATCAGATCTACCAAGATACTCGCAGCGTATGGAACAGCTATCGATCCGATCCGGAGAAGCGTAAAAGCCCGGATTACAAAGACATTACTAAAAAGTTCAAAGACGCCGAACGCGAATGGAGAGCCGAACTCAACAAGGGCTACGATGATGCGCCCGAGGACACTCCGATGATGGGCATGGCCATGATGCAAATGGCACCCGAACAAGCCGAAGTCGTCGGCAAGGACAAAAACGCACAGCGCTTCTTAAAAGGCATCCGCCGCGCCTCCGAGCTGCCCTCGCCCGCCCCCTCCGGTCACTTACTCGAAGTCTTCGGCCAGTCCGACCGCCTCTTGATCGAAAACAGCGACACCAGCGGCAACGTGCTGCAAGCGCTCTTCCTCATGAACTCCAATCAGACGAACCGCATACTCGCGCAGCGTTCCATGCCCGCCGTCCAAGCCGCCCAAAAAGAGAGCGCCCAAGCCCAGCTCGACACCCTCTACATGGGCTTCCTCACCCGCGCCCCCAGCGCAGCCGAGACCGAGATCCTACTGCCCCAACTGGAGGCCGACTCGGAAAAAGCGCGCGAACGCATCATCTGGGCGATGCTCAACACCCAGCAATTCCTCTTCATCCAATAACTTCGCCCCCAGCCGCCATGTACGACCACCTCAACCAAATGGATGAACTCTCCCGCCGGAAGTTCATGCAATACTCCGCCAAAGCACTACTCGGCGTCGGCCTTTCCAGCATCGGCACCACGCCCGCGTGGGCAGCGCAAACCGTGCGCAAGGCCACCGCGCGCAACGTCATCTACATCTACCTCAGTGGCGGCATGAGCCACATCGACACCTTCGACCTTAAGACCAGCTGGGAAGACCAAGGCCCCGTCAATGCGATCAACACCAACGTCGGCGGCATTCAGATCTCGAACTATCTGCCCTCCCTCGCCAAGCGGATGGACAAGGTCGCCGTGATCCGCTCCATGTATTCCACGCAAGGGGCACATGAGCCGGGCAACTACTACATGCACACCAGCTACGCCCAACGCGCCACCATCCGCCACCCCGGCCTCGGCGCATGGCTCAACAGCATGTCGGGCAAAACCAATAGCACCCTCCCCGGCAACATCCGAATCGGCGGCAGCAACAAAGCGACCGGCGGTTCCGGCTTCCTCGACTCCCGCTACGAGCCACTCCACCTCCCCAATCCCGACGCTGGGCTGCCCCATGTCGACCCCTACCACAGCGTCGATGGCAACGAGATGGAAGAGCGAATGGCCCTCGCGCAAATGATGGATCTCACCTTCCATAAGGAATACTCAACCAAACAGGTGCGGTCTTACACCGACGTGTATCAAGAGGCGATCAAACTGATGAACAGCAAAGACCTCGCCGCCTTCGACTTGAGCAAAGAGCCCCGCCACGTGCGCGAGCTCTACGGCAATTCCAAACTCGGCAAAGGCTGCCTATTGGCTCGACGGTTAGTCGAACACGGCGTCCGCTTCGTCGAAATCACCCACGGCGGATGGGATACCCATGATAGCAATCACGACCGCGTGTCCGAGCTGACCAACCCCTTGGACGAAGCCCTCTCCGCCCTACTCGACGATTTGCACTACCGTGGCCTGCTCGAAGAGACGCTCATCGTCGTCGGCACCGAGTTTGGACGCAGCCCACAGCTCAATGTCAACGCCGGCCGCGACCACCACCCGAAAGCCTTTACCTGCCTCCTCGCCGGCGGCGGCATCCAAGGCGGCCAAGCCTATGGCGCCACCGACGAGCGCGGGCACGAAGTCGCCGAGAACGGCGTCACCGTGCCCGACTTCAACGCCACCATCGCCTACGCCCTCGGCCTGCCCTTGGACAAAGTCGTTTACTCGCCCAGCGGGCGTCCCTTCCGTGTCGCCGATAAAGGCCTCCCCGTCAAAGCACTCTTTTGAACATCGAACATCAAACATCAGTAACAGCCGTCATCACATGCCAGAGTTCTTACTCCCACTAGGCCCCTTCCACATTCTCCTGCTTCACCTCCCCATTGGGATACTTTGCGCGATCGGCTTTATTGAACTCTGCATGCGCTCCGAGGCACGCGCCGCCAGCCAATCTGCCCGCACTTGGCTCAATACCCTGCTCCTCATGTCCACCGCCGGCACGATCCTCCTCGGCTTGGCCTACGCGAAATACGGCAACTACCAAGGCGAAGTCGATGACCACCTCTGGTGGGGACTGCTCTTCGGTTGGCTCGTGCTCGGCCTCTTTTGCTTTCACTGGGCAGAGCGCTATTTCAACAGCGACTTTCTGCGCAACGTCTATCTGCTGAACCTCGCACTCGCCGCCGCCGCGATGGCTTACTCCAGCCACTTGGGCGGTAGCCTCGTCCACGGCGAAGACTTTCTGACCAAGCCATTTCTCGGTGAAACATCTGGCAGCACCGAAGGATCCGGCGACCGCCCCGAAGGACTTGAACTCGACGAAGCCGTCGAGCTCTTCGAAGCCGCCCACCTCGTCTTTGAACGCCAATGCGTGGAGTGCCACGGCTCGACCAAAGAGAAGGGCAACTACCGCATCGACCTCGCCCATCGCATCCGCGAAGCCGGCAAGAGCGAGCATGCCGCCATCACCCCCGGTGATCCCAGTGCGAGTGAACTCTACCGCCGCATGTCCCTCCCCCATGGGCACAAAGACCTCATGCCACCCGAGGAAAAAGCCCCCGTCGCCGCCAAGGATATCGAATCCGTTCGCCTCTGGATCGACGCCGGGGCCTACTGGCCAAGCCAAGCCGAGCAACGCGCCGTGGCTGACACCCATGTCGAGCGAGGGACCGCCTCGATGAATCAAGTGATCGAGCAAATCAACAAAACCGGCGCGAAGGCCGAATACACCGGTTGGGACGCCGACAGCATACGCGTCGATCTCGGCGTCGTCACCGAAGGCGAACTAACCACCGCACTCGAAGCCCTCCACAGCGTCGCCGATAAAGTGCAATGGCTCGACGCCAGCAACCTCGAGCTCCCCGAAGATTTCTACAAAGCGCTGCCCAAGTTTACCCGCATCGAACGCCTCCATCTCGACGGCAGCAACGTCCGCACTCAAGATCTCAAAGCCTTAGAAAGCTTAGAAAATTTAAACTACCTCAACCTCTACCGCACGGAGCTCGACGACAAAGCGCTCAACGCGATCGCCCAATTGAAGTCGCTCAAAAAGCTCTACCTTAGTGGCACCAAGCTAACACCAACCGCCGTGGAAAAGTTCAAGAAGCAGAATCCCGACATAGTGGTGATCTACCGGGAGTAAATCGCTACGCTCAGCCCTTCGCCTGTTCGTAGAGCCACTTGTCCATCTTGTTGGCGGTGATAACGCCGTAGTTCATGGTGCCGAGCCAGTCGGACAGGAAGGACATGAACGCTCAATGTTGAATCAATAACGACTGCGCGATCACCTCAGGACAATTCAATATTGCTCCGCCATCTACGGCAGACCTCCGTCAACGTTGGACGTTCAGAGTTCGACCTTCGTTTACTTTCCTTCGACTAACTGAACTTCCGCATCAACACACCTAGCAAGAAAACGCGCGAAGGGTGCGATCTCGCCATCGACGCTGGCGGCTTCGAGGGCCGACATGTAATCTTTGCGCTTTTCGACGGGAATCACCGTCCAAGGGTAGCCGCCGCTGGCTAGCATGGCGTTCATAAGAAAACGCCCCATGCGTCCGTTGCCATCCATGTAGGGGTGAATGTAGACAAAGATGAAATGCCCTAATACGGCTCGGACTGCGGCATGTTTTTCATTGCGGAGTAAATCGAACAAGGCAGGCATGGCGTCGCGCACGGCTTCGTGGCTCAACGGCACGTGCTTGGAGCGACGGATATGGACGCTGCCGTTACGATAGCCTGCCAAATCCGAGGGCTTGCAAATACCCGCCTCCACACTGGGCGCAAAAAGTTGACGATACCATTTACCGTGATCGCCATCCGCGACATCGCCAGCAAGTTCACCCTTGAGAATTCTTTCGATGCTTTGCTCGACTGCTTGAAACGCTTGCCAATACCCACGGGCGGCGAGTGCGTCTCGGTGTTGCTTATCTGTATTATCGAGATCCGGATTCCAGCTCCCTTGCCGCACACGTTCGATCAACTCGAGGTTGACTCGATACCCCTCGATCGAAAGTGAGTGATAGGCATCGGTCACATAGGCTTCTTCGACCTGCTTTAGATAGGCGACCGAATCTTGGATGAGTCCGGGAGGCGTTGGGAAAATCTCGATAACTGTTTCCCGCATCGACTCCCAGAGAAGGCGTATCCGATTCACACTGGGTGAAGTTTCTCGGGACAAGAGCAGCGAGGGCGAAGGTGCCTCAAAAGGATCCGACTCGCGAACATCATAACCGGCAGCCCGCATACTGGCTAGAATGTCTTCTGCTATTTGTAGGCGACCGATATTTCGAAACGCTCCAGCCAAGCGACCCGCCACCGAGCTATGCCCTCCAGAGAGCAGTCGATCCAGAACTTCGGATGCATTGCGTATCATCGAAAGCGCCACTCGCATATCGGCGGGGTTTTGCCTAAAGGCCTCCGCCGAGCAGGCAATCAACGCGGCAGGTAAGGCAAAGAGACGCAGGCCGTTTTTTTGCACCTGCTCCGAAACGGGAGGCACAAAGGCTTTGATGTCGAGCAAGGAGGTGCCATACGGCAGTGCCGTCACATTGTTGCGCGCTTTAACTGAACGCACCAGCAGTTGCTTCGGCACCGTCCAATTTTCAACGTGTAGCGCAATCGATTGCTCGGGCGAGAGTGACCAATCCGAGCCCTTAAGCGATTCCAGGTAGGCAGCGCAAAACTGCCAAAAAGATGTATACCAAGCTGTGCTTTCGCCCTGAGTCTCATCTGGACGTGCGGGCACATACCAGCCCTTAATGACCTCCTCCAAAAAACCAGCCCGCACAAGCCGCTCCCGGTGAGTGCGTGATAGATCCTGAGAGCGAATAGCGAGGCCCCCTCCTGCCTGAAGCGTATGGAGTGCCTCAAGTGATTCAGCTAGCTTCTCATTGGGAGTGGCCATGATTCTAAGTCTCGATCTAGCGCGTGGATTTACTCGCTTATTATGTTGTGCGAAAGTTCGCTTATTGTGTCGAGCAATAATTCGCTTATTATGCTGCGCGAATACTCGCTAATCGTGCAATTCCGATAGTCAAGCTGCTGGATTCGCCTTCAGTCGATACGACTGGCGTCGCTTCGCTACTCACGCTTCCCTCATCTGTAGCGATGCCCTTCATATCCTCAAAGCGCCCCTCAGCGCTCTCCGCGTGCTCAAGCGAGCGAAGAGAGCCGGCGGTTCAATCCATCGGGAATCAACTTCCGAAGACAATCGACAGAAAACGGCGGATAAATCACGCCGCTACGAAGTAACCTTCGCCTTTTCGTAGAGCCACTTGTCCATCTTGTTGGCGGTGATGACGCCGTAGTTCATGGTGCCAAGCCAGCCGGACATGATGATGCCGACGGAGCCGGCGTGGTAGAGGCCTTCGATTTGGTCGGAGAGTTCCATCGAGACTTTGAGGCCTTCGAACTTGGTGCCGAAGGAGGTGCCTTGCATGGACTTGGTGTAGTAATTCACGGTGCGCGGAGTGGCGGCTTCGATGTGGTCGATCTTATCGCGCACGTCGGGGATGAAGGTCTCCAGGCTGCTGACGCACTCTTCGCACATACGGGCTTTTTCGGCTTCGTATTCTTCGTCCGTTAAATCATTCCACTCGTCCCAACGGGCGTTGAGCGAGGCGACTACTGTGTAGCGCGGCTCTTTGAGATGTGGACGCGTTTCGGGATAGTAAACCGAGAAGGTGTGACTGCTGGTGTGGATCGAGGTGAGTTCGTCGATCGTGTATTCGGGCGCTTTAGAAGTGAAGACGAGGTCGCCGATGTTGGGAATGGTCTCGCCCTTTTTGATCCCCATGTAAACCTGGCAGGAGCTGGTGTTGTTACGCACAGCCTTGGCTTCGGCCACGAAGTCGGCGGCGAATTTATCCTCACCGACGAGGTATTCGATGGTGTTGCGCACGTTGGCATTGGAGAGCACGGCCTTGCACTTGATCTTACGCACGGGGAACTCTTCGTTGCCGGTGTTTTGACTGCGGGCGCGGACGCCGACGACTTTGCCGTCTTCCACATCGATGCCGTCGACGAGGGCGCTTTTGCGAACTTCGCAGCCGTTGCTCTTGAGCTCGGCGACCATCTTCTTGATCAGGGTATCGGTGCCACCTTGAAAGGTGAAGACGCCCTTGCTCATGAAGTTGGAAAAGACGATGCCGTAGGTGATGGCGGGGTCGTCGACGTGGGAGCCGTTGGCGTAGGAGATCGGCTCCATGAGGAGGCGGTGCACGTCGCTGCGGCCGGGGAAAAACTCCTCGAACATCTCACCCGTGGTCTGGGTGTTGTCGTCGTAGAAATTCATCTGGCGCAGGTGAGTGTAGAAAGCTTCTACTTTCTCGCGGTCGACCTTGAAATCGTTGACCAGGATATTGGTAAAGTCCTCTCGATCGAAGCTCGTCCAGACATTCATCTGCGGGTTGATGAAGCGGACGTCCTTGAGCTGGTGGATCGAGTCGGCGATTTCCTTCGTCCAATACTTACGGCAGCTCTTGACCATGCCGTGGGGAAATCCGTGGAGGGAGATGTCGAAGATGTGCCCACCGGGTCGCTTGAACCAGGTAGCGAGACCGCCGAACTGGTAGTGGTGCTCGAGGAGGAGCACCTTGTGCCCGTTTTTCGCGAGGTAGTTCGCGCCGGTCAATCCGCCCAAGCCGGAGCCGACGACGACGACGTCGTATTCATCTTCAATGCCTTCTAGCCAATCTTTTGCCATAATTTTAAGAATTCAGGAGGGGGAAGTTAGGAGAATGACGGAGCGCGACAAGCGCAGAGATGGTAAATCGTAAACGATTTGCCCGGAGCAAAGCGGAGGGTGACTGAAGCGGGTGCCCTCTGGGCGCTGAAGGAACAAGCCGATAATTACACTGCCGCAAGGGGAAAAGCGTGGCTAAAAAGTGACCTGAATGGAAACTAGCATCGGTAAGTTTTTTGATCGAGTGAAAATTCCGCTGCAGCCGTAGGGGTCACAAGTGTCGTGTTGAACGAACAATTACACACCCTCCAATGAGCGAAACGTAGCGTGCGAGCTTGCTCGCGCCCCGAAACGGCTTACAGCAGCGTTGGCCTGAGCAAGCTCAGACGCTACGATCAATGCGAATCTGACCTTTCAACAAAACACTCGCGCCTATCGGCAATGTCCGTGCGATTCCTTGCCGCAGGCGCTGGCCTCGGACTCCATTTCCAGCGTGCTGTGCTGGATGGCAAAGCGCTCCTCCATGCAGTCCTTGACCTGCGCTTTGAGCGTTTCGAGCTCGTCCATGCTGCGGTTTTGACCGATCACGACGTGCGCTTCGAGAGCGCGGTGGTGCTCGTCCAGTTCCCAAATATGCACATGGTGGACGCCCTCCACCCCATCGATCGACTGGATGGCCGCTTCGACCTCCTCCAGGGAGACCTCCTCGGGCGTGCCTTCCATCAAGATCGACGCGGTGCGCTTCAGCATACCGAAGGACATCCAGAGGATGTAGCCGGCGATGAGCAGCGTCAGCAGCGGGTCGACCCAGGTCCAGTCCAACCAGAAAATGGCCGCGCCGCCGAGCAGAACCGCCACCGAGGCGCCCGCATCGGTCAGATTGTGGAGGAAAGCGGCTCTCACATTGAGGCTCCCTTTGGACATCGCCCAGAGCAGCCAAGCCGTCACGACATCGACGATGAGTGCCACGCCCGCCGCCGCCATGATCCAGCCCCCCATCAACGGCTCCGGCGCGAAGAAGCGCCGGACGGCCTCGTAGACAAGATAGAGCCCGACCACAATGAGTGCCGTGAGTTGGATCATCGCCCCAATCAGCTCCGCGCGCCGGTAGCCGAAGGTGTAGGCCGCATCGGCGCCCTTGCGCGAAATCTTCCTCGCAATATAGGCGATCAAGAGCGCCGCCGCGTCGTTGGTATTGTGCAAGGCATCGGCCATCAGCGCGACGCTCCCGGAGATCGCTCCAGCGACAAACTCGAAGACCGAGAGCCCTAGGTTGACCACCGTCGTCCATAGCAGAACGTGATCGCTGACGTCTTCAGTTCCATGTGAGTGGTCATGCGACATAATTTGAATGTAGTATCGGTATTGCCATTGATCGAGTGAAAATGGAGCCGCCGGCGTAGGGCTTCATTTGGAAACCGTCTCATAAATAGAAACGGAGGTTTGCTTTTGGGCTTTATCGACAAATGACAAGCGAAAGACCCTACTCCTTATATCTCGTGTCGAGGCGGAACCATTTGTAGAGCGCTGGAATGACCAGCAGAGTGAGGACGGTCGAGGAGACCAGACCGCCGATCACGACGATGGCGAGGGGGCGCTGGACTTCACTCCCGGTGCCGTCAGAGAAGAGCAGCGGGATCAAGCCGAGCGCGGTGGTCGCTGCGGTCATGAGCACGGGGCGCAGGCGCTGACAGGCCGCCGTCAGGCTGGCACGGTCGACATCGAGCCCTTCACTCAGGAAACGGTTGAGGTAGGTCAGCAGCACCATGCCGTTGCCCAGCGCGATGCCGAAGAGCGCGATAAAGCCGACGCTGGCGGGCACGGAGAGGTTTTCACCGGCCAACCAGAGCCCGACCACGCCGCCGACAAGGGCGAGTGGGATATTGAGCAAGATCAGCAGGGTGTTGCGGATCGAGCCGAAGCTTAGGTAGAGCATGATAGCGATGAGCGCGAGCGTGACGGGCACGACGACGGCGAGCCGCTGGTTGGCCTGCTGCTGCAGCTCAAATTGCCCACCCCAGGACAGGACATAGCCGGGAGGCAGGTCGAGCGAGGCATCGAGCACAGATTGCGCGTCTTCGACGAAGCTGCCGATATCACGGCCGACCACGTTGGCCTGCACCTCGATGTAGCGCTGGTTGTTTTCCCGCACGATCTGGCGCGGACCTACGATTTCTTCGATCGTGGCAATCTCGTCGAGCGGGATGAGCGCGCCGTCCGAAGAGCGCACGATCAGATGGCTCAAGTCCTCCACTGTGTCGCGCGCCGTTTCTTTGTAGCGAACATAGATATCGTAACGCTGGACACCCTCGAAAATCTGCCCGGCGGTCACCCCGCCGACGGCGGCTTCGATCAGCTCTTGCACTTCGGCAAGATTGAGTCCGTAGCGGGCGATGGCACCACGATCCGGGCGGATCACGATCTGCGGCGATCCAGTTACTTGTCCCGGTTGGACATCGGCGGCACCTTCCACCTCGGAGACAAAACTGGCGATCTCGTCGGCCTTAGCCTTCAGGATGTCGAGGTCAGCGCCAAAGAGTTTGATCGCGAGTTGCGCCTTCGAGCCGCCCACCAGCTCGTCGACCGTGAGCTGGATCGGCTGGGTCATGTTGGCCAGCACCCCGGGCATGCCTTCAAGTGCCGAGCGCATGGCCTCTTCGATGTCGGATTGCCGCATGCCGGCGCGCCATTCGCGTTCCGGCTTCAGCACGACCATCGTATGGACTGAATTGATCGGGTCGGCATGGGCGCCGATTTCCCCCCGGCCGATACGCGAGTGCGTCGATTTGACCTCAGGAATTTGCAGGATCCGCTTTTCCGCCAGCATCGTGTTACGCTTGGTTTCTTCCAACGTGACCGAAGGTGCCATCGAAAGGTTGGCGATGATCGAACCCTCTTCGAGGCGAGGCGTGAATTCAGAGCCCAGACGCGGGAAGAGGACCGCACCGAGAGCCAACAGCCCCACAGCCAGCACAACCGCAGCCAGTCGAACACGGATGAAAAATCCAACTAATGGACGATAGAGCCAGAGCAGAGCGCGCAGGATCCAGATCTCGCCGGCATGATCGGACTTCTTCTTGGGCGCACGCATACAGATCGCCGCGAAGACCGGTGCACCCAGCACCGCGTAAAGCAGCGAGCCAAACATCGCCAGCGAGACGGTGTAAGCCAGAGGACGGAAGGTCTTCCCTTCCACCCCCTGCAGCGTGAACAGCGGCAAGAACACGATGACCACGATGAGGATGGCAAAGGTCAACGGCTTGACCACTTCGCTGCATGCCCGAGCGATCAGGTGGAGCTTCGTCTCGGACTCCTCCGATTGCCGGAGCATGCGATCAACGTTCTCCGTCATCACGATGGCACCATCGACCATCATCCCGATGGCGATAGCCAGGCCACCCAAGGACATCAAATTGGCCGAGATATCAAAGTAATACATGGCCGTCGTCGCAAAGAAGACGGAGAACGGAATGGCCAGCGCGACAACCACGCTGGGACGGAAGCCACCGACGAACAGGAGCAAGACCAGCACCACGAGCCCGACGCCTTGGTAGAGTGCGCTAGTCACCGTATGGACGGCCGACTGCACGAGCGTCTTCTGCTCGTAGTAGGGCTGGATCTTCACCCCATCGGGTAATGCTTCCTGAATATCGACCAACTTAGATTCGACCGCATCGATCACGGTCGAGGAGTTGGTGCCGTAGAGTTTGATCACCATTCCGGAGACCACTTCGGTTTCGCCGTTCATGGTTTCCAAGCCCTGGCGCACTTCGCCGCCAATGACCACTTCAGCCACATCGCTCAGATAGACGGGCGTGCCGTCTTCGTGGGAAACGACAATCGTATTCAAATCTTCGATACGCCGAGCCAGACCTTCGGAGCGCACAATAAACATCTCTCCATTGCGTTCGATAAACTGCCCGCCGACGTTTTGGTTATTCGCTTCGACCCGTTCAATCACCTCCTGCAGGGAGAGCCCGTAGCGCAGCAACGCGTCCGGATCGACATTGACCTGATACTGTTTCACGAAGCCCCCGATACCCAGCACCTCGGTTACCCCGGACACGGTCTGTAGATTGAATTTCACAATCCAGTCCTGCATAGTACGCAGTTCTTCCAGCGAATAGTTGCCGGACTCATCGATCAAATTATAGTAGAGGACGAGGCCTTGCCCGGTGGAGATCGGCCCCATCTCCGGCTCGCCGAATCCTTCGGGGATCGCTTCGCGTGCTTCCGACAACCGCTCGCCCACTACCTGGCGGGCGAAGTAGATGTCGGCGCCGTCTTCGAAATAGACACTGACCACGGAGAGCCCGAAGTTGGACACGGAGCGGATCTGTTCTACGCCGGGCAGGCCGCTCATGGCCGCCTCCACCGGATAGGTGACGAACTTTTCAATCTCTTCGGGACCGAGCCCATCGGTGACCGTAAAGACTTGAACCAAGACAGGTGACACGTCTGGGAACGCATCGACTGGAAGTTTTTTATAACTCCAATAGCCGCCTGCAATGACAGCGGCGGCCAGCAAGACGACGATCAGTTTGTTATGAAGGATCGTTTCAATTAATTTATGTAACATAGCGTATCGCTCTCCGATTAATGGACGTGTCCTTCGTGGCCACCGAAGGAGGCCTTACCGAGTTCTGCTTTGAGAGAAATGGCGTTGCGCGTGACGATGGCTTCGCCGCGCTCCAGCCCTTTGAGCACTTCGTAATATTCGGCGTCACTGTGGCCGAGGCGAACTGCACGCGGCTCGAAGCCATCCGAATCGCGAACGAAAACCACCTGTTTCCCTTCGTAAGTCAGCACCGCCGATCGCGGCACGACCAGAGCACCTTCGTGCGAATCGATGGAAACGATCGCTTTAATGAATTGACCCGGCTTCCAGTGCCCGTCCGCGTTGTCCATAACCACACGGACGAGTCCTGTGCGGGTATGCTCATCGATGATCGGTGCGATGTAGCCGATCTTTCCGGCATAGAAGGCATCGTCGTAGCCACATTCGACGCGGATCGCTTGCCCGACTTTAACCTTAAAGAGATCGCGCTGATAAATGCGGAGATCCGCCCAGACAGTGCTCAAGTCGGCGACCGCAAATAGTTTCGCACCCGCGTCGACAGCCTGCCCGACACTTAAGTCGTAATCCACAATGGTGCCATCAATCGGTGCGACCAATTTGAAAGGGCGCAGCGTTTCGGTGTTCTCCAGAGTCGCAAGGACGTCTCCTTTTTCCACCGAATCGGCGAGACGCTTCTCGATCGTCACGACGACGCCCGCATAGCGCGGAGTGACCGAGGCGAAGGCTTCACGGTTAAACTGAATCTCTCCCGGCAGGATGACTATTTGATGGAGTTCCGCCGAAGCCACCGGTTCGACCTGAATATCGAACTCACGCAAGACTTCCTCCGAGACCTGAACGACATCTTCGTTTTCGTCGTGGTCGTGCCCCGAATGCGCATCCTCTCCTGTCTGTGTATCCTGATCTTCGTGAGTGTCCGGCTCGCCATGGTCATGGTCACTGTGGTCGTCGTGCTCAGCGTCATCCGCATGCTCTTCGTGATCCTCGTGCTCGGCATGATCGTGCCCAGCGTGATCCGAATGGTCGTCGTGCGACGCATGCGTATCATGGGCACTGTGATCGTGTCCGGCGTGATCCTCGGCAGAGGTCTCTGCCCCAGAGGCGGGAATCCCTAAGGACAGAATAGCGAGCAGGTGAGCTGCGCCAAGAAGATGTTTTTTAGAAAGAGTCTGTTTCATATTATAAATGGGTGTTGAAAATTATCGGGTGAGTTGGACCAGCGCATCGATCCGCGCCAGCGCTTGAGCATAACGGCGCAGTCCATCGAGATGATTGGCGCGCAGATCAAATAGCGTCGTACGGCTTTCAAGAACGTTGAGCAAAGTCGATTGGCCTTGCTCGTAACTCTCTGCGGTTTCGGCGACAGTTTGCTCGGCCAGAGGAAGGAGATCTTCCTCTACGGTCGTCACTTCCGCCTGAGCTGCGGTCAGCATTTGGTAGGCCTCAGTCAACTGCGTGAGCAATCGCCGGCGCTCCATTTCGCGTTCGAGCGCCACGGCACGCAGTTCGGCTTGAGCGCTGCGGATGTTGCCCGCATTACGGTCAAAAAGCGGCCAAGGCACATCAACGCCGACTACAAAGCTATGGTCGCCGGCGTCTTCGTTCGTATAACGGGCACCTCCGAAGAGTTCGAAGTCGGGCTTCGCCCGCGCGCGCTCCAGCTCAAGGGCGGCCTGTCCCCGCTGGCTCATGGCCTCGTAGGGATCCAGTGCCGCGCTAGTCGAGAGCAAAGCAATCAACTGTTCCAAGGCGGGTGGCTCTGACTCGATTTGCAGGCTCCCTTCCAATTGGAAGTCAAGTTCCGGCGAGCCGCCCCAATGAAGCGCCAGCTGACTTTTGGCAGCCGTCCACGCACGTTGCGCCTGTCCATAAGCGAAACGCGCCTGCGCGGAACTGAGACGCGCACGGCTGCGCTCGACCTCCGATGAGCGGGCGGCTTCGACCATACGCGACACCTCCTCCTCACTTTGCTTGGCCAGTGCCACTTGGTCTTCCCGTAAAGCCACCGTTTGTTGCGCGACCAGCGCCTCGGCAAAGGCGATACGCACATCGGCCTCCACCATGGCTCGTTGCCACTGTCGTTCCGCGCCGAGCACATCGCGTTCGGACTCCGCCAAACGCACACGTTTGCCACGCTTGCCCGCAGTTTCGATCAACTGCGTCAGCCCGAGCGTGACTTCGAAGCTTTCCGCATCCCGATAAGGACCCGAGCCTAGAATGTTTTCCATCTCGCCCCCGATCACGGGATTGGGACGATAGCCCGCCTGCTCAACCTGCCCTCCGGCGGCTTCGATCTTTGCGTCGTAGCGTTGCAGCGACGGATCACTTTCGAGGGCACGCCGAATGGCCGTGGTTAAATCGACCGCACTGCTAGATGGGTGCGATGCATTTGCGGAGAGGGACTGCCCGGAGAGCAAAAGCGCACAGGCGAGCGTTAATTTTGAATATAATTTTTGATGGGAAAATACGTACATAGAAAATCCTGAGTCGTTGGGGAGATACGCGCGGGACGCATATCATTGAATAGGGAGCCCGCATATACGTCGCTCCCGACCGAACTAACTCAGGATATCAAACAAGCAAACGGATCGTCCGCGTGTGCAGACGCGCCATCGCTTCAACGAGCGGCGGAGCTCGGCTAGGATAAATCCCTTCGTAGGCAGTATGGCCTACAGGCTGCACCTCAACGTAAGCCGAAGCCTGTGGCAGCATAATCACCTGCAGGACCAGTCGCTGACTGTCTCGCCAGATCAGGAGATCGGAGCGGCTGAACTCAAGATCCGTGCAGCCCTCACACATGTGCGAGACCGGCGAAATGGACTCGCTCGGCTCATGGCAACAGTCGTCATCCTCAGAGGATTCGACGAGGTGGACATCGCCCACCCCATGCAGGCACATCAAGAAAGACCCCGCACTCAACAGCGCGGATTGAGCGAGGAGCAAGACAAGCATCCCCAGTCCGATGATCTTTCTAAACGTCATTGCGTCCATACAGATGGTTCTATGACTCAACTTCGTCAACATCGTTCCAGAGTTAAGGGCAAGTGCGTTTCTGGGTAGGGCGCGCTAGCCGCAGCGCGCCGTCTTGCAAATGTGTCCGTTTGCCCGAATGTGAGGTTATGGGCAGTCGCTCCTGTATGGCGAACTAACGGCTCGCGAACCGTCCCTACCAACAAAAGCAAGTCAACATTCCTGCAGTCGCAAGGGGATTAGGATTATGAGTAAAATTACGATTAAGACTGGGTCAAGACGTCCAAAAGAGCACGCAGCTTAAGCTCCGTCTCGCGCATCTCCTTATCGGGATCCGAACCTTCGACGATACCAGCGCCAGCATAGAGACGGGCGATCTTGCCTTCGATCAAGGCGGAGCGGATGCCGACGATCATTTCGCCCTCGTTGAGATGGTTGAACCAGCCGACGACTCCTGCGTAGAGGCCGCGTTCGATCTGCTCTAGTGCGGCGATGCGGGGCACGGCGGCTTCGCGGGGCGAACCACCGACCGCAGGCGTGGGGTGCATTTCGGGCAGAATATCGAGCAGGTGGACGGCTTCGCCGACCTCGGCCTCGATCCGAGTGCGCAGGTGCTGGACGTTCGCCAGAAGCAAGAGTTGCGGATTAGCCTCTGCCCTGCCCTCAACCCCGACCTGTTGTAAACGGCGGAGAATCGAGTCGCGTACACAGGTGTGCTCGTGCAGGTCTTTCGCACTTTCGAGCAGCGCGCAGGCATGCTGAGCATCCTCTCCGGCAGTTTTGCCGCGTGGCGCGGAGCCGGCGATGGCCTCGGTCAAAAGGCGTCCGTTACGAATCTGCAGCAAGCGCTCGGGCGTGGCTCCGATAAAACTGCGGGCATCGCCCCCGCCGAAAGAAAAGGTGAAGCAACCGGCGAAACGTTCCCGCAGGCGGTTGAGCGTATCCAACGGCTGCCAGGGGCGGTCGGCCTCCAACTCGATACCGCGCGCCAGCACGATTTTTTCATAACTGCCCTGCTGAATCGCTTCGAGCGCCTGCGTCACAGCTTGCGGATAGACATCGGGCGCCAACTCGCGGCGCGACTCGACTTTGGGCTGTGGGGCAGCCTCCCCCATCTCGACCTCCGGCAAATAATCAAACGCACCAAACTTGCGATACGCGCCCCATACCCGCATGACGAGACTGTCGATGTCGGTATCCGCTTCTATTTTGAGATTGGCCACGGCACCATATTTGCCCTTTGAACGCGACACCTGCCAGCGGGGCAGAAAAACCGTCGCAGCCGGAAAGGCCGCGCTCTCGGGCACCGACTCGTCGAAGGCAAAAGCCGTAAAAAAGTGAGGTCCGGTGAAAGCTTCGTCGAGATCGCCGACCGCGATGGTGTTGTCGAGAATCTCTTTGGCGAAGGCTTTAACTCCGGCAAAACGATCCGCGCCATCAAAACGCGCCTGCACGACAGCTTCGGCCGCGGCCACCGCTTCGTCGTCTGCCGCGCGCTCGATGTAGCAATGCAGCTCGTCCGGCTCGTAGATGGATTGCAGCACCGCCAGCGGCGCGATGTGCTTCACAGCTAAGGAGATACTGGCGATCTGAAAATGCCCCTTGGCGCGCGCGGCCTCGCGGCATCCCTCCAGAAACTCGCGGAGCGCTCCCTCATCGCGCTCGGGTAACATACTGGAAGGGATAATTTGCATCCAGAGCAGAGAAACCATGAACCGAGAAACCGCAACCTCTCTCTACACGGTCTTCATCGTAATCCTACTCTTACTCATAATCCTAATCCCCAGCCCTGATGATTAAGATTATGAGTAAGAGTAGGATTAAAAATTTGCACCAAACCAGCGACTGCCTTCTATCTCGTTTCTCCACGCACCTCGTATCCCGCATCCCGAAACC
>PPCM01000387.1_pt1 | contig 44574 bp, 36 predicted proteins | sample 1555541 | NCBI WGS metagenome assembly PPCM01 (sample SAMN05284479, study PRJNA326546) | Marine sediment metagenome, whole genome shotgun sequencing project. | isolation source: marine sediment | place: Germany: Wadden Sea | collected 2012-09-05
TAAACACGGTACGTTGCCGATACGGGGGTGCCGCCCTCGGATACGGTGATCTTTCTGGGGCGCCCGGCATCCTCCGGGGCATCCGAATCATAACCGGCCTGGGGGGCATAATCAAAGGCGGTGACACGGGAGGCGCCTTCGGCGGAACCCGCGCCCCCGTCCAGAAGGGTTGCGATCTCCTTTACCTTGCGGCCCTCTCCGTCGTACGCATAACGCACCCACGAGCCGTCCGGGCGGGTGACGGAAGCTATTTCGCTGTATCCGTTGTCCCCCTCGTTTTCGAACCAGGTGGTGACGGTGGCAAGGGCGGCGCCGTCCGGGTCCACCGTCTCCTCCACGATCTCCTCGCCCCAGGGGAAGAGCCGCCACACGGTCCGCTCCTTCAGGGCAAGCTTGCCGGCATCGTTTTCCAGGGTTCGGGTCACGATCCGGTCGTTTCCGAGCACCTCTTCCCGTTTTTTCTCCACGGAAAGCCCGCCGCCCTTTTCAAGACTCCAGGTGTTCTCGGCGGCGTCCCAGGCATAGTCGTAAACCGTTTCGGAACCGTTCCGATCCTCCGTAAGGCGAAGGCGGCTCCAGGTATCCGGGGCTTCATCGGGGTTTTCGACGGTCCAGCTCACAAAGGGGATTGCGCCGGGTTGAAGGGTGTAAAGACCGTTCTCCTTTTCGCCCGCAGCTTCGGGGCTGTAAAAATCCATGCGGTATTTCCGTTCCCCCACAATCACGAAATCCACGAAGGTTTCCGGGGCCAGGATCTGGCGCGGCGCGGTTTCCCCAAGGATCAGCTCCGTGTCCCTGTCCGTGTAGATTTTCAGAATTTCGGGCGTTGCATTTTCAGGCGCGGCGGTTGCCGCGCTCAGAAAGATATTGCCGGCGGAGCCGCCCCCAAGGGCGCGGCCCAGGCTGATGCGGGTATCGATGCTCGAAAGGCCGGGAGCCCCTGTACCGGGCGCATGGCATGCATCACATTTGTTGCAGCCGATATAGAGCGCTGTTTCAGCCGCGCACTCCTCTTCCCCGGGGTACCAGACCCGGATCATTACCCATCCCTCGCCCCTTGCCTTGGTTATCATTGCAGTGAGGCCGTTCTTTGCGGGGGTCAGACTGATGCTTGCATTGCCTCCCTCCAGGCGCTTCCAGCTCCATTCCGGGGTCGAAGTCGGTGGATTTTTGGGGAATGCCGTTGCCTTCGTTGTCTCGCCCGGCAGGATTGAATCATCATCGACCTTGACGGAAAGGGCGCACGGTTTGACGGTGAATGTGCCTTCGGCCCAGTTGGACCAGGTGCGGTTGGCCGCCCTGGCCCGGGCGTAGACCTTATGAACTCCCTTTGGATAGTTGTCCGCATTCAGCGTGCTGCCGGCGATCTCGGAAAAGCTCCAATTTACGGAGGTTCCCTCGAATGCCTTGGAGCCGTGGCTGATGCGTTTGTACTTTCCGTCCGTGAACAGCTCGACGGTTCCCTCGCTACCGCCAACGTGATCCTTGAAGGTTGCTGTTCCCTTCACGTCGAACTCCCCCTCGACAGGACCGGCATCTTCCACGGCCACCGTCGGGGTGTTGTCCACGAAAAAAGTTCCCTCGGACTCGACCTTGGTGCCGTTGGCGGCCTTGGCAACGGCATACAGCTTATGTTCCCCCTGGGATAGCTTACCCGCATCGAGCATTGTTGACGTGATATCCCCAAAGTTCCAACTGATGGAGGTCCCTTCGAATGCCTTGGAGCCATGGTGGGTACGATTGTATTTTCCGTCCGTGAACAGATCAACGGTTCCCTCATTACCGCCGACGTGCTCCTTAAAGGTAGCCGTTCCCCTCATGTCGAACGCACCCTCGACCGGCCCTGCGTTTTCCACGGCCACCGTCGGGGTGTTGTCAACGAAAAAAGTTCCCTCGGACTCGACCTTGGTGCCGTTGGCGGCCTCGGCAACGGCATACAGCTTATGTTCCCCCTGTGAAAATTTACCCGCATCGAGCAATGTTGACGTGATATCCCCAAAGCTCCAACTGACGGAGGTCCCCTCGAATGCCTTGGAGCCATGACTGAAGCGATTGTATCTTCCGGCCGTAAACAGCTCAACGCTTCCCTCATTACCGCCGACATGCTCCTTGAAGGTTGCGGTTCCCCTCATATCGAATGTGCCCTCAACCGCCCCGGCATCTTCAACGGAAACCGTCGGCGTGTTGTCCACGACAAATATTCCCTCGGACCAGACTTCGGTGCCGTTGGCTGCTCTGGCGCAGGCATACAGTTTGTGTTCGCCCTGCTTGAATCTCCCCGCATCGAGTTTTTTCGAGGTGATCTCGGAATAGCTCCAGCTTACATCGGTTCCCTCATACGTTTTGGAACCCTGACTGATGGGCCGAAACGAGCCTTCAAGGAACAGTTCGACGCTTCCCTCGTTACCGCCGGCGTATTCCTTGAAACTTGCCGTTCCTCCCATGTCGAATTCCCCCACGACCGGCCCTGCATCTTCCACGGAAACCGTGGGCGTGTTGTCCACGACAAATATTCCCTCGGACCAGACTTCGGTGCCGTTGGCTGCTCTGGCGCAGGCATACAGTTTGTGTTCGCCCTGCTTGAATCTCCCCGCATCGAGTTTTTTCGAGGTGATCTCGGAATAGCTCCAGCTTACATCGGTTCCCTCATACGTCTTGGAACCCTGACTGATGGGCCGAAATGAACCTTCAAGGAACAGTTCGACGGTTCCCTCATGACCGCCGGCGTGTTCCTTGAAACTTGCCGTTCCCCCCATGTCGAACTCCCCCACGACCGGTCCGGCATTATCAACCGCGACCGTCGGTGTGTTGTCGATGGTGATGGTAACGGATGATGTGTGTGAAACACTTGCCGAATCAACAACGCTTGCCTTGAAAACATTTTCCCCCTGGGGCAGCGTTCCGGAATCCACGGTTGTGGACCAGTCCAGCGATTCGTCGCCCCGCATGTTTCGGAGAAGCTGTTTCTTATTCCTGCCAACACTTAAATAGCCTGATTTCACAATCCTGCAAATGTCGGGAAACTGGGGATTGCAGCGCTTGTAACCGGAGAACTCGGCATGGACGTTGATGGTGATGATTCCAACGCTTCCCGAAGCCGTAATGGAAACATGGGTTGCACATGCAATACCCGTGTATAAGAAACAGATGATTGTCGACGTAACGGCAACTAAGAAAATTCTTCTAATTAACAAGGCTGTAATCCTTATCTGTTGATAAGAGCGTGCAATGTCGCTTTTTTGAAAAAAATGATAAGATGCTATTTATCCGCCCCTGCCGTTCCAGGTATATCTACTCCAATTGGATTTCCACGGCGGTTTCGAGATGGGGGGGAATCTCGGTCACATCGCTCCAATACTTTTCACCGCCGAAATCCGCGCGAAATTTATACCGTCCGACAGGGATATCGAATAAGGCAAAGCCCTCGGCATCCGTTCGGGTGTTCAGGGACAGGTAACTTCCGGTTTCCGAAAAGAGATATGCCGGGACATCCGTCACGCCGACGCCGTCCTTGAGGACATGCAGGCGCACATCCCCGTGGGCAACCGACACATGGGCGTCCTCCCAGTTGAAGCTGTCGGACCAGTAGCGCTTTGCCATGTAATCCACGCGCACCTTGTACGGCTCTTCGGGAAGGCTGAATCGTGCCTCGCCCCCCTCGTCGGTTGTCTTTCGGATGCCCAGGTAGGAACCCGCCGGGCTGAACAGGTAAACCGGGGTATCCGCAATGGGGGTTTCCTCTTCTCCATGGATGCGGGTGACGCCTACCGTCACGTCCCGGTGGGGAATCAGGAGGGAGCCGAAAAGGGTATCGGGCACGATGAAGAGATCGCTCCAGAATTGGTAGCCCAGGTAGTCGGAGCGGAAGCGGTACTCCCCGTCCGGAAGGTCGAAGGCGGTTGTTCCGGTTTCGTCGGTTCGGCCGGATTCCCCGAGGTAGCTTCCCCCTTCCGAAAACAGGTAAACGGGAATATCCGCCATGGGATCGTTCGCCTCTTTTAGGAGCGTAAAGACAAAGGCGCCGCCGCCCGTGTCGAGGTCCACCACCGTGATGCCGGGCGCTTCCACGATACCGGTTGCCCAGTATTGATTCCCCTTGTGATCTCCCCTGAAACGGTAAGTGCCGCCGGGCAGCCTGAATACCGCCATGCCGCCTGTGTCCGTTTTTTCATGGATGCCGAGGTAGGCGCCCGATTCGGAAAAGAGATAAACATCCGCCTCCGAAAGGGGCAAGCCTCCCTCGCGCATACGGACCTCGGCAAAGCCCTCTCCAAGGACAACGGCAACTTCCCCGACGTCCCCGGTAATCTCTTCGCTCCAGTGCCGCGCCCCCAGGTAATCCACCCGGACCTTGTAGGCCTCGTGGGGCAGGTTGTATGTCACGGTTCCGCTTTCGTCCGTTGTTTCGGATATGCCCAGGTAAGCGCCTTCCGCGCTGAAAAGGTAGGTCGCAATCCCCGCCATGGGGCGGATGTCGGTGCCGGTATCTCCGCTTACCGTCAACCTCACATCCCGGTGGGGAAGGATCATGTCGCGGGAGACCTCTCCGTAAACCCCGATCTCATCGCTCCAGAAGCGTTTGCCCATATAGTCGGCCCGAACCCTGTAGACACCGTCCGTGACGACAAACTCGCCCATACCGCCGGCATCGGTTTCAACCTTGAGGCCCAGGTAGCTGTCCGAGGCATCGAAAAGGTAGAGCGACACTCCGGAAATGGGCGTCCCGTCGCCCTTTGCAAGCATGATTCCAAGGGCTCCGCCCCCGGGGACAATGCCGACTGGATTCTCCCCTTCGGCTTCGACCTCCACGGGATCGCTCCAGTAACGGCTGCCCAGGATATCCGCCCTGAAGAGATAGGTTTCTCCCACCGGCAGGTCGAACCGGACCGTTCCGTCGGCATCGGTCGCGGCATTGATGCCCAGATAGGTCCCATTACCGTTAAAGAGGTACACCGTTACCCCTTCGCCCGCCTCCCGGCCCAGATTCACGCGTACCGGAGCCTCCTCGATCACCACCTCGACTCCGCCGTCCCCGGGGACATGGACCGTCCCGGACCAGAAACGGGAGGAGAGGTAATCGGCCCTGAAACGGTAGTTTCCAGGCTCGAGGTCCTCCGGCTCGAAAAGGGCCCTGCCGCTCTCGTTCGTTTTCGAGGCAACTCCCGTGTAGCTGCCCTCCTCCGTGAATGCATACACGTTGATACCCGAAAGCCCCTCCTCGGCCCCGGTAATCACATCCACGAAGAAATCTGTCGTGATCTCATAGGTTTCGGTAAGCCCCCCCCCCGCGTCTCCGCCGCTTGGCCGGGCAAATGCCTTTAATACGGTTGTGCCGGAAATTTCGATGGGGGATTGGTAAACGGTCGACGCCTCATCGGGCTCGCTGCCGTCAAGGGTATAATAAATGGTGCCCGAACCCTCCATGGAGAGGGTCACGAAAAGCGGTTCGGCAAAAACACCGCCGGAAGGATCGGCATAAAGGGTTGTCTGCGGGGTACCCGGAGCCGGATCGGTTCCATTGAAATACTCGTCCCTGTCCGATATGCCGTCGCCGTCAAAGTCGCCGGTACCGTCCCTGTCAAGGTTGTTGAAATGTCTTATCTCCCAGATGTCGGGCAGCTCGTCGTCGTCCAGATCCGGGTTGACGATCTCCATGCGCTTCCTGTTGCCGATGTTGTCGTATGTGTACACCGCCGCTGTGCCGTCCGGATAGCTTGCCTTTACCAGGCGGTTCCGGGAATCGTATTCATATGCGACGGTTCCGCCAAAGCCAAAGGATGCGAGTAAAACAATTGACAATATCTGGATCAATGCCGCTCTAAAGTAGTTCATTCGACGCCTCCCTGCTGCCGGAACACCACTAAGAAACAACCCGTCATGGCGCATTGCACCCGCCCTTCGGGAAAAAGGAGTCATTACGCTCGCCTTCAAGCGCCGGTCAAACCGGAGACTCGATGCTTCGGTTTTTATTATTTACAAACGCTGTTATTTAATACGTGCAAGCACTGAATTCAATACGCTGAAATACCTGTTTTTAGCGGGTATAAATACCTATGTATCAATGGCCGGCCCCGGAACACCGAGGTGATACATCGAGATATCGCGGGGAATCGGTCGATCATTTATGCTTCCTCCGCCAACGGCTGTTTCATTTCATCGATAGAAATGCTTGATACGAGCCGGTTTTCATGAGTCAAATCGGCTGAACTCGACGTTCAGCTTGTATGATTGATTTAAAAAGTTAGGGATGCGGAATTAAAAAAATCCACACTCTCGGGCACTCGATTCTGGAAACCCGAGGCGTTGCTTTACGCCAACAGCAATTTGAATCATCGGTAATTGTGTAAATTATTCTTTCTCGATCCCTTAGTGTGCCGTTGCCCGCCGGGGATTGGCGGAGGTGGTGGGAGAGACGGTTTGACGGGGAAAATAAATCTGTCCCCCTTGCCGGTATGACTGTATAATAAGAAATGGTGACGGTAAGCCGTAACGGTTTTCACCGTTTCGGGGGAGGGGACCGGTAAGCTCTTTATGGGAGGAATGCCATGGAAGAGGACAGGCCGTATACGATTCCGTATCTTGTGCATCAGCTGCTCAAACCCGCCCAGCGGTTTTTCAGGCTCAAGGCGGCAAGCTCCATTCTGCTGCTCCTCGCCTCGACAATCGCGGTTGTCTGGGCGAACTCGCGCTTTGGCTCCCATTACCACCACCTGTGGCACATGGAGGTGAGCCTGTTCGTGGGCTCCTTTCGTTTGAGCAACAGCCTCGTTCACTGGGTGAACGACGGCCTGATGGCGATCTTCTTCTTTACCGTGGGCCTGGAGATCAAGCGGGAGGTGATGGTGGGGGATCTCTCCACCCCCAAGATGGCGGCGCTTCCGGTCATGGGGGCGCTGGGGGGGATGATCTTTCCCGGCGTCATCTATGCGATGTTCAACTGGGGAACCCCCAACATGAGCGGGTGGGCCATTCCCATGGCAACGGATATCGCATTTGCCATCGGGGCCGTGGCCGTATTCGGGCGGAGCCTTCCTTCGGGGCTCAGGGTTTTTCTGGCGGCATTCGCCATTGCGGACGACCTCGGGGCGGTCCTGATCATCGCCCTGTTTTACAGCAAGGGCTTTGTTGCCCATTATGTTCTCCTGACCCTCGTGTTCACGGGCCTTCTTCTTCTTGCGAATCTGCTCTGGATTCGCTCGCTCACCATATATACCCTGCTGGGAATCGGCACCTGGGTTTCGGTCCTGGGCTCGGGGGTTCATGCCACCGTGGCGGGGGTGATCGTGGCCATGTTCATTCCGGCCAGGCCCAGGTTCACGTCGGGGGAGTTTTTCGATCGGGTGGACAGGATTCTTTCACGCTTCGGCGAGAGGAACGAGGTGGACGATTACTGGTATACGATCCTCCTGAACCAGGAGCGGCTCAACCATGTTCACTCCCTTGAAACGGCCTGCAATTACGTGGAGACCCCCCTTCAGCGCCTGGAGCACCTGCTTCACCCCTGGGTGGCGTTCCTGATCCTTCCCATATTCGCCCTGGGCAACGCGGGGCTCACGTTTAACGGAAACGATGTCGCGGGCAGTTTCCTGCACCCGGTGACCATGGGCATCATGGTGGGGCTTTTTATCGGCAAGCCCCTGGGGGTTACCCTGTTCTCCTGCATTTCGGTGAAAATGGGGATTGCCGCATTGCCCGAAGGGGTAACCCTGAAACATATTTTCGGCGCCGGCATGCTGGGGGGGATCGGTTTTACCATGGCGCTTTTTCTGGGGGGGCTCTCCTTCACGTCGCCGGAACTGTTGAACCTTGCAAAGCTCGGCGTATTGTCCGGATCGGTTCTGTCGGCATGCGCGGGGCTCCTGTTCCTGTGGAGGCTGCGAAGCGCCCCGGAGAAGCGGGCCGCTGCGGGCTGGGGGGCGGAGGTGGAGAACGGTTCGTGAACCCAGGAAAAGGGCGGGCCGCCTGGCCCGCCGCTCGGAGGGTTATTCCTTTGTTCTGACGAGGGAGCAGGCGACTTCCGCCGCCGTTTCCAGGGGGATCCTGCTGATGTTGAAGACCATGTGATAGAGTTTGGGTTCCTCGTAATCCCTTTTACCCAGCTTGTGATAGAGGTTTTCCCGCCTCTTGCCCTGGCGGGTAACCACCTGCGAGGCCTGGTTGTGGGAGAGGTGGTAATGCTCTTCCATGAACTTGACCCGGTCCTCGAACTCCGCGACCATGAAAAAATGGTAGGCGTTATCCCGGTCGGCCAGGAAATACTGCCCGCCCCTGCCGATGATCACCACGTTGTCCTCGTCCGCGAACTGGTGGATGATCTTTTCGAGGAGCTCCACATAGATGATCTCGTCGATATAGCCCTTTTGTCCCTCCAGGGCCCTTTCCACGAAGGATTTTCTGAAGGGGCCGAGGCCCGTGATGAACTTGAGGAGTTTTCCCCCGGCCTCGTTTTCAACGGCCTTGACCCAGTCCGGTGAGACATGGGCCATCTCGGCGACCCGCTCTATGATCTCCTCATCCACGAAATGGTATCCCAGCTTGTTCGCGATCATCCTTCCGATGGTTTTACCTCCCGCACCGAACTCCCTTGATATGGTAATAACGGCCATGACATCCTCCCTGGTTGTTCTTTGACGTTGATGGGTTGTATTTGTCTGGAATCGCGCTGCGTTCTACCCGGTGAATTGGTGTTCAGGCTCTGTTTTGTTTTTCATCCCGGGAAATTATCAGGAATCAAATGCCGCTTGGGGAATTGGCGATGCCCCGGGGGATCCCGTTGGATGAAAACTGCCTATAAGCAATAAGATAAGTAAAAAAACTACTGATTGCAAGTAGGGAATAGGCGTTTTCGCGCCCGTCGCGATCCGTTTCGCGAAGAGCTGAAGATAAATTATATAAGTAAACGGGGGGAGGGTCAAGAACATAAATCGTAAAGGGGAAAATTGCGAAATTTCGGAGATGTACGGATGAATACGCGCTGATACGGGAAGAGAGTTGTACGGATGTTTTTCGGTGGGATATATCCGTAGAGCATTTGCTCCGGTGGGGTGTTCGCCTGCGGAGGAGGTAATGAAATTAAGGAATGGAGCCGGCGCGAATAAGATGCGGGGTCATGAAAACCCTTTATGTACGGGTGTTTGCGAGAAGATCAATAATTTTGATTAACAGCTTAAATAATATTGATAAAAAAAATGTTGACACGTTCGATTATATCTGTATTAATGAGATCACTTCAAAAGAGTTCTACTGAACCTGAACCTGATTAGTAAATTAACACTACTGCTCTCGACCGGATTTTTTTATACTTTTTGTGTCGCATGTTGATGTATAGCTTTCCTGATTGATTTTTAGACTACTGTTTAAATTAGATTTTTAGCTTGTTCGATAATTTCGGATTTCACCTGAGTTAGATATGTCTGGTGCTGGTTATATATTGTTCAGCGAGGCAAATTAACCTGTAATATCAAGTGGAAGGAGCAAGCAGTTGTCAACTCAAGGAAGAATTACACGCATAAGGGACAGGTCCGTCCATTACACGGAGCGCGGATCCGCCGACTACTCACCAAAGAAGAAGCTTTTAACCCCGTTTCTTTTTACCTTCGTCAACCTCTTTGCCATCTGGATACTCTTTTCCGGCAAGTTCGATGCATTCCATCTGGCCCTCGGAGTGATATCGTGCATGATGGTCTCCTATTTCTCATGCGACCTCCTGCTCCCCTCTAGAAAGCTTGCCGGGATGGGCGGGTTGTGGTTCAGGTTTATCCGGTACATGCCCTGGCTGATCTACCAGATACTCGTATCCAACATCCACGTCTTTTACCTTGTGGCGCATCCCAGGATGATGGAGCTCATCGATCCTCAGATCATGAGGTTCAAAAGCCGGCTGAAGAGCGAGATGGCCCTGGTGACCCTGGCCAACTCCATAACGTTAACCCCCGGCACCATCACGGTGTACGTTTCGATCTACGGCGACATCTCCTTTCACGTCATCGACATCGAATCCGGGAAAACCCTGCCATTTATCATGGAAGCGAGAGTGGCCGAAATATTTGGTGAATAATGGATAAATTATTTTACGGTGCGGCGTTGTTTCTCAGTCTGATCATGGCGTTTTCCCTATATCGCGCGGTTGTCGGGCCGACCATCCTGGACCGGCTCATCGGGGTGAACGCAATCGGCAGCAAAACCACGGTTCTTCTCATACTCATCGGCCTGGTTTTCCACAGGGTGGATATGTTCATCGATATCTCCCTGGCCTACGCCCTTCTCAACTTTATCGCCGTTCTGGCCTCGGCGAAATATTTCCAGAAGAAGAAGGGACTCCACGGAGAGGTGGAACGGAGGTAGCCCGAATTCCTTCAAACCCGTCAATTAAGGAGAGTGGATCTTGAATATCATTACAACTGTTCTGGTGATAGCGGGGCTGATCTTTTTTACCGGCGGAACCCTCGGCATCATCCGGCTTCCGGATTTTTACTCACGCCTCCAGGCGGCCGGAATGCTCGACACCATGGGGCTTCTTCTCACAATGGGAGGAATCGCGGTGTACACGCTCCACGATTTTTCCCTTGCCGCCATCCTCACCAGCCTTAAAATCGTCATGATCGTCGTCTTCGTTTATATTACCAGTCCCACGGCGACCCACGCCATCGTGGATGCGGGCGTTCGCGCGGGGTTCGCGCCCTGGACCCAGGACGAAAGGGGGAGAGTGGAATGATCTGGGAACTTGATCTGATCATGCTCGTCTTTGTCATCGTTTGCGGAATCGGCGCCATCAACCTCAAGGACCTTCTGGGCGCGGCCATCCTCTTTGGCGCGTACAGCTTTATCATGTGCCTGGTCTGGGCCGTCATGGGGGCGGTGGACGTGGCCTTTACAGAGGCCACGGTGGGCGCCGGGGTGAGTACCGTGTTCTGCGTCGCGGCTGTTTACCACACCACAAGGAGGACCCGAGATTGAAGAAATTAGGACTCATCACCATATTTCTCTGCGGGGCCGTGCTCTTCTTTTTCACGGGGGATTTCACCCCCTGGGGTGCGCTTGATTCACCCACGAGCACCTACCTTTCGCCCTACTATATCGAAAAGAGCATGGGGGATACGGCGGTTCCCAACCTCGTCACCTCGGTGCTCGCCGACTATCGCGGTTACGACACCATGTTCGAGACCGCGGTGGTTTTCGCGGCGGGGCTCGCCTGCTTCTTCCTCTTGCGGATTCCCGAAAACAAAAATCCCCCGGCAAGGTTCTACCGCCATATCGCAACGGATATGATCTTCCGGGTGGAAAAGGGGGGGAAGATCCCCGACCACTCGGATCATTTCGAGAGGATCGATTCGGTCTGGACGCCCTACGACGTCATCATCAAGCACACGTGCCGGCTGGTGATTCCATTCATCCAGATATTCGCCCTGTACGTGGTGGCCCACGGTCACCACAGCCCCGGGGGGGGGTTCCAGGGCGGTGTGCTGCTCGGGGCGTCCATGATCCTCTTTGCCATCTCCCACGACCTGCGCGCCACCCTGAGGAGGCTCGGGGAACGGGCAACGGGGGTGTTCTCGGCAACGGGCGTTCTGATCTATGCCGGAACCGGGGCGCTCTGCATGCTCCTGGGATCGAACTTCCTGGACTACGGCGCGCTTGGGCCCCTCCTGGGGGTGGACAAGGTCATGGCAAGGTCCCACGGAATCCTTCTGGTGGAGATCGGCGTGGCCATGGCGGTCATGTCGGTAATGGTCTGGATCTACTACTCCCTTTCTTCAGCGGGCAAACACGACGAGGGCTTGTAATATGGGCGACATGATGCAGGAAATCGTAATACGCGGCAACTTCTGGGCGTACATCATCCTCATGCTGGTGGGCCTGTACGCCATGATCGCAAAGAACAACCTGATCAAGAAGATCATCGGGATGAACATCTTCCAGACGTCGATCATCCTCTTCTATATCTCCACGGCTTTCAAGAAGGGGGCGTCCATTCCCATCATCGCCCACGGGCACGGTCATGAACATGCCGCCGTGCACGCGGCCGATTACATCAACCCCCTTCCCCATGTGCTCATGCTCACCGCCATCGTGGTGTCCGTAGCAACCCTGGGGGTGGCCCTGGCGCTGGCCGTGAAGGTTTACAAGCGATACGGAACCCTGGAAGAGGATGAAATCTCGGCACAGATCGCAATGGAGGCAACGGAATGATCTCATCACATTTTCCCTCTCTGATAATCGTTGTACCCCTCCTGTCGGCCATGGTGATCTTTATCGCGTCCTGGTACGACAAGAGGCTCTGCTTTCCCATCACCGTGGGCGCGCTGTCCGTGTCCCTGATCTCGGCGATCGGGATGATGATCCGGGTGATGAAGGGCGGCGGGCTCCTCACCTATAAGATGGCGGGCTGGACCGCGCCCATGGGCATCAACTACAAGGTGGACTTCCTGAACGGCATCGTGCTGGTGGTGGTGGCCGTTGTGGCCCTCCTGAACATCACGGGCACCCGGGAGAGCGTGAAGCAGGAGTTCCCGGGTAAGGAGGGCGCCTTTTACGCACTTTACGTGATGTTCGTTGCCGGGATGATCGGAATGGTCGCGACCGGGGACGCCTTCAACCTCTACGTGCTCCTCGAAATCGCATCCCTTACCGGGTACGCCCTGATCGGTCTCGGCAGGGGGAGGGCGTCCCTTTCGAGCCTCAATTACCTGTTCATGGGAACCCTGGGGGCAACCTTCTACCTCCTCGGGGTGGGATACCTCTACTTTGCGACAGGCACCCTGGACATGGCGGACATGGCGCGCATACTGCCGAACCTCTACGGTTCCAAGACCGTGCTCTTTGCATTTATCGTCTGCATGACGGGTCTCTTCGCAAAGATGGCGCTCTTTCCCCTTCACGGGTGGTTGCCCAATGCCTACAGCTTCTCGCCGGCCTCATCCATCGGCGTGATCGCGCCCCTCACCACAAAGGTGATGGTCTATGTGATGATACGGATGGCCCTCTATATCTTTACCCCGGAATTCTCCTTCAAGGCCATCGATATCAGCGGACCCATGGTGGTGATCGCGGTGATCGCGATTATTACCGGCTCCCTCTGCGCCCTTGCCCAGAAGAGTTTGAAGAAGATGCTCACCTACGTGATCGTGGCGGAGGTGGGGTACATGGTTGGAGGTTTCTGGCTGGGCAACCGCATGGGGATCACCGGCTCCATCCTCCATATCGTCAACGATGCGGTGATGACCCTCTGCGTCTTCCTCTCGGCCGGGGCCATCGCCCTCAAGGCGGGGGGAGATCGTTTCGAGGATCTCCGGGGGATGTTCAAGAAGATGCCGGTCACCATGGGGATCTTCGTCCTGGGAGGCCTTTCCATCATCGGGGTGCCGCCCACCTGCGGGTTCTTCAGCAAGTGGTACCTCATATCCGGCGGGCTGGCTGCGGGCAACTACCTCTTTGTGGGGGCGCTGCTCTTCTCGAGCCTGGTCAATGCGGTGATCTTCTTCAGGATCTTCGAGATCGCCCATTTCGAACCCTTCGTCGATCACCACGGCCACGGGCACGGCGCGCCCGCCGTCGCCATCGACGAGGGATCGCCGGCATTGATGGTCTCCCTTGTGGTGGTGGGAGGACTTCTCATCCTGCTCGGTATCTACTCCGGCGATATTGTGAACAACATCATTCAATTTGCCATACCAGGGGGGATATTATAGATTATGGAAACCGTATTTTCTCTCAAACCGCTGGTCGCCATACTGATCTCTCTGTGCGCCATCCCCGTCTTGATCTCCAGCAAGGAGGCCAACGTGCGCGAGGGGTGGACCTTTGTCGCGGCCATCGCGAAGTTTCTGGTGGTCGCCTCCATGATCCCCCTTGTAACGTCCGGGATGGAGCCCTCCATCGTGCTGGCCCAGGTGATGCCCAACCTTGCCATCCACCTCAAGGTGGATACCTTCGGGCTTCTCTTCGGGCTGGTCTCCACCTTCCTGTGGATCATCACCTCGGCATACTCCATCGGGTATATGAGGAAGCTGGACGAGCACAGTCAGACCCGTTACTTCTGCTTCTTTGCCCTTTCCCTTTCGGCGACGGTGGGGGTTGCCTTTTCCGCGAACCTCTTCACCATGTACCTCTTCTACGAGATGCTCTCCTTTGCCACGTACCCCCTGGTTACCCACCACCAGGACAAGGAGGCAAGGACCTCGGGCCGGAAGTACCTCATGTACATCCTGGGCTCTTCCATCGCGTTTCTCCTGCCGGCCATGCTGGTCACCTGGGCCCTCACCGGGACCCTTGATTTCGCGAGCCAGGGTTTCATGACCGGTGCCTGCGGCAAGGGCGGCATGATGGCGCTTCTTTTGCTCTTCACCTTCGGTTTCGCCAAGGCGGGGATCATGCCCTTTCACTCCTGGCTGCCCGCCGCAATGGTGGCGCCCACGCCGGTTTCGGCCCTTCTCCACGCGGTTGCCGTGGTAAAGGTCGGGGTCTTCTGCGTGGTGAGGGTGATCACCGGGGTGTTCGGCACGGACCTGCTCCTTGCCCTGAACCTCAACACCGTGATCTGCTATATCGCTTCCTTCACCATTATCGCGGCTTCCCTCATCGCCCTTTCCCAGGACGGGCTTAAAAGGCGGCTGGCCTTTTCCACCATCGGCCAGCTCTCCTACATTGTTCTGGGGGCGGCGCTTCTCGCGCCCTCGGCCTTGATGGGCAGCATGCTCCATATCGCCATGCACGCCTTCGGCAAGATCACGCTCTTCTTCTGCGCCGGCGCGATATACGCGGCGTCGGGGGTGAAGAACATCAGTCAGATGGTGGGGATCGGAAAGAGGATGCCGCTGACCATGGCGGCCTTCTGCATCGGGGCCATGAGCGTTATCGGACTTCCCCCCTGCGGCGGGTTTATGAGTAAATGGCTGCTTATCGTGGGGGCCCTCGAGGCGGATAAGATCTTCTTCCTCTTCGTGATCCTCACCAGTTCACTGCTCAATGCCGCGTACTTTCTGCCCATCGTGTACAAGGCCTACTTCTGCACGGAAGAGGAATCCCTGTTCGACAATGAGGTTGCCGAGCCTCCGGTCTGGTGCCTGGTGCCCCTTCTGATCACGGCATCGATCTCGGTGATTCTGTTCTTTTATCCCCAGCCGTTCCTGAATCTTGCCGGGATGGCTGTAGCCGCCATCACGGGAGGTTAAGGCCATGGAAGACAATGCACCCAAGGAAATCAAGCACGAAGCTGAACCCGGATTTGTCACCATCTACTATATCGCCATGGGCATCGCCTCGGCCTATCTCGCCGTGGTCTTTATCGGGAGCCTGTGGTAGAGGGGGAATGGAATGAAAAAAGAGATCGATATCTTCGATAAGCCGAGAAATATTAAAATACTCCTGGGGATTTTTTACGCGGTGCTCGTTCTTCTCCTTGTCGCCGACCCGTTTGTCCACAAGCACGGGGATTTTCCCTGGGCGGATGCGCCCGGGTTCTTCGCGGCATACGGTTTCGCGGCCTGCGTCCTGGTGATTGCCGTCGCGAAGCTGTTCAGGGTCATCTTCATGCAGCGCGAGGATTACTACGACAGGGATTGAACGGGGCATTTCGCCGTTTCGCCTAAAGAAAACGAATTGTCAACACCACCAAATCGGGGGAGATAATGACTCAGCCTTTAATCAGCACCGGAGTGCCGCCCGCTCTGATCTTCATTCTCGGGGCACTGCTCATTCCCTTCTTCAGGGGAAGGGCCAAGTCCGCGTTCATGCTGCTGCTGCCGGTAGCCGCGTTCCTGGTACTTTCAAACATACCCAACGGTTCCTACTGGAATTTCAAGCTTCTGAATTACGACCTGATACTGGGAAGGGTGGACCATCTGAGCCGCCCCTTCGGGTTTATCTTTATCATCATCTCCTTTATCGCGATGATCTATGCCATAAAGATAGACGACGACCTCCAGTACATGGCCGGCCTGATCTATGCGGGCGGCGCCCTGGGGGTTACCTTCGCGGGGGATCTCTTCTCCCTCTATATCTTCTGGGAAGTGATGGCCATCGCCTCCACCTTCCTGGTCCTGGCAAGAAGAACCGAGGCCTCGTTCAACGCGGCGGTGCGCTATGTCCTGATCCATGTGCTGGGGGGGCTGAGCCTCCTTGCCGGGATCGTGATCTACGTTCACCAGACCGGCACCACCGAGTTCGCCTTCATGGAGCTCTCGGGGCCGGCCTCGTGGTTTATCTTCTTCGGCATTGCGGTGAACGCGGCGATCCCGCCCCTTCATCCCTGGCTCAAGGACGCCTATCCCGAGGCAACCGTGGCGGGGGCCGTTTTCCTCAGCGCCTTTACCACCAAGAGCGCCGTGTACGTGATGGCCAGGGTCTTTCCGGGAGCCGATATCCTTATCGTCCTCGGGGCCATGATGACCTGCGTGCCCATCTTCTATGCGGAGATCGAGAACGACATGCGGCGGGTCCTCTCCTACAGCCTTATGAACCAGGTGGGTTTCATGATGTGCGGGATCGGCATCGGCACGAACCTTGCCATCAACGGGACCGTGTCCCATGCCTTTGCCCATATTCTCTATAAGGCGCTTCTCTTCATGTCGGTCGGCGCCGTGCTCCACGTGACCGGGAAGATCAAGGCCACGGACCTGGGCGGGCTCTACAAGACCATGCCCCTCACCACGATCTTCTGCCTTGTGGGGGCGCTCTCCATCTCCGCCTTCCCCCTGACCAGCGGGTTCGTGAGTAAATCCATGATCATCTCGGCCGCCGGTCACGAGAAGCTGGCAATTGCCTGGTTGATTCTCGAGTTTGCCTCGGCCGGTGTTATCGCCCATGCGGGTATCAAGGTGCCGTTCTTCACCTTCTTCGGCCACGATTCGGGCATCCGGGCAAAGGAGCCCCCCCTGAACATGCTTATCGCCATGGGCATCGCGGCGTTCCTCTGCATCTACATCGGTGTTGCCCCAGGGGCGCTCTACAGCATTCTTCCTTACCCCGTGGATTACGTGCCCTACACCGGCGCCCACGTGGTGGGTCAACTCCAGCTCCTTATGTTCGGCGTGCTGGCCTTCTACCTCATGCTCAAGGCGGGCAAGTATCCCAGCGAGGTGGCGGCCATCAACCTGGACGTGGACTGGTTCTACCGCAAGGGAACCCCCGTTTTCACCAATGCGATCGCGAAGGTGATGAACGGCATCAACAGCTTCTGCAACGACCTCTTTGCCGTGAAGTTCACGGACAAGCTGGGTGAGTGGTCCTCGAGCGGGCCTGCGAGGCTGGTCATGATGGTGGTGGCGCCCGCCCGGAGCGTCCTTCGCATGAACAAGTACGATATGGCGCAGGTCCGGGAAAAGGTGTTCACGGTCCTTGAGACGGGCTCCCTACCTGTGGGGATCTCGGCGGCCGCGGCCGGCATGTTTCTCATCATGGTGTTTATACTGATGCTTTAAGGAATATCGAATTACAGCGACGACGGTTCCCCGCGGGCGGGGGGAGGCAGCTGCACCGCCTCCTTCCGCCCGACAAAGGGGGTAACCCAGACAAACAATAACAGATTCGTTCCCGAAACAGATAAGGAGCCGGCGATGATATCCATTGACGATTTAAGAAAAACGAGGATACTGGGATATCTTGATGACGAGATGTTGGAGAAGGTGAAGGCCGTCGCGGACGTTCTCACCTTTAACGAGAGGGATGTGATATTTCGCGGCGGCGATGTTGCGGATTACCTTTACCTGGTAAAGAGGGGAAAGATTCTTCTGGAGCAGAGACTCTCCGAAAAGGTGACTGTTTCAGTCGGGTCCATCACCGACGGTTTCTCCTTCGGCTGGGGCGCCATGCTGGGGGATGCCCTCTACAGCCTCGATGCCATCTGCGCCGAGGACTCGGAAGTTTTCGTGATCAACGGCGAAACCCTCCACGGCCTCATGAACGACGATCCCGCCCTGGGATTCCGGATCATGCAGCGCTTCCTCCTGGTGGTGAAGAGCCGCCTGGACAGGCGGACCGAGCAGTTCCTGAGGGTGATCACCAGTCATCCCGATATCGTGGAGTTCCAGGAGGTCGAAAACTAAGTTTTTGCTCCCTGCCGTATAGGTATTATGTAGTTTCCCGGAAGTACGTCTGTTGTTTCCACAAGGTTCCATACCATCCCTTCCCGAATTGATGCCGGGGAGGGGGGGATGGAATTTCCTTTTTCCGATTCCTTAAAAAAATTCCTTAAAAAAATCGAGTCCCGCACCGGCGCCCGAAAATCTCCGGGGAGCTCCCTGTTCGAAACCGGCGGTACTCAGGGGATACCAAACAGGTTTTTACGCGGCGAGCAGCGGGGCGGCGTTGCCGTCAAGTTTGAGTCCCATCTGATAAAGGTATCGACCATGGAGCGGAGTGTGTCGTGTGCCCCCGGTGCGGGGAGCCGATGCGGGTGCGGTAACGAGGCCTTCCGTAAATTCGCGTCTTGGGCTCCCGGTTGCTAACGTTTTTTATAACACACCTATATTACAATAAAATATGTCGCTGTGGGGCGGCTCGGCACGCTACCTTATAAAATAGCGTGTTGCGGGGCCCAATTACGCCGTGGGAAATAGTGATAATTGACGATGGCGGAAAATATGCCGCGCCGTAATTGCCGGACCTGTAAAAATCGATAGGGGAAATAAACGGACTTCGTTTTGGATACAATCGAGGCAAAGGGCGTTGGGTGCTCTGAAACGGTCCAATCGTCGTACCCGAAAATTAATGTCCGGATGGGAAATGGCGGCGCGGTGCCGGACGGTTGATTATCGGTTTCAATGTAGGAGGCGAAGGAAAACTTGCTGAATCGCCATAAGAAAACAATCGTTCATTTTACGAAAGGTCGTACCTATGTCCATCCATGGAGCGACAGGGCTGAAAATATTGGACAATCGGCCGCCTCCGGAGGCTTGCGAAGGTGTCGAACAGCGCGGGATCGGGGTTTGCGGGCCTCCCGGGGGGAACGAATATTGTTGACTCGCGGTTATTTTTTGGTATTGTCCACGCTTGTGTGTTCAACATAGGACGATTTTCACATCGCCCCCCTTGACCCGAAAGCCGAAACAAGAAGGGGCAGATCAGGCCCGCAGAACCTGAATGCTGTCTGTGAAAACAGTGGGGATGGCGATCGCCCTTGGTGAGGCACCTGACTTTAACGGGTTATGAGAAACTTTCATTACACAATAATTTTTTGGAGGAGGAGAGAAATGAGTTCCATACTTAAATATGGAGGAACACTGCTTTTGTCTTTATTGATTCCCGGCCTGGCCATGGCCTCCGGGGGAGAAGGCGGAGGAAGCCTCGGAATGACCGCCAGCACGCCGGGCATGGTATGCCTCGGAATATTTGGCCTGAGTTACCTTCTGGTGATGGCCGAGGAGTTTACCCATCTTAGAAAATCCAAACCTGTTGTCCTGGCCTCCGGTTTTATCTGGGCCATTGTCGCGGTAATGAGCTCGAACAAGGGCGTGAGCACCGAGCAGCTTCATGCCGCCCTTGACCACAATATCCTCGAGTATGCCGAGCTCCTGCTCTTCCTCCTGGTGGCCATGACCTACATCAACGCCATGGAGGAACGTCATGTATTTGAATCCCTCCGGTCCTGGCTGGTGAAAAAAGGCTTCACCTACCGTCAGCTCTTCTGGATCACCGGTGTGATCGCGTTCTTCCTGTCTCCCATTGCCGACAACCTCACCACCGCTCTTCTCATGGGCGCCGTGGTTCTGGCCGTTGGTGCGGAAAACCCCAGGTTCGTGAGCATCGCCTGCATCAACATCGTTGTGGGCGCCAACGCGGGCGGCGCGTTCAGCCCCTTCGGCGACATCACCACCCTGATGGTATGGCAGGCCGGGAAAGCCGACTTCATCCAGTTCTTCGCCCTGTTCCTGCCTTCGGTGGCCAACTTCCTGATACCCGCCGTGATCATGATGTTCGCGGTGCCCAAGGTATCTCCCGAGGGCGGCGAGAACGCGGTGCTGGTTCCCATGAAACGCGGCGCAAAGCGTATCAGCGTCCTGTTCATCCTGACCATCACCACCTCGGTCTGCTTCAAGCAGTTCCTGCACCTGCCCCCCTTCATGGGCATGATGACCGGTCTTTCCTACCTCTTCATCTTCAGCTTCTACCTGAAGATGACCGGTAACGGCATCGACGGTTACTACTTCAACATCTTCAATAAGATCGGAAGGGCCGAGTGGGACACCCTGCTCTTCTTCTTCGGTGTTATTTTCTGCGTGGGCGGCCTCGGTTACATCGGTTACCTCGAGCTCACCTCCCACTACATGTACGGCGAGCTCGGCGCAACCCAGGCCAACATCCTGGCCGGTGTGCTCTCGGCCATCGTGGACAACATCCCGGTCATGTTCGCCATCATCTCCATGAGCCCCGACATGGGCCTCTACCAGTGGCTCCTGGTGACCCTCACTGCGGGTGTGGGCGGCTCCATGCTTTCCGTGGGTTCCGCTGCCGGCGTGGCCCTCATGGGGCAGTCAAAGGGTATGTACACCTTTTTCTCCCACCTCAAGTGGACCCCCGTTGTGGCACTCGGCTATGCCGCGAGTATCGTCGTCCATATGATGGTCAACGGATAGCGCGTCCCTCCTTCGGGACGACAATTTAGATATGCCGTATTAAAAAGGCGGGTCCTTCGGGGCCCGCCTTTTTTAGTTTTATGCCCCAACCCCGCAGTTGAATAATCTCATTTTCGATAAGGGGCTTACCCGGCAAGGGCATGAGGAACTACTGACGGTATGGCAATGCCTTGCAATCAGTTTCTCCGACTCCGACTCCGACTCCGATTCCGATTCCGATTCCGATTCCGATTCCGATTCCGATTCCGATTCCGATTCCGGTGCGGCTGCTGCAGGCGTTTACTGCGGACGATCAATTTGGTTTTGTCTCTCCCGACGGATCAGGTCGTAAATTTCCGAGGATAAGGGAGAATATTGGCCGGACAGGAATCATGTTGGCGGTGATGTGCTTAGGGAGGGGGCATCGGCGCTACCGGTTCAGGCAATACGGCAGGTGGTGTGACCGGACGGGAAGAGTAGAGCGGGCGCGCAGTCGACATGAACTGGTGGACTATGATATGTATTCGGGATATTTGGCTCTAAGAAGAGCAGGGGGGGCGAATCGCGGAAAACAAAAAAGCAGCGGACCTTTTGGTCAGCTGCTTAGAGTTCGAACTTTGGTTTTTTATCTGGTCGGGGCGAGAGGATTTGAACCTCCGACCCCTTGCACCCCATGCAAGTGCGCTACCAGGCTGCGCTACGCCCCGACAAGACCCGCAATGTATATATTTCCGTTGAGATATTGTCAAGCGTTTTTAATCGTTTTTTTTATAATGTTTCACACAGACCCTGTTTTGGATCTTTCGTGGGCACCCGTCATGGTTTTCGTTGATGACGGCTTACGTACATGGGCCGGTCCGGGGGAGCGGGGAAAAATGGATCATTCGGTCGACACGGCGGCATGTTCGAGGTTTTCTCCCGGCGGTAGTGAAGCGTTGTCGGTTTCAAGGAATTCTTGGGTCAACATAATGCTATTGCATGATCAGGCGGCGGTGTCGATCCGATAAAGGGATAGAGGCCGGGTTCCGTTTCGGAGATATGACTGTTTATGGTCTGGAACTGCTTCTGAGGAATTTTGCCCCGACACAACGATATCATGAGGTCAGGGCCGCCGGCGGTGTCGATCCGACAACGAGATAAAGGCCGGGCTCCGTTTCGGAGATATGACTGTTTATGGTCTGGAACTGCTTCTAAGGAATTTTGCCCCGACACAACGATATCATGAGATCAGGTCCGATGGCGGTGTCGATCCGACAACGGGATAAAGGCCGGGTTCCTTTCTGATTATATGACTGTTGATGGACTGTATTGCTTTTTACGGGATCTTACAGGTTGGCCCGGCAGTGGTTCTCGGATTGTTCATCGGATGATGACGGGGGAGTGAAGAAGATCCATGGAGAAAAAGAGAAGAGTAAAAACAAAAAAAGCAGCAAGACCTTTCGATCTGCTGCTTTGAAGTTTGTTTTATCTGGTCGGGGCGAGAGGATTTGAACCTCCGACCCCTTGCACCCCATGCAAGTGCGCTACCAGGCTGCGCTACGCCCCGACAAGATGGGAGGTTTATATCCCTGTGGCCGTGGGATGTCAAGGGATAAAAATATGAATTTCAATAAAAAAGCCGATGAGTTGATTTTTATGGCTTTGCTGGGCTGAGTGTTGAGCTGGTGGATTCGTCAATATCAATAAAAAACAAACTTTTGGCGGTGGGTGGGGTGCCGGCGACCAGAAAAAAAGAGGGCCGGGGCTTTGAATATGTGGTACGGAACAGGCGGATGTACCCTTTATTTTTCAAGTTGCGTTGTGGGGGTGACTTGATACGGAACCGGAGCCGGCCACGTGGGGCATGACGCTCCATGGGAGTGGAATCGATGAACATGGACAGGATAGAGCCGGTTGTATTGAAGCCGGGAGATACGCTGGGGGTTGCCGCGCCTTCCGGGCCGTTCGACGCGCAGCGGTTTGAGCAGGGGATTGCCTGCCTGAGGGGGCTGGGGTTCGATCTTTTTATTCCCGACGGGATATATCAAAGAAAAGGTTATCTTGCGGGGGACGATGCGAGCCGCGCGGCGGTGCTCAACCTCCTGTTCATGGAGCCCGGGGTGGCCGGCATCATCTGCGCAAGGGGCGGTTACGGCGCCATGCGAATTCTCTCCATGCTGGATTTTGACGGTATCCGTGAAAATCCAAAGCCCTTTGTGGGGTTCAGCGATGTATCGGCCCTCCACTGGGCATTGTTTGCAAAGTCCGGCCTGAGAACTTTGCACGGGCCCAATGCGACAACCCTCTGCAACGCGACGCCGGAGACCGTTGAATCCCTTTTCAGGGCCCTGACGGCGGAAACTCCCGTACCGGTCACTGCTCTCGAGAAATTTACCGTCTGCCCCGGAAGGGCCGAGGGAAAGCTCCTTGGGGGAAACCTCGCCACCCTCTGCCATCTTGTGGGAACCCCGTTTGCCCCAAGTTTTGAAGGGGCCCTGCTCTTTCTGGAGGATGTGGGGGAGCCCCATTACAAGATCGACAGGATGCTCACTCAGATGGATATTGCGGGAGCTTTCGCGGGGGTACGGGGGATTGCCCTGGGAACCTTCGAAAAATGCGGCGATTATGAAAGGGTTCTCTCCATTGTGGGGGAAATTTTCAAGGATCGGAATATTCCCATTGCCGGCGGTTTTCCCGTTGGCCATTCGGATCTTAACCTGACGGTGCCCCTGGGAGTGTTCGCCGCGCTGGATGCGGACACCGGGAGCCTTTCCTTTCCATCCACGTAAACGGTGGATAGACCCATGTGGTGGGGAAAAAATGAGCGAGAAAGTTCGAAAGGTGATGGAGCGGGGAATCGAGGAGGGTATTTTTCCCGGGGCACAGCTCCTGGTTTCAAGGAAGGATCGCATCCTCCACGAGGGGGCCTACGGCGGGATCGATTATGAAACCGGCGAGCGGGTGACCCGTGAAACCGTTTACGACCTTGCCTCCCTGACAAAACCCCTGGGCACGGCCCTGGCCGTGATGCGGCTGCGGGATATGGGAATGATGCGGCTTAAGGGGCGTCTCTCGGACTATCTGCCGGGGTTTCGGGCGGCAGGTTCCGGGGAGGCCGGCGTCCTGCGCCTTCTGACCCACAGTGCCGGCTTCCCGGCCCACCGACCCTATTACGAGCTTCTCGAAAAAATGGAGATGCCCCTGCGAAGGGAGGCGCTGACAAGGCTTATCATGGAGGAGCCGCCGGAATATCTCCCCGGAACGGATGTGATCTACAGCGATCTGGGATTCATGGTTTTGGCCATGGCGGTGGAGGCGGTTGCGGGCATTCCCCTGGATCGATTTCTTACCGAAGAGGTCCACGGCCCTCTGGGGGCGGGCGGCCTGCACTTTCCGGGGACGGGCGGCGGCCTTCCGGGGCGGGTGTATGCGCCCACCGAGCGGTGCCAAAGGAGGAAGCTCCTTATTAAAGGGGCGGTGCATGACGATAATGCGTATGCCCTGGGAGGGGTTTGCGGTCATGCCGGACTTTTTGGGACCGCTTCCGAGGTGCACCGCCTTCTCGGAGCCCTCTGGACGTCGTACGCGGGCGGAGGAGGTGCCGGGGTGTTCAGTGAGGAATCGGTCAGGCGATTTCTCGCCCCAGAGGAAAAAACCGGCAGGACCCCCGGATTCGATATCCCTTCGGGACCCGTTTCCAGTTCCGGCACGCGCTTTTCCCGGAACACGGTGGGGCACCTGGGGTTCACGGGCACCTCCTTCTGGATGGACCTGGATCGCGGGATCACGGTGGTGCTCCTCACCAATCGCGTCCATCCCGTACGGGCGAACATGGGGATCAAAAGCTTCAGGCCCCTTATCCACGACACCGTGATGGAGGCCGTGGAATCGGGGGATCTTTCCTAGCCCGGAAGGCCCCGGGCAATATTTGTCCTTGTAAAAACCGGGTAATTTTGGTAGCCAATTCTGTTGAAAACTAGGGGTGAAGTGGTACCGTCGTTCTTGAACGGCGGGGGAAAACGGCAGGAGGAGGCCCGTCAGGGGCCCGAAGGGTTGGGGAGCGGGTCTTTTTCAGGACCCTTTTCCGGCAAAGCGCCCGATGCCTGGACCCAAAGGGCGGTCCGCGAGAAGCGGAACGCATTATCACTTTCTTTACCATGGCGGCAGGACCTGCTGTAACCGAAAACGGCGCACGGGTGAATGTGCAATAATGGGGTGACATGAATCTTTTGGATTCACTTTTAGGGGTATTTTCAAGCGATCTGGCCATCGATCTGGGAACGGCGAACACGCTTGTTTACGTTAAGGGTAAGGGTATCGTTCTCAGCGAACCTTCGGTGGTGGCCGTGCGGACGGACAACAGGATGAAGAACAAGGTCCTTGCCGTGGGGCTGGAAGCAAAGAACATGCTTGGAAGGACCCCCGGCAACATCGTCGCCATCCGCCCCATGCGTGACGGCGTGATCGCGGATTTCGAGGTGACCGAGGCGATGCTCAAGCACTTCATCCGAAAGGTGCACAACAACCGGCGCACCTTTGTCCGGCCCAGGATCATCATTGCCGTGCCCTCGGGCATCACCCAGGTGGAAAAGCGCGCCGTGAAGGAATCGGCCGCCTCGGCCGGCGCCCGTGAAGTTTTCCTCATCGAAGAGCCCATGGCGGCCGCCATAGGAGCCGGGCTTCCCATTACCGAACCCACCTGCAACATGGTGGTGGATATCGGCGGCGGAACCACCGAGGTTGCCGTGATCTCCCTTGCGGGCATCGTTTACAGCCGCTCCCTGAGGGTGGCCGGAGACAAGATGGATGCCGCCATCACCCAGTATATCAAACGAAAGTACAATCTTCTCATCGGCGAAAGAAGCGCCGAGATCATCAAGACCACCATCGGCAACGCCTACCCCGATCCCGAGAACCTCGAGACCATCGAGGTGAAGGGGCGCGACCTCGTGTCGGGTATCCCCAAGATTCTGGCCATCGACTCCGAGGAGGTGCGCATGGCCATCTCCGAGCAGATCGACGCCATCGTTGAGACCGTCAAGATCGCCCTGGAGCAGACGCCGCCCGAGCTTGCGGCGGATATCGTGGACCGGGGGATCGTGCTCACCGGAGGCGGCGCCCTCCTTAAAAATCTCGATACCCTGCTCAGGGGCGAGAGCGGCCTTCCCATCACGGTTACCGAGGACCCCCTGTCCACGGTTGCCCTTGGAGCGGGCGTCTCCCTTGACAGTATCGAAATTCTCAGACAGGTCATGATAACATAACTATATGTTTTCAAAACGTATGTTGATGATTGCCGGGGTGATTGTGGCCTTTGCCGTGAATATCACGGTGCTCACCGTGACGGCCAGGAACCATCCCTCGGCCGGCGGCATCTCCCGTACGGCCGTCTCCCTTGTTTCGCCGTTTCAATATGCGGTCACCAAATCCATGGGTTTCGTGGAGGGGATCTGGCGCTCCTACTTTCACCTTGTCGCGGTTGCCCGGGAGAACACGGCCCTGAAAAAAGAACTCGCCGAGGCCAAGGAAAAGAGCAACCAGTGCAGTGAGCTTGCCCTCTCCAACAGGCGCCTCAGGACATTCCTGAACCTTGCCATGACCATGGACGACCAGGCCATCGCCGCGGAGGTGATCGGACGGGACCCGTCCCCCTGGTTCAAGACCCTGATGATCGACAAGGGAAGTTCCGACGGACTCACCGCCGGAATGGCCGTGGTGGTTTCCGAGGGGGTAGCCGGCCAGGTGGTGGATGTTTCCCCGGGCTTTGCAAAGGTGATGCTCATAACGGACCGGAGTTCCGCGGTGGACGCCCTTGTCCAGAGAACAAGGGCAAGGGGCGTGATAAAGGGCGAGGCCGCGGATCACTGTTTTTTCAAGTACGCCCTCAGGAAACACGATATCAGGATCGGCGACACCATCGTCTCATCGGGCCTGGACGGGGTTTATCCCAAGGGGCTGCGCATCGGAACCGTCTCCCATGTGGTGAAAAACAGCGCGGGCATCTTCCAGGAGGTGCGGATCTCCCCTTTCGTGGATTTCGAGAAGATAGAAGAGGTGCTCGTCGTTGTCGGGACTTCCGGCAGGGAGCCGTGAGGAGATCATGCGCTATCTGTTTTACGTGATGACCGGCTTTCTCCTGATCGTGTTCCAGACGTCGGTGCTGCCCGCGCTGCCCCTGTCCGGTAATGTTTACGATCTTCTGATCGTCTTTGTGATCTACCTGGGTCTTTTCTGTCCCCTCGTGGAGGCCCTGTCCTCGGTGCTGGTCCTGGGGGTGGTCATGGACAGCCTTTCGGGCACCCCCTTCGGACTCTATTTCTCAAGTTATTTCTGGCTGTTCTTTGGACTCAGGTGGTTAACCCGTTTCTTTCATGCCGGGAATGTGCTGCTGCTTGTCTTCACCATCGCCATGGGGGTGGTGTTCGAAAACCTGATCTTCTTTCTGGCTTCCTCCCTTTTCAGGTCCTTTGGAGATCTTGTGGGGCCCGCTCTGGGAACCCTCACCGTCCAGTGCCTGTGGGCGGGGTTCACGGGACCCGTGGTTTTCGAGTTCATAAAGACCGGTCACAGGCGCTGGCTTGCCGCCTGCAAGCGGCTGTCCGAAAGAAGGGGCGGCTAGGGAGCCGGTGAAACCCCGAAACCGCGCGCCATGGTCCCGGGGCGGGAGCTTATTCCCGCCGGCGGCGTGCTTGCCCCGCGCGCGGTTTTGATCGGGTGACGGTAATGGATATTGTTTAAAACGGGAACCGCCGGGAGGAGAGACCCTGATGGGGCTTTCGGAATCGAAGCGTGAATTCCAGGGCAGTTGCCTGGAAGATTATCTGAAAAATGCCGATGCGGAGTGGTATCGCTCCCGCCTTGCGTGGAGCATGTACTGCGTGATGGCGGCCTTTGCGCTGCTTACCGTGCGCCTCTATTACCTCCAGGTGATAGAGGGGGAGGAGTTCCGCCGCCTTTCGGAGAACAACTGCATCAGGCTCCAGAGCATCGACCCCTCCAGGGGGCTCATATTCGACAGGAACGGCACCCTACTGGTGGACAACCGTCCCTCCTTCGACATCACCATCACCCTGAGGGATGCAAGACCGGTTGTGGAAACCGTGACAAAGCTTGCGGGCTATACCGGCATACCCCTGGAAGAACTCCTTGAAACCATAAATAAAAACAAGCGATTTCCCTCCTATAAGCCCCTGCTTCTCAGGCGGGATATCGGGCGGGATGCGCTGGCGGCCATCGAGGTACACGAGTTCGACCTTCCGGGGATCGAGGTGGACGTCAAACCCCTGCGTCAGTACATCAACGGCCGGAGCGCGGCCCACCTGCTTGGATACCTCGGAGAGGTGAGCACCGAGGATCTCAAGGGGGGAAAATACCCCGGCGTCAAGGGCGGGGACGCCATCGGCAAGTTCGGCGTGGAGAAGATCGCCGAACAGCGGCTCCGGGGAAAAAGGGGAGGGCGCCAGGTGGAGGTGGATGCCAGGGGGCAGGTGGTCCGGGTGTTGAAAACGGTCCCGGCCAGGCCCGGAAACAACCTGGTGCTCACCATCGACCAGACCCTCCAGGAAAAGGCCGAGGCCCTTCTCGTGGGAAAGGTGGGGGGCGTGGTGGCCCTGGAGCCTTCCAGCGGGCAGATTCTCTGCATGGCAAGCTCCCCCACCTTTGATCAGAACGCATTCGTGGGGGGAATCAGCCGAAAGGACTGGCGCACCCTGATCACCAACCCGGACAACCCCATGTCCAACAAGGCGATCCAGGGGGAGTATCCGCCGGCGTCCACCTACAAGATCATCACGGCCATCGCCGGGCTGGAGGAGGGGATCGTCGACGAGGAGACCACCACCTTCTGCCCGGGGTTTTACAAATACGGGGACAGGGTGTTCCGGTGCTGGCGTAAATACGGTCACGGCAAGGTGAACGTGGTTGAGGCCCTCGAAAAATCCTGCGACGTCTATTTCTATCAGGTGGGGCAGAAGCTCGGCGTGGACCGGCTGGCCTGGTATGCCAGGGCCTGCGGAATGGGGACCGTCACCGGTATCGAGCTGGCCAACGAGGCCTCGGGCCTGATTCCCACAGCCGCATGGAAAAAGAAGCGCACCGGTGTTTCCTGGCAGGGGGGGGAAACCCTCTCCATCGCCATCGGCCAGGGGTACAACCTTGCAACGCCCCTCCAGGTGCTCAGTCTCTATGCTGCGGTGGGCACCGGGGGGGAGCGGTATCGCCCCACCATCGTCAAGGCCGTGAAAACAGCCGAGGGGGAGGTGGTGGAGGAGGCCGAAAAGGTGCTGGTGGGCAAGCTGCCCGTGAGTAAAAAGAATCTGGCGATTGTTCGCCAGGGGCTTTGGAACGTGGTTCAGGGCAAACGCGGCACGGCCCGCCTTGTGCGGCTCAAGGAGATTGACGTGAGCGGAAAAACCGGCACGGCCCAGGTGTACAGCCGCAAGAAGAACGAGAAGGACGATGAGAAGAACAGGGCGGACCACCTCAAGCCCCATGCCTGGTTCACCGCTTACGCGCCCTCGGAGAATCCGGCCATCGCCGTTTCGGTGATGATCGAGCACGGGGAGCACGGCTCCAGCGGCGCGGGGCCCGTTGCCAAGGAGCTGATCAAGACCTACCTGGGGGTGGAATAGGCCGGGGCAGACGGCCGCCGGCGGGTTCGGCGCCGAGCGATCGGGGCCGGAGCCGTATACGATCAACAGTTCAATTCAAAGCCCGGGCGTCCATGTCGCCGGCCCGACGGGGTCCGCGAACATGGGGTTCGGGAGACGATATATCGGGGAGACCATTATGTTCGATCGCCGCCTTGTGGAACATTTCGACTGGGGACTTCTGGGGTTGACCCTGCTCCTGTCCGGGATCGGCATCACCATTCTTTACAGCGCCGTTACCGCCGGGGAGGCAAATCCCCAGCATGTGTTCTGCGTGAAGCAGGGGGTCTACCTGGGGGCGGGGCTCTTTATCGCCCTTTTTTCCACCCTGTTTCATTACAAGCTCCTGGAGCAGTGGGGGGTGGGGATCTACCTTGCCGCGGTGGTGCTTCTGATCTGCGTTCTTCTCTTCGGGACCTACGTGGGCGGCGCCAGAAGGTGGCTGGTGCTGGGGCCCCTACGCCTGCAACCCTCGGAACCGGTGAAGATCGCCGTGATCATCATCATGGCAAGGTACTACGCCAGGTACGCCACCCTGGGGGGGCTGAACTTCCGGGACCTCGTTCGGCCGGCGCTGCTGGTGCTCCTGCCCTTCGGGTTGATCGCGAAACAGCCGGATCTCGGCACCGGAATGCTCTCGGTGCTCATCGCCGCCTCCATGACCATGTTCGTGAAGATAAAAAGGCGGACCTTTATCTGCCTTGCATCGGCGGCAACCCTGGCCGCGCCCCTGGTCTGGTTCCTCCTCAAGGGGTATCAGAAACAGCGGATACTGACTTTCCTCAATCCGGACCGGGATCCCCTGGGGGCCGGATACCATATCATCCAGTCCAAGATCGCCATCGGTTCGGGGATGCTCACGGGCAAGGGATTTCTCAAGGGCACCCAGAACGCCCTCTCCTTTCTCCCGGAACAGCACACCGACTTTATCCTCTCGGTGCTCGCCGAGGAGTGGGGCTTCGTGGGGGCCGCATTCCTCCTGGCCGTTTACCTGATCTTTATCGTATGGGGGCTCAACATCGCCTACAACTGCAGGGACCCCTTCGGAACCCTCCTGGCCTTCGGCGTGACGGCCATGATCTTCTGGCAGATGTTCATCAACATGGGGATGGTCATGGGGCTGATGCCGGTGGTGGGCATGCCCCTGCCCCTGATCAGTTACGGCGGGTCGTCCGTTCTCACCACCATGCTGGGGGTCGGTATATTGCTGAATGTGAGCATGCGCAGATTCATGGTGGAGTGAGGGCCCGCGCCCCGAAATTCATGGACAATATCCAAGGAATAAGATAAAAGTCGCGGACAATAGCGAATGGTTTGACCATTAAAAAGCTGCCCGGGCCGGATGGGGAAAACAGCCCGGAGAGGGGTGCTGTATATAAGGAAACGGAGGCGGTGATCCGGTGGGCATTTTCCCGGAGGACCGTTTCCGGCCGGAAAACTCCTTTCCGGAGTTTTGGTGTCTCCCAAAGAGCGCTTCGGCTGGAAAAAGGAAACGTGCGCTGGAGTACCACATTCCCCTCGGGCATGCCGGCGGTCCCTTCGCGCGGCATGTCCGGTGTTGCTTTTTTCCGGGTGAAATATCTTGACGCTTGTCCTTTTGTTACTCTGAAGCGGTAAAGCGAGGAAAGTTTTGTAACGTCTTGAAAATGTATGGAATGACATCTTTTGCGCGGAGCCTGGAAGTCAAAGAAAAACCAAAAAGTCTTTGACAAGGTAATTGAGTTTTTGATACTGCGCATGTGATAATATTTAAAGTTGTATGTTTTAGATGTAATGGGGTAAGAATTTTAATCTAAGTAGTAAAAACTTGTGGGGGGTTATCTATGGTTAGCGTTGATCTATCGCTATTCGCTCAGATCATCAACTTCGTCCTGCTTGTTTGGGTTTTGAACATTGTATTGTACAAACCCATTCGCAAGGTACTGCTCCAGAGAAAGGAGAAAGTATCGGGCCTCGAGCAGAGCATAGAGACCTTCAGCGGAGATGCCGTGGCAAAGGGACAAGCCTTTACCGACGGTATCAAGGCAGCCAGAGCCAAGGGCACGGCAGCCAAGGACGCGCTTCTTGAGGAAGCAGCCGCTGAAGAGAAAAAGATGATTGGCGAAATCAATGACAGGGCAAAGGCCGAGATGGACAAGGTCAAGGCCCAGATCGCGGGGGATGCCGACAAGGTTCGGGCATCACTTGCAAAGGAAGTCGATGCATTTGCCGATTCCATTGCCGGGAAAATTCTGGGGAGGGCAGCATAATGAAAATTCCTTCTATTAATTGGAATCATCGTGCAGTGAAGGCAGCCGGACTCGCTCTGGCGATGCTGGTGCCCGCCGGGGTTGTATTTGCCTCCGGCGGCGGGGAAGCCGGACCCAAGGTATGGGAAGCGACCGACACCTACAGGGTGTTCAACTTCGCCGTTCTCGCGGTCGCCGTTTTCCTTGCCGCGAGAAAGCCCGTGGCAAATGCCCTTTCCGATCGCATCAAGGGCATCAAGGAGCAGCTCGAGGACCTCGAGGCCAAGAAAGCCGCGGCCGAGAAGGAACTTGCCTCCTACAACGAGAGAATCTCCCTCCTGGACAAGGAAGCGGAGACCATCGTTGCCGACTACATCCGTCAGGGTGAGGAGGCAAAGAAGAAAATTCTCGAAGAGGCCAAAGCTGCCGCCGAAAAACTCGAGGAGCAGGCCGGTCGCAACATCGAGCATGAGTTCAAGAACGCCAAGATGAAACTCAAGGAGGAGGTTATCTCCGAGGCGCTGGTCAAGGCCGAAGAGCTCCTCAAGGGCTCGATCACACCCGAAGACCAGGATCGTCTGGTCGATGAATACTTAAGCAAGGTGGAGGCGGCATAGTGAAAAACATTGCGATTTCCAAGCGCTATGCAAGAGCGCTCATGCTGATAGGTAAAGAAGACGGCCAGGCCGACACCTACAGGGAAGAGCTTGCGGCGTTTGCCGGGCTCATGGAGAATGAACCCGCTCTCGAGCAGGCGATCTCCAACCCCCTTTACGGTCGGGAGAGCCGCCAGAAGGTTCTGGAGTCCGTGCTGGAGAAGGTCACCCTCTCCAGGGTGATGTCTTCGTTTTTCCTCCTTATTTTCGATAAGGGGCGGTTTGGATACTTAGGTAATATTAATGAGTTTTACCAGAAGCTCGCGGATGAGCTCAAGGGTGTTACTAGAGCAAGCCTGGTTTCGGCCACCGAACTTTCGGACGAGGCCGTCGAAAAGATCCGCGCTTCGCTGTCAAAGATGACCGGCAAGGATGTCACGCTCGACGTTGAGCAGGATCCCAGCCTTATCGGAGGCGTTGTCACTAAGATGGGCGACCTCGTTCTGGACGGCAGCATCAAAACTCAGTTACTCAATATGAAAGAATCTTTTAAGAGGGGTGAAAGCGTCTAATGGAAATAAATGCATCAGAAATCAGCCAGATTATCAAAGAGCAGATCAAGGATTTCGACAAGAAGGTAGAGTTGAGCGAGACCGGCGTCGTCCTCTCCGTGGGTGACGGTATTGCCAGGGTCTACGGTCTCGAGAAGGTGATGACCATGGAGCTCGTGGAGTTCCCCGGCGGCATCATGGGCCTTGCTCTGAACCTCGAGGAAGACAACGTGGGTATCGCCGTCATGGGCGACGACACCGGCATCAAGGAAGGCGACCTCGTCAAGAGAACCGGACGTATCGCCGAGGTTCCCGTCGGCGCGGCCGTTCTCGGACGTGTTGTGACCACCGTGGGCGAGCCCCTCGACGGCAAGGGTCCCCTCCAGGGCGACGAAACCAACCGTATCGAGATGGTGGCACCCGGTGTTATCGCCAGAAAGAGTGTACATGAGCCCATGTACACCGGCCAGAAGCCCATCGACGCCATGACCCCCGTTGGACGTGGTCAGCGTGAGCTCATCATCGGCGACCGTCAGATCGGTAAAACCGCCGTTGCCATCGACGCCATCCTCGCCCAGAAGGGTCAGGACGTGAAATGTGTATACGTTGCCTGCGGTCAGAAAAAATCCACCGTTGCCCAGGTTGTGGCGGTTCTCGAAGAGCACGGCGCAATGGAGTACACCACCGTTGTCGCGGCATGCGCCTCCGATCCCGCATCCCTCCAGTTCCTCGCTCCCTACGCCGGTTGCGCCATGGGTGAGTACTACAGGGACAAGGGCGAGCACTCCCTGATCGTTTACGACGACCTTTCCAAGCAGGCCGCCGCTTACCGTCAGGTGTCGCTCCTCCTCAGGCGTCCTCCCGGACGTGAGGCGTTCCCCGGAGACATCTTCTACAACCACTCCCGTCTCCTCGAAAGGTCCTGCAAGCTCAACGACGAGCTCGGCGCGGGCTCCCTTACCGCTCTTCCCATCATCGAGACCCAGGAAGGCGACGTTTCGGCGTTCATTCCCACCAACGTTATCTCCATTACCGACGGCCAGATCTACCTGGACAAGAACCTCTTCTTCTCCGGTGTTCGTCCCGCGGTTGACGTAGGTCTCTCGGTTTCCCGTGTTGGTGGTGCCGCCCAGGTCAAGGCGATGAAGCAGGTTGCCGGTACCCTCAGGCTCGACCTCGCACAGTACAGGGAGCTCGAGGCGTTCGCGGCCTTCGGTTCCGACCTAGATGCATCCACCCAGGCACAGCTCACCCGAGGTGCGCGTCTGGTTGAGATCCTCAAGCAGCCCCAGTACAAGCCCCTGCCCATGTCAAAGCAGGTAACGATCCTCTTCGCCGGTACCAAGGGTTACCTCGACAAGTACCCCCTGGACGTTCTCGCCAAGTACGAGGCCGGCCTCTACCCCTTCATCGAAGGCAGGTTCCCCGGCGTATTCTCCGGTCTCGACGAGAAGATGGCCATTGACGACGCTCTCGAAGCCGAGCTCAACAAGGCCCTGACCGCCTACGATGAGGAGTTCAAGGACACCATCTAGTCCCTGGGCGATCGTTACGTTGTAAAAGACATTAAAAGAGCTATAAGGTATATTATATATGGCAACTTTGAAGGAAGTTAAAACTAAGATAGCTGGTGTAAAAAAGACCAAGCAGATCACTTCCGCCATGAAAATGGTGGCAACTTCCAAGTTGCGTGGTGCCCAGGACAGTATGGAGGCCTTCAGACCCTATGCCGCCAAGTATTCGGAGGTATTGGGAAGTCTTGCCGAGAAGGCGGGAGAGGAGGCGAGTCCGCTCCTGGTTCCCCGCGAAGAGGTAAAGAAGGTCAACATCGTACTGTGCACTTCCGACAGGGGGTTGTGTGGTGGTTTCAACACCAACCTGATCAGTATGGTTGAAAAATATGTGAAGGCGAACGCGGATAAGGAAATCGAGTTCTCCCTCACCAACTTTGGAAAGAAAGGCCGGGACTACTTCAAGAAGACCGATGTCGCCATCGCCTCCGAGCACCTCGGAGTCGTTGGTTCGAAGTTCGGTTTCAATGTTGCGTCCGCGGCCGGACGCGAGCTTGTGGACAGTTTCCTCGACGGTACATACGACGAGGTACTGGTTGTCTACTCTGAGTTTGTCAGCGTGGCCAGACAGGTTCCCGTGATGAAACAGCTTCTTCCCATACCGCCCATTGAAGCGGAAGAGGTTGAAGGTGATCAGCCTGACGCGAATGCGCCGTTCCTTGCAGAGCATATCTGCGAGCCTTCGGCCGATGAACTGCTCAACGAGATGCTTCCGAGAAACGTGTACATCCAGGTGTACAGCGCGTTGCTCGAAACATCCACCAGCGAGCAGGCCGCCAGGATGAGCGCCATGGAGAATGCCACCAAGGCATGTAACGACATGGTGGATGAACTCCAGACCGTCTACAACAAGGCGAGGCAGGCAGCCATTACCGCCGACCTCATGGACATTGTGGGCGGCGCCGAGGCGCTCAGCGGTTAAAACTGATCATCTCTACTTTTTTTATTAAAAAATTTATCTTTTCGTTTCAATTTAGGAGGTTGTTTAGATGGCTGAAAATATAGGGAAAATTACGCAGGTAATGGGTCCTGTTGTGGATGTTGAGTTTGAACCCGGAAAGCTTCCGGCGATCATGAGCGCGCTTCTTCTCTCAAACCCCGCGATCGACGATACCGAGGACAACCTGGTTATCGAGGTTGCCCAGCACCTTGGCGACAACGTTGTTCGTACCATCGCCATGGACGTAACCGACGGCCTTATGCGCGGCATGAAGGTAAAAGACTCCGGTGCTCCCATCATGATGCCCGTTGGCGCTGCCGCCCTCGGCCGCGTTCTCAACGTTGTGGGTAAAACAGTGGACGGCCTGGGCGATATCGATCGCTCCAACTCCCTTCCCATTCACAGGGAAGCACCCCACTTCACCGAGCAGGACACCACCGTCCGCGTACTCGAAACCGGTGTAAAGGTTATCGACCTTCTCGTGCCCTTCCCCCGTGGTGGTAAAATGGGAATGTTCGGCGGCGCGGGTGTTGGTAAAACCGTTATCATGATGGAGATGGTAAACAACATCGCCATGCAGCACGGCGGTATCTCCGTTTTCGCCGGCGTTGGCGAGCGTACCCGTGAAGGTAACGACCTTTACCACGAGATGAAGGACTCCGGCGTACTGCCCAAGTGCGCGCTGATCTACGGTCAGATGACGGAGCCTCCGGGAGCCCGTGCAAGGGTTGCCCTCTCCGCGCTTACCGTGGCCGAGTACTTCCGTGATGTCGAGGGCCAGGACGTTCTGATCTTCGTTGACAACATCTTCCGTTTCACCCAGGCCGGCGCCGAGGTTTCCGCACTTCTCGGACGTATGCCCTCGGCGGTTGGTTACCAGCCCACACTCGCGGTTGACATGGGTGCGCTCCAGGAGCGTATTACATCGACCGACAAGGGATCGATCACTGCGGTACAGTGCGTATACGTTCCCGCGGACGACTTGACCGACCCCGCTCCCGCGACCACCTTCGGTCACCTTGACGGTACCGTTGTACTCTCCCGTCAGATCGCCGAGCTCGGTATCTACCCCGCGGTGGATCCCCTGGATTCCTCTTCCCGTATTCTGGATGCGGCCTACATCGGTGAGGAGCACTACGAGGTTGCCATGCAGGTTCAGCAGATCCTTCAGAAGTACAAGGATCTCCAGGACATCATCGCGATTCTCGGTATGGACGAGCTCTCCGACGAGGATAAGCTCACCGTTGCCCGTGCACGAAGAATCCAGAGATTCCTCTCTCAGCCCTTCCATGTGGCCGAGACCTTCACCGGCCTTGCGGGCGTTTACGTGAAGATCGAGGATACCGTAAGGTCCTTCAAGGAGATCATCGACGGCAAGCACGACGAAGTGCCCGAGCAGGCGTTCTACCTGGTCGGCGGCATCGATGATGTTCTTGCTAAAGCCGCGACCATGGCATAATCGTCAAGGGGGAAAAGATGGCTGAAAATATAAAATTAGAAGTGGTGACTCCGGAAAAGGCGATCATCAGCGAAGATGCCAAGATCGTTATGGCTCCGGGTGCCGATGGAGAGTTCGGTGTTCTCAGCGGCCATACCCCGTTCCTGAGTGCGCTTAATGTGGGTATCCTCCGTTTCGAGGATGCCGGCGGAACCGAAAAGAGCGTTTTTGTCAGCGGCGGCTTTGCCGAAGCACTTCCCGACAAGGTGACGGTTCTCGCTGAATCCGCTGAGTTAAAAGGTGATATCGATACCGCTCGTGCCAAGGAAGCAAAGGCACGTGCCGAAAAACGCCTTGAAGATCGCGGTGAGGATGTGAACGTCCCCAGGGCTAAAGAGGCTCTCAAGAGAGCGGAAATCCGTCTTAGGCTTGCTGTTATGGAGCTGTAGTCAGTCGGGTTGCTTCTTTTGCCGCATCCGGTTTTGATAGAGGGGGGTGACGGCCGGCATTAATCCGCTCACCTCGCTGCGGTATGGAAGTTTTTTAGGAGGGCGAATCCCGGAAGGGGTTCGCCCTCTTTGTTTTATGTGGATGTATGATACGGATTTTAAGAAACAGGACTCTCGGGCGGCGTTGATCCGGCACGGGATAAAAGACCGGGGTCCTGGTTGGATATACGGCAACTCGCGGGGTACTGTGCTTTTTGTGAGCCTTACCGACCTCAAGCCTGGTGTCGTCGATTATAGGTGTCGTTGGAATTGAAAACGGATCGAAAATCGTGATTTGCCGTGGAAAAAGGGTGGGCCGGCAAAACTCCGGGCGGAACATATGGGTGGCGGCGGGGGAATAAGGGAATTGGGGCGGGAACGGGAAAATCGATTTTTATGGGTTAAAGCCCGAAATACGCTTAACTTGGCTTGCCATATGGGCGTGGCGATGTTAGTAAGTCGAATGCTCATGACATTTTGGATGCTGAACATTTCCGTTCCGGCTGTTTGTTTGAGCGGCGGCCGGGAAAGGGCGGAGTGGAGCGCTCCATTTGCCGTGGGAAAGACGCCCGGAAGCGAAACTATCCATGTTTATGACTCGCGCCGTCTCGGGATACGGCCGAACCGAGGGGAAGTCCCATGCAGAATGATGTTGCAGTTGTGATACTTGCCGCCGGCAAGGGTACCCGTATGAAGTCGGACAGAGCCAAGGTCCTTCACGAGGTTCAGGGGAGGCCGATGATCCATTATGTGGTGGATGCGGCCCGAAGCATATCGACCGAAGGCATCGTTGTCGTGGTGGGCCATCAGGCTGAAAGGGTCAGGGCTTCGGTGAGCGCCGTTGCGGATACCGCTTTCGCGCTCCAGGAGGAGCAGCTTGGAACCGGACATGCGGTTCAGTGCGCCCTTCCCGAGTGCGGGAAAAAGCGGGATGTTGTCATTCTCTGCGGCGACGTGCCCCTGATCAAGCCGGAATCCATATCCCGACTCGTGTCCTGCCACAGGGAGGACGGGTGTGCCGTCACCGTGATGGGGGTAAAGCTTGACGATCCCACCGGTTACGGTCGCATGAAGTTGAGCGAAGGCGGCGGGGTCACGTGTATCGTCGAGGAGGCGGATGCAAGTCCCGATGAGAAGAAGATCGATGTGGTGAATGCCGGAATATACTGCGTGGAGCGGGAGTTCCTGGCGGGTGCCCTCGGGCGGCTCGATAAGGGTAATGCCCAGGGGGAACTTTACCTCACCGATATAGTGGGAACCGCGCACCGGCAAGGACGGCGAATCGGCATGGTCCTTGTGGCGGATCCTACCGAAGTTATTGGGGTAAACAGCCGTGAGGACCTTGCCGAAGTGGACGGGATAATGGCTTCGGTTCTTTGAAAGATCTTGACTTTGAACAATTATAAAGATTATAGTGTAACAAAGTTTTATGAGGTAAAAAAATTGGAAAATGACGTGATTTACAGCCAGTTTGACGACATAGAAGAGAAAGTGGAGTTTTTGATCGAGCTCTGCAAATCCCTCGAAGCGACCAATGGGGAACTCCAGGCAAAGATCGAAGGGCTGGAGCAGGAATTGCAGAAGAAAGCTGAGGTTGAAGAGCATCATGCAGAGCAGAAAGCGATGATCCGGACAAAGATCGACGGCCTGTTGTCAAAACTGAACAGCTATTCTGAATTGAATTAGTCGTGATTATACAGGGCCTTTTTGATAAGGGTTGAAAGTGTAACCATTGGAAGAGATTGTAACCATTGAGCTGTTGGGTGAAGTTTTCAAGTTCAAGGCCGAACCCGGAGTAACGGATGCCGAACAGATTGCCGGGTACCTTGCGGGTGAGGTGACCAAGGTAGAGAAACAGCTTGCGGGTAAGTCTCCCGAGATTTCAAAACTGGCGCTTCTGGTTTTGGCCTCTCTGAATATCTCCAAGGAACTTTTTGAACTCAGGCACCGGCACAAGGATCTGCTCACGAAAATTTCAGAGAGATCCGAGCGCCTTTTAAGCTCCATCGACGATGTTATGTGACCTGCTTAAAATCGATGGAGGTTGTTGTTCTGCTTTGCTTTCGACCGAATGATCGGTTATAATGATATTTAAAAAGACCCCTGCCGTGTTCGTGATTGAAAAGATGTGCTTTGACCCAATGCTTAAAACAAGGGAGCCCTCTCTGGTTTTGGTGCGCATGTTCTATTTTAATAGAAAAGCCTGAAGAGACCATGGGGCGCCCACCTTGAACCTTCGGTTCAAAGACCTGACAACACGGCACTGTGGCGGGGGTTTCCAATAAAGCGTTAAGCTTGGGATCCCCACCGGCCCTTACTCGGCCGATTCCCGGTGTCCCGGCAAGAATCGTTATTGTCGACGGGTTGCCGGCTGCTTTATCCACTTCCTGAGATCACACCTCCTATTTTGCCTTTTATCTGTAACTTCACGGCATTACCATATTCGAAAGCCGCTTTGCCGAGGTGACTGTTTCTATGAAAGAGCTGCCTTTTTTAATGTGCTTTTGCGCGGGCGGTCCCTTGAGTATGAAGTTCCGATAAATTCACCCGGGACCTTTTTGGGGTCGGCCTGTGGTCTTCGGGCGGAATGTCGTGGCTGAAATCCCGTAAGGGATGGTGTATTGATTCGGTGTATGATATGTCCGCTCAGATTCCCCATGGTTGGCCATGGCGTTGCCGTCTGTTCATCGGCATGAATCGAGCGGGATGAAAATATAAAGGGGCGGGGTTCCCGCTCTTACGAGAACTCCATGCCGAAGAGGCGTAAGGCGGTGATGATTATCATAATCCGCAGGCCTTCGGGGCGGGAGATCTGCAGGGATATGAATTGCAAGCGGTATGGCCGTCTTTGAATTTTGAGATTTGGTGGTGACTTGTGAGATCAAATTCCGCAGGATATAAAAAGCGATTAATTGAGACCGGGGAGAGATAGCGAATGGATGGAGGTCATATTTTTTTCGGCTTGTTGGGATGCGGCGTCGGCTTTGCGTTGTCCTATTGGATCAATGCAAGGATAGCGACACAGCGCCTGGCAGCCACCGAAGAGGAACAGGAGCGGATCATCGACGACGCCAGAAGGCGCGCGGATTCACTCTTACGGGAGTCCGAGATCGAGGCGAAGGATCGACTTTTCAAGATGAAAAGCGAGTTCGATGCCGAAACGGCCGAGACAAGGTCCGAGTTGAAAAAGCTGGATCGGCGCCTGGTACAGAAAACCGAGAAGCTCGATCGAAAACACGACCAGTTTGAAAAACGAGAGCGGGATATTCAGAAAAAGGAAACCTCCCTCAAGCAGGCGGAGGAGGACCTGGATGGTAAGAAGGATCATTTCGACGAGTTGATCGCCGAGCAGAAGATTCAGTTGGAAAAGATCTCGGGGCTCACGGCCGAGGAGGCCAAGGGGCTCCTGATGAAGGCCATGGAAAACGAGGCCCGTTTCGACGGCGCCAAGTTGATCAAGAGGGTCACTTCCGAGGCAAGGGAACAGGCCGACAAGGAGTCCAAGAAGATCCTGGCAACGGCCATTCAGCGTTATGCCGGTGATTTCGTGGCTGAGCGCACCGTATCGGTGGTCCAGCTTCCCAGCGACGAGATGAAGGGCCGTATTATCGGGCGGGAGGGGCGCAACATACGGGCCCTGGAGGCAGCCACCGGCATCGACCTGATTATCGACGACACCCCCGAGGCGGTGATCCTGTCGGGGTTCAACCCCGTGAGAAGGGAGGTGGCAAGGCTCTCTCTCATGAAGCTCATCGCGGACGGTCGTATTCATCCCGCCCGCATCGAGGAGATCGTCAAGGTGGTGACAAAGGAGGTGGACGTCGCCATCAAGGAATCCGGCGACCAGGCGGCATTCGACCTGGGTGTTCACGGAATCCACGGCGAGCTCATAAAGGTGCTGGGGCGCCTCAAGTTCAGGACCAGCTATGCCCAGAACGTTCTCCAGCATTCGGTGGAGGTAGGCGCCCTCTGCGGCATCATGGCCGCCGAGCTGGGCCTCAACGTGAAATTGGCCAAGCGCATGGGGCTTCTCCATGATATCGGAAAGGCCGTGGACCACGAGGTGGAAGGGCCCCACGCGGTGATCGGCTCCAACCTGGCCAAGAAGTTCGGCGAGACCGGTAAGGTGGTGCATGCCATCGGCGCACACCATGAGGATCTGCCGCCGGTGTCGGTCTACGATGTGCTGGTTCAGGCCGCCGACGGCCTCTCCGGTGCAAGGCCCGGCGCGAGAAAGGAACTCCTGGAAAACTACGTGAAGCGCCTCGAGGACCTGGAGCGCATCTCCAACTCCTTTGACGGCGTTGCCAACACCTATGCGATTCAGGCGGGAAGGGAGTTGCGGGTGATCGTGGAGAGTGAAAAGATCACGGACGAAGGCGCCGTCATGCTGAGCCGGGACGTGGCGAAACAGATCGAGGAATCCCTGACCTTTCCGGGTCAGATCAAGGTGACGGTGATACGCGAAACCCGCGCCGTGGGTTATGCCAATAAGTAAGGAGTTGCACGGAATGAATGTTCTCGAAGAGTTAAGACTGAGGGGGTTTGTCGAAGACACCACCCATGACAAGGAGTTGAGCGATTACCTGGGGCAGGAGGGCGCTTCCTGTTACATCGGTTTCGATCCCACGGCCTCGAGCCTCCATATCGGAAGCCTGGTGCCCATCATGTCCCTTGCGCACATGCAGCGTCACGGCCACCGCCCCATCGCCCTGGTGGGCGGGGGAACCGGTCTTATCGGTGATCCCAGCGGCAAGACGGAGATGCGGGTGCTCCTCACCCCCGAGGATATCGAAAGCAACAAGGCGGGTATCCGTGCCCAGCTCTCCAGGTTTATCGATTTTGAAGGCGACAAGGCCCTGATGGTGGACAACGCGGACTGGCTCACCAGTCTCGAGTACATCCCCTTTCTCCGCGACATCGGCCGTCACTTCAGCGTGAATCGGATGATCAAGGCCGAGAGTTACCGGATGCGCATCGAATCCGACGAGGGGCTCAGCTTTATCGAGTTCAACTACATGCTGCTCCAGGCATACGATTTCATGAAGCTCTCCAAGAGCCATGGCTGTATGCTCCAGATGGGCGGAAGCGACCAGTGGGGCAATATCGTGGCGGGCATCGACCTCGTGCGGCGGACCACCCAGAAAACCGCGTTCGGCCTCACCTTTCCCCTGATCACCACCAGTGACGGCATCAAGATGGGCAAGACCCACAAGGGAGCGGTATGGCTCGATCCGGAGAGAACCTCCCCCTACGAGTATTACCAGTACTGGGTCAACACGGACGACAAGGACGTGGCAAGATTCCTTTCACTCTTCACCTTCCTGCCCCTTGATGAGATAGAGAAGGTCAAGACCCTCGAGGGCGCGGACCTGAACAACGCCAAGGCGGTCCTGGCATTCGAGGCGACCGCCATTGCCCACGGCAGGGAAGAGGCTGTAAAGGCATACGAGTCGGCCTCGAGCATGTTCGGCGCCCGCGTGGTGCCGGCCGAGATGATGTCCACCAGCACGATTCCCCGTGATCAGGCGGCAAAGAGTCAGAAATCCGTTCCCACATCGGAGATTCCCGGAGCCGAGTTCGAAGGCGGCATGGTTGCGATCGATCTTTTTCACAAGGTCGGCCTTTCCAAGTCCAAGGGCGAGGCAAGAAGGCTTATCACCCAGGGCGGCGCCTATGTAAACGAGGCGCGCGTGGAATCCATCGAGACCAAGGTGGCGGAGGCGGATTTCGTGGACGGTGAAATCGTCCTCAGGGCAGGGAAGAAGAGATACCACAAGGTCATTCTGGGGGGCTGATAAAGTCCGTCCGCCCGGCATTTGCTTTTATATGATTGCACATCACCGACAAGGTGGTGTGCAACTTTTATTTGGCTTGTATTTTTAAGCAATTTGAATACTTCCGGTTTTGAGGAACCATATGGTGAGCTGACCTGTGTCGGGTAAAAGGGATGCGGAATTTAATAATTCCACAATCTCGGGTTCCCGGCTTCAGGAAACCGGAGGCGTTGTTTTACGTCAACGGTAACGCTGAGCGGCTTTGATTGTGCAAATTATTCATTTTCGGTCCCTATGCAAGGTCAAGGATTGATTCCTTATACCTCATAATCCGGATCACTTGAAATAATGATATACACGTAAAAAATCCCAACCAGACTACTCCAATGCCATATGGTGTACTTGGAGGGCATTCGAGGCACGCCCAGATGTGGTCGTAATTCAGGCCGTCGTTTTTTTGCAGGATCATCAACTAATGAGTTTTGAACAAAAAGCAAATAAAAACGAAATAGTGATTGACATTCCTTTCGTTCGCATGTAGATTAATCGAGTTTGCTTGAGGGGAAACCCAAGGCGAATTTTGATCTTTGAAAACTGAATAGTGACAAAATAGATTTAAGCCAAAAGCTCTTGTTAATTGGCTGCTTCGGCGGCCGAGAAATCTTGAAAGATTTAATTGGAGAGTTTGATTCTGGCTCAGAATGAACGCTGGCGGCGTGCTTAACACATGCAAGTCGAACGAGAAATTTCCCGCTTGCGGGAGAGAGTAAAGTGGCGCACGGGTGAGTAACGCGTGGATAATCTACCCCTGAATTCGGAACAACATTGCGAAAGCGATGCTAATACCGGATGATATTTTGTTTCCTTCGGGAGACATGATCAAAGACGGCCTCTTCTTGAAAGCTGTCGTTTGGGGATGAGTCCGCGTACCATTAGCTTGTTGGTAAGGTAACGGCTTACCAAGGCCTCGATGGTTAGCTGGTCTGAGAGGATGATCAGCCACACTGGAACTGACACACGGTCCAGACTCCTACGGGAGGCAGCAGTGAGGAATTTTGCGCAATGGGGGAAACCCTGACGCAGCAACGCCGCGTGAGTGATGAAGGCCTTTGGGTCGTAAAGCTCTGTCAAGTGGGAAGAAATGGTTGGTGGTTAATACCCACCAGCTTTGACGGTACCACTGAAGGAAGCACCGGCTAACTCCGTGCCAGCAGCCGCGGTAATACGGGGGGTGCAAGCGTTATTCGGAATTATTGGGCGTAAAGCGCGCGTAGGCGGTATCGTAGGTCAGATGTGAAATCCCGGGGCTCAACCCCGGAAGTGCATTTGAAACCCCGATACTTGAGTATGGGAGAGGGAAGTGGAATTCCAGGTGTAGAGGTGAAATTCGTAGATATCTGGAGGAACACCGGTGGCGAAGGCGACTTCCTGGACCAATACTGACGCTGAGGTGCGAAGGCGTGGGGAGCGAACGGGATTAGATACCCCGGTAGTCCACGCAGTAAACGTTGTTCACTAGGTGTTGCGGGTATTGACTCCCGCAGTGCCGCAGCTAACGCATTAAGTGAACCGCCTGGGGAGTACGATCGCAAGATTAAAACTCAAAGAAATTGACGGGGGCCCGCACAAGCGGTGGAGCATGTGGTTTAATTCGACGCAACGCGCAGAACCTTACCTGGATTTGACATCCTGAGAACCTCTTTGAAAAAAGAGAGTGCCCTTCGGGGAGCTCAGTGACAGGTGCTGCATGGCTGTCGTCAGCTCGTGTCGTGAGATGTTGGGTTAAGTCCCGCAACGAGCGCAACCCCT
>PPCM01000388.1_pt1 | contig 43969 bp, 33 predicted proteins | sample 1555541 | NCBI WGS metagenome assembly PPCM01 (sample SAMN05284479, study PRJNA326546) | Marine sediment metagenome, whole genome shotgun sequencing project. | isolation source: marine sediment | place: Germany: Wadden Sea | collected 2012-09-05
ATCTCCATCGACTTCAGAATCGCCGGCGACACCACCGTTACCAGCGACATGACCCTCCAGGACGGCAGTAACGTGACAACCGGATCGATCCTGGCAACGGGCTCCACCCTCTCCGATGCGGCCAACACCTTCGGTGTGACCGCCGTCGAACAGGATATGACCCTCGAGGTGGGGTCCTCCCTTGCCTCCAGCTCCATCCTCTCGGCGGGCTCCACCATGTCCCAGGAGTTCACCACCCGGGGCGTCACGACCCTGGACAGCGAGATGACCCTGAAGAGCGGTTCCAAGATCTACGACGACAGTATCCTTGCCGAAGGCTCCACCGTCGGAAAGGACGATCTGACCATCCAGGGCGACATGACCATGAACAGCGCCATGGCCATGACCGAAGGGGCCACCATCGGCGAGGACAGCGTCTTCACGGCGGGATCGACCCTCGGCACGGGCGGCGTCACCCTGAGCAAGGACATGGACGTTGACGCCGAGATGAACGTGGCGTCGGGCTCGCTCCTTGTGAAGTCCGGCTCCATCATCGCGGAAGGGTCCACGGTGGGCGGCGATGCGGTGCTTGCCAACGACCTCACCCTTGCCATGGATATGGAACTGGGGGTGGGCACCGTTATAAAGGACGGTTCTTCCCTCAAGAACGGCTCCACCCTGGGCGGGGACACCACCCTTGCAAACGACGAGATGGTTTCGGCCAACAGCGAGATGCTCCTCAAGACGGGCACCACCCTTGCCGAGGGAAGTGTTCTCACCGCAGGCACCTTCGTCACCAGCGACATCGTCACCATGGGCGAGGACGGTGAAAGCATCACCATCCAGGCCGGCAACCTCCTTACCGAGGACGTCACCACGGTGGGGACCAACACCCTGGATACGGACATGACCCTCCAGGGCAACTCGAAACTGGCGGCGGGCACCACCATCGCGGCCAACACCTCTAATCCCGATGTTGCCGACACCGTTGTGGGCGATGCGGAGCAGAACACCCTCTCCAGCCTCAATGTCCTCTCCCAGGATGACGCCCAGAAGGCGATCGCCATCTCGGACGCGGCATTGAAGGACCTGGACAAGGTCAGGGCCGACCTCGGTTCCGTTCAGAACCAGCTCACCTCGACCATCTCCAACATATCCACCACGAGGGTGAACGTCCTCTCGGCGGAATCCACCATCCGTGACGTTGACTTCGCCGACGAAGCCTCCAACTTCACGAAGCTCCAGATCCTGGCCCAGGCGGGAACATTCGCCATGTCCCAGGCCAACGCGAGCTCACAGGGTGTCCTGAGCCTCCTCGGGTAACACCTAACCTTTACCGGGGCCGGAACGTTTCGGCCCCGTGAAACGATTCTCCAAAGGCCCCGGACTCGACGCCGGGGCCTTTTCCTTCCCCGGCATTTTTTTCCCATCGGCAACGGAACCCGGCAGTTCAATCCTCCGTCCTCTCCCCCCGGTCATGCCCCAAGAGCGGTTATCGGGTGCCTGAGCTCTGTTTTAACGCCGTTCAGGCGCTTTACACCCGAGCCGATATCTTCGGCACATTTTTTGCTGATCATTCTGAACAACCGTTGTTTCAGGGCGGTTTTTGGGAAAAGTGCACCCTTCGGAAAGGGGACACACCGGAGTCGGCGCGCATTATAATAAAAACGGTCAAGATTTATCCCGGACCGGTCGATACTACTATACAAGAGGCGCAGCGGAACGATTATTCCGCCCAATTCTTGCTTTAACACTCTTTAGGTTATAAATATGAGGGGTAGATGGTGAGCGACGCCCCCATACTTTAACCGGGAAAACGAAGGAGACGCCATGTCATCCGTGGGACAACTCAGCAGTCTCGGCGTGGGATCGAACTTTGAACTCCAGGATATGCTGGATCAGTTCAAATCCATCGACCAGCAGCCCATCGATAAGAAGAAGGACAACCTGGAGGCGGCGGAACTCCAGCTCAATGCATACGACGATCTCAAGGCCAAGCTCTTTGATATGAAATCCCATGCCCTCTCCCTCTCACTGAACTCCAACTTCCTGGAACGGGAGCTTTCGGTTGCGGACGAGGATATTGCCACTGCAACGGTTTTCTCGGGTACATCCGAGAGCGCCAACACCCTGACCGTGGATTCCCTCGCCAGCAAAAGCTCCTGGCAGAGCAACGGGGTGGCAAGCGGCAACGCTTCCGCCTACACCCCCACCTCCGCGATAACTGGAAAGGGGTTCGATGCGGACGAGGAGATCATCCAGGCGGACGGAACCCTCTCCATCACCCACGGGAGCGGGGATGCGGCCGTTACCGTGGATGTTTCCCTCACCGAGGGAATGACCATCCAGGAGATCAAGGATGCCGTGGACCTTGCCGATACGGGCGACAAATTCACCACCGCCGTATCCGTGGGCGAGGACGGCAAGAGCTACCTGAACATCATTTCCAACGGCGGGGCCGACGCCGTGGAGATCGCGTCATCCCCCACCGAGCTTGCCTTCGAGGCCCCCGATGCCGTTGTCACCATTGCCCAGGGCAACCGGCTCGTTCCCACGAACCGGGTTACATCCGTTGATTCCGGAACCTTTGATGCCGATGAAACCGCAGTCCACTCCGACGGGACCCTCTCCATCTCCCACGGCAGCGGAAATTCGGCCGTCACCGTGGATGTGGCCCTCACCGCCGGGATGACCCTCCAGGAGATCAAGGATGCCGTGGACCTTGCCGACACCGACGGCAACCTCACCACCGCCCTCACCACCGACGACGACGGCAAGGTGAGCCTTTCCGTCGCATCCTCGGACAAGACCACCGAGATCGAAATAAAGGACACCCATTCGGAACTTCCCTTTACCACCAACACAACGAGCGTCCTGGCCCCGCCGCCGCCCATGACCATCGACGTTGCGGCGGGCACCACCTTCACCCAGCTGGCCTCGATCATCAACGACCACCCCGACAACCCGGGGGTCACCGCCTCGATCATCGACGACGGCAGCGGAACGGATTCCTACCGCATGGTGCTGGTCGCGAACGACACCGGCGAGGACGGCCGTATCTCCATCGACGGCCCCATCGCCATGACCGAGGTGGGCGGCGCGGGCGGCACCGAGACCAACTCCCTCAATGCCCACCTCACGGTCAACGGCATCGACTATCAGAGGCAGAAAAACAGCGGGATCGACGATGTGCTTCAGGGCACGACCCTTACCCTCGGCTCCACCGGCACCACCTCCGTGGATATAACGGCGGACAACTCCTTTCTCGAAGACGACATTGTCGGGCTCGTGGAGACCTTCAACGAGATCATCAAGCGGCTCGAGCTCGAAGATCCGGAGGAAGACGAGAGCAAGGATGCCGCAAACACCCCCATCACCTCCTCCTCCATCGACGGGCTCAAATCCGAGCTCAAATCCCTCATGACAACGGTCGTGGGGTCCGGGGCGGTACGGAGCATGTTCGACCTGGGGATGGATGTGGAACGGGACGGCACTATTACCATAGACAAGGAGAAACTCACGGCGAAGATCGCCGAGGACCCCGAAGGTATCAAGGATTTCTTTCTCGGGGGGGTGCCGGGCAACGACGGATTCGGGGACCTTGTCAACGACGCATTGCTGGATATGGCCAGCACCAGGGGGAGAATTGCCGTTGAGAAGGACACGACCAACTCAAAGATCGAGCGCCTTAAAAGCGATATCGAATCGTCCACCACCCGCCTTGAAAAGAAGTACGACATCATGGCAAAGCAGTTCGTGGAACTCGACAAGTTCATCGGCACCATGAACAACCAGGCGAGCTACCTGACCGAGGTGTTCTCATCCATGAGTTCCTCGTCCAAAAGCAGCAGTAAATAGGAGGGCACTATAGTGACACCCAGCAACGGCTACACCAGCTATATCAATAACCATTACGAGGGGATGGATCCCAACACCCTGATCCTCATGCTCTACAGGGGCGCCCTGAAGAATATCAGGCTGGCCAAGGAGGGCGTGGAGGAGAACAATATCCAGAAGAGGGGGGAAAACATCAGCAAGGTGATCGCCATTATCTCGGAACTGAACTCGAGCCTCGCCAGCGACATGAAGGACGAGTCCACCGAGTTCCTGCGGGGCCTCTACTCCTCCATGCTCCTGGAGCTTCCCAAGGTTTCCCTGAACAACGACCCTTCGATCCTCGATCTCACCGAGACCTACCTCCTTCGACTGACGGAGATCTGGGAAACCAGCGTCATGGGCAAAACATCCGCGCAAGCCGCCCCTGCGGAGCCCCAGGCCCAGGCCCCCCCTCCACCGCCGATGCAGCGGGATCAAGGTTACGAAGCCCCCAGCCCCCCCCGGCCGGTCCACGGATACGGCGGCGGCGCGGGCGGTTACGGCGGTGCCCCGACGGGCCGGCGCTCATTTACCGTTTAATTGCCGGCCCCCGTCCAAACCGCAAGCAGGAGGAGACGATCATGAAGGATTTACCCGAAAGCCTCTCGAACATATTGGAAAAATATGCTACGCTCCAAGCTCGGCAGTTGAGATCGTTCGAAACGGATGAGTTGCCCGACATCTCCCGGCTGAGCTTCGAGAGGGCAACGGCCTTTGAACGGCTCAAGGAAGAGTTGACCCATCTTCTGCTCGAGTTGGATCGGCAAAACACCGATTCACCGGACCTTGCGGCCTCGATCAAGGCGCGTATCGCCGCCGTCCTGGAAAGGGACGGCGTGCTGATGGAGAAGATCACGGAGCACCGCGAAAGGCTCCGGGCGCACATGGAAAAAATGCAGAACGGAAAAAAGGCGCTGAGGGGCTACGGCGGAGGTGGGATGGGCGGTCCCCCAAGATATATGAACAATACCGGCTAACCTCCAAGGAAGGAAAGAGTCATGAGCATAAACGCACCCAATTTCAATCCGGTAACACCGGAAGTGATTACCCCCAGGCAGGAAGTGATTGCACCCAGGCGGGTAGTGATTGACCCCGGGCAGGATGCCCCGTCCCCTGAAAATACGGAGCAGTCGCTCCGGCAAGCGTTCGAGGAGCAGGAGGCTGTAAGGCCCCCCCTTCAGCCGCCCGAAAAAACCACCGATGAAGCCGACAAGGTGGTGGACAGTCTCAACTCTTACATGGACGAGCTTCAGACCAATCTCGGGTTCAGTGTCAGGGAAGGGTCGGACAAACAGGTTGTGATCACCATCACCAACAGGGAATCGAATGAGGTCATCCGCCAGATCCCCTCCGAAGAGGTGCTGGTACTCAGGGACAAAATGGCCGAGCTCACTGGAATTCTCTTTGACAAGAAGGTCTGATCCAATATTTTCCGGGCCGTAAGTCCGAAAAAGCCCCGGCCCAAGGCCGCGTCGGCCCCCTTCTTTTGCCGGCCGCGCTCGGGGGCTGACAGGACTCCGGATCCCGGGCGGCCCCGGTTAACGGACGCCGCCGGCCGCTCGATTCCGGGGCCGGATCGACTCCCGGCCGGGGCAAATCCCTGAACCCCGGCTCCTCTTTTTTCCGGTAATTCCGCCCCCGGCGGACCTCCCCGCGACAATGTCGGCCGCGTCCACCGGAGACAAACCAATCCACGCTGCCCCCCTTCGCATGGGACAAGCAACCCGAAGGGAAGGGGTCTTCCCCCGGATACCGGGCGCGCTCTCCCGGCTGAATCTTTCAAAACTGGAGAATTAAATGACTGATCATGATTACAAACTGTCTGTTCATCATATCGGCGGAAGAGCGGGAACCATGCAATTTCCCAAGTTGCCGCAAATTTTTGAACGGGAGCTGGAGCGGGTATTGTACGATGCGGATGAAGACTGCATCGAGGAGATCAAGGAGCGCCGGCAGGGAACGGAATCAAAAACCGTGATCATTCCCCGTTGCCTTTCCGACAAAAAGGGAAAGGAGGACTTTTTCCTTCATCCGGATCGATATGAAAGCTCCCTGACCCCCTTGCCCGCCGTGAAAAATGGGACCCACTTCGCGGCCAACACTCAGTTTGGCTGGGATCTGGATCTCTATGAACCGGATGAAGTATTCGATATGGACGTCACGACACTCGACGACCTGTTTGTGGACAACCCCGCTCAAACGGATGCGGCCCCGCCCGATTTTATATCCCTCGACGTTGAAAGATCGGAGCCGAAAGTGTTAAGAGGCGCGGAAAAACTGCTGAGGGATCAATTCCTTATTGTCCAGTGCGAGTTCGGAATGCAGACAACGTTCCATGAGCTGTTGGGCATTGCAAACGAGTTCAACTATTATATCGGGGATGTGGAGATCGGCCCCAGCCATTTCAAATACAGCAGGCAAATTCCCATCGGACTGAGAATGGTGAAGGGAAACAGCCCCGCAAAGGGTGAATTACTGCTATTTAAAGATCCAAGGGCAATAACGTCACATCACGGGAACCCGCAACGCGATATGTTGAAAGCCGCGTTTTTTGCATTTGTTTTATTCAAGTTCGAAGATATGTACCGGTATATCGATGAGTGGAAAACCCTCGGCGACGGGAATGCGTTTTTTGAAAAAAACCGGGGCAGGCATGTTTATATAGATTTCATGAAAGCGGCATTGACCTCCATTGAGAGCTATCCCCCGGTGGTGCCGCTTAAATTTTCCACGATATTACCCACATCGGATCACAGGAGCAAACGCTTCACCCCGACTCCCAGGCTTGAGAACCCGTCCTATCTTCGGGAGAAGTACTTTCAAGATATGGACATGCAGGCATTTAAACACGGCATTAAACAGATTTTCACTGAAAACTACATCGGCCTGGAAGTTCTCTGCGAACAAAACGGTTTTAAGGAACATGCCGACCTGATAAAGAAGGAGAGAGTCAACGGAGTGGTCAAGCTGTTAAGCTGGCTCGATCTGCTGGAAACCAATGAAGACAACAGGCTGGCGTTGAAAAACGATTTTTTTGATGCCACTTGACCCCAGGCGGGGAGGGCTCGAACCGGTATCGATTCCATAGGAGCAACAACAAAGCACCGCTCCATGACGGATACGGCGATCGGGATAATAACGGCTGCGGCTTGACGATCCGATGCCGGCCAAAAGGGGTTGACGCTTTCCCGCCTCTAAACTCAACCGACCTTCTGGTCCTCGGGGAATATGGGCTGCTGGCACGAGTAGGGACTGTCGCTGATCACCATCTGGATCGATTCGCGGGTCGCGGGGTTGATGACGATGGGACCGATGAGGTTCGCGGTGATGTTTTCGATCCCCCCCGATGAGGTGTCCACCACCACATAAAGAATCAGCTCCTCCCTGTTTTTCTCCGCCCATCCCATCTCCCTGACCGCAGGAGAGAGATCCACCGCGTAATCGGGCTTGAACAGAAAGGGGTTGATCACCAGAAAGGCGAGATCCGTGTCGTCCACGCTCTGGTACCAGCAGAAGGGACGGGATTCCTCGCGCTCGAAAAGCACATAACGGGTCCTGTCGGTAAACCCCAGCATGCCTGCCGGCATGGTTATGATTTTTTCTTCATCAACTTCAATTTCACCAAATTTTCTGGTCAAAAGTTTCAAACCCGTTACTCCTCGCCCGTTTTTTTCCGCCAGAAATCAGCGACCTTTTCCACATCCTGGAGCGTTCCCTTGGCCGCCTTAATGTTCTGCTCCTGTATCCTGTCGTAGACCTCGTGCCTGAGAATGGTGACATTGCGCGGCGCCTCGATGCCGATCCTCACGTTTCCCTTGCTGATCTCGAGGATATTGATGACAACGCCGTCGCCGATCTTTATTCGTTCCCCGATTTTTCTCGTCAATACAAGCATATATCCCCAATTCAGTAAAACGTCGCTTTTAATCCCGACACCGTACCCTTTTCCGCCGACAAACTCAAGCCTTTTGAACCGTTACAGGAAATCCACCAGGCTCACGGAGAGAACCTTGGAGGTGGAGTTCAGGGCCGCCTGGTAGGCCAGCTCGATGGACTTGAGGTTCATGGTGGCCTCGACAATATCAGCATCCTCCAGGCTGCTCCTTCTCTCGTCCAGGGCAAGATCCATGTCGACACTGATCTTCTCCTGGAACTGGAGGCGGTTGTACTTGAACCCCGTGTCCGCCTGGACCCCCACGATCTTTTCGTAATGGGTTTCAAGGCGGCTCAGGGTCCTCTCGATACCGTCCACGTCGTTGTTCTCGAGGTAGCCCTGGAACTCCTCCAGGGTGTTGAAGATACTCCACTCGGCGGGTCCGTCCGCGTACACCTGAGTGGAAACGTCGTCCTCGGCATCGAACCCCAGAACCCCGGCCGCACTCGCGCTCTTGTGGCTGCCCGTGCCCCAGAGCAGGTCGATGCGGTCCAGGGAGGTGCCCGCCTCCTTGACGGTGAACTTGCCCGTATCGGCATCGACGCTCACCGCGTAATCGGCCCCGGCGCCCTTGAGTTTCGACTCCGCCTCCAGGGCCTCTTCCATCGCCTTTGCGAGCTCGTCAAGGCTCGTGTACTCCCCCGGCGGGATAACGGCCGACAGCTCAAGCGCCTCTTTCCCGAGGCTTCCCCTTGGATACTCCCTGAAGTCGATGCGGTTGTTGGTGTTGTCCAGGGTGATGTGGACCACGCCCGCATCCCCCTTCTCGAACAAATCGGTGCTGCTGTCGAACTGATCGAATCCCAGGGTCCTTGCGGCGGTGTTTTCCCGGTTGGCGCCGGTCACGAAGTTCAGGTCCAGGCCGTCAAGGGTGGTTCCGTTCTCCTTGATGTGGAATTTCCGGGCAACGGAATCGTAGGTCACCTCGTAATCCACGCCGTTGCCCGACTCGGCCGAAACAGCCTCCATGGCCGTCTCCACGGCCTGTGCCAGATCGTCCATGGAGGTATACTCTCCCGGAGGGATGGTCGCCGCAAGGGGACCGCTGTAAAGCCCCGAGGCGCTCTTCTCCTCGAAGTCGATCATGTTGTTCGTGGAATCGACGGTCACCAGCGGAACCTTGTTGTCCCCCGTGCCCGAAAGCCCGATATCGTCGTCCGCTGCATAGAAGTTGATCGTGTCCTGCCCCGCCACATTGGCGCTGATAACGGGGCTCACGATACCCGAGGGGGGGAGCCCCAGGTTTCCGGCCACCTCGAAATCGGCGATGTTGCCGGTGCCGCTCACATCGTTGTCCGTAAAGTTGTCCACCGTGAACACACGGTTCCGGTTCAGGTTGAAGAGGATCTCCTTCCCCTCCACGGTAAAGTCGCCGTCGGTCCTGAAGGCGGCATTCAGCTGGTCCGCCATGTCCGCGAGCAGGGAGTCCGTGGTATCCGAGGTGAACACCACCGAGTTCACCCCCCCCGCCGAGATGTTTTCCACCACCCCTGCAGTGTTGGCGGAAACGGTATCGAGGGAGGCGTCGTTGTTCCCGCTGTCCTTGAAACCGCTGACGGTGAGGAAACGGTTCGTGGTGGGCGGGTTCAGGGTAAAGTCGATCATGTTCCCGTTGATGTTGAAGGTGTCCCCGTTGGCCACCACGAAGGGGTTCATGGCAGCGTGGATGGAGGCGAGGATATCCGCGTTGCTCTCGCCCATGGCCACCGTGTGGGCATAATCCACCCGGGTGACGCCGTCGTAAAAGCTGAGCTCGATGGTCTCGCCGGGCTCCCAGCCCATCTGAAGCAGCTCGCCGCCGAAGCTTCCCCGGGCGGTCTCGATGGTCTTGCTGTAGCCGAGTGTATTGACGCCGTCGGTAAAATCCATGGCAACCGTGTCCCCCAGATCCCAGTTGAGGGCCCCCATGAGGTCCCCGCCCATGGTGCCGGCCGCCCTCTGGTCGCTGTTGAACCCCAGGAGATCGGCGGCGCTCTTGTCCTGGTCCGCCCCGGTTCCCCAAAGCAGGTGGATCTCCTTGAGCTGTTTGGGATCGGGCGCCGCAGTGATCCCCACCGGATCGCCGTTGGGGATCACTGCGGTGGCGGGTACCCCGAGGTTGACCGCAGTAAAGCTCATCCCGGCATTGGCCCCCACCGTGTCCGCCACGTTGGCGATGTTGAAGGAGAGGCCCTCGGTGGTATCGAAGGAGAAGCTGTCCCCCACCCGGGTAATGGTCACCTTGCCGGCCGGATCCTCGAAGACGGCCGATCCGTCCGTGCCGCCGATTCCAAGGGCGGCGGCCACCTCGTCGGCGATCTCGGAGTCGGTGGTTCCCGTGAGGGGCCCCACGGAGATGTTTTGGGTGGTGGTGCCGAAGGTCATGTCGAAGCTCACGGTCTCGCCGGTGCTCCAGCCGTTTGCCAAGAAACCGGCCGCGCCTCCCCCGAAGCTTCCCGTTGCCCCCTGCTCCTCCTCGATGGTGAACTTTCCCGTGGCCGCGTCATAGGTCGCGTCGTAGCGGATGGGCACGGCCGGGGGCACCTCGGGGGGCTGCCGGTTGGCCGAGGCAAACTCCATGGCCTCCTCGACGGCCTCCTCGAGATCCGATATATCGGCGGCCCCGTAATCCCCCGGGGGGATAACGGCGGTGAACTCCGAGGAAGTGGCGTTGGTTCCGTCCACCTCCTGAAAGTTGACGCGGTTGTTCTGGTTCGAGACCCTGAACAGGGTCAAGGGGTTGTCGCTCTCGGGAAATGTGACCGCATCGTCCCCTGCCGCAGCGTTGAAGTTGGCGATACCGCCCGTGACGTCGATAAAGGTGGGGGCCGGCCCACCCGGCGGAGGGCTGGTAAGGGCCGTTGTTCCGCCGTCCGTCCTCAGGAGCGCGGCATTGCCGCTCCTTGCGTCGTCCACGGGGCCGATGGTCAGCTCCCTGTTGCCGTACATGGTGTAATCGATCAACCCGTCCTTGACGGTGAAGTCGGCGTTTGCCCCGAAGGCCGCGTTCAGCTGGGCCGACATGTCCTGGAGGAGCAGCTCGTTGCTGTCGCTGAAAAAGTCCACCCGGTTGATCCCCCCCGAGATGATGGTGGAGGGAACGGTGGTGGGCAGGTTGGAGGCGGCCGTGTCGATCTGGAGGCTCGCCTGGGTCGCCCCGCCCGTGTCCTGGAGGTCGGAGATGGTGAGGGTCCTTCCGTGGGCAAGGGAAAAATCGATATTGTTTCCGTTGACGGCAAATGCGGCATCGGGCCCGAACGCCCCCTGGAGGGCGGTGAGCATGTCGGTCCTTATGGTCGCGTCCGTGTCGGCCCCCCCCACCGTGTAGGAGTAGTCCAGGCTGTTGATCCCGTCGGTCACCGTGAAGCTCACCGTGTCCCCCGCCTCCCAGCCGTTCGCCAGGAAACCGGCGGCCCCGCCGCCGAAGCTCCCCCGTGCATGGGAAACCGTGTGGGAATACTGGAGCAGGGGCGCCGGCACAACCGTGCCGTCGGAAAAATCGATATTGATCGTATCCCCCGTCTCCCAGTTCAGGGCGCCCATGAGATCCCCTCCGAAGCTCCCCGATGCATCGGGCACGCCGATCTCCAGGCGGGCATCGTTGGTCGCGCCGTCGGCCATGCCCGAGATCACGAAGTTCCGGTCCTTGTTCAGGGAAAACTCGATGTTGTTCCCGTTCAGGGTGAAGTCGGCATCCTCCCCGAAAGCGGCCTGGAGCTGGAAGCGCATGTCGTCCAGTATATCGAAGTTGGTGTCGAAGACCGTCACGGCCCGGGAGTATTCCAGGGTGTTCACCCCGTCGGTGAAGGTCACGGAAACCGTATCCCCCACGTCCCAGCCGTTCGCCGTAAGGTCCCCGCCGAAGCTGCCGCCCGCGTTGTCCGTGTTCACGAACCCCAGGCTATCCCCGGCGCCGGTCCCCAGGAGGGCGTTGGGCCCCGTGTTCCAGAGCATCCGCACCTCTTTGAGGCTCGCGGTCTCCTCTTTAAAGGAGAAGCGGCTGGTGACCGGATCGTAGGAAACCGAATAGTCCACCGGCGGATTCGGGGGAAAGGGGGTCACCGCAGCGGACGCCCTTTCCATGGCGGCCTCAATGGAGCGCCCCAGCACGTCGGGATCGGTAAAGGTGTAGACGGTTTCATTTCCCGGCCCCAGGATCGTTGCCGTGAGGGGGGTCGCCTTGCCGTTTGCGTCGATCTCCATGAAGTCGATCTTGTTGTTGGTGAAATCCACGGTAAGATCCGTGAACGCCGTCACCGGGGAATCGCTCACCGCGGGGGCATAGGAGACGTTGGAGTCGGAAAACCCCAGGTCCGGCCCGATGCTCCGGTCCTCCACCCTGGGCACGAGGTCGAAGGAGATCAGGTCCCCTTCCGCCGTGGGAGGGTTGTCCAGGTTCACGGTGATGTCCGCCCCGCCGTTCCCCAGAAGGTCGACGACAACGCTCTTTCCGTCGTCGGACGTGGTAACCGTGAGCCCGTCGTACCCGGGGTTGTTGGTGAGCTTCCACTCCCCCGCCCCGTCCCAGGTGAGGGTCATGGGTTCGTTTTCGGGGGTTCCGATTGTCACGGAATCCTGTCGGTTCAGGACCAGGTGGGCGTCGTCCAGGTCAACCCTGCCCCCCACGGACAGATTTTCCACCCGGGCGTCCTCGCTGTTCTCGATCATGAGGTTGAACCCGAGGAACCCGTCGAAGGAGCCGTTCTCCCGGATGCTGTAGGTCTCCGTATCGGCGTCGTAGCTCACCTCGTATTCGGCGCCGAACCCGTCCTTTGCCGAGGCGGTGTTCATGGCGTTGCGCACCTCCACGGCCAGCTCCTCGCGGGTGTATTTTCCGTTGGGGACAACGGCGGTGACCACCCTTTCGGACTCGGAACCGTCCCCCACGTCCTCCCTGAACATGAGCTGGTTGTTGGTGAGGTCCACCTCCAGGTAATCGTCCCAGAACACCTCTTTACCGTCCCTGCCCACCTCCACGGTCTGGGTCGTGCTGAACTGGATCTTGAAGGGGTCGTCGTTGCCCCCGTACACCACCTTGCCCGTGTCCGAATCAACGGAAAGGGGGGGCACCTCGGTCTTGGTTCCGCCGTAGATGTAGTTGCCCTGGACCTGGGTGTTGCCGAGCATCATGATCTGCCGGGTGAGCATCTCCACCTTCACGGCCGCGTCGTTTCGCTCGTCCACGCTCATGGAGGCGTTGACCATCTTGCCCGCCAGTACCTTTGCCTCGAGGATCAGATCCCCCACCGTGTCCTGGGAGGTGTCCCCCGCATCCAGCCAGGTCTTTCCGAGCGCCACGTTCTTCTCCAGCTGTTCCAGGTTGTCCAGGGCGGACTTGAGGTCCAGCACCTGGGTCAGGCCCACGGGGTCGTCGGAGAGACGGTTGATTCGCTTCTGGGTGCTCATCACCTCGTTGCTGTTGTTGAGCGCCTCGGTGTTCTGCCCCAGGCGGAACATGGATGAATCGAATAATGTCTTGTTGGCTACCCTCATGGTCTCCCCCCCGTTTTATTAAGCGGACAAGGCTGTCGCCGCTTTTCCGGCCCTCTCTTCTTCCCTGAAGAACGCCGGAAGGCTTTTATGTTTTATGGGCACTATCGTATGTTGATCAGGGTGTTCAGCATCTCGTCCGAGGTGGTGAGGAGCTTTGCCGCCGCGCTGTAGGCATGCTGGTACTTGATCAGGTTGATCATCTCCTCGTCCAGGGAGACTGCGGATACCGAATCCCGCTGTTCCCCGATGCTCGAGACCATGGACTGGGCCTGCTCCCTGGCCCTCGTGACACTCTGGGAGACCAGGCCCACGGACCCGGCCTCCAGGTGGTAGTAGTTCTCGTGGGTGGAGAACACCGCGTTGGAGGTGATCCCCTCTCCCCTCTTGAACACCCACTGCTTGATGTCCCTTGCCTCGAACTGGACCTGGGTCATGGCAAGGGCTCCCCTGTTGTCCCCCTGGCTCAGGACTCCGTTTTCATCGAGCTTGCCGGCGTTGATGAAGTTGGAATCGTCCACCACCGCGTTCATTTTCACGGTCTGGGCCGAATTCCCGGCAAAGAAGGTGTTGATCCCGAGGGCCGCCATGAGCCCCGAATCCCCGGCGTCCGCCTCGGCAAATGCAAACCCGAAGTTTTCCTGCTCCATGGCCTCCATATCGAACACCACGGACCCCGCCGCCGAAGCCGGCACCTTGAAATCCACCTCAATGTCCGCAAGGCCGTTTCCGTCCAGGTCGATGCCGAAGCCGTTGTCGTCCCCCCCCGGCGGCATGAGCACCGCCGGCCCCACCTGATAGCCGCTGTTGTTGCGGATGCGCCAGTTGCCGCTGTTGTCCCGGACCACCTCGAATCGCTCGTTTTCAGCGATCAGGGCGGAGTTGTCGGTCACCTTCACGGTGGTGTTGGCCTCGGTGATGTTGCCCGTGTTGCTGTACTCGAAGTTGGCCAGGCGATGGGGTCTTATGGGCTTGTCAAAGGTCAGGGTCCCCTTTTCGGTAACCGAGGCGCTGATTCCCGAGGCCTGCTTGTTGAACTGATCGGCAAAGGAACCAAGGGTCCACTGCCAGTCGTTCAGGGCGATTCCCGTGGATTTTCCCGCTTCGTCAAGCTCCCTGGGGTTACCGGTCTCGTCCGTGGGGATGGTGAACAGGTCCCCTTCCCTGAGGGTGCCCCCGTCCAGCTGGATCCGCATGCCGTCCACCTCCATGAATACGGGGGTGAAGGGGGTATCCCCGGGGTCTATTCCGTCCAGGGTCACGGTGCCGTTTTCGATCTCGTTCTCCCACCGGATCTCCACGGCGTCGGTGCCGATCTTTCCTCCCTGGACCACGGTGAATTTGTAGTTGTCCAGGACGCTGTTGGCCGTGCCCTTCACGATAAAATCGAGGGGGTCCGCAGTTCCCGTGGAATCGGTGTTCACGGTGAAGGTGTTGCCGGCCACCAGGGTGCCCGCATCGAGTCCGAACGCCAGGGTTCCCTCCACCAGGTAGGGACCGTCACCGCTCCCCACGTCGATCAGCCCGCTCTCCCCCGCGATAAGCCCGTTTGCATCGTACTTCTTCCAGGAGATCACCCCCTCGGATTCGAAGAGGCGGGAATCAACGGAATCGCTCTGGAGGTCGTTGGCCCTGAGGGAGGAGATCCGGGTATCGGCGGTGCCCTTCCCGGTTCCCGTTGCAACGGCGATCACGGCATCGGAGGTGCCGCCGCCGGAATTGGAATCCCTGAAGGATTCGAGGGCAACGGCGGTCCCGTCGTTTTTCAGGATGGAGACCGAGGCGCCGTTCCGGTTCACCGTGTAAACCGAAGGATCCAATCCGGCGTTGAGAAGGGCGGTCTCCATGGCCTTCGCGAAATCCCGGTCCGTGGTGTCCCCGGGGGCCACGATGAAGTTGGCGGCGTGGCCGTCCACGCTCAGGGAGATAAAGTCACCGGGCTCCAGCCCGGTCCAGCCCCCGTCGTCCCCAAGGGTGATGATGGACTTGCCCGTTTCGGCAGCCATGCTGGAGGACACGGCAAAGACCCCGCCGTCCCCGTCCATCACCTCGCTTACCCCATGGGCAAGCTCCAGGGTGCCCCCCTGGCCGGTGGAGGTAAAGTAACTTCCCCTGTCCGGCGTCAGGGTCAGGGTGGCGTTGTTGCCCACGGCATCGTTGAAGTTCAGGATCCCGAAATTCATGTTGTCGGTGGTGGTAAAATCGAACGCGTCCCCGTTCCGGGTGATGGTCACGCTCCCCTGAAGGGGATCGGTGAGGGTCACGGAGCCCCCCGGCGGCACGATCCCGATGGCCGCCTCGATGGCGTCCGCCACGATTGCGTTGGTCAGGGGAACCCCTACCGGGGTGACCGAGACGAGCTGGGTGCTGTCGCCGAAGGCAAGGTCGAAGGTGATGTTTTCGCCGCTGACCCAATTGCCCGTTGTCACGTAACTCCCGCCAAAGGAGCCGGAGGTGCTCGTTCCCGAAACATTGGAGTACACGGAGAGATCCGGGGCAAGCTCGATGGTCGCCGTTCCGGTGATCACCGCACTGTCCTCGCCGGCCCCCTCGGTAACGGGGAGCCCGCCGAAGGTGACGCCCCTTGCGCCCTGGACAACGGCCGATGCGGTGGCATCCTCGCCGCCCCCCTCGGTGAGGGTCACCGTGGGAACCGCAGGGAGGGTGGTTTCCCCGTCCAGCACGGTCACGTCCGCCGAGGCGGGGTTGGCCGGCGCCGCGGTGGCGGGATCGTCGTCCCTGATGGAGTTCACGGCAAAATCGCTTCCGTGGCGGGTGATCACCACATTGTTCGCGGCCGTGTCCAGCCGGAATGCGTATCCCGCAGCGGTAAGGGCCGGGGCGGTGTCCCCGCCCGTGAGGGCCGCGTAGAGGTTCTGGGCATCCTCGGCCGCGTTTGCTCCCTTGGTGAAGTTCACTGTGATGCCGTTGGTGTTGGCCGCATCGTCGGCGATCTCGAAGGAGACTGTGTTTCCGGCGGTGGTGTTGGTGAAGTTGCCCAGGGTCACGGCCGCGTTGTCCCGGTATCCGAAATCCGCGATACCGATGTTTTCTCCGGCCGTATCCGTGAGGGAGAGGCTGGAGCCGGTTCCGGAGATGGAGAGGGCCGTGTTGCCGTTGGCGGTGTTGATGGCGTCCACCGCCTGGGTCAGAGCGGTGAGATACCCCCCCTGGGTCGCGGCATCATCCACGCCCACCCTGAAGGAGACCGCCTCGCTCCTTCCCCCCGCATGGAGGGTGAAGCTGATCGTGTCCCCTTCGCTGGTACTTCCCGGGGTCCCGTTGGAGGCGTCCAGCTCCGCGATGGAAAATCCCCCCAGGTCAACCTGGACATCCGACGCATACGCGGTCACGCCGGGAATCTCGCTCAGCTCCCCGGCAATGGAGGCCGCAGAACGGGACGCGCCGCCCGTCGCATCGGAGACCAGAATGGTCCGTGTCCCCAGGGAACCGCCCGTGACCGTTATGGTCTGCTCGGAGATCGCCTCATCAAGGGCCGATGAATAGCTCCCCCCCCGCTGAACAAAGCCCATGCCGGCGCCGTTGACCTCGGTCACCGAAACATCATCGGCGATCTTTCCCGCCTCCTCGACGGTGAACACGTAGCGCGCGGCTTCCGCGTCCGGAGTGGTGCCGCTCCAGCCCGTCACCTCCGCCGTGGAGACCCCCATGTCCACCTCAACGGGGCTGTACACGGTTTCCGAGGAGGTGCGGTCCTCGATCCACATGAGGAAATCCTTGTCGTAGTCGATGCGATCGCCGTAGGTGAGGGTGGAGAGCAGACCGCTCTCTCCCACGCCATAGGTTCCCGTGAGGGCCTCGTCAAAATAGTCCAGGCCGGCGCCGCTGCTGTGGGCGTAATTCACGGACCAGACAAAGTCCTTGGCAAGGGTATCCAGGTCCGCCCGAAACTTGGGGAGCACGGCGTCCCGCATCTCCAGCCATCCCCCCAGCTTGCCCCCCTGGATCATGTCCGATATGGGTACCTGCTGGTTGTGGGAGCCTTCCCAGACCACCTCCCCCGCCACGGACTTGAGGTCGCTCTGCTCCACGCCGTACACGAGGAGATGTCCGCTGGTGGTACTCACGGTGAGGGCGCCGTCGGGGTTCTCGTTGGTCCGGATATCCAGGAACTCGGAAAGGTCGTTCACAAGGCCGTTCCTTTTGTCCCTGAGGTCGTTGGCATTGGTGCTGCCCCCGGTGCCCACGATGAGTTTGTTCATCTCCGCGATCTGCTCGGTGATCTGGTTGATCTGGGAAAGACCCGCTTCCACCTCCCGGTTCAGGTCGATCTCCAGCTGGTAGAGATTGTTGTCCAACTCCTGGAACCGTTCCACCACGCGGGTTCCCTTTTCGTGCACGGCGATGCGGGATGCCGGGGAGAGGGGATCGTCGGCAATGTCGTGCCACCCGCTCCAGTACTCCGCCGTGAGGGAGGAGAGGCTGGTGTCCGTGCTCTCGGTGAAGATGGACTCCATCACCGTCATGTAGGACTCAGTTGCCTCGAACGCCGTGAGGTTGGAGCGCTGCTCCGTGAGCCGGTCCTCCAGGAGCTGGTCCGATGTCCTTCTGACCGTCTCCACCTGAACCCCCGTTCCAAAGAAAAAGCTTCCGAACTTGGTGGGGGTGGTGGTGGTATGGGGAACGTCCTGGCGGCTGAAGTCCTCGTTGTTGACGTTGGAGATGTTGTGACCCGCGACGTTGATGCCCACCTGCTGGGCGTTCAGGGCCTGCTTTGCTATGTTGAGTGTCGATCCGATACCTGACATGGGTTAAGCCCTCGCATCGAAGGTCCTGCTGTTTCCGCCGGAAGGGGCCGGTCTGTTTCCGGAGGCCCGGTATCCCGCCGCGCTCCTTGAACCGGCGGCGCCGTATCCCCCAAGGTTGCCGTTGCCGGCCGAAGCGTCGTAAGCCCCGGCGGGAGCCGGGGTCGAAGCACCATACCCGCTTCCCGCCGCCGGAGTCGTAGCACCGTAACCGCTTCCGCCGGTCCGGGCCGATGCGCCGCCGTATCCCCTGCCCGAGGCAAGGGAGCCTGCGGCGGCACTCCTGTCGTACGACGGAAGGTCATTCCCCTCTCCGGCCATGGCGCCGATCATCCCCTCCACGGCCCCGAGGCAATCGCGGGTATAGCGCCGGTTTTCTCTCGCAAGGGAGGCGATCTCCTCCTTTACCAGGCGAAGAAAAACCGGGAGGGCGCCCATCTCCTTTCCGTCCCGGGGGCCCAGCAGGGCGATCACCCTTTCGGCGGAAAATCTATCCGGGACAAGATCATGCCCGGGGGAAAGAAGGTCCATGATTCCGAGGATCTCGAGGCGAATCCCGTTGATCCTTGACGCTGCCGCCTCTTTCTCGGAGGAGAGTTTCCAGAGTCCCGTAACGTCCATCTTCTCGATGCACGCCCGTTCCTCCTTGAGCAGGTCCGAAAGTCCCTGGAAGGCGAGGTGCTTCTCCTCGAGCAGTGCTTTAATTTTCCCGACGGTCGGTTCCATGGAAACCCCCTTTTGCAATGGTAAATCCTCAATGGGCAATTATTTCCGCTCAAGGGCCCTGTTCAGGCCGCTTTCAGCGTTGGGGATTAAATTTGCAAGTAATGTACCATCGCCGGGTTTCAACCCCGGGGATGTGGCGACACTGAAGATAACCTGCTTGATTTGCTTAACTTAGAAATTCGAAGAGAGGGGGTTTTCGCGGCCGGGGAACCCGGCCGGGGGGGGAAAATTACGCCGGGTCGGAATCCGGCTCGGGGGTAAGTCCGGCCTTGCGGGAAAGCTCTTCATAGAGGACTTCGCCAAGGCCCATATTGCCCGATCCCCTGGAGATATCCTCCATCATGTACTGGTCCTGGAGGGATTCGTACACACCCATGGCATGGCTCTTTCCGATCACCGCGTCCCCGGAAAGGGTCTTTCTCATGGACTTGAGCATCATGTTCAGGAAAACGGACTCGAAATCCTCGCACGAGGTCTTCAGTCGCTCCTCATCGGCCTTTTGAACAAGGGTCTTGTCGATCCTGGGGCTCAATGCCTGTGATAATGCGATATCCATTTCCGTTCCTCCACTTGAGTAATTGACGGGCCGGACAAAAAGTCCGGGATCGTTTTGTTGCCCGCATGTTCCCGGGGCACGGCCGAAGCAACGCGCCAACGGGTCGTGGTCGCGCCGGCAAAGACCGACACAAGCACAACAAACTTAAATTATTTCCAATTCCGCCTGGAGCGCCCCGGCGGCCTTGATGCTCTGGAAGATGCTGATCAGATCCCTGGGTCCCACCCCAAGGGCGTTGAGGGCCTTGACCAGGTCCCCGATGGTGGTTCCCGAGGGCATGACGGCGATCTTCACATCCTCCTCGAAGATCTCCACCTCGGTGTCCGGGGTCACCACTGTCTCCCCTTCGGAAAAAGGTTCGGGCTGTGAAACCTCCGGAGACTCGGTGATGGTCACCGTGAGGTTGCCGTGGGCAACGGCAACGCTGGAGATGGTAACGTTCTTGCCGATGATCACGGTGCCGGTCTTCTCGTTCACCACCACCTTTGCCGTTGTGTCCGGCTCCACCTCAACGTTCTCGAGTCCCGCGATAAAGAGGGGCACCCTTCCGATCATGTTTTCGGGAACCGTAAGTTCCAGGGCGCCCGAGTCAACGGCCCTTGCCGTTCCCTTGCCCATGGTGTCGTTGATGGCCTTTTCCACCCGCTGCACGGTGGTGAAATCCGGATTGAACAGGGAGATGGTGAGCTGCTTCCTGTCGTTGAGGGGCATGGAGATCTCCCGTTCAACGGTGGCCCCCCCGGCGATCCTTCCCACGAGCACGTGGTTGATGGTGGTGCCGCCCGCACTGGTTCCCCCCAGGGCAACGGGCCCCTGGCCCAGGGCATAGACCTTGCCGTCCACCCCCTTGAGGGGGGTGAGGAGCAGGGTGCCGCCCGAAAGGCTCTTGGCATCCCCCACCGAGGAGACCGTCAGATCGATCTTGCTGCCGATACGGGCAAAGGGCGGGATATTGGCGGTGATCATCACAGCGGCCACGTTCTTCACATTGAGCTGGGACTTGTTCACATGGACTCCCATGCGCTCCATCATGTTGGCAAGGGCCTGGATGGTGAACTCGGCCCCGGACTTGTCGCCGGTGCCGTCCAGCCCCACCACGAGACCGTAGCCCACGAGCTGGTTGGAACGAACCCCCTTGATGGCCGAAAGGTCCTTGAGCCTTGCGCCGGAAACCGGACCGCCCGCCCAAAGAACCGCCAAAATCGCCGTAATACAGCGGAATATAATCTTCTTCATGGTTGTTTGCATACGTTTCTCCGGAACAAAGCCGTCCTTTGCATGGTTTCCGTTTATTTTCGCGGGCCGGCGGGCCCCACTCCGATTTCCCGCTGCGGGAAACAAACCCTTGCCCGTTTTTCCAGGCAAAACACCTTCGACAGCCGGCGGATACCCCGCCGAAGGTTCAAGGGGGGGGGCCGATTGCCGGCCCCCCGCCAAGGGCGCTTCATTCCTTTAAAACGCCTTGAGTCAAAGCCTTACACGGCCGCACGCCTTGGGGGAATTTCAACGGGCCCCCGAAAAGCGCACGGAGCCGGTCAGAAGGGCCAGACATGCTCAAGGGCCCGGGTGAGCCATCCGGGTTTCTGCTTGTCGCTGATAACACCTTCCCCGGAATACTCGATCCTGGAATCCGCAAGAAAGGTGGACTGAATTCGATTCGCCGAATCCACGTCCTCGGGCCTGCAGAGACCGGCCACGGTAATGTACTGGGATTCGTTGCTCACCTTCATCTCCTTTTTGCCGAAGATCACCAGGTTCCCGTTGGGGAGCACCTCGGTGATCCTTGCCGCCACGGACGCGGTGACCCTGCCGGTCCGGTCGGTCTTGCCCGTTCCCTCGAACTCGGTCTTGAAATTCGCATTGAAGAGGGGCTCGGTGTTGGTCTTGCTGTTGGTGAGCTTGAAGGGCTGCTTATATCCCAGCATATTGGGGATTCCCGCCTCGATGATCGATTCCCGGTCCGCCGTGGTATTGGCATCCAGCTGGGAAGAGGAGTTCTCGACGATATCCACCACCACCGTGTCCCCCACCCTTCTCGCCTTCTTGTCCTCGAACAGGGTATTGCCCGAATCGGTCCACAGGGAACCCTCGGAGGGCTGATCCGGCTTGAACAGGGGCCGGAGGGCCGATTTTTTCTGAAGTGAATCGTCCACGGCCCCAAGGGGGGAAACCGGGGGCGTCTTTTGGGCACAGCCCGCTGCAAGGCATGCCGCCGTCAACAACGCCGCCGTCAATAGGGTTCTCATTATGTTTCGCATCCCGCACCTCTCTTCCCGGCCGTGCAACACCGGGGCTGAAAAACCGTCGTCCATCCAAAGTCGAACCTTAGAACAGCACCTCCACCGTGCGGCCGTCCACGACCCGTCCCGTCACGATCTTCTTGGAGGAGATGTTCTTCACCTCGATCTGCTTTCCCTTGACTCCGTCTCGCCTTGCGATCCCCTTGGTGATCACCTTGACGCGTCCCCTCATGGCAACGATGTTGACCCGCGCTCCCTTTTTTATAAGCGGCGGCTCGCCGAGCATGCTCCCCCTCAGGTGTTTTCCGCTTCGAACCGACTGGGTCAACCGCTTGCCCACCGCCTCCTCCTTATCGAGGAGAATGTTTCCGGGAAGGCGCGATACATTGAGCCGAACCAGTCGCAGGTCGCGCCTCTTGAGAACCGTGTTGCGGGGAAGATCTTTTTTCACGCAGACCACCCGTTCGAACCGGTCGACCCACCCGGTAAGCCCGATCTTGCCCCGGAGTTTTCCATCCACGGTGACGGAAACGGTGAGGCTCACGTTCCCCGTGTTTCGGCCGGGCAGGTTGTCCATGACGGTGAGCGTGAGCTTGCCCACGGGATAGGGGCGCCGGCCCCGGATCCTGAAACGGCTGATGCCGTACTCCGCTCCGCCGTGTCGCTCCTTCATCTCCTTTTCGAAGATATCCCGGAGAAGCTTTTGATCCACCTCCTGGCCGGGCCTGAGCACATGGAGCGCCCTGCCGGAAGTGATCACCGCGTCCCCGGGCACCCAGGGCCTTGCGCGGATCAGGGATTCAACCTTCCCGGCGGTGATCATCCGCTCCTTTCCCAGCCTCGGCGAAAACCCCATGGGAATCATTTCGGCCCTCTTCACAAGGGTCTCATCCCCCGTAATCCGTGCCACATCCCTCAGAAAGATCTTTTTTCCCCTGACCCTTGCCCGCTCCATCACCTCGATGGAAAGGGAGCCTTTCTTTACCGAGGCCCCCGGGGCCGCTGGAAAAAGGGGCAAGGCAAGGAGAAGCATCCAGCAGAGGAAGCAGCGTCCGATTTTTCCCGTTCCTTGTTTCATGGTTCCCCCTCCCGCCGCCGGCCGCTTTTTGCCGTTTCATCCATCGTTTTCCCGGGGAGTTTTCCTTCCGCCGGGCCCGGCCGGAATCGCCAGGCCGCCTCAAAGCCCCCCAAGGCCTTTTTCAACAGATCCGTTTCACCCGTCGCCCCACGCGTCAATCAGGGACCCGAACGAAGGAATTAACGTTTCAACCCGTTGGCGATCCCCAGCATGCTGTCGGAAGTCTGGATCGACTTGGAGTTGGCCTCGTAGGCACGCTGGCCCACGATCATGCCCACCATCTCGTCCACCACGCTCACGTTGGAGAGTTCCAGGGCGTTGTTGGCGAGGGTTCCCCTGCCGTCCTCCCCGGGCACTCCCTCCACGGGGGGTCCCGACCCCTCGGTCTCCCTGAGGAGGTTCTGACCGGCTGCAAAGAGGCCGGCCGGGTTGATAAAGTTCACGATGGTGATCTCCTCGGTGGCCAGGACCGTATCCCCTTCGCCGTGGACGGTGAGGGTGCCGTTGGCCTGGAGGGTCAGGAGGACCGCTTCGGGGGGAATGGCGATCTCGGGCTGGAGCCGGTCCCCCGCGTTGGTGGTGATGAACCCCTCGCTGTCCCGGGTGAAGTTTCCGGCGCGGGTGTAAAGCTCCTCGCCGTTGTGGAGCACCCTGAAAAACCCTTCTCCGTTGATGGTGAAGTCAAGGTCGTTTCCGGTCTGGGTGGGATCCCCCTGGGTGAAGATCTTCTGCACCCCCGAGGGTTTGGAGCCCATTCCCACCTGGATACCCGTAGGAATCTGCCCTCCGCCCGGCGTGGTGGCGCCGGCGATGAGCGTGGTCTGATACATGAGGTCCTGGAAATTGGCCCGGCTCTTCTTGAAGCCCGTGGTGCTGGCGTTGGCGAGGTTGTTGGACACCACGTCGATCTGCATCTGCTGGGTGTTCATTCCCGTTGCCGCCGTCCATAATGATCTGATCATAAATATCCCCCTGAAGGTTAGACCTTCGCAATTTCGTTTATAACCTTGCTGTCGGTCTCGTCAAAGGACAGCATGATCTTCTGATAGGATTCGTAATGCCGGTGGGTTTCGATCATCCGGGTCATCTCCGCCACCGTGCCCACGTTGGGGCGCTCCAGGGCCCCCTGGACCATCTCCACGGTTTGGGGAAGGACCTCGTCCGCCGGATCCCCCTTGTACACGTACAGGGAGGAGCCCTCCTTGTGGAGCTGTTCGAGGTTTTCGAAGGTTGCAACGGCGATCTGCCCCACCGCCTCCCCATCCACCTCCACGGTTCCGTCCGTTGAAATCTGAACATCGGTTCCGTTGATGTTGATGGGGCCCCCCACGCCGAGCACCGTGTCCCCGTTTCCCGTGACAAGGTCGCCGTTGGCATTGAGGGTGAAACTGCCGTTCCGGGTATACCGGAGACCCTGGGGGGTTTCGATCTTGAAAAACCCCTCGTCGTTCAGGGCCATGTCCAGTTTCCCACTGGTCATCTTGAGATCACCCTGGGTCTGGTCCACGGTGAGCACGGCGTTCATGGCCTCGTCGAACGAGAGGATGTCCCCCTTGAAGCCCGTTGTCTCCACATTGGCAAGGTGGTTGGATATGATGTCGAGTTTTTTTTCCTGTTTCAGGCCTGCCTGAACGACCCTTGTCATCTGCAGTATCATGGCGCGCTCCTTATTTTTCAATTTTGATATGCAAGAGGGGTGCCGGCAGGATGGAGCCCGCGATTCCGCTTCCCCGACCCGGCCGGCGTCAAGGGGTTGACGGGAGAGGGGCCGTTCGTTGACACCCGCACGGCCCGTACCCACCGGATCATGGACGGCGGATCATGGGAGACGGGCCGGCAAGGAAAAACGCCCCATTTCACCGAGGGACACCCGGTGAACTCCCCCCATGGCCGGCCCGTCCGCGCTATTGCCGTGGTTGTTCCAAAACACGATGTTTTTATTTGGGATTTTTAGAACCGAAAGGGATCAGGGAAAAACAGGCCGCCTGAAAGCGGCTCAAGAGATACTGTCGGTGATTGGGGCGGGATGATTTTACAGGGGAAGGGGTCGGCGATCTCCCTGCCCGAAAAGGGAAAAAACTGCCTATTTCGACTCTTTTTTGCCGTTGAGGGCATACACGAAGGCAAGGAGTTCGGCAACGGCCACGTAGACATCGGCCGGTATCTCCTCCTCGATATCCAGTTTGGACAGCACCTCCACGAGGTCGGGGTCGCTTTTCACGGGGATGCCGTGTTCCTCGGCGATCTCGATGATCCTGTCGGCCACGCCCCCGGTACCCTTGGCGGCGACCCTGGGTACCCCCTCCCTCAGGGCGTCGTACCGCAAGGCAACGGCTTTATTCGCTTTTTTCGTTCTTTTGGGTTTTGCCATGGAACCGATCCGCCCCCCTGCCCTCAGATAACCACCCTCACCATTCCGTCCCTGTTTTCAACGATCTCGTCCATGAGGGAGGTGTTGGCCAGGACCCCGGGGGATTCCACCCGGCACTTGATGCCGCTGACCTGAAAACCGTGGAGATCTAGCCGCTTTACAAGCTCGGAGGATTCCTCGCGCACCAGGCGGCAGACCTCCTCGTCACACACGGTAAAGAGGCCGCTGAGCCTCTTATTGAGGATCGCGAAATCCGCCCGAACATCCCCCAGCCTGGACATGGAGAGGAGAAAGGCGACCCGTACCATCTTGCCTTCACCGCTCTTCTTCCCCTCCTCCTTTTCCCCGAGGTCCACGAGCAGCTGCCCGAAACGCCAGGATTCATCCGATAAAAAGGGCAGGGGCAAGAGGTATTTTCCCGACTCCTCGAAACTCCTCATGTTCAGGACCTGCATCCTGTCCACCCCGTCCACGAAGGATTGCAGGGTTCGGGCCACCTCGTCGTCCCCGCCAAGGAGGCTTGCAAACTTCATGGCAACGGCCTTGAGATCCCCCTGGGCAAGCTCCGACGGCGGGGCTCCACCCTGTTCCGAGCCGATCCCGGCGATCCGGTTCTCCCAGGTGAACCCGCTGCTTCGAATCATCCGCCGCACCAGGTCACCGTCAAAACGCTCCGACTTCAGGGCGGTCTTTTCAAGGAGACTCCCCATTTCCCTTGCAAGGTTTCCCTTTTGGGCCGCCTTCTCCTCCCTTGCGGCCATGAGCCTGTCATGGACGCCCATGACCTTCCGGTCCGACTTGAGGTGCGAAACCAGCGCCTCGGCAAGGGATTCCAATGAATCGCCGGACATAAGCCCCGAAGCGGAGATGCCGGAGCCCTCCGTTATCCCTGCACCCGCAGGCCCCCCGCCGGAAAGCAGGAGCAGGGAAACCTTCTCCTCGAAGGTCACGGCCCTGGTCCCCACAAAGGCGTCGAGTGCCTTTTGCCCATCAGGGCTCATCCGGGCACTCAAGCGGTCCACGATCCCCTGGAGACGCTCCCCCCCCACATCCGCTCCGGGCTTGATCAGGGTGCTCCCGTCACGGGATTCCGGTTTTCCCGGGGCCGTGTTTTCCCGGAGCGATTCCGGGCGGGATTCCGCGGCAAGGCGATTCCGGACGATTCCTTCCCCACCCGGACGGTCGTTTTTACCAGGCATTGTTTCCGAAAAGCGCGCCGTTTCCCCCGGCTCCTTTCCCGGTTTCATTTCCGCGTCCACGCCCCGAAATGCATCCGGTTTTGCCGGCTCACCGGCCTCCGCCCCCCCGGGTCGGGCCGCTTTTCCGGCAAGGGTTTCGGCAGCTTTTCCGGCCGGTATTTCGATGGTTTTACCCGGTGTTCCATCCCCTTTTCCGGCCTCCCCGCCCACCGTTTTTGCCCCCGGCGGCTCCGCGCCCGCCGCTTTTCCATGAAGCGGTTCGTTTAACCGTTCCCCGAATTTTTCCAGCAGCTTTTCCAGGGCCGCCCCCACCGAAGTCGACGGGAAACTGCCCGAAGTCGATCCCGGGCCGCCCCGGAGTAAAAGAGCGGCGAGCTTCTCCTCGAAAGCGGCTTCCCCTCCCTTTAAAAATGCCTGGAGATCGAGACCGGAATCGGGTTTACGCCCCGAAAGGGATATGTCCGTAAGGGTTTTAAGCTGTTCCAGGATGGGAAGGGGACGGGGTTCCGCCGGCATTCGGGCCGAACTCCCGGAGGACGCCGAGGGGGTCGGCGCAAGTTTAACGAGCTGTTCGTGGGGCCCGAACCTGCCGAACTCCCTTGGAAAGCCTTCGACCCTGGACGAGGGGGCTTCCGGCTTCATACCGATGAACCGGAGCTCCTGGGTCAGATCGCTCTTCATGACCTCCAGCCGGACCATGTCCCCGGGGTTCAAGGGAATCCGCGTTCTCGCGGCCACCTTGACGTCGCCGATCATCAGTTCAAGCAGCGTGGGGGAAAGACGTCCCTCCACCCTGGCCTCCACCACCCGTGATTCCGTGAGATCGGGCAGACGGCCCCCCCCCGGAGTTTTCTTCTCCAGTACGAGGTCGGGGGTGGAAAATAGGATTCGGTTGATCACCTGGCCTGTTCCATTTTGAGGAATTTTTTCTTCAGTTCGAGCACCAGCGCCACCTCTCCTTTGGGCATGGAGAGCTTTTCGGCGATGGTCCCGGGGGCATGCCCCTTGGCGTGCATCTCGAAAATGGCATCCTGCTGGTCGTAAACAGCGTCCTGATCAAGGGCGTCCGGCTCGTCGAAACCGCCGGTGAGACAGGCGTCCGCCCTGTTCAGAAGGAGGTTCAGGCTGATGATCCGGCTGTCCAGGCGCTGGTTCAAACTCTTTATGAGGCGGTTCTTTTCATTGATCTGGACCTGGAAGGTTTCCGCTGCGGCCTCCGCGTCCTTCAAGACGGGCTCGAGGATCTCCGTGACCCTGGTCGCCGCTTCCCGGATCACCCGGCTTCGGATCTCCTCCTTGATTTGCGCCAGGTCCCTTCTGTTGGCGGCCCTGACGGTTCGCATGAAGAAGAGGAGCATGACGATGAGGACAAGGAGAATCACCAGCTGAAAAACAACCCAGAACTCTATTGAAAACATCTCCACCCTCTTTCAAGCCCCAGGGAAACGGGCGATTTCCGATCCCGGAGGTCGGACGGGGATCAGACAACGATATCAAGGAGCCTTCCGGAAGGTTTTTTTTCATCTTCCTTCTTTTTCCCGGCCGGCTCCCGGCCGGTCTCCCCATGTCCCCCGCCGGAGCGCTCCCCGTCGAGCTTTGTTTTTTCCGAGTCTTCCGTGTCCTGAACAGTGGACCTGAGTTCCGTCTCCCGTGCCTCCTGGGTCGTCTGCGCGGAAAGCGCCGGGTCCGCCACCTGCTGGGTATTCTGAACCTTGAGCGCCTTGGAACTCTGCTGTACCACAATATTGATGCTGGGTATCGTCGGCATATCGCACCCCCGAAACGGTTGGGCGCCATGGGTCCGTCAGCTGAAACCACCTGACGCCCTCAACTTATGACAAGGGAGTTCAAAACCACATTATCCACGACCTTTTTCCGTTTCTCGGCTCCCTCTTCGCTTAATGCTTTATTTAGAGCATCTCTTATGGCTCTTTTCAAGCCCGTTTCCTTTATTTTTCCCCTTTTGCTGTCGGCAAAGGTCGTTTTCAACACATTAAAGATCACCATTCTGAGGCGCGCCCGCTCCCGCGCGAGATCCTGCTCGGATTCGGGATTTATAAAATCCACCGTCACGCTCACCGTAAGGTAAGCCTTGCTCTTGAACGGAGCCGGAACAAAAAACTCGGGGAAGTCCGCCGTATAGACCTGGGGCAACTCGGGGGGCGCTTCCTCGAGAAGGGGCTCTTCCAGGGGATCCTCGAACTCCGTCATCTCCGCCACGGGCATCTCCTCCTCTGTAAAGAAGGCCCGGTATCCCATGAAAGATCCCAGCCCCAGGGAAATCGCCACCACCACCGACGCCGCGATACGAAACAGTTTTGAAGCGTACCACTTTTGCTTCGGGGCTTCCGGGGACGCCTCGTCCACCTCCAGGGCTTCGGGAAGGATCTCCTCATCATCCTCCTCGGGCTCCAGAACCACCTGGTCGGTTTCCGCCGTGACCGCCCCCTCCTCCTCACCGTCGAATTCAAGCAGCTGGTCTATGGCATCCTGGGAGATCTCGTTGACCTCTCCTTCCGTGGCATCATCCTGGAGGAGCACCTGGTCGAAGGCATCCGCCGAGACCGCATCTTCTTCCGGCGGCGAAGGTTCCGTCGGCGGCTCCCCGCCCAGGAGCTCCTCCATGCTGTCCAGGGGCGGCAGGGCTTCTTCCGGTTCCTCGGGAATCTCGGCCTCGATCTCCTCTTCATCCGTGTGCTTGGAGAGCACCTCGTCGAGCATCTCCTGTGTGAGCAGCACCGAATCCCGCTCCACCTCCTCCTCCTGGGCCTGGCCGGCATCCGCCTCATCTTCGAGAACGCCGGTCAGCAGGTTGTCGATCTCGCTCTGGGAAATGACCCCGGCCTCCTCCTCGCCGTCGCCTTCCGATGCACCCGTGTTCATAAGCGCATCGATATCCGCCTGGGAGATCAGATCGCCGCTTTCGGTTCCGGGCTCCCCGGTATCTCCTCCGGTACCGCCCCCCTCCATGAGCGCGTCGATATCCGCCTGGGAGATCAGGTCGCCGCCCTCGATTTCGCCGGCCGGCGCCTCGGCGGTGGGGCCACCTCCTTCCATGAGCGCGTCGATGTCCGCCTGGGAGATCAGGTCGCCGCCCTCGGTCTCGGCGACCGGCGCCTCGGCGGTGGGTCCGCCGCCTTCCATGAGCGCGTCAATGTCCGCCTGGGAGATCAGGTCGCCGCCCTCGGTCTCGGCGGCCGGCGCCTCGGCGGTGGGTCCGCCGCCTTCCATGAGCGCGTCGATGTCCGCCTGGGAGATCAGGTCGCCGCCCTCGGTCTCGGCGGCCGGCGCCTCGACGGCGGGTCCGCCGCCTTCCATGAGCGCATCGATGTCCGCCTGGGTGATCAGCGACTCGCCGTCAGTGCCCTCTTCACCCGGAACATTCGCATCCCCCCGGGAGGCCCCGGGATCATCCGTGCCGGCGCCGCCTTCAAGGAGGGCGTCGATATCGGACTGGGAGACAGCTTCACCCCCGCCGGAATCCGCCGGGGCGCCGCCGCCGTCAAGCAGGGCGTCGATATCGGACTGGGATACAATATCGCCCCCGCCGGAATCCACCGGACCGGATGATTCCGAAGGGGAAGGACCGCCCGCCATGAGGGCATCGATCTCATCCTGGGAAATCACACCGAGGTCGTCGTCCGACGCCGGGGGTGCCCCGGGGGCACCCGCCCCGGAAGGCCCCGCGTTGATCAGGGCATCGATATCGTCCTGGGAGATCAGGCCCAGATCATCCCCGGACGCTTCCTCCGCCGGCGAAGAAGCGGTTTCCCCGCCGCCGCTCATCAACGCATCGATCTCGTCCTGGGAGATGACGCCGAGTTCATTTTCTTTGTTTTCAGACATTTGGAACCCCGCCGGTTTTCGTCAAAAGGCAAAGGCGTAAGGCCGCCTCATGCATCGTAATACGATTTGAACCGAGATCTGAGCTTGATCATCGACGTGGAATGGATCTGGCATATTCTCGACTCCGTGAGCCCCAGCACCTCGCCGATCTCTTTGAGGGTCAACTCCTCGTAATAGTAGAGGGAGACCACCAGCTGCTCCTTTTCCGAGAGGCTCTTCACGGCTTTTACCAGGGCGCCCTTAAGCTCCATTCGCGCGACGCTGCTTACCGGATCATCGGCACTTCGAAGGTTTTCCTGAAATGTTCTTTTGGAGAGGCTGTCGTTGTCGCTGTTTCTGATATAGGCGTCCAGGTTGAGGAGGGCGGCGCCGTGGATATCGGTGAGCATCTTCTGGTATTTTTCAAGGGGCACCCCGAGGCGGTCGGCGATCTCCAGGTCCTCGGCGGGCCCCCCCTTTTCAGCCTCCACGGCCCTGACGGCCCCCTCGATATCCTGGATCTTCTTTCTCATGGAGCGGGAATACCAGTCCATGCTCCTGAGCTCGTCGAGGATGGCGCCCTTGATCCGGTACTGGGCATAGGTCTTGAGGCTCACATCCCTTTTCACGTCGAACTTGTCCACGGCATCAATGAGCCCCAGGCTTCCGGCGCTGGCCAGCTCGTCAACGGAAACGCTCGAGGGCAGACGCCTGGCCATCCTTACCGCGATATGCTTGACCAGGTAAGCATACTTGACGATCCGGGCTTCGCGTTCATGGGGATCGCCCCCGTAGGCCGCCTCCGCCCCTGTTCCGTTTGTGTATTCTCTGACCATGAAAAGTCCCTTTTCGGATCACGAAGATTTCCGGCTATGGATGATACGCCATGAAACGCTTGAGGAAGAATTTGATATTCCCCTCGGACTCAAAGCGCCTGGGGGATGCCAGGACGCTACGGGCGATATTGTGGAACATCCTGCTGGACGGGGCCTCGGGATAGAGGTCCGTAACGGTACGGCGATTGATCACCGCTTCCCTGAGCTTTTCATCCCTGGGAACATACCCCAGGTACTCCACCACCACCCCTCCCAGAAAGCGGTCCGCAGCCTGGCTCAGACTGGCGTAAACCTTTTTTGCTTCCTGTGCATCTTTTACCATATTTACGAGGAGTTTAAAATGTTTTGTGCCGTGTTCGGAGCTCATCACCTTCATCATGGCATAGGCGTCGGTAATGGATGTGGGCTCATAACTGGCCACGAGGATGCACTCGTCCGCGGCAAGGTTGAAGTAGATCACGTTGGAGGAGACCCCCGCCCCCGTATCGATGAGGACAATATCCACCTCCTCGTCGTAGGTTTCGAACTCCCCCAGGAGGTTGAGCTTCTCCCCCTCGGTGAGGGTGGTGAGGTTCGAGAACCCGGAACCCGCCGGAATTATGCGGATGCCGTGGTGGGTGGTCACGATCACCTCCTTGAGCTCCTTTTCCCCGCTGATCACGTGCCCGATGTTGAACTCGGGAAAGATCCCGAAGATGATGTCGATGTTGGCCAGCCCCAGGTCCGCATCCATGACCAGCACCTTCAGGCCGAGCTTGCTGAATGCCACCGCGAGGTTGCCCACGATGTTCGTCTTGCCCACCCCGCCCTTGCCGCTGGTCACGGCGATCACCCTGGGAGCGGTGCTCTCCGGTGTGTTCATCCGTTTCCTTGCCGCCGACGACCGCTCCCTGATAAGCTTTCTTAAACTGCTTGCCTGATCCACCATCTGTCTCCCGGAATCGTTTTATGGTCAACCGCACCCCGAAAGGCGGGATGCAACCGGTTTATTTGTTGTTCAGCCGTTAATTCAATATGAACCGAAGCACATCGCGCTTGGTCGCCGCCACCAGATCCTCGGGCACCCTCTGCCCGTTGGTGATGTAGGAGATGGGCAGCGCGCGGTCCATCACCTGCTCGATCACGGTTCCCCGGATCTTTGTCTCATCCACCTTGGTGAACACATAGCTTTCGGGGTTCAGAACGCCGAAGTTTTCCGCGGCCTCCTTCATGTTCGCGCGCCCCGACGTGACGCTGAGCACCAGGTGCACGGAGATGGAGCGCTCGCCCCCCATGAGCTCCCCCAGCTCCCCCATCCTCTTACCGTCCAGATGGCTGTGGCCCGCCGTGTCGATGAGGATGATCTCCCTGCCCTTCATCTTGTCCAGGGCCTCCCTCAGGTCCTCCCGGTTGAACGCGGGAAGACAGGGCAGCCCCATGATGGCGGCATAGGTCTTGAGCTGCTCCAGGGCGCCGATACGGTAACTGTCCACGGAGATCAGCCCCACCTTCCTTTTCCGCTTCAGGCTCAGCTCCGCGGCGAGTTTTGCGATGGTGGTGGTCTTTCCCACCCCCGTGGGCCCCACGAAGGCGGCAACGTAACGCTTCGCACCCGCCTTCGGGGGGATTTCATCGAAGGGGGCCGAGGTTTCAAAGGTACCCAGTATCCGCTTCAGCACCGCCGCCGTGATCTCCTCCTTCCCGCCCCCTGATTTTTCGCAAGCCTCCCCCACAAGCAGCTGCGCCCTTTTTTCCGAGATCCCCAGCTTTACCAACCGGGCATAGAGGGGAAGGGCTTCGGGATGTTCGGCGGCAAGGGCAGGCAGGCCGTCTCCCCTGCCCATGAGAAAGAGCATCTCCTTGATGGAGGTGAGCTCGGTCCGGATATCGGCGGGCCCCCCGCCTCCCCCCGCCTCCCCGCCAAGGAGCTTCCCGAGTCCGGAAATATCCGTATCCTCGTTTTCCAGGGGGCGCCCTGGCGCCGAAGTGGAACGATCCCGGAAACGATCCCCGGAAGATACGCTCTCCCCGGCAAGAGCTCCCTTCCCGGAAGCCCCCCGGCCGCCTCGGGGTTCACCCGTTCCAGGCGGGACCCCGCCCCCCCGGTTCGGAGGCGGATCTCCATAATTCGCGGCCCGCGTTTCGTTCATTCCCCGACGCTCGCCGCCGGTCGACGAAGCGGTTCCGCCCCGGGCAAAATCCCCGTCCGCTCCATACCCGATTCCGGCGGGAGTACCGTTGCCCGGGAGATAATCCGATCCCCGGGCCCTTCCATGATCCGTATTCATTCCCGGGTTTATTCCGGGGGCCCCGGGCGTCCCCCCGACAGATCCTTCCCGGAGAGGATAATCGGATTCCCGCAGGCGAGGGGGCGGTTCGGCGGTTCTTCCGGCATGCCCGGAGTCGGTCACGGGATTTCTTCCGGCACCCCTGCCGGACGGGTCGTGGCCTGGCCCGGGAACTCTCCCGTGTCCGGGGTTTTCCCCCGACGCGCCCCGCATGGCGCCCAGGGCGCTTGCAAAGTTCCTGACCGCCTCCATGGCCTCCCCCGTCGCGGCCCCCGACTCCGCCCGGGGGCGGGCCGGCGGAAGCCGGCCCCCGGAGTCGCCGGCAACGGCCTCCACCTCGAACATATCCTTGCCGTAAGGGTCGCCCGCCCCCCTGGGGATCCTTTTGGTGGAGAGGATCAGGGCATCGGGCCCGATCTCCTCCTTGATGATCCGGATCGCCTCCTGGATGGTTTTCGCCCTGTATTTCTTAGCCGCCATTTATATCGCTACCTTTCCGGTCGCCTGAATATTCATGTTCTCCACGATCTCCGCGTGGGAGATCACGAACACCGACGGGGCCACCTTTTCCACGAGCTTTCTCAGGTGCCTTCTCAGGACCGGCGAGCAGAGCACCATGGGTTGAATGTTCATGGCCATGTTTCGTTCCGTTGCCACCTTCACGGAGTTGGTCACGGCCTCGGCCACCCTGGGGTCCACGGCCAGGTAGGAACCGTGTTCCGTGTGCTTCACCGCCTTGCTCAGGAGGTCCTCGACCTTCTGGTCCACCGTGATCACGGAAAGAACGTTGCCCGGCCCCAGGTAGGGACTGAGGATCGCCCTGGCCAGCTTCTGGCGCACATACTCGGTGAGGAGATCCGGGTCCCGGCTCATGGGCGCGTAATCGGCCAGGGTCTCCACGATACTGAGGAGATCCCGTATGGAGACCCTCTCCCTGAGGAGGTTCTGGAGCACCTTCTGCACCGTGCCCAGGGGCAGGAGGGCCGGCACCAGCTCCTCCACGGCCTTGGGGGAGTTCTTGGCGAGGTTGTCCAGGAGATGCTGGACCTCTTGCCTTCCCAGGAGATCGGCCGCGTTGGTCCGGATGATCTCGGTGATATGGGTTGCGATCACCGTGGAGTTGTCCACCACCGTGTACCCCGCGAACTTGGCGTCCTCCTCCCGCTCCTGGGGAATCCAGAGGGCCGGCAGGTTGAACGCGGGCTCCGTGGTGGGAATTCCCTCGATCTTCTGGGCCACGTCCCCCGGATCCATGGCCAGGAGGTGGCCGATCATCAGTTCCCCCTGGGTGATCTCCACCCCTTTTATAAGAAGGCGGTACTCCGAGGGCTTGAGCTTGAGGTTGTCCCTGATATGGATCGGGGGGATGATCACGCCCAGTTCCCCTGCGAACTGGCGCCGGATGGCGCGGATCCTTCCAAGGAGGGTCCCGTCCTGCTCCTTGTCCACCAGGGGGATGAGCCCGTATCCCACCTCCAGCTCCATGATGTCCAGTGTAAGGAGGTGATCCACCTCCTCGGGGCCCGAGTCCTCCACGGCCGGCGCCCCCTCCTCCTCCTCGGGAAGCTGCTCCGCCTCCTCGGAGGGCCGCCCCATGAGATAGTACACGGTACCGCCCAGGATCAGGGAGAGGGTGATGAAGGGAAAACCGGGAAGCCCGGGGATCAGGCCGAACACGAAGACCACCCCGGCGCCCACGATGATGGGGGTGGGGTTTTTCATGAAATGGGCGGCAAACTCCTTGCCCATGCGGTCCTGGGTGCCGGCCCTGGAGACCAGCATACCTGCGCCGGTGGAGATGATCAGGGCGGGGATCTGGCTCACCAGGCCGTCCCCCACGGTGAGGAGGGTGTAGTTGGTGAGGGCGTCCGCCACCTCCATGCCCTGCTGGAGCACGCCGATCACGAACCCCGCCACGAGGTTGATCCCCGTGATGATGATGCCGGCAACGGCATCTCCCCTCACGAACTTGCTGGCACCGTCCATGGCCCCGTGGAACTCGGCCTCGCTGGCCACCTCCTTGCGGCGCTCCTTTGCCTGCACCTCGTCGATGATCCCGGCGTTGAGGTCCGCGTCGATGGCCATCTGCTTTCCGGGCATGCCGTCCAGGGTGAACCTCGCGGCCACCTCGGCGATACGGCCGGAACCCTTGGTGATGACCATGAAGTTGATCAGCACCAGCACGATGAAAATAATCAGGCCCACCACGTAGTTTCCCCCCACGACAAAGCTGCCGAAGGACATGATCACCGATCCGGCGGCCCGGGGCCCCTCGCTCCCGTGGAGGAGGATCAGGCGGGTGGAGGCCACGTTCAGGGAGAGCCGAAACAGGGTGAGGATCAGGAGGAGCGACGGAAAGATGGAAAACTCCAGGGGCGTCTTGGTGTACATGGTGGTGATGAGCACGATGATGGCAAGGGTGATGTTCAGGGCCAGGAGCATATCCAGGAGAATCGACGGCAGGGGCAGGATCATCGCCATGAGGATGGCGATCACCGAGACGATCATCACCACGTCCGAGGATTCGCTTAAGAGGTTCCCTATGATTCCGCTTTCTTCCGCCGCCATTTTCCGTCCTTATCCTTTAGTGCCGCCCTTGGCTTCCAATCCGATCATAACAGAAGCGCCCCCTCCCGGAAAGCCCCGGGTTCCGGGCCGAAAAGCCCCCTCGCCCTTCCCGTGTCCGGATTTTGACACCCGGGTGTCGGATTCCCGACAGGGGGGAATTTGTCCCGAAGGCCCCTTAAACGCCCTTTCCCTTTAAACCGTAGACGTATGCCAGGAGTTCGGCCACCGCAACGTAGAGCTCTCCGGGTACGTCTTCCCCCACGTCAACGATCTTATACAAGTTTCGGGCCAGCTCCCTGTTTTCCACGATGGGAACATCGTTTTCCTCGGCGATCTCCCGGATTCTTCCCGCGACGGTGCCCGCGCCCTTGGCAACGATCCGGGGGGCCTCCATGGCAAGGGGCTCGTACTTGATGGCCACGGCAAGGCGGGTGGGGTTGGTCACCACCACGTCCGCCTCGGGCACCTCCTGCATCATCCGCTTCCTCGCGGCCTCCTGCTGGAGCTGGCGGATCCTGGACTTGACCTGGGGATCTCCCTCGCTCTGCTTGTACTCGTCCTTCACCTCCTGCTTGGTCATCTTCTGGTCCTCGGCGAACTTCCACTTCTGGAAGGCGAAATCCATGAGGGCAAGCAGCAGCATCACCAGGATCACCCGGATGGCGATCCGATAGACGATGGAGAGGAGGTAGACCAGGATCTGGGAGATGCCGTTGTCCCAGAGGCGCATGATGTTGTCCATCTCCCCCTTGACCGTGAAGTAGGTCACCGTCCCGATGATGGCGATCTTGAGCACCGCCTTGAGGAGCTCCACCACGGATCTCGAGGAGAACTTCTGGCCGAACCCCTTGATGGGATCGATCTTGGAGAACTTGGGGGCCGCCGCCTGCCAGGAGAGCATGAACCCAACCTGGAAGATGTTGGCGGCAAGGGCAACGATAAACACGGCGGCAAGTACCGGCGCGATGGTCGCCAGGTACTTGCCCGTGAACTTGTAGAGCAGGTTCACGCAGTAGATCGGGGTCACCTGCGGCACCTTGTCGAAGGTAAAGGAGTAACGCATGATCGCCGTGACGTTGTCGTACATGAGCATGGCAAAGGCGTTCAGGGCCAGGGTCCCGGCCAGGAGCACGAAGACTGCGGGGATCTCCTGGCTCTTGCCCACCTGCCCCTCTTTCCTTGCGTCGGCCAGCTTCTTGGCACTGGCATCCTCGGTTTTTTCTCCGCCTTCGCCCTCGGCCATCTCAGCCCCCCATCCATACCATCAGCGTGGTGAGCAGTTCCCTGAAACCGCCCAGGTACGCCCTTGTCACGGTTATCGCCACCTCCAGGAAGATGCCGAAAAAGAGCAGGCCCACGGAGATTTTCACGGGAAAGGCCACCAGCATCACGTTCATCTGGGGGGCGAATTTTCCGGCGATGCCGAACGCCGTGTCCGTGAACACCAGGGCCGCGATGGCCGGCGCCCCCATCTTGAAGCCCAGGGCGAAGATCCCCCCGGATAGTTCCACCATCCTGCCGAAGATGGGGGAACCCAGTGTCACCTGCCCCCCCATCTCCATAAGGGAAAAACTCTCCACCAGCCCCCGGATCATGAAGTGGTGACCGTTCATCACAAGGAAGATCAGGAGCACCGTCCAGTACCCGATCTGCTCCATGATGGAGACGTTCCCCCCGGACTGGGGGTCCACCACGTTGATCATGGAAAATCCCATCTGGAACCCGATGAGCTGTCCGGCGAACTGGACCCCGGCGAAAAAGATCCGCACGGTGAGCCCCAGGATCATGCCGATGATGATCTCCGAGCCCATGAGGATGCCGAAGGTGACCGGGTGCCCCGGAAAGGCCGAGGGCTCCACGGGCACCACGGGAAAGAGCAGGAGGGTGATCACCATTGCGAGCCCCGCCTTGACCATGTTGGGAAAGTTGGGGCTGCCGAAGACCGGGAACAGGAAGAGCACCACGCTCACCCGGGTGAGGATGAGGATGAAGGCGTTGGCCTGCTCGGGGGTGAAGATGTTGAAAAGCGGCATCGCTACCTGATGTACATGGGTATGTTGTTGATGATCCGGGCCGTGAAGGCGGTGAGTTTTTCAAGCATCCAGGGGGCGAAAAAGAGAAGGCCCAGGAACACGGCGATGATCTTGGGCACGAAGGAGAGGGTCATCTCCTGGATGGAGGTCACGGCCTGGAACACGGAGACGGCCAGCCCCACGGCCAGCCCCAGCCCCAGCATGGGCATGGAGAGGATGATGGTGAGGGTGATGGCCTCTTTCGCGAAACTCACAACAAACTCGGGTGTCATGATTATACTCCGAAACTGTTTACCATTGACCCCACCACGAGGTTCCACCCGTCCACCAGCACGAAGAGCATGAGCTTGAACGGCAGGGAGATCATCACGGGGGGAAGCATCATCATACCCATGGCCAGAAGCACGCTCGCCACCACCATGTCGATGACGAGAAAGGGCACATAGAGGACGAAACCGATGATGAACGCGGTTTTCAACTCGCTGATCACGAACGCCGGCACCAGCTGGAGCAGGGAGACGTCGTCGTGATTGGCGGGCCGGTCAACCTTTGCCGCCTTCACGAAGACCGCAAGGTCCCCCTCCCGGGTGTTCTTGAGGAGGAAGCGCTTCACCGGGACCTGGACCTTTTCGGTGAGCTCCTCGAAACCGATCTCCCGCTCCATATAGGGGGAGAGGGAGTCGGTGTAGAGCTCGTTCCACACCGGCTTCATGATAAAGAAGGTCATGAACAGGGAGAGCCCCACCACCACCTGGTTCGGGGGGGTGGACTGGGTTCCCATGGCCTGCCTGAGGAAGTGGAACACCACCACGATCCGCGTGAACGGGGTCATTAGGATGAGGATCGACGGGGAGAGCACCAGCACCGTCATCAGGGCGATGATCTCGAGGGTGACCGCCACGTCCTCGGGTCCCTGGGCCTCCTCCACCCCCAGGGTGAGGGAGGGGATGGGAAAGGTCACCGCCTCGGCGACCGCCGCCGCCCCAAGCAGAAAGAGAGCCCCGGCCAGCGCGAGGATCACCGGGAGGTACAGGGCCCTTCCGGACCGATTCCGGAAAATCTTCAAACCCCTCCCTCCCTCTTTTTCACCGCAGCCCCGAGTGCCTCCATGAACGATTTTTTCTCCGGGGGATCGGGCATGTCGAATGCGCCGTCCCTGTCGATCCGGGTGAGGAAGTTGATGTTCCGGGCGGTGACGCCGATAAGCACCTTCTCCCCCATCACCTCCAGGAGCATCACCTGTTCCCTCGGGGCAACGGAACAGGTCTCCAGGACCTTGATCAATCCCCTGCCGCTCCCGGCCCCGCGAACGCCCGAAAGGCGCTTGATAAGGAACAAAAAGAGCACGAGCATGCCCAGGACCACGCACAGCATGCCGATGCTCTTCATAAGGGTTGGCCACAATTCCGGTGCCGTCACAGGCTCCATTCCGCTCCTCTGCTGTTTCCGGCCCCGTTTCCAAGCGGGAAAGGGGCCCCGTCCGTTGTCAGCCCCCGGGTCAGGTGAGGCTTCGCACCCGCTCCATGGGGGTGATGATATCCGTCAGGCGCACGCCGAACTTCTCCCCCACCACAACCACCTCGCCCTTTGCCACGAGCTTCCGGTTCACGTAGATCTCCAGGGGCTCACCCGCCAGCTTGTCCAGTTCCACCACGGAGCCCTGGCTGAGCTGCAAGAGATCGTTGATGAGCATGTTCTTCTTGCCCAGCTCCACGGAGAGTTCCAGGGGAATCTCCAGGATATAGTCCAGGTCCGGGGTTCCCGCCTCCCCCTCCATGGAGGGATCCAGGGGAGCGCCCTCCGCTTCGCCGGCTTCGTTTTTTTCCGTTTCGTCCATGCCGCGCCTCACTTCAAGGTCAGTTTTTCATCGATTTTAAAGGCCATGTGTCCCCTCTGCTCGCCGATCCTGCCCATCACCTTGGGCAATCCCTCCACCAGGGCCATGAGAGGGTCCGAGGTATCCTGGTCCAGGGGCACCTCGTCCCCCACCTTCATGTAGAGGAGCTCCTCCAGGGTGATCTCGGTGGTGCCCAGGCGCACGCTGAACTCCACCGTGGAATCGAGGATGATCTCCTTGAGACGCTTCTGCCAGGTGTAGTCCACATCCTCGGTCTCCGCCTGGAAACCGGCCGCCAGCTTGCTTCGAAGGGGCTCGATCATGGCATAGGGAAGGCAGATGATGATGGTGCCGGCGGACTGCTCCAGCTCCACCTCGAACCTCGTCACGATCACCAGGTCCGTGGGAAGAACGATGGCCGCGAACTGGGGGTTCACCTCGGATCGCACCAGCACGGTCTTCACCGGTTCCACCGGGAACCAGGCGGTCTCGAGATCCTTGAGGCAGGCGAGCACCACCTTCCTGATCATCACCTCCTCGATGGCCGTGAACTCCCGGCCCTCGACCCTTGCCTTGCCGGTTCCCTTGCCGCCGAAAAAGGTGTCGATAAGGTTGAACACGAGCTGGCTCTCCAGCACCACCAGGCCGTGCCCCCTGAGGGGTTCCATGCGGAACACGTGGAGGCTCGTGGGAACGGGAAGGGAGCGGCCGAACTCGGAGAACTTCAGGGTGTCCAGGGATTCCGCGCTGATGTCCACCGTGGTGTGCAGGAGGTTGGACATACTGGTGCGCACCTCCCTTGCAAAGCGCTCGTTGATCACCTCGAAGGTGGGCATGCGCCCGCGGATAACCTTCTCCTGGCTGGCAAAGTCGTAGGTCTCCAGCCCCTCGGGTTCCGCCTTCTCGACGTCGGTCTCCGTGTCGATCTTTCCCGCGCTCAAGCCGGAAAGCAGACTGTCGACCTCTTCCTGTGTTAGAATTTCACTCATTGTTCAAAATATACCACAAATTCCGTAAAGTAGATGTTTCGAATCCGGCCGGTGGTAAGGCTTTTGTTGATCTTCTTGATCAGCCTGTTCTTCAAGAGGATCTTACCGTCCGCCCCCCTTATCTCATTGATGGGCCGCGCCTTGAGGACCGGAATGATCACCTCCCTGAGGCTCGGCGCCGAAAGGCTCAGCTCGTCCCGCAGGGTCGTATCCTCCATCTCCAGCTCCATGGTGACGTTGAGAAGCTTGACCTTGCCCGGCCCCTTGAGGGAGATGTCCCTGAAGGGTTCCATGGCATAGATCTCCTCGAAATCGTAAGGGATCTCAACGGGAAGGAGCTCCCCCTCCTCGGTGAACTCCTCCTCGGGGGGCGCCTCCTCGTACCCCAGGAAGTACCATGCGGCCCCGGCCAGGATCAGCAGCGCCGTGATCGCTCCCAGGATTATGGCGATCCACTTGACCGACAGCTTGGGAAGTTTCGGCATCTTCGGAAGCTTCGGCAGTTTTCTCTTTTTCTTACCGGACTCGGGTGCTTCGTCGTCCAGATCGATTTCACCATCCACCATACGCTCTCCCTGACCCCGCAGCTGAAAATCCGTTTCAAATGAAGGCGGGTTCGCAAAACAGGTCCGACCCGCACCGGGAAACACGTCTCAAACTCATTTTATAACATACAGCAAGCTATGTGCCAAGGCATATTAAATCCATGATAAACATCCGAATCAACAGTCTATTTCAATAAAGAGAGGGTACTCCGGGGGAGGGACGGGAAGGTTTTCGCGCAGGGCAGGGGGTGGGGATCGTCAAAAAAGCGACGATTTCATAAAAGAAAGTGGGAAAAGTGCCGGGGAAAGGCTCCCCGGCACAATGGGATTAACGTTTCATCTGGATCGCGTCGCCCAGCATGCTGTCCACCGTGGTGATGATCTTGGAGTTGGCCTGGTAGCCCCTCTGGGTGGTGATCATCTTCACGAACTCGTTTGCCACGTCCACGTTGGACATCTCGAGGGAGTTGGGAGAGATGCTCCCGAGGCCGTTCTCGCCGGGCCTGTTGGTGATGGCGGTGCCGCTGTCCCGGGTCTCCCGGAACATGTTGTTGCCCTCCTTGAACAGGCCCTGGTTGTTCTGGAACTTTGCCAGCGCCACCCGGTAGAGGGGGATGAGCTCACCGTTGGAGTAGATGCCGGTGATGATGCCGTCGCTGGACACATCCACCCCCTCGAGGTCACCGGCGCCGAATCCGTCCGCGGACTGGAACACGGTGGAGGAGGGCCTGGCGAACTGGGTGGTGCTCAGGGAGTCGTTGACAAACTGACCGGTGCCGTCGTCCTTGGTGCCCACGTCGAACTCGATGTCCTGCACCGTGGCCCCGCCGGCCCCGCCGAGAAAGTCGGTGGTAAACTCGAAATACCCGTCGTCGTTGGTGGTCTGGGCGGTCCACGCGGTGGTCCCCTCGATATTGAAGAGGATCTCGCTGTCCTCGGCAACGGGCCCAGTTGAAAGGGGGGTCGTGAACGTGAAGCGGATATCGTCGTTGCTGTCGTTGTCCATATCCAGCTTCACCTCCTTCTCGTCCCCGCTGATGGTGGCGTTGGAATACTCCGTAGGGGGTACCCTGGGGTCGATGTCGAACACGAAGGTGCTGTTGGCGCTGAGGTTCTGGAGCACCGGGGTCACGGCGCTGTCCTGGAAGGTGAAGAGCATGTTGCTGATACCGTCTCCGTCAACGTCGATGTTGATCTTGCCCGCATCGGAGTTTGCGGCAAGGATCTGGGCGTCCTGATACTCGGCGGGGGGGATATGGGTGTCGATATCAAAGTCGATGGTGCCGTCCTCGGAAAGGGCGTTGGTGAACGAGTAGGTAATGTCCGCAGTTCCGTTGCCCGTAAGGTCGATGCTGATGGCGTCCTCGTTGGAGCCCGCCAGGATCTGAGCGCCGGCATACTCGGCGGGCGGGGTGTTGTTGACCCTAAGGCTGTCGCTTCCGGAGAGTCCGAACTGTATCCCGCCCCAGATGGCCGCAGGAACCGGCGGTGTATCCGTTGCCAGGGTATCCTGGAAATTATATTCGATGTCCGCCAGACCGTCGTTGTCCAGGTCGATGGTGACCCTGTTGGCGGTGTTCACCAGGATGGTATCCGATTGATAGGGCCCCGAAGTGGGGTCCGCCGGATCCGCAGGACGATGGGCGCCGACGCTGGTGGGGGTGTTGCCGTTCCACTTCCAGGGGCCCGCGCCGCCAAGGGCCCCGTCGGGATCGTACACCAGATCGTAAGGGAGGGTACTGGTCCTGGTCACGGCAGCGGGATTGATGATATTGACCTCCGTGTTGCCGGCGTTGAGATCCACCCCTTGAACGGATGTGTAGGCAATGGGATCCACCACCGGCATGTTCCAGGTCCACTCACCCGATGAGTCGACCTCGAATGCAATGGTTCCGCCGGCCGCGAGGGCGGTGGGAAAGTCGAGCTTGATATCCGTTCCGTCACCCGTAAGGTCGAGAGAAACCGAGTTCATATCTCCGGTCAGGGGAGTCTGACGGTTGGGATAATCCGCCACCGGATCGTTTCCGGCCGCCCAGGTCCAGAAGGGGTCCGCCGGGGTGCCCGCCGCAGTGGGGTCGTAGTTGAGGATATACCCGCCCGTGGGGGTCGAATCGAAGGTTAGATTCTCCTCCTGGGGCATGGTGAGCACCGTGTTCGCGGCGGTGATGCCGCCGGTGAAATTGGCGGGATCCTCGAGCCCCGTGACCCCGATCACATCGTTCCAGAGAAGGGAGTTGCCCGTGGAGTGCTTTGTGAGCTGGGTGATGTCCGCGATATTCACGTCCACCTCGGTGCTGTCCTCGGTTATTTCCGGAATGCCGCCGGTAACGGTCTGGTTACTGAGTTCCCTTGCGTTGGGTGAGCGCCAGCTCCATTCTCCCACGCCCACGCCGCCGGCATCGTGATCCCAGTGAAGTTCCACATCCTTGGAATAAAACTTCATCACCTCGGGATCGGTCACGGGAACCGGGGTGGCAACGATGATGTCACCCGTGGGCGCCGGCACGGCCGTTAGGTCCACGACAAGGTCCTGGGTCTCGATGGCCGTGACGTTCTGGAGCGTGGGGGTACTCCAGTACCACTCCGCCGCGCTGGCATCCCAGATCACGTTCAGGCCCGTTGCATCCACGTCCAGGACGTTCGGGTTGTCGATAAAGAGCTGGGTGTTGTCGTTGGCGGCCTCCCCCCGGTAGTCCGTATCGGTCACGTCCTGAACATGGATGTTGAGGGGGTTCATGATATCGAAGGTGAGGGCGTCCGTTGCCTGGGCGGGGTTCTTGAACTTGATCTCCAGATCCACGGTCCCTTCCGCATCCCCATCCAGGTTGAGCATGATGCCGTTGGCATCGGAACTGACGATCTTGGCGTTTCTATA
>PPCM01000389.1_pt1 | contig 43849 bp, 36 predicted proteins | sample 1555541 | NCBI WGS metagenome assembly PPCM01 (sample SAMN05284479, study PRJNA326546) | Marine sediment metagenome, whole genome shotgun sequencing project. | isolation source: marine sediment | place: Germany: Wadden Sea | collected 2012-09-05
AGGCTCAGTTGCTGTCGGTTCAACCTGTGTTTCAGCTACAGGTTCCGGTTTGGGGGCGGGGTTCGGCTGTATTTGGGGGGCAGTTTCTACTTCTTTGGTCACCTGTGCTGCGCTGGGCTTTGCGTACATCTCAAGGGGCAGAGTGATGATACGGATGTCATAGTCATTGCTAAGTGTAGCGTTGCTGACGATTTCATTGAGTTTGTCAAAGGAGTCGATAATGATGTTGAGCAGGTCGTTGGTAAGTTCGACTTCGTTTTTGTAAATCTGATCAAGGACTTTGCCCAGCTTATCGGCAACCATGCTGATGCTGGTCAGTTCCAGCAGCGAGGCACTTTCTTTTAAGGAAACGAGTATTCCGTATACCTGCGCAACTGAGGCTGTGCAGGGGGATGTACTATTTTCCATTTTGATGAGTATATTTTCGATCTGGTCCAGCTTATCGAGTGCCTGTTCCACAAAATGTTGCAGGGCGATGTCTTCGTTTGAATCTGTAGTCATTTTTGTCCCCTTCAGTGGTATGTATATGGGTTTTAAGAAAATTATTACCTTGGTTCGTGCTAGGTCTGTTTGATGTATTTGATAAAGTGATATACTGAATCCAGTAGTTTTTTATATTATTGAATCATGAAAATGGCAAAGGGTCTTGTAGAAAAATATGACCTAATGCGGTTGCTCTTTTGGCAACTCTGGTTAATATTAAAAATTAATGACCACCTGTTTGCAGAGATTCGGCTGATTTGTCCTAGATAAATCATAAGAAAAATCGATTTCAATAAGACGTTTTTAATTTAATGAGGTGTACTAATGGTTACTTTTTTCAGTGCCAACGAAGTGGCTGAGCTTGCCATGCGTATTGAGCAGAAAGGACAGGCTTTCTATCTTCTCGCTGCTGACGAAGCAAAAGACCCCGCTGCAAAAGAATTTTTTGAATTCTTTGCTGAAGAAGAATCCAGGCATGAGCTTTTCTTCCGCGATATGCGCGACCGTATCGGTGCTATCGAAATTCCCCCGGGAAGCGACTATGAAGAATATACTCAGTACGTTATGGCTCTTGTGGATTCTCATGATGTATTCAACTTCGATTACACTGAGGCATTCAAGGATGAAACTTTCAATTTTGAGCAGGCTGTTCGTGCAGCTATGCGTTTTGAAAAGGATACCATCCTGCTTTTTACCGAGCTGAAAAGAATGGTTCCTGATGCTGAACGCAAATTCGTTGAAGAATGTATTGACGAAGAACGCAAACACCTGCGCATGCTTGCTGAAAAGCTGAGCTAGTAGCTGGATAGATCTAAAAAAATAAGCCCCCGTGCAAATTTTGCCGGGGGCTTTTTTCTGGTCTGGTAATTATTTCTTTATTCCAAGAGCGGTGTTGATCAGGGAATCCGTGGTGGTTATGCCTTTTGAGTTGGCCTGAAAACCTCGCTGCGTCAGGATCATGGTGGCAAATTCTTCAGCCAGATCGACGTTTGAGGTCTCAAGACTGTTACTTACTACCGAGCCGAGACCCTGCTTCTTTGCGACACCCTGTACACCGTTTCCGGATTCCTGCGTCGCGGTGAAGTAGTTTGAACCTTCCCGTCGTAATCCGTATTCATTTTTAAAATTGTACAGATTCACCTGATAGAGATCACTGGTCTGTCCGTTGGAGAACAGAGCAGTCAGCACCCCATCTGAGTTGAAGGCGACATTCTGAAGGTAGCCCTCCCCGAATCCGTCCTGTGACTGGCTTATGGTTGAAGAAGATCCGAAGTAGTCAGTGGTTGCCAGCGCATTGATTCTGCCCTGATTCATTTCGGGCAGGGAGGATGCGTTGCTGCCGACGTCTGCTGCGGTCATTCCTGTGGTTGTCCAGGAATCTGTAGTGGAAGATATGCCCATATCAAGGGAAATTGTTTGCGCGGCAGCTGTCCCTGTCGCGCCGGAAAGAGTCACATCAAATGTCGGCTGCCCGTTACTGTTCAGGGCTGCCTGTTGCCAGTTATTGAGATCTTTCGCATCGGTTGCGCCTGCTGCGAGTGTGAAGGCACTCTGGTTAAGCAGGGTTCCATCACCGGAAAAGGTGAGGGTTCCGGCCATAACCAGTCCTGCGCCGGAACTTCCGGCCAGAGAGCCTGCGTCACTCTCAGGATCTACGGTTACAATGTATTCCCAGTGGCGCTTGTCTGATGAGTCTCCATCATTGACTACTTTATCGAAATATACGACCAGATCGTGCTTATTGCCCTTGTCATCATAAATCTGGATGGAGCTGTTGTACTCATATTTGTCGGCATTTAGCGGGGTGTCGCTTGAACCGTTCCATTCATTAAGCAGAGAAAAAAACGGGTTGTTTTCGTCCTGACTGTTGTCAATTGCTCCGGAGTCAAGGTTGGTACGGATAGATACGGAATCCGTGCCTTTCGGGTCTGACTTTACAACCTGGATAGTTTCCCCGCTGGGATTGGTTTCTTCCTTCATGGGCAGGGAAATATCACTGGATGTTGTCCCGATCACGCCGTCACTGTCTATTTTGTAGCCCTGCAGTCTGTTGTTGTGACTGTCTATAAGGTGTCCGTCTTTGTCGAAATGGAAATTACCAGCACGGGTGTAGTAGCTGCTCTGGCTTGCCGGGTCAGCAACACGGAAAAACCCCTGGCCGCCGATTGCGATGTCGGTACTGGAGCTTGAAGATTCAAAAGAGCCTTCCTTGAAATTCACTCGTGTGGCAGCAACCCTAGAACCAAGGCCTATTTGTCCGGCAGTATGCGCGCCGCCGTTAACTGTTCCGCCCTTTGCTTTTGCCGAGTTGTGGCTGGCGAGTGTTTCCAAAAAGGTGTCGCCGCTCTTGTAGGCAAGAGTGTTAACGTTGGCGAGGTTTGCACCGATCTGCTGCATCAGCACTCCGTGCGACTTTACGCCTGTTGCGGCTGTATACATTGAGCTGAAACCCATGAGAAAACTCCTTGAAAGGTGCGGCTCTTATGTTGACTCCGCCTGCACCTGTTTAAACCTTCGACCGGAATAAAAATCCGGTTACCGGTATTAAAGCAAAGTGCGTGCCTAAAGTTTGTATTAAGTTATATCAAGGGTTTAAAAGATCTGTTTGGCTGGTAGGAGGAAAAAAAGTCCTTCTTTATGAAGATTAAGAAGGACTGTGTGTGCAGTTATGCGGGCGGAGGGGGCTTTTTTGAATCAGAGGACGGTTTTTTTGTTCAGGTGTTTCTTTAGTTTTAAAGCCGGTTTTGATTCGGGATTGATAGTAAGGCACTTATCCGCATATCCCAGAGATTCTTTTTTCTTGCCGTCTTCATAGAGGCAGCGGGCAATATTAAAGTACAGATTCTCATCGTTGTCGGTTAAACCGAGCGCTCTGGAATAAAATTTTACAGCAGCATCAAACATCCGGTTTTTGCGTAGGGAAATACCGAAATCATTGAAAAGGTGTTTGTGTTGTTTTTCAAAGGTTGCATCAAGCATGATCAGCCGTTCAAAAACGTCGGTGGCTTTCTCCGCTTCATTGCGGTCAAGGTAGCAAAGACCGATGCCGAAATTGGCACGGATATTCTCTTCGTCTATTTTTAAAGCCTTGCCGTATTCCATCTCAGCTGTGAAAGTATTACCCTGCTGCCGTTGGCGGTCCGCTTTGGCAAGTGTTTTGTTGAGTTGCTGGATAGCGGGAAAAACAGTGGAAGTATAAAGCTCTACTTCCGGAGCGAAAGATTCAAGCAGTTCGTCTTTACTTATAACCTGCTCTTCGCCGGAGGGGACATCATTTTCATTGAGCACCCGCAAACCGATTTCCCCATTGTCTCTTTCTTCCGCGAAATACAGGAATGACTGGATAACTTTTCGTTTGGTTGTTCCAGTCCCGATTTCCTGCACCAGCTTGGTGGAAAAAGTGCCCTTGATCTTAGGCATGGGGTTTTTGTTTACGCTCATGATCTGTGCCGTTTTTTATATGAATGATAGATTCTTTAAGCTGTGACTTACATATGTCGCCTGTGCATATAGCACAGATGTGTATGATGCTCAATTTCAAATAATGGTAAATGAAGCCGGGTAATATTGTAATTACCCGGCTTCATTATTTAATATCTATATTATTTGTTTGGCTCTAGAGAATATAACGTGACAGGTCCCTGTCTTCTATTACGTCCTGCAGTTGTTCCTGAACATATACCTTATCAATAACAATGGAGTCACCTGAGCGGTCGGGAGCTTCGAAAGAGAGGTCGGAGAGGATCTTTTCCATGATGGTGTAGAGTCTTCTAGCTCCGATATTTTCAGTTTCATCGTTGAATTTTTGAGCGTTGAAGGCCACTTCTTCAAGTGCTTCGCGGCTGAAATCAATAGTCAGTTTTTCAGTTTCAAGCAGCGCTTTGTACTGAACGGTCAGTGCGTTTTGAGGTTCGGTCAGGATGCGGTAGAAGTCGTCCTTATCGAGGGAGGTCAGTTCAACACGCAGAGGGAAACGGCCCTGAAGTTCGGGAATCAGGTCCGAGGGCTTGGCGTAGCTGAATGCGCCGGCGGAAATGAACAGGATATGGTCGGTCTTAACCATGCCGTACTTAGTGTTGACGACACAGCCTTCCACCACGGGCAGGAGGTCACGTTGTACGCCTTCACGGGACACGTTGGCAGAACCTCCGCCTTCCTGATTCCCGGCGATCTTGTCGATTTCGTCGAGGAAAAGTATACCGCCCTGTTCAACTCGTTCGCGTGCCAGTTCGGCAACGTTGTCCATGTCGATCAGCTTATCTGATTCCTGCTGGATGAGGATATCGTAAGCTTCGCGGATTTTGACTTTGCGGGTCTTCTTTTTGCCGGGAAACATTTTGCTGACCATGTCGTTGACCTGCATGCCCATATCTTCCATGCCGGGCATGGACATGATTTCCACGCCTCCGCCCTGAACGGTCACTTCAATCTCAACTTCACGTTCATCGAGCTTGCCTTCGCGCCACATTTTACGGAATTTTTCGCGGGTGGAGGACTGGTCTGCTGCGGGTTTTACTTCCTGCTCTGCTGGTTCATCAGCATTGAAGAATCCCATGCCGGGCTGCTTGGGTTTGGAGGAGGGCAGCAGGATGTCCAGCAGGGCATCTTCAGCGTGCTTTTCGGCTTTGACTTTAACCTTCTCCATCTCTTCCTTGCGCACAAGGTTGATGCCGATTTCCATCAGGTCGCGGACCATGGATTCAACATCAACATAACCAACTTCGGTAAATTTGGTGGCTTCGACCTTGAAGAATGGACATCCGGCGAGCTTTGCCAGACGGCGGGCTATCTCAGTTTTACCCACCCCGGTGGGGCCCATCATGATGATATTCTTGGGTGCTATTTCGTCGCGCAGTTCCGGCGGAAGCTGCTGTCTGCGCCAGCGGTTACGCATGGCAATTGCGACCATTCTTTTGGCATCTGACTGGCCGATAATGAATTTATCAAGTTCGGAAACAATTTCTCTGGGGGTAAGATTGCTCATTTTTATGACTCGCGACTTTTATTTTTCAAGGGTTTTGAGAACGAAATGGTCGTTGGTGTAAACGCAAATTTCGCTGGCGATTTCCATTGATTTCTTGGCAATATCAGCGGCCGGCATTTCTGTGTTGCGCATGAGCGCACGCGCAGCGGAAAGGGCATAGGAGCCGCCGGAACCGATGGCAGCAACGCCGTCGTCAGGCTCGATGACATCACCGTTACCGCTGATGATAAGGATGTGCTCGGCATCGGCGACCATGATCATCGCTTCCAGCTTGCGCAGGAATTTATCTGTGCGCCAGTCGGTAGCCATCTCAACGGCGGAGCGCACAAGGTTGCCGGAGTAGGTTTTAAGTTTTTTTTCAAAGCGTTCAAAAAGGGTGAAGGCATCAGCGGTCGCACCAGCGAACCCGGCGATGACCTGATCATTGTAAAGGGTACGGACTTTGACTGCGGAGTGTTTCATCACCACAGCCTGACCCATTGTGACCTGACCGTCGCCGATCATGGCAGTGCCTTTGTCGTCCTTTACGGCCAGAATGGTTGTTCCTCTCATTTCCATTTTCATCTCCTAGATTCTATTCAATATGATGCGCTGGTAGCTGTTGCGCTGCGCGCTTATGGTCAATTTGATTTCGCCTCCGTGTTCCCTTCGGGGAGTCTGCCGACGGTCCCTGCCGGGGGCCTTAAACCATTTTAAAAAAGGGTTTAAGAATCCCAAAAATTTTTATCAGGCTTCGCCGCTGATTTTATACGGCTTATTGTTTCTGGGAGAGGTGAAATTTTGAGTTACCAGAACATAATACCTGTGGGGTGGTTGGCAAGGGGGTAGATAAAAGTTCATTTGGAACCTAAATAAATATTAATTTATGTCGAAAATAATATTGGCACACAACTAACCTTCTAAATTGAATAGACTACAGAGGCCAGCCATGAAAATCAGTGAATCTTCGGGCTTTAAATTTAATGTCTTTAATATGAAGCAGGAAGCTGCTCAACCTGAGAATCCGACACACAATCAAGTTGTGCCCGATGAGCAGGACGAGCAGGGCCATTCTTTTTCCACCTCCAATATGATGGCGGGGAGTTTTGTCCAGAGTAACCGCGAGGAGTCGCGGTATATTAACGGGCTGATGACTTCCTACGCTGTTGCTAATCAATTTCGCTCACGCATGCAGAGCGTGGTCGATGTGTTTGAGGCGGAGGCCAGTTTAGTCTCGGCAGCATCACCTGAGAATTACGCAGCCATGATGCTTGTGGGCATGAAAGCTGAAAGGGCGGCTGAGCAGAAGGCAAAAGATTACGCTGGGGAAAAAACGGAAGAGAAGGCCGAGCAGGACCGCAAGGAGCGGGAAGCTGAGCAGGATAAGAAGGTCGAAGAAAAGAGTGAAGAAAAACTTATGCCTGAAGGAGTCAAGCAGGTTCTCGATGCTGACCCCGATCCCGTGGAACTGACAGAAGAGATTGCAGAAAAGGCCGAAGAAGCCTCTGAAACCAGAAGTGATAAGGTCCTGAAAGGTGACGAAGTTGGAGAAGCCCAGACCGTAGCTGGAGGCGTACAGGCTGCTGAGCAGGTTGCAACTGTCGCTGCCGCAAGTTCTGTTGCGCCGGAGAGTGAAAAGAATGTGGAGCTTACCGGGGATTCCGGGCAGACCTTACAGGGCGGCAGTACCGCGGTCGGGGCAGTGCCGCCGCCGGGGACTTATGTTGATGAGATTGTTTAGGTAATTTTTGCTGAGGTTAAATGAAATATCCCTCCCGCATAAAGCGGGAGGGATATTTTTTGTCTTTCCAATCAGGGATTCCAAAGGGGCTTAGCTCCTTTGGTCCCGCTGAAGGCGTCCGCCGGAAGGCTCCCCGAAGGGCGGCCGGAGGCAAACTAAACTCTTACTCCGCAGCCTCCCGCAACTCCTTAACTGACTTGGCATAAGCACGGAAAACGTTTTCCCTGTTCAGGATACCGATGATCCTGTTCGGGTCGTCTTCGCTGACAACAGGAATCTGTCCGTAGTCGCTGTCTACGAACTTGAGGAGGGCGGTGTAGAGATCGTCGTCCTCTTTGAGGGTCGCGGGTTTGGTGGCGAGGTCCTTGGCGAGGATGAGGTCGAAGAGGTCGGGGTTGAAAAGGTGGTTCCTGACATTCTGGATAGTCAGGATTCCGGTGATGATCCCTTCGTCGTTTTTGACCGGGAAGTACAGCTCGTTGGTGTTGGCGATGATATCGGTCAATGCCTTGAGCGTGGTTCCTTCTTCAAGGGTGGTCACGCGGCCCGGTTTGTAGTGGGTATCAACGTGCAGGCCCTCAAGGATGTTGATGGTCTTGTCCTCGATATGGGCCGGGGAATCGAATTTACTCTCCACCTGATGTTCGTAGAGTGAAAAGCTGCGTCCGAGCACGATGCACAGCGCGGAGGCGAGCATGAGCGGAGCCAGCAGGCCGTAACCCTGTGTCAGTTCGCAGACCATGATCAGCGGACCGATGGGGGCTTTTGCCACCCCGGCGAAGAATGCAGCCATGCCGACCAGAACATAGCCGCCGGGCTGGGTGACGATATCCGGGTAATATTTCCCGGCAATCTGGCCTACGATACCGCCGGACATACCACCTACGAACAGGGCCGGGGCGAACATACCGCCGGACATACCGGAACCGATGGTCATGGAAGTCGCAACGGTCTTACCGATTACGATGGCAATCATCATCATGAGCGGAATTTCACCCATGATGGCCATTTCCAGCCAACCGTAACCTCCGGTGAGAACTTGCGGGAAGAGCATACCCATGATGCCCATCATTAATCCGCCGAGTCCGGTAGCCCACATGAGGCCGAGACGGTCTTTGATCTTGAAGAATACGGAGTACTTGATGAAGCGGAAAGTGCGGATATACATCCAGCCCGCTAAAGTACAGGCAAAAGCCAGGGCAACGTAGAAAATCAGTTCACGCGGATCGTGGAAAACAAAGCGCGGGATACCGAAGATAGGCTCTGTGCCGTAGAAAAGTGTGAACAGTGAATATGAGACAACTGAGGAAATAACCGAAGGTAGGATTGCTTCTGATTCGAAGTCCTCGCGGTAGATTACCTCAATGGCGGTAAGTGCGCCGCCCAGCGGAGCACGGAAGATAGCGCCAAGTCCGCCAGCCGCACCGGAAAGGAGCAGGATTCTGCGTTCTTTGGTGGAAAGCTTCAGTTTCTGGGCCAGCCATGAGCCGACACCGGCTCCCATCTGCGTGATGGGTCCTTCTCGGCCAGCACTACCCCCGGCGGAGATGGTGAAGATAGAGCTGATACCCTTGATGATCGGAACGATGGGGCGCATCAACCCGCCGCCCTGATGGAAGCACTTAATGGTTGCGTCAGTACCGTCAGTGCCGCCGGAAATGGTTTCGGGAATGTATTTGTTGACCAGCCACCCGGTAACCAGGCCGACGATGGTCAGGCAGATGGGAATGGTCCATGTGCGCAGCTGTTCCCCGGCATGGCCGTGAAAAAGCTCTTCCCCCTCAGGTGCGGGCAGGGAAAGCCCGGCCAGTTGGCTCATGAAGATGTATTTACCCAGTTCTACCGCACCGAAAAAGAGCACGGCAACGATACCGGAAAGAATTCCGACCACGATTCCGAGCACTAGCCAGCGAAAGTGGCTGATATTACGGTAGGAACGGGCAATATTTTTCCACATGTGCACATCGAGCAAAGGACTCATTACTCAGCTCCCGGTTCTGATTCACTCAGATGCAGGCCGGGACGGACCTGTGATTCAGGGAAGGAAAGGATTTCCCGGGCAAGACCGATATCAATTCCGATACGTTCTTTCAGTTCATCCAGTCCATTGAATTTCTTTTCGGAACGGATACGTTGGATGAAATGAACGCGGATGTCTTTACCGTAAATATCTTTTGAAAAATCGAGGATATGTGCTTCCACGGAAAGAGCTTCGTTACCGAAAGTGGGATTCTTGCCGATGTTGGCAACGCCGGGCAGAACTTTCCCCTCAACTTCAACGCGGATAGCGTAGACACCTTTCTTAGGGAAAAGTTCATCTTCCAGTTTGATGTTGGCAGTGGGGAATCCGAGCAGCTTGCCGCCCCGGTCCATGCCGTGCACAACTTCACCGCGCACCTGATAGAACCGTCCCAGCAATGGGCGAACATCCCAGACGTTACCTTCGCTGACCAGATCGCGGATACGGGAAGAGCTGACTACAGCATCATTGATGATGACCGGATCAAGGCGTTCCACACCGTAATTATATTTGCGGCCCAGCTCCACTATCGTTTCGTAGTTGCCACTACGTCCTTTTCCCAAAGCGTAATCATAGCCTACGACCATTTCTTTCATTCCGAGGGGAGCAATGAGGTATTGCTGAATGAATTCTTTCGGGGAAAGGGCAGCCATTTCTCTGGTAAAATTCAGGGCCAGAATGATGTCCGGCTTATGCAGGGCTATGAGTTCAAGCTTCTGGGAGGTGAGGGTGATGAAGGGCGGGGTTTTGCTGTTAACCAGCACCCGCAGCGGGTGGGGATCAAAAGTTACGACTACACTGGCGAGACCGTTGGCCTTTCCTTTACGGCAGGTACTGCTGATCAATTTCTGATGCCCTTTGTGGACACCATCGAAGTTACCGATTGTTACACAGGCGCCTTGTCCAGGCTTAACTATTTCGTCTATTGATTTTGCGATTATCATTTTCGCTTCACTTTTTATTGGCGTAAGATTGTAGAAACGAGAACCACTACATCAAAACCCCATATCATTCAAGATGCCCCGTGGAGGGATAAATAAAAATATTTATCTATAAGTGTCAATAAATCAGCTGGTTGTGTTTAACTTCAATATCTGGGTCTGTGATCACTTATCCTTTTTTTCGCCATTTCTTTCTTCAGGCGGTCTGGGATCGATAGCCTGTTGCAATTTTTCAAGCTTTTCACGTTGTTTCCGGGTTTTGGCCAGTCCTTCTGCTTTGCGCAGATGGAATTGGGCCTGTTTGAGGTTATGGCCGTAGAGAGCTGCATATGCAAGCTGGGCATGGGCTTCAAAATAGTGTCCTGATTCACCAAGCATGCGCCCGAGGTGGTAATGTATTTCCTGATCGTGGGGAACCATTTCAGCTACACGGCGCATCGTCAGGATGGCCTGTTTATAATTTTTACGCGCCCCCTCGATACGGGCGATGAAAAATAGGGCCATGACATCAGTGGGATCGCGTAAATAGGCTTCGCGCAGCAATGGCGATGCTTTATCCATCTGGCCGATGGTAAAGTAAAAACGGCCTTCCTCTCTAAGAATGAGCGTATCTGCTGGGCAAAGTTCACGGGCCTTGGTAAATTCTTTGGCGGCGTTTTTATTCTGCTTGGTCCGGGAGTAGAGAATACCCAGCCCTAAATGGTCCAGACAAGTCCGCTTTTCTTCAGGTATGGCAAGGTAGTATGCCAGCCCAACATCTGTGGCTGTCAGTCTGGCCCTGATCAGGGTCTGTACTTTGAGAAAATCAGCGTCATCATTTCGGCGCTTGAAATATTCCGGCGGCATGCGCTTGAGGCGGTCCTGCAAATATTCGATCCTGGCATCCAGACCGGGGTGGGTGGAAAGATAGGTCGGGATGTTGGTATTGCTCATGTGCCACTGGCGCTGTTTCATTACCTTGAAACCGTCAACCATGCTTTTGGGGTTGTAGCCGGCTGCAACAAGATAGTTCATGCCCAGATGGTCAGCCTCCCGCTCATTCTCTTGCGTGTAGTTCAGGTAGGCACTTTGCGCGCCGCCCATGGACCCCATGGCAATAGCTGAGCCGAGGTTGCTCATATTGCTGCCTCCTCCGACCGCACCAAGCATCATCCCGGCGAGGGTTCCGATCATACTGGCGATGCTGACCAGCTGCATCTGCTCCATGCGCCGGGCCACGTGGCGCAGAGAAACGTGCGCGAGTTCGTGACCGATTACAGCGGCCAGCTCGGACTCATGTTTCATGTTCAGGATTAATCCGGTGTAGACATAAACATAGCCGCCCGGAACAGCGAATGCGTTCATTGCGTTGTTTCGGATTACAGTGGCTCTAATGGGGAACGGTTGGGGCGGAATATGCTTGGCCACCTTGGCAACCAGTTTTTTTATGTATCCTTCAATTTGCGGGTCCAGAATAATTGGCAGTCTGCTGCGAACCATCTTGTCAAATTCCTTACCCAGCTTGATTTCGTCTTTGACCGTGAAATCACCAAAAAGAGAATTGGCAGAAGCTTGCGGAGTTATACAGAAACTGAAAAAAAAGATTAGAATCAGTGCTGTGAATTGACGAATGGCTTTATTTCTGAAGGGCATAGTCGGTACTTAATCTATGATGTTATTTGTTATTTGAGTTGATAAGCAAGAGAGTAAGTTTTGAATGGACTGTTGTAAAGAAAGGAAGCAAAAAGAAAACCCCGCGAAATTGATTCGCGGGGTTAGTAATTCTTAGTGTAAATGGGATGTTTATTTACCCATCATATCGAAGAACTCTTCGTTGTTTTTGGTTCCTTTCATCTTATCAAGCAGGAATTCCATGGAGTCGATGGAGTTCATGGGAGCAAGAAGTTTGCGCAGGATCCAAACCTTGTTGAGAACTCCGTCATCAAGGAGAAGCTCTTCTTTGCGTGTGCCGGAACGGTTGATGTCAATAGCCGGGAATACACGTTTTTCAGCAAGCTTGCGGTCAAGGTAAAGGTCCATGTTACCGGTACCTTTGAATTCTTCAAAGATAACTTCGTCCATGCGGGAACCGGTATCGATGAGCGCAGTTGCGATGATGGTCAGGCTGCCGCCTTCTTCGATGTTTCTGGCTGCACCGAAAAATCTTTTGGGGCGCTGCATGGCGTTGGCATCGAGACCACCGGAAAGAACTCTTCCGGAGGAGGGGGTAACCGCGTTATATGCGCGACCGAGGCGGGTGATAGAGTCAAGCAGGATAACTACATCACGCTTGCGTTCTACCAGGCGTTTAGCCTTTTCGAGAACCATCTCGGTAACCTGTACATGGCGTTGCGGCGGTTCGTCAAAAGTAGAGCTTACAACTTCTGCCTTAACAGTGCGGGCCATGTCTGTAACTTCTTCAGGGCGTTCGTCGATGAGCAGGACAATCAGGTCAACGTCAGGATGGTTGGCGTTGATGGAGTTGGCGATGTTCTGCAGCATCATGGTCTTACCGGTTCGGGGCGGGGCAACGAGCAGAGCACGCTGTCCGCGACCGATGGGGGAAAGAATATCGATAACCCGGGAGCTGAAATTCTTGGGACCGTTTTCCATTTTGAAACGGTTATCAGGGTATACGGGAGTCAGGTTGTCGAAAAGAACCAGATTTCTGGAGTGTTCTGGGGATTCGAGACCGATCTCATTTACCCTGAGCAGGGCGAAGTAACGTTCGCCTTCTTTGGGAGGGCGGATCTGACCGGAAATAATGTCACCCTTACGCAGTCCGAATCGTCTGATCTGGGAGGGGGAAACGTAAATGTCATCCGGTCCTGGCATGTAGCTGTATGTGGGGGAACGCAGAAAGCCGAATCCGTCGGGGAGTACTTCCAGAACCCCTTCACCGTAAATCTGTCCGTTCTGCGCAGCGCAACCCTGAAGCAAGGAAAAAATCAGTTCCTGCTTGCGCATTCCGCTGGGGTTTTCAACTTTGAACTTCGCTGCCAGATCCATTAGGTCTGACATATTCTTTTGTTTCAGTTCAGTCAGGTTCAGGTTTTGTATTTTTTTATCTTGGCCCATACTGTATAACCGGAGTTAAAAGTTTAAAAATATTTTGTAGTTAATGTAAAGCAGTAGCAATGCATGGTTTTAGAGGGCATGCAGATAGCAAAATGCTTTAGCTTTAACTTTATGATGAAAATTGTGTTGGATTGTCCTGAATGAAAGGCTGTAATTCTTTTCGAACAAAACGTTTGTTTAATAAACGTTGATTCTTGTTTAGCCCGTGTTGCAGGTGTTTTAAGTGGAAATGCTGGTTGATAAATCCCATAAGGAATAAGGTGCGTTTCCACAACATACAACTGAGTACGGCATTAACTGAAAGAATCGTTTATGACAAGTCGTTTGATCAGAATTTTTAGGATTCCTCTTCCTGTTTTTCAAGAACGTCGCTGAATAATGCATTGATCTCATCTTTGATTTCTTCCTGGTCAAGGTCGAGAGCAAAGGAGAGTTCCATGGAAACCAGTCCCATTGCCTGTTCCAGAAGACGGCGTTCACCAAAGGAGAGTTCTTTATCACGTCCGATGAGGAAAAGTTCTTTTAAAACGTAAGCAACGTCCTGCAGGTCGCCGCTTTTGAGTTTTTCGGAGTATTCGCGGTAGCGCCTGTTCCAGTTTTGGCCTGTGTAGCCGGTAAAGTCTGACCTGTCCTTCAGGCATTCGAAAATGCTTAAACCCGCGTTCTTGTCGCAAACGGCTCGAAGGCCTACATTGTGTGCGTTCATGACCGGAACCATGAGCGTTACATTGTTGCTTAAGATGCGGACAATATAAAATTCAGCGGTGGATCCGCCGATTTCCTGACTTTCAATACGTTCTACTTTGCCTACTCCCTGTGAAGGGTAGACAACCAGCTGTTCTAGCTCAAACACTCATGGCTCCTTGGACTTACAAAAGAAATGCTTTGGGAAGTTCAGTGATGTTTTGCGGGGTAATCCCGGCTTGTGGCGGCGCGATTTTGTGGAATTCAGGACTAGCTGAAAAACAGGTTTGCGGACCCCTTCCCATTTCTTTGTCCCCTCTGATTCTGTTGAAATTTACAGCAGAGGGAATTGCTGCGAAAAAGTAATATAACCGAAATGTGAAAAATAGTCTACGGTTCGGTTTCAGGAAGATCAGGAACAAAGCTGTTCATGAATTGGGTGGCCGTGCTCTGGCCTCTTCTGAAATGGAGGTTAAGGCCTTTGATGGCGGCTTGTGACATCTTAGCCGCTATCTCGAGTTCCTGTGTGTTGAATTCTTCAAGCACATAATCTTTGACCTGCGAAGAAAATTCAGGGCGGCCGATGCCGACTCTGATCCTGAAGAAATTCGGGGAACCCATTTTTTCCTGAATTGATTCAAGGCCGCGGTGACCATTGTTTCCGCCACCTTTTTTGAACTTCATTCTTCCACAGGGAAGGTCAAGCTCATCATGGATAACGTACACATCTGATACCGCAATGGAGAATTTTCCGCAGATGGCTGCAACAGCCTTGCCGCTGAGGTTCATGTAGGTCAGCGGTTTGATTACCAGCACACTGTTTCCAGCCAGATTTAAGCTGAAAAGCTCGAAGTCTCCGGATATTCCCATTTCTTTGAAACGCATGTTTTTGCGGGAAGAGGCCATTTCAGCCAAAGCGTCAACAGCCATGAAACCTATATTGTGTCTGGTTTTGGCGTATTGCGGTCCGGGGTTACCCAGCCCTACTATTAGTGCTTTGTATTCCATGGTAATGTTCCTGCTTAACAAACGGCAAAGGCCCCGGATAAACCGGGGCCCGAAAATGAATATATTGTTTGCGACCTATTCTTCGCCCGCTTCTTCGCCTTCTTCATCCTTAGCAGAACCGCGGCCAGCGGCACAGCGAACGAGAGCAAAGTTGCTGTCGAACTGTACAGCAGCGCCTTCACCGAGGTCGATTTCGTTAACGAATACAGTGTCGCCAACTTCCATGCTGTCGATGTTAACAACGATTTCAGCAGGAAGGGTAGCTGCGGTGCAAGCAACAGTCAGTTTCTCGCGGTAGATAGCCATACGACCACCGAGTTTAACACCGGGAGCAGTACCTTCGGTAACGACGGGTACGTCTACTTTGAGGGGACGGCCTTCGGATATACCGAGAAAGTCAATGTGATTGGGGCGGGGACGAACAGGGTCCATCTGCACCTTCCAAATCAGGGTGTCGTAAGTTTTTCCATCAACGTCAAGGCTGAAGACACGAGTAGTTCCAACCTTGCGGTACATTTTGAGGAAATCATTTTCGTTAACGGAAAGGATCAGGTTCTCGCCTTCCTGAGAATAGAAGACAACGGGAACCATACCCTGATTGCGAAGCTGACGGTTTGCGGATTTACCGGTTTTGGTACGCACTTCAGCTTTGAAGGTTACTTTTTCAGACATTATTTTCTCCTTATGGTTAACCTGCTGCCGCTCAAAAAGACCGACAGAGGGTGGGAATAGGCGTATTTATACGAACAGTACGCTTACGGAGGACTCGGAGTGCACGTTGTGAATGCATTTGGCGAGAATTCCGGCAACGGATTTAACTTTAATTTTACCGTTACAGTTAGCGAGCTTATGTTCGGGGACAGGCAGGGTGTCGGTTACAATTACCTCTGAGAAAGGTGCTGCTGACAGCCTGTCGATTGCCGGACCGGAAAGGACCGGGTGGGTTGCGCAGGCGATTACGTCTTTTGCGCCGTGGTCCATGAGGACTTTGGCTGCCTGGCACATAGTGCCTGCGGTGTCGATCATGTCATCCATGACCACGCAGACTTTATCTTTTACTTCACCGATAACGTGCATGGCTTTTGCCTGGTTGGGGGCGTCGCGGCGTTTGTCCACGATTGCCAGACCGGCGTTCAGGCGCTTGGCGTATGCTCTGGCGCGCTCGGTTCCACCTGCATCAGGGGAAACCATAACCATATCATCGTCACGGGTGCGCAGTTCGTCCAGCAGGACGGGAGCTGCATAAATATTGTCTACCGGGAGGTTGAAGAAACCTTGAATCTGGCCTGCGTGCAGGTCGATGGTAACCAGACGCTGCATGCCTGCAACTGTCAGGCAGTCGGCGCAGAGTTTTGCGCTGATGGGTGCGCGGGGGGAAACCTTGCGGTCCTGCCTTGCGTATCCATAGTAGGGAACAACAGCGGTTACCCGGCGGGCACTTGCTCTTTTCAGGGCGTCCAGCATGAGGCATAGTTCCATGAAGTGAAAGTTCACGGGATCACAGGTAGACTGGACTACGAAAACATCGCAGCCGCGTACGTTGTCCTGAATCTCGATTCGAATTTCACCATCACTGAATTTTTCACGCAGGCAGGGAGTAAGTGTGCTGCCGAGATGGTCACAGATTGCTTCTGAAAGCGCCAGATTTGACGAGCCGCTGATAATCTTGAGTTCACCGTTCATGTCGGTCTCCAACTTGACCTCTCGGGAAGAGAAATAAATTTGGCAGGGATGGAAGGACTTGAACCCTCGAATGCGTGGACCAAAACCACGTGCCTTACCAACTTGGCGACATCCCTGCACAGATTATGCAAATATTTACTATATTAAATTTTTCAAAACGTGTGAATAACAGAGTCGACATTCATCGATTTTAAGCCAGTTGCCGTTTTTTCAGCAACATCTCTTTCTTTGAAGAAAGAAATCACGCTTGCCCCGCTTCCACTCATGACAGCTCCGCAGGCTCCGTTTTTCAACAAATATTCCTTCGTCTCCCTGATTTTGGGAAATTCGGGAAGGACAACTTCTTCAAAGTCGTTGAATAAAATTACCCTTGTTTTGGAGGCCGTTGTGTTATTACCGCAGGCTGATGTTGTCAAGGGAAAGTTGCAAGATTTTTTCAAATTTGCTGATTGGTCTCGGTTTGACCATGCCTTGTAAGCCCAGACGGTGTTCACGTGCACGTCCGGGCAGGCTAATAACGCAGTCAGGCCCAAAAGGTCAACCTCACAGGGCGATAAAATTTCACCAATTCCTTTTGCCCATGCCGGACCGTCCAGCAAAAAGAAGGGAACATCCGCACCAAGACCCGCAGCAAGAGCATTCAGCCTATCGTGTTCAAGGCCCGGACTGTCGGGGTGTTCATTGAGGAAACGGAGCATAGATGCGGCATCGGAACTGCCGCCGCCCAGCCCGGCTCCGGTAGGAGTGCGTTTTGTTAATTCAATATGCAGTCCGGGACGGAATCCGGTTGCTTCAGCATATTTATCCCACGCTTTATATATAAGATTATCTTCCGCAGGGAGGTCGAATTGCTCACAATGGATTGTGCAGCCTTCTCCGGTCTCGGTAACTTCGAGAGTATCGGCGAGAGCCGGGTAGGTGTGGAAGAGGGTATCCAGCTCATGATAGCCGTCTTCCCTTTTACCAACAATTTTCAAGTAAAGGTTAACCTTTGCCGGGGCGATGAGAGTTGTTTTCGTCATGACGATGCTTTTACCCTAAAGAGTCCGACTAAGGAAGCCCGCAAGGCCTTCAATTTCACGGTAATTTATAAACAGAGTGGTGAAGTCTTAACAAAAAATTTCGGGATTCTGAACCCTTTTTTAAAAGGGTTTAAGGCCCCGGCAGGGCCGCAGAAGGCAACCCCCCGCCGGGACGCAAGTCCGGGCGGGGGGAATCATTCGAGAGTCAACAACCGGTAGTAATACTATTTGTCTTCCAGTTCGATGGTGCGGAATATGTTGTGTCCCTGACGCTTCATGAGCAACATGACCAGTCCGCGTTTTTTGCCTTCGGTGTTGATTATTTTCTGGAGATCGTCAATGGAGTTAACCTTGTGCTGGTTCGCTTCCAAAATAACGTCACCAACTGCAATCGCGGCATCTTCAGCCGGGGTTCCCTGCATAACTTCGATAACCAGCAGTCCTTCGGGTCTGTCCAGTCCCAGAGATTCCGCTTCAGGCTTACGGTTGACCCGGCGGACAACCAGTCCGAGATCATCGAGGTTTTCCTCAGCAGCTTTCGGGGACATCTTTTCAGCTTCAGCAACAACATTTTTGCTGTTACGTTCGCCGAGTACGATGCGCAGGTTCTTTTCGCGGCCTTTGCGCCATACTTTTACGTTCACGGACTTGCCCGGAGGCATGGACGCGATGGTGCGCAGCAGGTCGTTGGTGTCATCCACTTTATCACCATCAATTTTGAGGATGACATCACCGACTTTCATGCCGCCTTTGTCTGCGGGGTCACCGGGATTGACGGAATTGACCAGTGCGCCGGTTTTATCCTGCAGTCCGAGGGCCTTGGCTGTTTTGGCATCAGTGTCCTGAATGGTTACACCCAGCCAGCCGCGGCTGACTTTGTGGTCAGTCTTGAGCTGGGAGATGACGTTTTTAGCCATGTTGCTGGGAATAGCAAAGCCGATTCCCTGACCGCTGGCGATGATAGCGGTGTTGATACCGATAACACGTCCTTTGAGATCGATGAGCGGACCGCCGGAGTTACCGGGGTTGATGCTGGCATCGGTCTGGATAAAGTTATCAAAGGGGCCTGCACCGATGATGCGGCCTTTAGCGCTGATAATTCCTTTAGTCACGGTGTGTCCCAGACCGAAGGGGTTGCCGATAGCCAGCACCCATTCGCCTACTTCCGCCTTTTCGGAATTGGCGAAATCAAGGTAGGGCAGGTCCTTTTTTACTTCAATCTTCAGCAATGCAAGGTCGGTTTCCTTGTCCCTGCCGATGATTTTAGCCGGATATTCATGGCCGTCATTCTGGAGTTTGACCGTGATTTCATCCGCAGAGGCGACAACATGGTTATTGGTGACCACGTAACCGTCTTTGGAGATGATGAATCCGGATCCCAGAGAGCCGGTTTTGCGTTTCTGCTTGGGTTGCTGTCCGTTTCCGCCCCTTTTATTGAATTCTTTGAAGAACTGTTCAAAAGGGTTGTTACCACCTTTACCGTGGAATTTGAAAAAGTCTTCCATGGGATTTCCCACTTCGACCATCTTCACGGTGTTGATGTTAACTACGGCAGGGCCGCATTTCTTAGCCAGTTCGGCGAATGAGGGTAAGCCTGCTGCCTGGGCGTAAACGGGTAGTACGAGTACAGTGATGAGAGCAAGTAATCCAATGTAGCGTTTAAGTTTCATGTAACCTCCTCGTGAAGCCGCCCGGAAAACGGGATAGGCGGCATTTCTTGAGTATAGTATCCTTTTTTCAAAAGTAAATAGTGTCCGTTAGATTATAAACAGGGATATGCGGTTTTATCCGGGAAGTGTTAAACCATAAGTAACGGCTTGCTCTGGACATTAAGGTCAAAAAGTGGGTAGTTATTAACAAGGTTGTATTTTTAGTTTTATGCTTTTGTCTTAATTTTATATTTAAATTTAGGGTGCGATGAGTTTTTCTCATGATTACATACGCATAGGTGCTAAGAAACGTTGTGTGAAAATTACAATTGTTTTTGTGGTTGTCAGCCTATTCGTGGGTGGGCTGCTCTTTTCTTCTGTGCGCCATTACGTTGTCAGCAAAGCCGAGGACAAGATCAAAGAAATCTTGCTTGTCCATAAAGGTATGCACCATTACGTGCAAAAAATTATGCATCCGGCGCTATACGGTTACCAGAACAGCAGTTTTATAAAGAAGGAATTCTATGCCCCGGAACTTTTTTCATCTTCGTTCATAATTCGTAATCTTCATGGGTTTTATAATCAGGAAAAGGGTGCTGCCGGCGAAGATGAGGTTTACTACAAAATGGCAGCCAATAATCCCCGGAATATCGTGAACAAAGCCGATCCTCTTGAGTGTGATTTGATAAATATGTTTAACAAAGATCGTAACAAGAATGAGTACCGCGATATTGTCACCATCGACGGCAAGCAGTATCTGTATGTTGCCGTGCCTTTTCTGGAGAATGACAAGGGTTGTCTCGTTTGTCATGGCAAGCGTGAAGAAGCTCCGGTTATGTTGCGTGAAAAGTATAAAGATGCCGGGGGCTATGATGAAGAGATTGGAATAATTCGGGCTATTATTTCTATCCGTGCTCCTATTTCTAAAGAATTTTCAGACATTAAGATTATTGCAGGGTCGATTTTTTCCGGTTTTGCGGTCATTGCGGGCCTGCTTATGTTGAGTGCGAAGTTGAGGAGCGCGGTCCACATAAGGACGGAGAGTCTGGAGCAGGAAGTGATGGTGCGCACCCAGGCTGAAAATGAAGTTAAGAAGCTGCAGAACTACCTATCAAATATGATTGATTCCATGCCCTCGGATATTATCGGGGTGACTCCTGAGGGTGTAATTACTCAATGGAACATCAAGGCTGGAAGTGATTTCGGGGTTGCCAAAGAAGAAGCAATCGGCAAGAGGATCGAGTTGGTAGCCCCAAGGCTGGCACGTGAAATGGAGCGGGTGCGTGAAGCTGTGAAATCACGCACTGTGCAAAGCGAAGCGAAGTATATGCGCAAAGAGAATGGTGAAGTTCATTATGAAGATATTACAGTTTATCCATTGATTGCTAACGGCGTTGAGGGTGCGGTTATCCGCATCGATGATGTAACCGGGCGCGTGAACCTTGAGCAGGTGCTGGTGCAGTCTGAAAAAATGATGTCAGTCGGTGGACTAGCCGCGGGCATGGCCCATGAGGTTAATAACCCGCTGGCCGGAATTCTCGGCAGTGCCTTTAATATCAAAAATCGTGTTTTCAGTAATATGGAGTCCAACCGTAAGGTTGCGCTGGAATGCGGTGTTTCACTGGAAGGGGTGCAGGAATATTTGCACAAGAGGAAGGTCGGCCGAATGCTTGATTCTATTCAGGAGAGCGGCAAGCGGGCGGCTTCCATTGTAAACAATATGCTCAGTTTCAGTCGAAAGAGTGATAAACATAAAGAGCTTTATGATCTGACTTCGCTAATGAACAAAACGCTCGATCTTGCTGCCAATGACTATAATCTGAAGAAATTTTATGATTTCCGGCAGATTAAAATTGTCAGGGAATTCGATCCCGATATGCCGCGGGTGCGCTGTGCCGGAAATGAAATTCAGCAGGTTTTGCTGAATCTTTTGACGAACGGTGCAGAAGCAATGACTGAAAAGGAATATGTAGAAGGCAAGCCTTGTTTTCATTGCCGGATCTATGCGCAAGATGGGATGGCGGTGATTGAGATTGAAGATAACGGTCCGGGTATGGACGAAGATACCAAAATGAGAATATTCGAACCTTTTTACACAACTAAAGGTGTTGGGAAAGGGACCGGGCTGGGGCTATCTGTTTCATATTTCATTATTACCGACCAGCATTCCGGCAGCATGACAGTTGAATCAGAACCGGGGGCAGGCGCCAGATTTGTGATTAAAATTCCATTGGTCAGAGAATAAAATAAGTAGATCTGGGGCGGCAATTTGCCGCCCTTTTTTTATTTTTTGCGTACAATGCAGGCTTTGAATGTTCTTTTCATCCGGCCTATTGCTGATGATGTGAAGCTCAGGCTGTTGAGCTGTTCGAAACCGTTTTTGTGGTATAATTCATTGAGTGTGGCTTGCGAATGACGGTGAAATCTAACTCTGGAGTTTTTATTTTTCTGGCAGGATAAAGCCTGCGTGTCCGGTTCAAGAACATCCCCATCTGCCACTACAAAACCGAATGTCCCGTCTTGCTTTAGTATTCTGCCTGTCTCAGAGAAGATCGTGTCCAAATCTTCGAAGATATGGGTCACACCTGTGCATACTGCATGATTTATAGATGAATCCTTGAATGGATACGGGGCTAGGCCGAGATCATGCTCTCGAAGGCTGCAGGCAAAATTTTTCTTTTCACATACGGCCAGCATCTCGCTGGAAAAATCCAAGCCATGCACTTGCAGGCCGGACTGGTAAAATAAAACTGAAGCCAGTCCGGAGCCGATGCCAAGATCCAGAATGCTATCGCCTTTGCTTACATATCGGAAAGCCAGCCCGAAGATGATATCGGGGTCAAGCCAGTTGGCTTCCGATGATTTGCGGTCATACTGAAGTGCATGTTCCCCTGTAAATGCCTTTCTTACTTTAATTCTGCTCTGCATTGTTCTTTCCATGGGATTTATAGTCGTTAAATGGCGAGTATCTTAAGTGGCTGGTGAAAATAAATCTGCCCCGTTTTTATTAAATTTTAGCCAATTACGATTGTTGCTAAAGATATATGTGGGGCAGGATGCTTTGATTCTATTATGCGAAAGCCTTGACCTTTGCTGTGGACATTAATAATTTACCGATTCATTTAAAATTGCTTTTAAACTCACTTTTTCAGGAGAATATATGGACCAGTCAGAATCCATTAGAGCCGAGCTGGAGAAAACGCTCGCAGAATATGAAAAAAGCGGTGATTCCAAAGGGAAGGCCGAAGTACTTTATGAAATTGCCAAACTTGAGATTGCCGAAGGGAATCAGGAGCAGGCATTACTCATGCTCATGGAAGCGTATTCCAGATTTCAGCAAATTGGTGAGTCCAAAGGGCATTGTTTTGCAGGAGAACTTTTGGGGCAGCTCCTTTTTGTTTCCGGTAACCGTGAGGACGGACTCGCTGTTGTTCGTGAAGCCCTGCGAGGATTTACTGAAATGGGCATGAGCGTTGAAGCGGAGAAGACCGGACAGTTGGTTGCAGTTATGGAAGAACATGTTGCAGGTTAATGATAAGTAATGTTGTGACATGGATGCAGAATTTCATATTTGATAGATAGAGTGGGGCTGCGTATCTTAATATGGGATAATCGTCATGAATCCTGTTTTTATTTCTAAACTAAATTTTTCTTGTGATTGCTATCAATTAAAAAATGCCCGCAATTTAGTACTAAATTGCGGGCATTTTCGTCTCTATATAAGTTAAATTATGTCTGGTCCACGCGCAGTTCAATGGCGTCGAAACGCCAGTATTCATGTTCCACGGTCAGAACTGTCTCGTGGCCGTCGGTTTTGATACGGCGGACGTATATCCCGGGTGATCCGTGGGAGATGCCAAGCTTTGAGGTTACATCACGGGGCAGGAGCAGGGGCCTGATCAGCAGGTTCCGCTGCACAAGGCGCAGCCCGTAATCCTGCTCAACAACCTGAGTCATGGCCCGTTCAGTTGTCTTGGGCACAATTCCTTCCAGCTTCTCCACATTAATATAATTCAAGGTCCGGGCTACTTTTTGTCCATCGATGAAAAACGTGTTGCCCATGGAATAAACTTCGGTTCCGGCCTTAAATCCTTCATCCGTATAAGTCTCCATGTCGTCTTCAATGGTAATGATGCCGTTGTCCTCCGTGGTCCATTCGGCTTTACGGCCCTGTGAAGCTGCCAGCTGGGCAAAGTTTACGTGGTTTGCAGGGTTATAGACCATGCGGATCGGGTTCACGTACCAGCCTTTTCTTTCCAGCCTGAAAATTTTTCCATCACGCTGCAGTTTGAGCAGAGCATGGCGGATAGTATTCCTGTTCAGAGAAAGTTCAGCACAAAGTGCGCGTTCTGAAGGGAGTTTATCGCCTGGTTTCAGCTCTCCATTAACCATGCGTTTCAGTATTAAATCTTGTACTATTATGTAATAATGTGATTTTTCCATGAGTGATAAATAAGTGATTTGATTGTTAAGTCTTTCTTTCTGACACAGGATTTAAACAGAGTCATCACCAAAAAGTAACTTTTTTTAATTAATCTGGTTTAAACCAGTTGAGAAGTGTTCGGCTTCAGTGTAGAAGGGCCAAGTACAGTGAATGATACAGTAGTGGCTGACTTCGGTTGCGGAAATGATGATTTCCGTGGCAGGAGTATCTATGCAGCGCATATCGTATGTGTTTTGCCATACGGAATGAAATTCCCTCGCAAGTGCGCTGTGAAAGTTATGAGGGTGGAGGTAGTTTAATGGCTAAATTTCGTACTTCTTTCATTTGTCTGCTGATTGTGGCTGTGGCGTCTATCGCACAGGCCGGAACTTTGGAAAACGTCAAGAAAGACGGTTTTCTTAAAGCAGGAACCCACATTGAAAACCCGGGCTTTTCCGCATTGGACAGCAACGGTCAGCGTGTTGGTTTTGATGTTGACTTCATTCGTGCAGTTGCTGCTGCGGTCAATGTTCCTGAAATCAAATACACCCCGCTCACTTCCAAAGAGCGTCTGCCCGCGTTGCAGTCAGGTGAAATTGATCTGCTTTCCAGAACAACTACTCACACCATGAGCCGTGACGTCAAACTCGGTCTCGATTTCACTGTAACAACTCTTTATGATGGTCAGGGCATGATGGTCCGCAAAGAACTGGGTATCAAAGATGCCAAGGATCTGGACGGCGCAACCGTATGTCTGCAGACCGGCTCTACCACCGAGCTTAATATTTCCGACTTTTTCCGCAAAAACGGTATGAGCTTTACCCCGGTTGTTTTCGATAAGCAGCCTGATGTGCGTAAAGCATACGATACCGGTCGTTGCGATGTGCACACCACCGACGTTTCCGGTCTTGCAGCTCAGCGTTCTCTGATGAAGAACCCTGCAGATCACCTGATTCTTGAAGAGGTTATCTCCAAGGAACCCCTCGGTCCTGTTGTACGCCACGGCGACGACCAGTGGACTGATATTGTCCGCTGGACCATCTGGCTGACCATGGCTGCTGAAGAAAAAGGCATCACTCAGGCTAACGTTGAAGAGATGTACGCCAAGAGCAAAGATCCCGAAGTTCAGCGCATGCTCGGTAAAACCGGCACTCTCTGGACTGACCTCGGTCTCGATAAAGGTGCTCCCGTACGTATCATCAAAACCGTTGGTAACTACGGCGAAATCTTCGACCGCAACCTTGGTCCCAAAACTCCCCTGCGCATGAATCGTGGACTCAACAAGCAGTGGACCGAAGGCGGCCTTATCTACGCTCCGCCTTTCCGCTAGGCCGAGATTATTAAAGTATTTGCGCCGGGAATTTTCCCGGCGCTTTTTTTGTTTTGTGTTATGATGCGCTTTGCGCTTTTTGATGAATATATTTTGCCTCCGGCGGCTTAAACCCTTTTGAAAAAGGGTTTGTTACGCTGTCGTTCTCTCTAAGACTTGCGGAAAACCGCTCGCCTAAGAGCTAATGCAAGAATTCTCAAAACCTTTTGTTAGGGCTTCGCCTAGTATAAATCTAATAGGGTTTATTTATGTCCGAACGTTTAGCACCGCAGGAAAAGGTTCCTTTCTGGCGTAGTCCGCAGGGAAGGGCCTGGACATTTCAGCTTTGTATGCTTGGAGGTTTTCTCTGGCTGGCTGTGTCTGTTTATCATAATACGCTGGTCAATCTGGAAACTCGGGGTATCAGTTCCGGTTTCGGTTTTCTGGCTAACGAGGCCGGATTCCGCATCGGTGAAGTTACTGGAATCCCTCTCCCGCAGGGCGGATTGCTCTGGTTCCTGCTCAGTCTTGTAGCCGGTCTAGCTATATCCCAGCTCATTTCCCGGCATTTGAAGAGTAAGTCCGGGCGTCCCATGAACAGCAAGTGGCTCTCGGTCTGTCTGCTGTTCAGCATCGGTCTGCCAATGCTGACTTTATATGTTTTTCGGGACAGTGTTGAAATTGCGCACTACACCGAATCTTCAAGCTACCTCATGGCCCTTTTGACCGGGCTTGGTAATACTTTGAAGGTGACGGTCATCGGTTGTGTGGCTTCAACCGTGCTCGGTCTGCTGGTGGCGTTGGGCCGTCTTTCACCGAACTGGCTGCTTTCCAATATTTGTCGCTGGTTTGTGGAACTTAACCGCAACCTGCCTGTGCTGCTGCAATTGTTTTTCTGGTACTTTATCGTTCTGCAGCAGTTGCCCAATGTGCGCAAGTCCATTGATATCGGCGGCTGGCTGATTATCAATAAGCGCGGGCTTTACCTTCCCTCTCTGGTTCCCCAACAAGGCGCATGGATTTTTTGCGCTGCCATTGTCATAGCTCTGGCTACAATTTGGGTTCTGCACAGGCGTGCCAAGCGCATTCTTGATGAGACAGGTGTCCCCGTTAAAATCCTTTTTCCTGCACTCGGAGTGTTGATCGCTCTGCCCGCGCTGGCGTGGTTTGCAGGCGGGCAGCCTTTCACTCTCGATTTTCCGGTTCTCAAAGGATTCAACTTCAAGGGCGGGACCGGGCTGACCCCGGAATTCACAGCATTGGTGCTCGGGTTGACCGTCTACGTTTCCGCATTCAACGCCGAGATCATCCGTTCCGGTATAGAAGCGGTTTCCAAAGGACAGCGTGAGGCTGCACGGGCCTTGGCCATGAACGAGCGTCAGGTAATGCGCATTGTCATTCTGCCGCAGGCCATGCGGGTTATCGTTCCGCCCATGACCAGTGAATATCTGGCTATTGCCAAGAACAGTTCGCTGGCCGTTGCCATCGGCTATCCCGAATTCGTCAGTGTTGGTGGAACAATCCTGAACCAGTCCGGTCAGGCCGTGGAGATTGTGGGTATCTGGATGGGTGTCTATCTGTGCATTTCCCTGCTCATTTCTTTTGGAATGAATATTTACAATAGCAAAGTTGCGTTGGTGGAGAGGTAAACAATGGCCCAGAATATTCCAGTCAAAAATATTCCTGACAGACAGCCCCCGGTGACTCAGGTGGGCGTGATCGGCTGGGTGCGCAAGAACCTGTTTTATCCTTGGTACAATGCGTTGCTGACGATTGTTTCCTGCTGGGCCATCTGGTCGGCAGTTGCTCCTTTCTGGGGGTGGGCGGTGACCAATGCCTCAATCACCCTTGATCCTGAGCTTGCCAAGCAGCATAGCGGGGCGGCATGGGGATTTATCCGTGATATGTGGCCCGTGTTTATGACCGGGGTTTACCCGGCGGAAGAACGCTGGCGTCCGTTGATCGCCTTGTGCATTGTGGTGGTTCTGGTCGGTTTGAGTCTGGTTCCGGCCTTCCGGCGCAGTAAGTGGATTAAGTTTCTTTGGTTCGGCTCCCCGATTGTGGTTTTCGCACTGGTTTACGGTGGCGGATTTACCGGATTGCCCGTAGTAGGAACCCACTACTGGGGCGGCTTGATGCTGACCATTCTGCTCTCCATCGTCGCCATGCTGGCCGCATTTCCTATCAGTGTGCTGCTGGCTCTTGGGCGTACTTCGGACATGCCCATCGCCAAGCCTTTCTGCGTGGCCTACATTGAGCTTATCCGTGGTGTGCCGCTGATCACCATTCTGTTTATGGCCTCGGTGGTCCTGCCACTGTTCCTGCCTTCGGGCATGGAGCTAGATAAGGTTCTGCGTGCTCTGGTGGGTATCACCATGTTTTTCTCGGCCTATCTTGCTGAGAATATCCGTGGCGGTTTGCAGGGCATCAGCAAAGGCCAGTATGAAGCAGCCGATGCGCTGGGCATGAGTTATTGGAAAAAGACTATTGTGGTTATCCTGCCGCAGGCTTTGCGCATTGTTATTCCGCCCATGGTCAACAACTTCATCGGAATCCTGAAAGATACTTCCCTCGTGGGCATTGTGGGTCTGGTGGACCTTTTGCAGATTGCTTTTGCCACCACTTCCAACCCCAAATGGTTCGGAAGGCTGGAAGAGGCTTATGTCTTCATTGCTTTCTGGTACTGGATTCTCTGCTACGCCCTTTCCAGCTACAGCCAATATCTTGAACGCAAGATGCCTTCCGCAAGTAAATAGAGGAGATATTTAATGACATCCGCACATACAAATACAGCAACACATCTGGGGGACAGCCCGGTTGTGATCGATATACAGGGACTTAATAAATGGTATGGGCAGTTTCACGTGCTCAAGGATATCAACCTCCAGATCCGCCAGAAGGAGAAGGTGGTTGTCTGCGGTCCCTCCGGGTCCGGTAAATCAACCCTGATCCGGACCATCAACAGGCTGGAGGAACATCAGGAAGGGGCAATCGTTGTGGACGGCGCACCGCTGACCAACGATGTGAAGCAGATTGAAAGGGTTCGCCGCGAGGTGGGCATGGTTTTCCAGCAGTTCAATCTTTTCCCGCACATGAGCATTCTTGATAACGTAATTTCCGGTCCCCTCCACGTGCGCAACATGCCCCGCAAGCAGGCTGTAGATCTCGCCCACTCCTACCTTGAGCGAGTCGGTATTGCCGAGCAGGCCAATAAATTCCCCGGACAGCTTTCCGGTGGGCAGCAGCAGCGAGTTGCCATTGCCCGTGCATTGGCCATGCAGCCCAAGATTATGCTCTTTGATGAACCGACTTCAGCCCTCGACCCGGAGATGATCAAGGAAGTTCTGGACGTAATGCGTGAACTGGCAGAACAGGGTATGACCATGATCTGTGTGACCCATGAGATGGGATTCGCCCGTGAAGTGGCCGATACCATGGTTTTCATGGATAAAGGCCAGATCGTGGAATACGCCCCGGTTAAGGAGTTTTTTACCGCCCCCAAAGAAGAACGCAGCCGCATGTTCTTAGAGCAGATTTTGAATCACTAAGGTTTTTAAATGTCATTATCTTTAATAAATGAACGCCCATTAATCTGGGCTCATCGCGGGGGGCGCTCTCTTGCGCCTGAAAATACACTGGCTGCTGTGCGCAAGGGCAAAGAGGCCGGTGCAGACGGTTGGGAATTGGACGTCCAGATTACCAGAGACGGGGAGATAATTCTCCTTCACGACTTGAACCTGCTACGGTCCACCAACGCCTCTGTACATCCTGTTTTTGTAGACAATCCGCCTGCATTCCCGTGGCGGTTTACCCTTGCTGAAATAAAACAGCTCAGTGCCGATATCTTTCCGCGCCGTTTCTGCCCGCCCAAGTATGAGCGCAAGCCGTGGCGGGAGATGCCGGAAAATCTGGCTGAAGACCTGCGCATTCCTACGCTTGCTGCGGCCCTTGAACTCAGCCGCGATCTTGGAATGTGGGTAAATGTTGAAATCAAGGATCTCAGCAAGGCGGTTCCCCAGTCTCTTGCCGGAAATATCGTGGAGAAGGTGTTTGAGGTTATCCGCACCCAGAAAATGGACGATCAGGTGATTGTCTCATCTTTTAACCATGATTATGTGCGCGAGTGTAAGCAGATTGCCCCGCACATTCTGACCGGGGCTTTGACGGAGCATAACTTCGAAGATGATCCTGTTGAGGTTGTGCGTAAGGCCAAGGCAGATGCATGGCATCCCGGCTATCGCTGTCTGACTGAGGATAAAGTTGAAGCCGTGCGTGATGCCGGATTTGCGATTAATCCGTATACAGTCAATGAAGTGGAAGATATGAAGCGTTTGACTGCATGGGGAGTGACCGGGTTGGTTACAGATTATCCGCAGAATGCATAATTATATTTTAATAGAATAAAAAAACGGTCGGTTCCAGATGGAGCCGACCGTTTTTTTTGTGTAAATGCGGATGCTATTGCTGGGTAGCTTCTTTTGCTTTCCAGCATTCTTTGTTGATTTCATTTTCGCTGTTGGCAACTGCGCAGGTAACCGCGAGGTCCCCGGTAACGTTGGTGCAGGTGCGGCCCATATCGAGCAGGGCATCAATGCCGAAGATCATGGCATAGGCCAGAGCAGTAGGGGAGCCTGCGGTGATTTCCAATCCTACGGAGTTGAGGACAATCATGAGCATGATAGCTCCTGCTCCAGGAATACCGGCAGTACCCAGTGATGCCAGAACAGTGGTCCCGATAACAGTAATCTGCTGGCTGGCGGTCAGGGGTTCACCTATGGCGTAGCCGATGAACAGGGCACAGACCCCCTGATAAATTGCGGTTCCGTCCATGTTGATGGTTGCTCCCAGCGGCAGGGAGAAGGAGTAGATACTTTTATCAACGCCCAGTTCCTTGTCAGCAACTTCCATGCTGATAGGCAGGACGCCGCTGCTTGTTCTGGTTACGAACGCTGCAATGGAAGCGGTCTTGACCCTTTTGAAAAAGGAGAGAGGGTTAATGCCGAAGAGCATCAGTCCGCCGCCGTAGACAAAAAAGATGTGGCAGGCAAAAGCGAGATAGGTGGCGATTACAACGACACCCAGCGGGCCGAAAGCCTTGGAACCCTGCGCACCGAAAACAACGGCGATCAGCGCAAATACACCGATAGGTACGTACTGCAGCACCCAGTTGATGATCAGATACATGACTTCGGCAAGGCCTTCGAAAAGGTAGAACAGGGAATCACCAGCATTTTTGATGCGGGCGTCTTCGCTGTGGCGCAGCACAGAGATTGCGATACCGGTGATGATGCAGAAGAATATGGTGGAAAGAACATCCCCGGTGGTTATTGCCGCAAAGGGGTTCTTGGGGATGATGTTGATCAGGATATCGAGAAAAGAAGTAGCCTTGGCTGCTGCGGCTGGTTTGAATGTTGCACCTTCTGCGGCCAGTTCAAGTCCGTTGCCCGGCTGGAGGATGTTTCCGAAAAAAAGTCCGATTGCAACCGCGAATCCTGTGGTCAGCATATAAAAGCTCATACACTTCGCGCCTACTTTACCAAGCTGGCTGGGCTTAACACTTCCCGCTCCGACGATGATGGTCGAGACAATTACGGGCATAACTATCATTTTAAGTGAGCGGACCAGTATATCACCAAGCGGTGATAGTACTTTTGCATCAGGACCTAAAACAAGTCCTGCGATGGCTCCTAAGACCAGACCAATAATGATACGAACCAACAGGTTACTTTTGAAGTACCAAGAAAACATCCGCCCTCCTGTGTTAAATTAAAGATGTGCTTAAAGTGGATTTTTAGATAAACAAAATTTCGTTTATCGCAAAAATGCAGGGGTATTTATGTGTGATTCATAAAAAGAGTAGGCTGAAATAGCAGTTCCTGGTTTATTTCGCAAGTTTTAGGCATTCAGACTGAAAAAGACCGTCTGCATCTTGGGCGGACGGTCTTTTTTGGGATTGGTTAGAGGATAATCGTGGGAATGATTCAGGAACGTTCTTTCTGCTCCCTGTGGTGGGTTGTAAGACCGAAATCACCGAGGATCGTGTATATGGACGGGACCACCAGCAGCACAAGCAGGGTTGAAGCTGCAAGTCCGAATACAATGCTCGCTGCCAGCGGGATAAGCACCTGAGCCTGCAGGCTTCGTTCTACCAGCAAGGGCAGCAGCCCGACGATAGTGGTCAGCGATGTGAGCAGCACGGCGCGGAAACGCTGGCGACTGGCAGTGCTGGCGGCAGTTTCTAAATCCACACCTTCGGCAAGCCTTAATTTGATGAACTGGACCAGCAGGATTGAATCGTTGACCACGATACCAACAAGGGACACAAAGCCCATGATGGATGGCATGGTCAGGTCGAGGCCCATGAGTATGTGACCCCAGATTACGCCGATCAGGGCTAGCGGGGCGGCGGTGAGAATTACGAAAGGCTCTATGTAGCTCCTGAATTGCAGGGAGAGGAGTATGAAGACCCCGAATATTCCGACCAGCAGCGCGGTACGCATGGATGATCCGGTTTTTTCGGATTCCTTGGCCTGTCCTTCAAGTGTGAACTCAATATCAGGGTAACGTTCCATGAGATCGGGCATGAAATGCAGTTTGACCTCCTTGATCAGTTCTTCGGCGTTGGCTACGTCAGTATCCACATCTCCGCGCATGGTTACTGTTCGCAGTCCGTCAATGCGCGCAATACGTGCCCAGCCGCGTCTTTCCTGCATATCGGCAACAGCACCGAGCGGAATTTGTGATCCGTCAGCAGCGGTAACGTGAAACAGCTCCAGATCCGCAAGGCTGTTCTGGTCCTCGGTATCAAGCTGGATGTCGATTTCATATGATTCAGTTCCAACCTGAATTTCTGAAGCCTCCTTACCGTAGAATGCAGCACGCAATTGGTTGGCGATGGTTCCGGCATCAAGTCCGAAGGCCATTGCGCCAGGCTTGAGGGTCAGGACCATTTCCCGTTTACCGGGGCGCAGGTCGTCGTCTAGGTCAAGGACCCCGGCGTATTGCTCCAGCCAGTTCTTGAGTTCAAGGGAAGCCTGTTTGAGATCGTGCAGGTTATACCCCTGTAGCCTGATATCAATTGCCAGTCCTCCGGGAGCAATGGAAGGTTCCTTGAAGGTTATATTGATCACGTCCGGCAGGTTACCGATTGCTTCCCGCCATTTGGCGGACAGTTCGTCTATGGTAGTGGACCGTTTTTCAGCATCAAGTAAATCTGCGGATACTGTGACCAGATGCGGACCTGCCTCATAAGCATCGGCGTTGGTGTTGTACAACACAGCTACATGCTTGATAAGGGATGCTCCTTCCGGTTGAAGCGGGGTTAATTCTTTATTGATTTTTTCAAGCTTGGAAACGATTGTCCCGGCCACTTCTTCAGTCTGGTGCAGTGGAGTTCCCTGCGGAAGAAGCACTCGGGCCTGTAGCACATCTCCGTCGATTTCCGGGAAGGCGCTGGACTTGAGCACTCCGCCTGCGATCATGGAGATGGAAGCGATGAAGAGAGCCAGTACAAGACCTACAAACAGGTAGCGCCATTTGATTACAGCATCCACAGCCCTTCCGACAACCCGCTCGCGAAACCATTCTATGCGAGCCTCAAAAGCCAGCCGGAAACGTCCCGGTTCATTGGTTTGTTTTTCAATGGCATGTACCAAGTGGTTGGGCAGGATGAAAAACGCTTCGATGAGGCTAACCCCGAGGGTCATGATCAGCACTACGGGCATAACCCGCAGGACCTTACCTATATCACCCTCGATGAGAACCGCAATGGAGCCGAATATGAATACCGTAGTAGTGAATGAGGAAAATACACCAATGGCAACTTCACTGGTTCCGTCCACCACCGCATCAATAGCTTTTTTGCCCTTGGCGAGGTGGGCGGCCACATTCTCGGCAATGACGATGGCATCATCCATGATCAGGCCGGTCGCCAGCAGCAGGCCGACCATGGTCAGCATGTTCAGGGAGTAGCCGATTATATTCATGACGCAGAGTGAGCCAATGAAGCTTACCGGAAGTCCCAGCGAAACCCAGAAGGAATAGCGGAAGGAAAAGAACAGCCACATGGCCGCGAATACGAGCAGTAAGCCTTCAAGGCCGTTCAGGAGCAGCATATCCAGACGGTCACGCACGATTTTGGATACATTCTGGGTCAGGATGAATTCCATGTCCGGCGGGCTGGTGATGCGTTTCTTCTCCAAGAATTCTGATACTTCTTCCATGATGCGCAAGGCATCTTCTTTTTTGGTTTTTTCAATGTTCAGGATAGCTGCGCGTTTGCCGTTGAATAAAATCTTGGCTTCATCCAGCTCGAACCTGTCCCTGATGACCGCGATATCTCCGAGGCGGACTTCGCCCCCGTTTTTGGAGGAAGTAACGATCAGGTCTTCGAATTCACGCGGGTTGCGCCTTTCGTCGTCAAAGCGGACCACTATGTCGGTATCGTAGGTCTCGATGGTTCCCGCCGGGAGGTTGATTGACTGCCTGCTGATGCGGTCCGCAATTTCCGATACCGAGAGGCCCAGTTCCATTAGAACCTCAGCCGGAATGGCAATGCGGATCTGATGGTCTGAAAATCCCTGAATGACGACCTGTGACACTCCGGGCAGACGCTTGAGTTCCCGCTTGAGCTGTTCGGCATAAATCTTAAGGTCAGAGACTGACATTGGACCGGAGACAGCAACAGAGACTACAGGGTCGGTCCGGCTGAGCTGGCGGATGGTCAGTTGCTCGGTCTGGTCCGGGAAATTGTCAATGGCTTCCACCTCGGTTTTAACATCGGTCAGGAAGAGGCCGATATCGCCGTCCTCGTCCATTTCAACTATGACCTTGCCGACATTCTCTCTGGCATCACTGCGGATTTCGTATACATCGGTCACGCTGTCCAGTGCATCTTCAATACGCTGACAGACTGCTTCCTCGACTTCTTCAGCAGTTGCACCGGGATATTTCAGGGTGATTTCCACCTCGGTGGATGCAAAATCGGGAAAGGTTTCCCTGACCAGCTTGGGGGCAGCGAGCAGCCCGGCGAACAGGAAGATGAGCATGAGCAGGTTCGCGGCGGTGGGGTGCTCGGCAAATATACGGATCAAGCGTTTCATTGTGCACTCCGTTCGCCTTCGGCTTCACCCTTGAGGGTTGCAAGTGCTTCAGGATCGGCTACGGGGTCGATCAGCATGCCGCCGATTGCCGGAACGAGATCGGAGACAATAACAGTTTCTCCGGCTTTCAGTCCTTCGGTTATCGTGGCAAGGCGTCCGGTTGTGTAGCCGCTGCTGACTTTTCTGATTTCAAGCCTGTTCTCGGCATTGACCACGTAAACCCGGTCTTCATGCAGGGCCGCTCTGGGAATGACAACAGCCGGAGGCCTCGGTCTGCCGCGAAGCTCTACCTGTGCATACATATCACGTATAAGCGGAGGCCGTTTGGAGCCACGTGATTTGATGTAGGGATTGTCTACGGCGACATATACTCCTATGGAGCGGGTTTTGGGATCAATCCGTTCGCTGATGCGTGCTACGCGGGCATTCCATTCCACCGGTCCGTAGGCGGTTTGCAAACGGACTACTGCGGTAAGGCCCATACGCTGGATAACCCGGTCAATATCGTAAGTCCGTTCCTCTCCAAGGAATGAAATATCTTCCTCCGGCATGGGGACAACGTTGATCATGGCGTAAAGGGGAATCTGGGCCAGTGTTTCAGATACGCCCATGCTGTCGGCGGTAACTAGCACCTGTCCGCTTTTTACCGCTTCATTAAGTTCCACTTCAAGAGCTGATATCCTGCAATCGTATGGTGCACGGATGATGGTTTTTTCAATATCATAGCGGGCATCGTCCAGCCGGGAGCGGGCCGAGGTTACCTTGGCCAGCAGGGCCTGTCGTTCTGCCGGGATGATATTCAGGGTATTTCGGTAATTATGGACCGCATTTTTCTGGGCCAGATAGATTTTTTCTTCCTGATCCAGTTCGGAACGGGAGATAACTCCGTTCTTTACAAGTTGCTGACGCCGTTCCAGTTCAATCTTGCTGATGTTCAGTGATTTGTTTTCAACGGCCAACTGACGTTTAACGTTGACTTCGCGTTGTTCCAGTTCCTGCAACTGGGCCAGCAGGTTCTGCACATCTGCTTCAGCCTGTTTTTCGGCGGTCAGACGCTGGGCCGGATCAATTTTGAGCAGTATCTCATCCCTGCCGATGATCGCCCCCTTGCGTAGTTTTTTATTGAAATAGACAATCCTGCCCGGAACTTCCGCCACAGCTTCCCATTCCTGACCGGGCTTTACAAAACCGTATCCTTTGGCCTTGGGCCTGACTGAAAGTTCCGGGGCCTTGATTACGCGTACTGCTTTTGCCTGTTCCCCCAGTCCGGATTCCTGTGGCGGTGTTTTGCTTTTAACCATGAAAATCAAAATGATGATGCCGACAGCGATAGCCGGGATGAAAAGTAGCTTTTTGAATAAGGATTTATTTTGCATTGCTGGTCCTGCATTGGAAAGTTTTAGTACGTTAATCTTGAGCCGGACTGAGAACCTTTCGGAAAAGTTTCCATGCCGACGTAACCTGTCCTTCCAAATCAAACTTTTTACCACTGCTGTAGTAGAGCAGCATAGGCGGCACATAGAGCCCGACAAACATGATTGCGAGGTTGGCAGGGGGGATTTCCCGGGTAAAAATACCTGCCTTCTGACCTTCGGCCATCACTTGAACAAGTTTTTTAATGTAGTTCTCCAGAATGGCTGCAAATTTTGAATTACCTTCTTGTGGTCTTTGAAATATTTCTTCGCTGAATAATATCATGGGAATTGCTGGCAGCTTGTGCGCCAGGCCGATAATCCTGACCAGAAGTATCTCCAGTGTTTGCAGCGGCGTGTCAGCTTCGGTTGCGGATTGTTCCAAAAGAGATGCAAGCCGGGTTCCCATTAATTCCACAACTGCTTCAAGAATTTGTTCTTTGCCCTTGTAGTGCCTGTATAGAGCGGAAGGGGCGAGGCCCAGTTTTGCAGCAACATTGCTGACAGTGATTTCCTTAACACCCTCGGTTGCCGCGATTTCCAGAGCTGCTTCGGCGATTTGTTCGCGTCGTTTTTCAGTTGAGAGTTTTTCACGAGCCATACCTAACCTCTTTTTTGTGAAAGTGAATTCACATTCACAATATGGGCGGCTGATGATCTTGTCAATAAGTCATTGTCGAAAGATGTAATTCCAAGTGCGGGACGGTTAACAAGTATGCCGTGCTTGTGGTATAGGTTCTGGTATTGTCTCAGGCTTGTCTGATTATTTTCTATAAACCAGCAGAGGAGTTTCCTGTGAAGAAAAGCCAGATTGTCCTTACTCAGTATAGTCCGTTTTTATCTGTAGATACACAGCTTGTCGGCAATGACGGGGCAAAGATTAAAACCGCGCGCGTCTGTTCGTTGTGCCGCTGCGGGGAATCAAAATACAAACCTATGTGTGATGGCAGTCACTCTGCCGCCGGATTTGTAGGAACTCGTGAAGATTCGGAAAAGAAAGAGGTTGAAGTTTATGACGGTGAGAATATCACCATCGTCTTTGATCGCTATTTATGCATGGGAAATGGTGCGTGCGGTGAACTAGAGGCTGTTTTTGGAACTCATGATAAACCTAAATATGAGCCGGATGCAGCACCCGTTGAAGACATCATCGCCACCATTAAAAAATGTCCTTCCGGTGCTTTGAGCTACATTCTAGAGGAAAAGCATATAAAGGACTATTTTGATAATCCGCAGGTAGTTGTCGAAAAGAACGGTCCGCTCCATGTACAGGGCGAGGTTAATTTGTTTGACGATCAGGATTCAGACAAGCTGTTGCCCATGGCGGATCATTATACTCTGTGCCGATGTGGCGGTTCCGCGAAAAAACCTTTATGCGACGGATCGCATGAAGAGAATGGTTTCAAGGGATAGGTGCTGGTCAATGATCACTTTTCCCCGCTTTCGTAGGGAAAAGTGATCGTGAAGCAGGCTCCCTGATCCGGTTCGTTGGATACGGATATTACGCCGTTGTAGTCATTAATTATTCCGTAAGAGATGGAAAGGCCGAGACCTGTTCCTTTGCCGACATCCTTGGTGGTGAAGAAAGGCTCAAAAAGGCGCCCCTGAATAGCATCGGGGATGCCCGGACCGGTGTCACAAATCTTAATGATAACGTGTTGGTCGGAGAAGTCCGTACTGATGAAAATCTTTTTGTCGTCCGCTAGCGGAACACTGTCTTTCCAGCGTTCTTCGATGGCGTCACGCGCATTTATGAGCAGGTTGATGACGACCTGCTCAAGGCGGTTGGCATCGGCCATTATTTGCGGAAGATGGCTGTTCAGGTTCCATTCCACATGGATATTGCGCAGTGTCAGCTGCCTGCTGAAGAAATCGAAACCACGGCGCAGGACGTCATTGACCTGCACGGGTGTGGTTTTCATGTCCGACTTGCGGCCGAATTCGCGCATATGGTCGATGATCTTGCTGGCCCGGTTGACGTGGGTATCCACACCTTCTGCCATTTCGCGCAGGATCTTGGGTTCGACCTGCTGATTACGGGATACCTTACGCATCAGCAGGTTGCTGATGGTTTTAAGAATGGCTAGGGGCTGGTTCAGTTCGTGGGCCACCCCGGATGCCATTTCGCCCAGTGTGCTCATTTTGCTGGCCTGAATCAGCTGCTGCTCGGCTTCAAGCTTCTTGGTCACGTCACTGCAGGTAATTATCAGGGTCTTGTTACCGTCAAACTCTGCCGGGGAAATGCGCAGCATGGCATAAATCGAGGTTCCGGATTTCGTAACCTGTGAACATGGCCCGATTTCCTTCCTGACTTTAAGTAGGTGGTCGTAGTCTGCACGCTCTTCTTCGCGAAAGAGATTCAGGAAAGATATGCCTTGAATTTCTTCACGGGGATAGCCGTATATTTCTTCCACCGGATCATTGCAGTTCAAAATGTTCAGGTCTTGAGCATCAAGTACGAATACAGCACCGGGAATTGAATCAAAAATGGCGTGGTAACGCTGTTCGGATGCAGCCAGACTTTCTTCAAGTTCTTTACGCCGGGTAATGTCGAGCATCATTTCCATAGCGGCAACGATTTTACCGTTACGGTCTTTGATGGGTGAGGTGTAAACAATCCAGTGGATGTTTTCGCCATCTTTGGAGAGACCGGATTCTTCGCTCATGTGCGGGGTCAGGTCAAAGAAAGTTTTTTCGACCGGACATTCCTCACATTTGCGGTCGCGGTCTTTGTTTATCTGGTAACATTGCCTGCCACGCGGTTTGCCGAAATGTTTCTCATAAGCCTTGTTGTGGCGGATGACCCGGAAATTGAGGTCGACAACACTGACCAGACAGGGAACATTATCAAAGAGATCGCGGTATTCTTCCTTCTGTTCCAGAAGAGCTCGATGCTTTTCCTGTACCTGTCTGCCCATCATATTAAACGCGTCAGCAAGTGTTCCGATTTCATCGGTCTGGTCCAGTTGGATTTCGATGAAGTCCTGCGCAGCTCCGAATTCCCTTGTAGACTTGATGATTTTTCTCAGGGGTTTGAATATGAAGTTGTACGCAAAAACAAACAACGCCCCAAAAGTGGCGATGAAGACCACAATGGCGATACCGAAGTTTGCTGTTTCAAAGGTATCCAGCATGGAACTTTTTTTCTCAGTGGAGATCTCAAGATCCAACAGGCCGAGTAGTTTTTCATCTACTGCATGGACATGGCATGGACCGGGGGCGCAGCCTTTTGAATTGGGAATAGGGGTAATAATCCCCATGTATTTTTTGCCGTTGACAGTTTTCAGCCGGGTGCGCTGGTTGAGGCTCATGATGGCCGGGGGATTGTCGTGTTTGTGGCAGTTCCAGCAGGGTGGGCTTGAAGTCTCAATTACGTGATTTATCTCGTCGGGATCATTTGAATAAATGATCTGGCCCTTTTTGTTGATTACCCGGATGGATTTGATTTCGCCCTGCCTGCTGATGTTATTGATATCATTCTGGATGAACTCTTTTGAGTCCAGCATCATGGCGTGATGCAGGCTGAGCAGGACAGTATCGGAAAGCATGGCAATGTCCGACTGGATATTGTCGGTTACATTCTTCTTGAAGAATATGACATTGAAGCTAGTCCAGAGGAGTACGCTTAAAAGAAGGGTTATGCCCCCGGAGAGGAGCATCTTCATAATCAGGGTCTGTCGGTATTTTTTAAACATTTTGCACTCCCTGATTACAGCGATAGTTACAGCTGGTCATTAGAACAGCTTTTGGAGCTATTCAGGCCTGTCCATGGGGCAGAGGCGGGCGTCTTTGATAAGGTCGGCAAGGGTATAAGAATCAAGCATTTTATACATGGCCTGATTGGCATCATCCCAAATGGAACGGCGCAGACAAACAGCTGCTCGTGAACATGTGGTTACATCACCTTCCTCACAGTCGAGGATTTTATCCTCGCCTTCAAGGGCTTCCGTCAACTTACCGAGAGTTATTTTTTCAGGCTCCATGGTCAGCACATTGCCGCCATTGGGGCCTCGTTTACCGATAATGTATCCGGCTTCTTTTAGAATCTTGAGAATTTTTTCCAGATATTTGAGCGAAATGTCTTCACGGCGTGCAGAGTCTTTGCTGGGAACAGGTCCGTTTTCAGAGTGCAGGGCAATGTCAAGCAGCAGTCTGGCACCATATCTTGAGCGGGTAGTTAATTTCATATGAGTCTATTTGTTTAATATTATTGATTTAACCGTAGTTTATCATACCTGTATAGCAGGATACGGCCCGGATTGAAAGCAGCAAAGAAGTGAGCGCTTAAGCGCAGGGGCAGGAAGCAGTTTGTTGCTTCCTTTGTTTTTGCTGAGGCCCAGCTTTGCGCGGCAAAATGATAGTGAAGGTAGTTCCTTTTTCCAGCTCTGATTCAACTGTGATGCTACCGCCGTGCTGCTCGATTGTCTGATTGGAAATGAATAGTCCGATTCCGGTTCCACGTTTGCCCTTGGAAGAAAAGAAAAGGGTGAATATTTTTTCCCGTGTTTCACGGTCCATACCGGAGCCGTTGTCGCTTACTGTGAGTTCTACCTTGTCTTCGAGATCACGCGCGGCAACCCTGATCAGATATTCTTTGCCGGGAATTTTCGGCTCACATGCATCAACGCCGTTTTCCAGGAAGTTGACAATTGCGGCTGACATGGAGCTGGAGTCGATTTCAATCTCACCCAGTTCTTCGGGAATATCGATATCGTATTTTACCCCGGCAGTAACGGCTTTGGGTACAATCAGCGCGGCAGTGTCCTGCAGAAACTGTCCTGCGTTCACGGATTCCATCTCAATTTCCCGGGACTTGGCGTAGTAAAGAATGTCGAGGACCATCTTTTTGACCCGGCCGACAACGTTTTTAAGAGCAGTTGCAGCTTCGCTCACTCGTTGTGGGTCATCTTTGCGCAGTCCTGATTCGAGACGGTAAATACCGCCATCAAGTGCGGTGAGCATTCCCTTAACACCGTGGGACATGGAGCCGAGCATAAAGCCAAGTGAGGTCAGGTGGTCCTGCAAGCGGCGGATTTCTGTGATGTCTGTGGACATCTCCATTACCTGTTTTATTTCACCATAGGCGTTACGTATGGGCGCGGACCAGACCAGCATGTTTTTCTGCTTGCCATCTTTGGTGGTGACTACGGTCTCGCTCTGGTGTGTTTCTCCGTCTTTGAAAGTGCGCTGCACCGGACATTCCTCACAAGGACGGTCTCGGTGTTTGTATGATGAAAAGCAGGTTTTACCGAGAGGTTCGGAAAAATCTTCTTTAAAACGGCGGTTTACTTCTGCGATGGAGTAGTCAGGGTTCTGTACAGAAATGTAGCAGGGGGCTTCGTCAAACAGACGCTGGAATTTGTATTGGGTCTCAAGCAGTTCGTCATTGAGTCGCTTAAGCTCGGTCATGTCGACAGAAATATCCAGTACCAGCTCAATCTCCCCATTTTTGTTGGGAATCGGTGCAGTGTAGACAGTAACCGGTATTTCAGAGCCGTCTTTGCCGATGAATGTTTCCTTGCTGCGCTGCCCTTTGCGGGTTTGGAATGTCAGCTGGACCGGGCAGGCGTTACCTGCTGATTCACGGTCGGAATAAATATCGAAGCTGTTTTTGCCGACAACATCACCAAGCCTTTCTTTAAGCAGTTCGTTGGCGGCAACAATTTCAAGGTAGCGGTTATGGATGGATACAAGGCAGGGAAGCTCGTTGAAGAGTCCACTTCCGGTTTCAACTTCATGCGCTGCACTGGACAAAGCTTCACTAAGGCCTTCGATAACCTGACAAGCTGCGTTCTGGCGTTCCAGTTCTACGATGCGCTGGGTCTTTTCTTCAACCAGACGTTCGAGATTCTCAGTGTGCTCACGGAGTTTATCCTTGAGCTCGATCTTTTCCATGATCCGGTTAAGGGAAATTTCGAGTACTTCATCATCAATGGGTTTGGTGATGAAATCTGCCGCTTCTGATTTCAGAGATTCAATAGCAAGATCAAGGTCTCCATGCCCGGTAAGCATGATTACTTCAATGTGCGGGTAGTCTGTTTTAACAGCTTTGAGCAGCTCGATGCCGTCCATGCGCGGCATTTTAATATCGGTAAGAATTATAGAAGGATCCGCTTCCGGGATAGCTTTGAGCGCCTCTTCACCGTTCTTGGCAGTTTCCACTTCATAGCCCAGATCCATCAAGGTCAGGCCTAGAAAGCGTCGAATACCATCCTCGTCATCAACCAGCAGCAGCTTTTTATTATACATCGGCGCACCTCATGAAATCTGGAAGTCAGGATTTAGAAACAAAGAAACAGACAGAGTTTTTAATCCTGTCCGTTATCCTCTCCCAGTGCTTTCCGCACGATTTCAATGACCTCGGTCGGGTCAAATGGCTTTTTAATTGTCGCAACTGCACGTTTGATCGCCATGTGAATTCCGGGCAGGCCGCTGATAACTATCACAGGTATCTTGGAAAATTGCTCTTCCTGTGTCAGTCGGCGGTAAAATTTGGGTCCCCATTCATTTGGCATTTCCAGATCAAGCGTGATCAGGTCGGGATTTTCAGCCATGGCAATGTCATAGGCCGTAGTCCCGTCGAAAGCGCGGCAGGTGAGGTATCCGTGGTCCTCGAAAACATTTACAAGGTAGTCTACGATATACGGATCATCGTCGACGACCATTATTTTTTTGGGCATTCTTGTCACCTTTTAGGTATTTCAGAAGGTTACAACCTTCTGGTGAGGAGAAGCCTACACCTTAGTTCCGCAATCTTTCAAGTTAAAAAAACGGCCGGTCAGCACTTCCGTGCTGACCGGCCTCGATATGGATTCCCGTTAGCCGATTGTGTCCTTCACAATCCTGAGAAGCTCTTCAGCATCGAAGGGCTTGGTCAGGGTGGCTACAGCCTTGGGAATTGCGTACTTGTTAGCCTGGAGTCCGCTGATAACTATTACCGGAGTTCTTTTGAACTCGTCGCTCTGAGAGAGCTTACGGTAAAAGCGCGGACCCCACTCGCCCGGCATTTCAAGGTCCAGAGTGATCAGATCTGGTTTTTCAGCAGTAACAACCTCCATTGCTACTGCACCGTCTTCAGCCATCAAGGTTTCATAACCATTATCGCTGAAGAGATCGCCCAAGTATGAACGGATATCCTGATCGTCATCTATAATTAAGATCTTCTTAGACATAATAACTCCTCCTTTTGAATCAATCCCCTTTATCTTGTCCTGTAGCCGGAATTTTCGGCCGCAGTCGATAATCAATTAGATTCAGTTATGCTTACAGCCTAAACTTTATCGGGCTTGCTGACGCTGACCACCGGGCAGTTTGCCCTTAAGATGACCTGTTCGACAGTGGAGCCGATACGTGCTCTTTCCGGATCAAGCTCGTTGGTGTGATGAGCGAGGCAGATAAGGTCCACGCTCTTCTCACGGGCGAGTTTGACGATTTCGACGTAGGGAGTACCTTCCCATACTTCGATATCATAGTTCTTGAAATCACCCATGAGCGGCACGTAGGTTTCCCTGATGCGCTTGCGGGCAGTGATGAGGTTTTCCTCGATTTCATTCTGGTCCAGAACCTTGCCGCTGATATCCAGGGCATGGAAGATAGTCAGGTCGCAGTCGAGTTCGCGGGCTGTGGACAGAGCGAATTTGAATGCGCTCTCAGCCTGCTTGGAGAAGTCGGTTCCAAAAAGGATATTGGAGAACCCGCCCCAGTAGGATGCGGATTCACGGTGCACGGAAAGAACCGGGCAGCGAGCAGCCTTAGCCACTTTCTGCAGGGTACTTCCGGGGTAGCCTTTGTGAAAGGATGCGTTTTCGCCGGAGCTTGCAGCCATAACAACGAGATCGCTGTCGGCGCTACGGGCTTCACGCAGGATTTCACGGGCAGGTACACCGGTTGTCAGTACGATCTTGGCGTTTGCAGCTCCTTCGAACTGCTTGGCGAAGGTGGTTTTGAGTTCTTCTTCAACCCAAGCGAGGTATTCTGCATCTACCTCGACTTCTTCACCGGTACGCACATCGTTGACAACGTGAGAGAATGCCTTGGTGGGCACACCCACTACATGGAAGATGGTTACTTCTGAATCGTAGCGCTTCGCCATGTCGAAAGCTACGCGTGCGGCACCGAAGCTCGCAGGGGAGCCGGTGGTCGCCAAAAGGATTTTTTTAAACATGTGACACCTCGTTCGTTGCGGACAATATCAGATCACCTGTCACATTGACGGGTGTTACTACCATTCGACACGCATGCCTTCGGGAATATCGAGCATACCGATAATCAGAGGCTTGAGGAACGACCAGCGGATGCCGATTTCATATTCCTCTTCAAGGTCACGGATGGCATCCCAGCAGTTATGGCAGGG
>PPCM01000390.1_pt1 | contig 43831 bp, 35 predicted proteins | sample 1555541 | NCBI WGS metagenome assembly PPCM01 (sample SAMN05284479, study PRJNA326546) | Marine sediment metagenome, whole genome shotgun sequencing project. | isolation source: marine sediment | place: Germany: Wadden Sea | collected 2012-09-05
TACTTGTCATTGTCTTCTTCCCGCCCTTGGCACTCTGGCTGCCCGGGCTGTAATAATACCCTGCCCGCCGTCCACCTCCAGGCGGCGGGCAATCTTTTTCGGAGTTCAACATGCACATCACCCCCTGTCCTGAAGGGAAGAGTATTATAGGCATTTCCGGTCATGCCGGAGTAGGGCATGTACACAGCCATTGCGGTTTTGTGCAGGATGATTCAGCAGGGTTCGCTGCAGCCATTGAAATTATTAAAAATGCCTACTCAGCAGATACCACCATCGCATCTGTTTCGGTAAATCTATACAGCGGTGAAGTTTCCGTGACCACCAATGACGGTGGCACAGGTAAAGCAATTGCCCGCCGCGGATTCACTCCCCATGAAGCTGAACTTGTTGAGGCGGCAAAAGGTCTTGATGCCAATTACAGCCAGTCCGTGGCTTTTCAGGTTTTTGGCCGTATTTATGGTCAGGGAGTGCTGGAAGGTCCGGTGGCGTTTCAGGCAGCCTGCTGTCTGGCGGTGATGGATACTTTTGAAAAGAAATTTCCCGGCTGCTTCATTCGCGGCAATGAAGATATGCCCGGTAAGATTGGTGGATGCATTGCTACCCGGTTGATCATAGATGAAATACCGGTTTCAGTCATGGCTTTGGTCAACGCCAACGATGGCGGCCTCGGTCCTGATGAAGACCTTGAAGGAAACATCGCCCTTGGTGACAAGGGCCGGGCGATGAAAGATCTCGGTCTTGACCGCTTGCCAACCATCATCCTTGAGAGTAAAGCCTACGTTCCTGCTCTTTGCGAAGGTGTGGATTATGACCGCATGTGGATCCGTATCAACGCAGAAACTGATAATCAATATGTATATGACGCTCTTCTTTCCGGTGTGCAGCAAGCTGATTTGTCTTACCTGAGTTCGGACACAGCCTACCCGAGGTATACCGGGGAACTGAAAGATGCTGTGCGGTCACTTGGCGGACGCATTGCTGATCTTGGAAAGTCTTTCTCGAACGCAGCGACTTCTGCTGAAAAGGTGAAGCTTATCAGTGAACTGGCTCTTTTGGTAAGTCAGGATGCCGGTGGGGTGACTTTTATGAGTGAGCATATGCATGATCAGGTAGGCGGTGGTGGAATTATGCCGGGCACAAGTGCGGTACTCTCTATGGCTGTATCTGAGAACTACATCAAGGAATGGAAAATTCCGTCTTTCAACGCTGAAGATGCGGCTATGTATATTGATGTCATAGCCAAAGCTCTGCCAGAATTGGCTGCCAATGCAGTGAAAGCTCAGGCTCAACTTGACGAAAGGTTTTCTTTCGACGAGGCGGAGCATAATTTCCTTTTTTAATATATCGATATCCCCTGATGTCAGACATTTCACAAGTAGAGGTCTGCCCTTACTATCAGCAGGACTCGACAATCCATAAAATTGACGATAACTTAATGAGATCAAGTTTTACTAAAATATTTTCAGATACTAGCCTCCCTTTCAGTACCGGAGAATCAATGAAAGGTATTAAAAAAATGACCTATAGTGAGCAGGTTGCCGATTATATAAGGCAGCAACTGCTTGAAGGTGAATTGTCTCCTGGAGATCAGGTCAAAGAAGTTGAGCTTTCCAAAAGACTCGGTATCAGTCGTGCGCCTATTCGTGAAGCTATGCAACAGTTGTCGCGTGAAGGCCTCATTCAGTCCGAGCCTCAGAAAGGTAAATATATCTCGGCCTTGACTTCAAAGGATATCATGGACAGCTATTTTACTGGGGGAGTTCTTGAAGCGGCGGCAGTAGCAAAAGCATTGTCTTCCTATACGCAGGAAGATTTTTCAGCAATGGAAACGTTGGTTGAGGATATGCGCAGTCTGGCTGAATCTGGGGCAAAGCCAGAGCAATTCGTTGTTCTCGATAATTCATTTCACGCTATACTTTTTTCCCGTATTGATAATGCATTGATCATTGAGTTGTGCCGGCGCTCATGTCAGGGAATCTCAAAGTTTCTGCTCTACAAGTTCTGGGTTAATGTCTATTCATCATCCGAGTTTTACGAGCGTCATCTTGCTATTCTTGATGCGCTCAAAAGTGGTGATCCTCAGACTGTTGAAATGGTTATCCGGGAGCATTACAGCGACTCCGGAAAGCGAATGGCAGAGTTCGGGGTGGACAGAGAGTAGCTCTTCCTTTTGATATTTGTATCAGTATTCATAATTTTTTGTGGCAGCTTCTTAGGAGGCTGCCATTTTTTTTGTGGCAACATCAACGGTTGGAAATTTGGTCAATCGGGCTTGCGCCCCTTTGTTTGGTGTAGACCCTGGTTCCCCGACTGGTTCGCCAAACGAAAAAAGGACTTAAGATTAAAATCTTAAGTCCTTGAATTCTCTGGTAGGCACGAGCAGATTTGAACTGCTGACCCCTTGCGTGTCAAGCAAGTGCTCTCCCCCTGAGCTACGCGCCTATTTGGTCTGCCGACTCGCTGTCGACGAAGATGGTTCTACGTAAGAGGGGCTTTGCTGTCAAGCAGGTTTTTAATTTTTTTTATGATTGTGTTTCTTTGTTAAAATAATCAGTGGTTTGCCCCCAGCATTTACGGGCTTTTCTTTTCGGTTTTAAACGTCGTCCTGAGGATAAATTTATTATTATCAGGAAGATATTTGTCTGTTTAGGCTTTTCTAAGGGATTGCTCTCTGATACTAGTTTTTTTATGAGTGGGCAGAGTGAAGAAAAAATTTATAAAATCGGTCAAGCGGCTAAGCTTGTTGGGCTGAAATCGTACGTGTTGCGGTTTTGGGAAGGCGAGTTTGAGCAACTTGAGCCTATCCGTACCGAATCAGGGCAGCGTTTATATAATGATGGTCATATTGCGTTGATCAGACGGATAAAGACTCTTCTCCATTATGAGGGGCTGACGATTGAAGGAGCCCGCAAGCGTCTTGATTCTCCTGAGGATGAACAGAAGGAGTGTACACAGATGCCAGCTGGTTCTGCCTCCGGGGCTGTTTCCCAGCTTCCTCTATTCAGCAGTGAGTGTGACTCCTACGGGCATGAGAAAGAGCTTTTAAAGGAAATACGTGCGGAGCTTCGGGAGCTTAAGAAACTGCTGAGTTAGTTGATATTTTGTATAAAAAAGGGGGAAGGTTCATCGAACCTTCCCCCTTTTTTTGTTTTTCTACTGCTGGGGTGGAAATTTGCGGGTGTCCCTTGAGTGGAGGTAGAGGCAGAAGGGCACAAAAGCGGCAATGAATCCCGGCAGCATTGGTTCCCATGGAATTTCAAGGAAAACCGGAATGACCATTGATGCTCCGTAGAGAGTTGCGAAGCAGGCCAGAAAAGAAAGGTAAAATGAACCGGAGAGGGCTCCGGCAGCAGCAATGACGATGCCGGTCCAGAATATTTTTTCGGGAACCAGATGCGGATTCAAGGTGTATACCTTCCATGAAATAAGCATCGTTACGCCTGCTATCAAGGCTTCAAGGATGGGGGAGAACTTGTTTTTGTCCAGCATGTGCATGATTGCGCGAGGCAGCAGAAAGCATGAGTATAAACACATACCCAGCGTCAGGGGGAATATGTAGAAAAATGCTTCAGTCATGTAGGCCGGGTTTGGTACCGGATTAAGCATGTTGTCCAGAAAACCCTGATACTGTGCATAGAATAAAAAGGCCCCTAAAAGAACGGCTGTGCTTGGCCAAAGAATGGTTCCGGAAACCTTTTTATGCGGCTTGAGCTGAAACTTTCTGGCTATCGCAAGCGGAATGACAGCCCCGAATATCGACATCCCAAGACAGAAATAAAAAAGAGTGGTGTCGCTCATCCTGTGGGCAAATCGGCGACCGACCATTTTAGGCCATTCGGAACCGAACATGGCGTCCAGCAGGCCGGGAAGCTTGACCATGGATACGAGATATAATGCGTAGGCGACAATGCTCGCCAAAAGTAGATAACGCTTGTTTTTCATGTCGATTGTTTGCCTTATTCCATCGCTCTTGGCAAATGCTTTTGGCTGTTTCCCCTAAATAAGCAGGGGAATCATGGAAGCATCTGTTTTTTTATTTTATAGTTTGATTTTATAGCCGGAGAGGATATATTTAGAAAGTGTATTTATTGATAAATGCAAGTTTCACTTGTGGGTGAAATTTTTAATAATAGCAGTCTAAATTCAACGCTGAACGGAGATTCTGCAGATGAGTAAAGCGGTAAAAATTATATTGGGAGCGCTGGGAGCGCTGGTTTTGATCGTGGGCGCGGCGATGGTGCTGGCAGTGATGCTGATTAATCCCAATGATTATAAAGCTGACATTTCAAATGCTGTGCGGGAACAGACAGGGCGGGAGCTTGTGTTTAACGGTGATCTTGAACTTTCGGTTTTCCCGTGGATCGGGGTTAAAACCGGGGGGATCTCACTTTCCAATGCAGCAGGTTTTTCTGAAAAGAATATGTTCAGCCTGAAATCTGCCGACGTAAGTCTTAAATTGCTGCCGCTCATTTCCGGTAAAGTTGAATTGCGAAATGTTGATGTTGTGGATTTACAATTATTTTTGATGCGTAACAAGCAGGGTGTAACTAACTGGGATGACCTGACTTCCGGCGAGGACAAAGGCCATAAAGAGGAAAAGTCTCACTCAAAAGATAAATCCAGCTCGCAGATCAGTCTTTCCGTGGGCGGGGTGAATATCGAAAACGCCAGCGTAGTGTGGGATGACCGCAAGGAAAATGTTCGTCAGGCTGTTGATGACTGCGATATCAACATTGAAGGCTTTGCACCCGGAACTCCGTTTAATTTCAACGTGCACATTGTTCTTTCTTCTACCAAGCCAGAAGTAAAAGCTGATATTACAACTACCGGTCAGGCTTCTCTTTCTTCAGATTTCAAAAAGATCGGCGTAAAGGGCCTAAGTGTTGTGGTGGATGCTTCCGGTCAGGCTGTTCCCGGTGGCAAAGGAATGATCAACATTAGCGGTGACGCCGCTATGGATATGCTTAAAGGCTCAGCCGATATTTCGGGTCTGATCTTAAAGGCCTACGGTATGAGTGCTGAGGGAAGTCTTGCAGCTAAGGGTTTGAATTCCAAATCCATGAGTTTTTCCGGTGATATGAATGTCCCCGGATTTAATCTGAAGGAAACCATGGCGCAGATGGGCATGGAGCTCAAGACTGCGGACAGCAAAGCTCTTACCTCTGTGGGTATGAACTTCAATTACGCAGGTAGTCCCAAGTCTGTTGAGATTAACGACCTGCTGATTAATCTTGATGAGACAACAGTTAAAGGACTTTTCTCCTTTTCGAATCCTGATCGACCCAACATTGTGGCCCAACTGGGTATCGATAAGATCAATGTAGACAGCTACCTGCGCCCGGAAGAAAAACAGAAGGCTGCCTCCAAAGAGGAAAAGCCCGCTTCCACAAAGAAAGAAACCAAATCCAAATCGGAAGAGGGACTGATTCCGGTAGAGCAGCTTCGTAAACTGACTCTTAAGGCTGACCTGAATATCAAGCACTTGATTGCTAAGAAAGCCAATATAACTGAAGTAGTAGTACGAGCCCGGGCAAAAGACGGGGTGCTCACCGTGAAGCCCGCATCATTTAATCTGGCTAAGGGAGCGTTTACTTCTTCGGCGGTCGTTGATGTGCGCGGCAAGACTCCGGTGATGTCCTTGAATGCCGGGTTGACGGGGTTGGATGGTGAGGATCTCGCCAGGCAGATGACTGGCGAAGATAAGTTCTCCGGCATGATGAGTTTTAACAGCGGCCTGAAAACCAGTGGTAATGACATGAAGGCTGTGTATGCTAACCTGAATGGTAACCTCGGGTTTAAGGTGCTCGACGGTTACGTCTCCGGTTTTGACCTTGTTTATCTTGTTGGCGATGCATTTTCTCTTCTGACCGGAGGAGCGTGGGGCAAGCGTGACAGCAAGCGTACCGAGTTCGGCGAGGTTTCCGCTACCGCTAAAATTACAAATGGCATCGCGGATAACCGTGACCTGTTAATGAAATCGCCTCTTTTGCGCGCAGCCGGAGCCGGTAAACTCGATTTGAACAAAATGCTGGTTGATTATGATCTGGACGCAAAGGTTGTCGGAACCCTTGAAGGGCAGGGAGGCAAAGGTATGAAAGATCTCATCGGTCTGACTGTTCCGGTAACTATTAAAGGTGACGTAGCTGATCCATCAATTATGGTCGATATGCCACGGTTTGCTGCGATTCTGGCTAAGTCCGGCTTTAGTATCGCAGGCAGCGTTATTGAGGGTGTGGGCGATGTTCTCCAAGGGATCGGTAATACCTTCAGCGGCAGCAAAAAGTCTGATACCGAAACTGAAACCAAGAAAAATCCTGTTCAGGAAATTGGTGGAGCAATTAAAAACTTATTTTAATTTAGTTGTTTAATGTCAATCTAAGATCATGTTCCGGGCCGTCTTTTAAGTAAGATGGCCCGTTTCTTTTATTACTCCTGACAGATTCTGGCAGAAAGTGTCCTGTATAGAGTGTAGTCTATATTTAATTAAGTATAACTATATGGAGTTGAATGGATGAGGGAGAATGCACTTTATGATGTTTTGGTTCGTGAGATGAACCACGTTAAGTCAGGGATGAAATGTCCGCAGAAGGCTGCTTTAAGTGTTATGAATGAGTTCGCACACGAAAGCGTGTATGTTTCAACAAGATTTTTGAAGCATGCCGGACTGGCTGTTAAGGTGGCCAAACTGAAAGATTACGGCGTAGAAACATGTGACATCGCCGAACGGCTTGGAATCAGCAAACGGCATGTGCGCAGGCTTTACGCGTCGATGAAGAATTGACGAAGTCAGCAGGGGAGGAATACAAAAAAGGCAGGCGGTTTTGAGGCCGCCTGCCTTTATGCATTTAATGGATAGTAACAACTAAGGATTGTAAAGGCCTGTAGCCGTTAGGCGAGAAGCTTTTCTTCAAGTCTTACGGATACTGAGAGCAGAGCTGATGATCTCTTTTGCTTAATGCCGCTATTTAGTCCAGTCGAGAATTACTTTGCCGGACTGGCCGCTACGCATCACATCGAAGCCTTTCTGGAAGTCATCGATTTTGAAGTGATGTGTGATAGCGGGGGTTACATCAAGGCTGGACTGAAGCATGGATGCCATTTTGTACCATGTTTCAAACATTTCACGTCCATAAATACCTTTGAGTTTCAAGCCCTTGAACACAACCTGATTCCAGTCGATGGCGGTGTTGTCGGGCAGAATTCCCAGCAGGGCAATGTTGCCGCCGTGGTTCATCTTATCCAGCATGTCGTTGAATGCGATGGGGCTGCCGGACATTTCAAGGCCGACATCGAAACCTTCGGTCATGCCCAGTTCGGCCATAACGTCTTCAAGCTTTTCTTTGCTTACATTCACAGTGCGGGTCGCGCCCATGCTTCCGGCGAGTTCAAGACGGTAGTCGTTGAGGTCGGTGATGACGATGTGTCTTGCACCTGCATGGCGGGCAATGGCAACAGCCATCATGCCGATGGGTCCAGCACCGGTGATGAGCACGTCTTCACCAACGAGATCAAAAGAAAGAGCTGTGTGCGCCGCATTTCCGAGAGGGTCGAGAATGGAAGCCACATCGTCACTGATGGCATCGTTCAGTTTGAAAACGTTGGCAGCGGGGACACATACATATTCTGCGAAACATCCGGGACGGTTTACACCGACACCGATAGTGTTGCGGCAGAGATGGCGTTTACCGGCGCGGCAGTTACGGCAGTGTCCGCAGGTTACGTGTCCTTCAGCGGATACGCGGTCACCGAGGGCCAGACCCTGAACCTCGCCGCCCAACTTTTCGATGGTACCGACAAATTCATGACCCACAACCATAGGCACGGGGATGGTCTGCTGGGCCCAGTTGTCCCAGTTGTAAATGTGTATGTCCGTTCCGCAGATGGCAGTTTTCTTTACTTTGATCAGGACATCGTTGTGCCCGCATTCCGGTACCGGAACTTCTTCCATCCAGATGCCTTCTTCGGCTTTGCTCTTTACGAGGGCTTTCATGGTGCTCATTTCTATATTGTGCCTTATTATTTGATAATTTCGAGTTCGCGGCCGACTTTAATGAATGCGTCGACAGCTCTATTGACCTGTTCCGGGGTGTGTGCGGCGGACATCTGGGTGCGGATGCGGGCCTGTCCACGGGGTACAACTGGGAAGCTGAATCCGATTACGTAGATTCCTTCCTTGAGCAGTCCGGCAGCCACTTTCTGTGCCAGAACAGCATCACCAAGCATAACCGGGATGATGGGGTGGTTGCCGGGAACGAGGTCAAAGCCAGCTTCTTCCATGCGGGTGCGGAAGATGCGGCTGTTCTCTTCAAGGCGTTCACGAAGTTCCGGTTTTTCGGCAATCATATCCAGCACAGCGATAGAAGTGGAAGCGATAACCGGAGCAAGGGTGTTGGAAAAGAGGTAAGGACGTGATCTCTGGCGCAGCCATTCGATGATTTCCTTGCGACCTGAAGTGTACCCGCCGGAAGCTCCGCCGAGGGCCTTGCCGAGTGTCCCGGTGATGATATCAACACGGTCCATTACGCCACAGTATTCCGGGGTTCCGCGTCCGTTTTCACCGATGAAGCCCACTGCGTGCGAATCATCAACCATGACCAGTGCGCCGTATTTGTCAGCCAGATCACAGACGGATTTGAGGTCAGCGATGATGCCGTCCATGGAAAATACACCGTCGGTTACGATGAGTTTGTATCTGCATCCTTCGGCAGCCTTGAGCTGTTCTTCAAGGTCAGCCATGTCGTTGTTCTTGTAGCGGAAACGTTGTGCCTTGCAGAGACGCACACCATCAATGATGGAAGCGTGGTTGAGCGCATCGCTGATGACAGCATCCTCATTAGTCAGGATGGTCTCAAAGAGTCCGCCGTTTGCATCAAAACATGAACTGTAGAGGATGGTGTCTTCAGTCTTGAGAAATTCGCTTATTTTTTCTTCCAGTGCTTTGTGCACATCCTGCGTTCCGCAGATGAAGCGCACGGAAGAAAGGCCGAATCCGTACTGGTCGAGGGCTTTTTTGCCTGTCTCGATGAGATCGGGATTGTTAGCCAGTCCCAGATAGTTGTTAGCGCAGAAATTGAGTACTTCCTGCCCACCCTTTACCGAAATAAGGGCCTGTTGCTGGGATGTTATGATTCTTTCATCTTTGTAAAGGCCGTTTGCTTTCAACTCTTCGGTCTGGGCTGAAAGTGCCTGAAGGAAATTATTTTTCATATACGTTTCTCCCGTCCGTAAATAGTGTTGCTACGCGTTATTTAAAAATCAATACACTAAATTGTGTCAAGCAAAATTTTGATATTAAATTTTTTGCATAATTTAAAAAATGCTGTCAATTTCTAAAAACGTGTCAATGTAATCAGATATTGACGGAATTGTTATTTTTCACCTATGTATGTTTCGTTAAATGATAAAAAGAGAATTTATATTAAATGAAGGAGATTTCGAGTGAAAGAGCGTCCTTTGGTACTTGATGAAGTAGATCGTAAAATTATTGAAGAATTACAGCGTAATGGGCGCGAGTCTTACAAAAATATCGCCCGCAAACTTGGTGTTTCCGATGGAACCGTGCGTCTACGCACTGAGCGCATGATCAAAAATGACTACTTGAGAATTACTGCTTCCGTAAATCCTCTCTATTTTGAAAACAGCCTTATTGCCATGATCGGCATTGACCTTGAAGAAAGGGCAACTCCTGAAATTATGAAAAAAATTGCAAAGGTTCCCGGGGTTCAGTCTGTAATGAATGTTTCCGGGCGTTTTGACCTTCTGCTTGAGGTTTTTGTCCCTTCACGAAATGCTTTTCGCCAGTTCTTAGTTGATGACCTTTCAAACATAGGCGGCATCAAATCCACCGAGTCTTTTATGTTTTTGGAAGCGGTCAACAAATGGGCCGAGCACAAGGAGTAGCTTCCGCTGCTCCTTGTTTATGGTTTTAGAAATCTGATATTGCCGTTTTTGTAAGGGTTGATCTTCATCTGTCCGTCCGGACATACCCCGCGGTACGCAGGATCTCCGCAGTTAAGCTGACGAGATGGTCTATACCGGCGCAGATGAATCAACTGGATTTTTCGTTTCCGCTTGCGGCGGAGCATCTCATCCACGTCTTCAATATGTTTACTCCAGCTTTTGTAAGCCCGGTAAGTTACACTCAGCTGTTGGTAGTCGACGACCTCATTTTTCCGCCTGATACCTAAAAGGTTGAGAACCTTGCGGACGAAAGTCTGCTTGGGTGTAATCTTGATTGTTACCGGCGGATTTTTGTGTTGTTCGACCCGCTTGTCAATTTTTTCACCCTGCTTGTTACTTTCTTTTGCCTTGATAGCAATTATGGTTTGTTCCAAATCTCTTATGCGGCGGGATCTTCTGTATTCTTCTGATTTTCCATTTTGTCGAAGGTCGTGATAATCAATAGAAAGAAAGACGTCTTTCCCGGTCTGGAGTACAACCAGATCATAAATTGAAGCCAGGTTAACTTCTGCATATGGTTGATGGTAGAAAAGTTCCTCTTCCACTTCTGCAATGTCCCTGTGTGCGTAATTCAAGCTTCCGTTGCGGTATGCTCGCAGAACTGCTTCAAGGGCCGGCGAAGGCTGGACGTCTGTTGCCTGTTTAACCTTTCCTCCGTTTTTAATTATTCCAAGGTCCTCCTGATTGACTGAGTAGTTGATTTTGATGTCAGGCTTGCTGGAGAATTCTAGCTTGGTTCCGTTTTTTACCCGTTTGATAATATTTTGAAGTTCTGCAGACGGTTTAACGTCGTCGGCTTTGGGCGGTTTTACATCTTCTTTACTTGGAATCGGGGCCAGATCGGGAGTGAGCAGATTGGCTTCGGTAGTTTCGTTGTTTTCGTTTATATTAAAGTCCAGTGAGAATTGATCTGCTTCTTCCTTGTCGTTATTTTCTATTGAGATTGAAGACGTCAGAGTTGCTTCAGCATGTATTGCGAAGAATAGGATAAGCAGCATCATGCACAGAGCGGAACCAAATGTGTGTGTTTGTTGAGTAGCAAAGTATGTTCGGGGAAAGGACATATTCAATCCTGAGAGTCCGTTGCGGAGTATGTTTGTCTAGTTGATAGATTCTGGTCCGTAGTTCTCTGTCATGGCTGTTTTGTTACAAAAGAATCTTTTATCCTTTAGCGATTTATGTCAATATACGCTAAAGTGTTAATGCTTAAAACAGTTTTTCTTTTATCCAATTGATCTTATCCCGGTGGAGAATATGGCCAAGTTTTTCCGAATAAGAAAGGGACAAGTCCTTCCATATAAGCTTCTTGTCTATATTTTAATCTGTAGCTCCTTTTTTACAATCCTTGGTACCAGTCTGCAGTTGTACATGGAATACCGCAGTGATGTCAGTGAGATTCAGAAAGGTTTCGGGCAGATAGAACATAGTTATGTAAACACCATTGCGGCCAGCCTTTGGGATATCAATATTGATCACGTAAAAATCCAGCTCGAAGGTGCTTTGAAGTTGCCCGGGATGCGGTATCTTGAAGTAGTGGAGATGTCTTTCGGATCGGTTGATCCGGTGGCCTTTATCGGTGATGTCCCGGACGGAAAGAATATTATTGAAAAGAATTTTCCGTTGATTCACGTGATCGATGGCAAGAGCGTTGAAGTAGGACAACTGCGTGCTGTTGCTGATTTGGATAATGTTTTTAAGAGGTTGCGATTGCGTGTTTTTGTAGTCTTGCTTACGCAGGCGGTAAAAACTTTCTTGGTTGCCCTCTTTATTCTCATGATTATTCACTACATGGTCACCCGCCATCTGCAGAATATGGCTGAATATGTGCAGGAAATGGATATCAGCAATCTTGGCCGCAAACTTGTCCTCAACCGGCGGAAGAAGCATTCCAGACCTGATGAAATTGACCGGGTTGCAGATGCTTTCAATGAAATGCGGCTTAATCTTATTCGCGATATTGCCGAGCGTAAAAAAGCCGAAGAAGCTTTGCGTCAGTCGAATATGATTGTTGAAAAGAGTCCGATGGTTCTGTTCAAATGGAAGAATGAAAAAGGCTGGCCGGTCGAGCTGGTTTCTCAGAATGTAAGTCAGCTTGGATTCCGTGCTGAGGATTTTATTTCCGGGAAAATTAAATACGGTGAAATTATCCATCCCGAGGATCTGGCTAAGGTTGAAAAAGAAGTGCAGGACTTTGTAAATTCAGGCGTTGAGCACTTCAATCATGAGTACCGGATTGTCGATCCTTCTGGGAGTGTTTATTGGATTGCTGACAGTACTGTAGTTGTCCGCAATATTGACGAAGAAGTTACTTCCTACATGGGAATTACTTACGACTTTACAGAAAAAAAGGCGGCCGAGAATGAGCTGGCCCGTCTACGTAATCTTCTTAAAAATACCATTGATTCCATGCCTACCATGCTGGTCGGGGTGGATGAGGAATTGCGCATAAACCAGTGGAACAGGTCAGCGGAAGAAGATACCGGCTATACTTACGAGCAGGTCCGTGGAACCCATCTTTTTGATGTGTTTCCGCAGCTTAAAAGCGAAATGGATCTTATTTCAGATTCAGTAGTTAATCTTGAAGTCCGTGAAAAGAATAAGATTCCTTTCAATACTGATGGGCATATCCAATATAAAAATATTAAAATTTATCCCTTGCTTGAAAGTGCGGAAAGGCGTGATGCTGTTGTTTTGATAGATGATGTTACCATGAAGTCGCGTCTTGAAGACATGATGATTCAGACGGAGAAAATGATGTCTGTCGGTGGACTGGCTGCCGGTATGGCTCATGAAATCAACAATCCGCTAGGTGCAGTCCTTTCAGGGGTACAGGGCACTGAAAGAAGGCTTTCCCCTTCGCTCAGGAAGAATGTTGAAGTTGCAGCTGAGCTGGGGCTAGATCTGAATAAAGTCCACCAGTATATGGATCAACGCGGTATTCTCGGCTATTTGCGTGGTATCAGCGATGCCGGACGCAGGGCTGCTTCCATTGTCCGAAATATGCTTGAATTCAGCCGTAAGAGTGAGTCTTCCCGTACCCATGCACAGGTAAAAGGCGTTCTTGAAAAAGCCTTGAGCCTTGCTGAGAACGATTACGACCTCAAGAAAAAGTACGACTTTAAGGTTATTGAAATCCGGCGGGACTATGAGCAGGGGCTTCCTGCCGTGGGTATAACAGAAACCGAGATTGAGCAGGTTTTTCTTAACATCTTCAAAAATGCGGCTCAGGCTATGTCTGAAAAGGACTATGGCGATGAACGGCCGACTCTTACCTTGCGGACCCGTAGGGATGGTAAGTTTGTCCGGGTCGAAGTTGAAGATAATGGTCCGGGTATGGATGAAGATGTCCGCAAGCGAGTTTTTGAACCGTTTTACACCACTAAGCGAGTTGGTTTGGGGACCGGATTGGGGCTTTCAGTCTCATATTTTATTATTACCCGTAACCATGAAGGTGAGTTCCTCGTAGAATCAGAAGAGGGGAAAGGTTCTAAGTTTATCATCCGATTACCTGCCGACGGAGAGAAAACCTAAATAATTAAGATTATATGTTTTGAGTTATTAAGGTCTTCCTCTCGTGTAGTGGAAGACCTTTTTCTTTAAATGACTGTTTTTATATTTTTTATAATTTTAAGTTTGGGTTAATTAAATTGCGGGGAGAGATTATAATGGCTGTAATTGTGTTTCAGCTCAAACCTTTCAGGGAGGTTTTAAGATGAGGTTGAATATCAAAAATAAGCTGATCTTGCTTATTCTGGCCGCAGTGTTGTTGTGCGCAGGTGGTATTGCGTCTATTTCTTTTGTCAAAATGACTGATATGGCAGAAACCGCTTTTGTGCAGTCCTCGCTCAGCGAGTTGCAGCAGGTGGATAATTTTATATCTGAGTTCATGCATGAGGCTGAGTTGAATGCCCTTTTTCTGAGCATGGACCCCGGTGTGCAGGATTCTGCAGGTCATAATCCTAACTTCACCGTTGATGATATTGATCATATTTATAGAAAAGATATGGATGAACACGGGAAAAGGGTCTTTGATCTGTTCCTGCAGATGAAGAGCAGCCATTCAGTTTATGCTAATGTTTATGTCGGCATGGAAGATGGCGGTTTTAACATGGCACCGGAAGATGCTCTGCCCAAGGGCTACGATCCAAGACAGCGACCTTGGTATAAGGAGGCCGTATCTTCTTCGGAGGCTACTTCTTTCAGTAAGGCGTATCAGTCCACCACAGGTGGTGCGGTGAGTACTGTTACTGCAAAAGTACTTAAAAGTGGCAGGGTGGTTGGTGTTGTCGGCTTTGATATTAACCTCTCAACTCTTACGGATGTGGTCTCGGCAGTCAGGATAGGTGACTCCGGCTACATTATATTAATGGAAGGTGATAACACCATTCTTTCTGATCCGGTTAATAAGGATTACGCATTCAAGCAGGCAGATGAACTCGAAGATCCCGGTATGAAGGAACTTGCCGGGATGGAAAATGCTTTTTCGCAGGTCATGCTGGACGGTAAGGAAAAGTTTGTCCGTGTGTACACTTCCCCGTCTCTTGGTTGGAAACTTGCTTTGTTGATTGATAAGTCTGAGATTATGGCTGATGCGCATAGCACCGTAAAGGACACCTTGTTCATAGGGCTTGGAATTGCTTTGGTGCTCTGCCTTTTGGGGTGGTTTGTTGCAAAATCCATTGCTTCACCAATCCAGATGCTGGTCGGTGCGGCGCAGTCTGTTTCCAATGGTGATTTCGATGCTATTCCTGATGAGTCCCGTTTTTCCGGTGAATTGCTGACTTTGCAGCAGGCTTTGAAGGGGATGGTCGTCGAGTTGGGTATGCTTTTGAAATCAACTGAGGAAAAAAATCTTGAGGCTGAAGAGCAGACCAAGTTGGCCAAGGATGCGTTAGCAGAGGCAGAAGAAGCCAGAACAGCCGCAGAAGCCGCAAAGCGTGAAGGCATGCTGCAGGCCGCTAATCATCTTGAAACAATTGTGGATCAGATTACCAGTGCTTCCCAGGAATTATCTGCGCAGATTGAGCAGTCCCGGGGCGGGGCTGAGGTCCAGCGGGAACGTTCCGCAGAGGCCGCAACTGCCATGGAAGAGATGAACGCTTCGGTTTTTGAGGTTGCCCAGAATGCATCGCAGGCAGCTGAAAGTGCAGATGATGCCCGCAAGCAGGCTGAAAACGGTGGCGGTATCGTGGGCAATGTTGTCTCCAGTATTGCCGAGGTAGACTCCGCTGCAGGGCAGATGGCTGTTGGCTTGGAAAATCTGGGCAAAAGGGCCGAAGGGATCGGGCATGTTATGAACGTGATCACTGATATTGCCGATCAGACTAACCTGTTGGCCCTTAATGCGGCTATTGAGGCAGCCCGTGCTGGTGATGCCGGGCGTGGTTTCGCTGTTGTTGCTGATGAAGTGCGGAAGCTTGCCGAGAAGACAATGGATGCCACCAAGGAAGTTGGTGATGCTGTTTCCGCCATTCAGTCAGGGACACGCAACAGTATAAACGATATGGAAAAAGCTTCCGGCATGGTCGAACGGAGTACTTCTTATGCTTCTGAGGCCGGTGAATCTCTTGCATCGATTGTGACTATTGTTGAGTCTACTGCCGATCAGGTGCGGGCAATTGCTACAGCTTCAGAAGAGCAATCTGCTGCTTCTGAAGAGATCAACCGCAACACAGATGAAGTAAACAGGATCGCAGGTGAAACTGCACAGGCGATGGAGCAGTCTGCTCAAGCAGTACATGAGTTGTCAAATCTTTCTGAGGAACTGCAGAGGGTTATTGATGACTTGAAGCAAGCATAAAATTATTCTGCATAGTAACTATGAAGGCCGTTCTTTTAACAAAGAGCGGCCTTTATTTTGATGTTCTCTAAGAATTATGAAGATTGGATTGTTTTGGTGCTCAGGGGTACGGAATTGATCTTTAAAATCATGCAAGTCTTAGTGTCTTAATGGGGTTTTTATAACGACTTGTTTGTTGTTTATTGTTTACTTCAATTGTTGTACTTAATGATATGTTTTATAAAATTATGCATTTAGATGATTTAATGCTGGTCATGTGTGAGAAGTTGATTTAACTGCATTGTTCGTGGCGTGTTATGTTGCATGGTATGTGAGATAATATATTGTTGGGGCGTTTGCTTACGGTCTTGCTATTGAATTGAAAAGTGGTTAGATTTCGCACTCAATGACTAAATGCATTTTCGAGGGGATGCACTAGTCCGGCCTAATTTTTAGGGGGATTTTTTTATGGTTGCCAATGCAGGCCTGAAAAGACGCGTTTTGCGCGATGATGTTGTAGAACATATAGTAGATAGTATTTTGAATGGATATCTCAAGCCTGGAGATAAGATTGTTGAGACACGAATTTCTCGCGAGTTACAGGTTAGTCAGGGAGCTGTTCGGGAGGCTATCAGGGATTTGACAGCACGTGGGTTTGTTGAAACTGAACCTTATAAAGGGTCCAGAGTGAAAGTGCTCTCTTCGGGAGAGTTGTACGAGTATTATGCTGTTAGAAGCGAACTTGAGCCTTTGGCTCTTGGGTGGGGTTTTGAGCTGGATAAAATTGATGTTGCTCAGTTAGCGGATAGTGTTGAAAAAATGTTTTCCGGTGTTGCAAAAAGAGATATGACGGCCATCGGCTTGGCAGATCTTGAGTTTCACCGTGCTATCGTAGAATGCTCAGGCAATGGCTCGCTCGTCCGTTCATGGGAGGCGTTGGCCAATGATTACTGGATATTCACCCTTGCAAAGAAGAATCTTGAGGACGGTATGGATCTTGGTGCGCATGCAAATGAGCATAGGCAGATTGTTACTGCTATCGAGTCCGGAAATCTTGATCAGATGAAAGAAAAGCTCCGCGACCACTTCGCGCTTTAGGATTGTTTTTAGCCGTTGCAGGCTAGCGCAGTGCTGCTGCTATTTTTTGTTCCTGCTTTATGTATTTATGCTGTCTGGTGGAACGGATAAAAGATTTTACCCCCTTCACCCCATCAGTACTGGCAGCAATTCTCTTGGCAGCTATCGCCTCGTTTATGCTCGCAACCCTGCCTACAAGTACAACATTACATTGCACAGATTTTACGGCTATATTGGCCCCCCAGATTGAATTGTCATTGAGTAGGGCGCTCTTTATTGCCATCTGGATTATGTAATCGTTTGTCTTGTTGCATGCATTCTTATCTTCTGCAAAAAGATAAGTTGTCAGTGAATTTACCTTCTTGTTCTTTTTGACTATTTTGCGGATGCGTTGAAAGTCTTCCTTTTCGTCATATTCCCCGACGACATAAACATGTCCATTGTATGCGTAAGTGCTCAGGTCCAGTATGTTCAACTCTTTTTCATCAATGATTTGGGACTGGATGTTTGTTTCAAGAATTTCGTCTTCAATGATTGTCTGGAATCCACGTTCGTCTGTGCTTATGGCGTAGGCATTATAAAAAGTGCCCACCGAAGACGGTATCATCATCGGGCCGGGCAGAGGCGGCAGAAGCACTGAAGCGGAGCAGCCGCTCAGGCAATAAATGGCGAAGAGGGTAAGGCATATAAACATTTTCCGCATCTCGTCATCATCCTTGATTGGAGTTTCTGAGATCAGAAAAAGCAAGAGTCGTGCCGTTTTGTTTTAAACGTATTTAGTTGATAAAACTTAGCAGTTTATGAATTCTGTTTGTGTAAGTGTGTTTTTCTATTATAACTTTGTGCCAAATTTTTGAAAGTTCTTTCGCCAATTGCGGGCGGCTTTGTATAAATTCAATTCTCGCAGGTAGCTCAGCAGGGGTTTTAAAGCTGCAATGCTCAACCAGCTCTTCTGGGAAGATGGATAAACCCTCAGTGTAGTCGCTAAGCAGAAAGCCTCCGGCAGCCCAGACGTCAAAGTTGCGCTGGGTCAGGCCGCAGGGCAGGAGGGGGCTGGTCATGTTCAGGCTTATCCCGGCTCCGGCATAGACAGATGGCAGTATGGTGAAATAGTCCACGGGTGGTCTGATATCAGCTTGTGGCAGGTATTGGTTCCAGCCTTCATCTCCGAAGACGGTAAGTTTGTCTCCTGCATACTGTAATGAGAGAATGCGCCAGAGCAGTCCTGATTGTTCGGCCTTGAATCCGGTTGCCCTAATTTTCTTATCCGGCCAGAATTTATTCAGATTGTCTTGCTGAGTCCACCACTCAAAATCAGGTTTATTTTTATTGCCGATGGCCTGCATGGCTGCGGTTTCGTCCTGCGCATTGAATGTACAGCCTGAAAAAAAGTTGTCCTTGGCCGGGAAGCTGGAACGTCCTACAAAAACCGTGCGGTCTTTGAGTAAAGGGTACGGGGGTACTTCTTTTTTGAAAATTTGCGGGTCAGTAGCCAGAGGCATGTGACCTACTTTATGCGCTCCGTGCTCTTCGAGGACGGGGATGAACCAATGGTCAGTCACCAGCAGCGGGACTTCGCGCCAGTAATTTGATTTGATACCCGAGATTACATGAAATGGATTGTCTACCAGCCACACCGCAACTTTGACTCCTGCTTCCCGGAGCATGAAAAAAGTTTCGCCTGCATTATCCAGTCCATTGAAATTTACGCTAACGACAAGTTCCGGCAATTCTTTGTGTAGCAGGGAGAGCAATTCTTTGCGCATTGCATCCGGTTCGATTACCCTGTAAGAGAACCCCTCAGTTTCAAAAGCGCGACAGAGTTCCGGCAGGAGCAGGGAATTATCGTTTCCTGGAATCCAGACGGTTTTGGAGCGTGGTTTGCGCATGATTTCTGCGCGGGCAATGCTTAACCTTGAGAGCATAGGTTCCCAGAAAGACGGAAAGAAACGTTTGCCCGGGGTGTAGAGAATGGTCCTGAATTTGGAGAGGTCTGCTTCTTCCGGTCCAATTTGCTTAAATCGGTCCGGGATTGTATACCCTTCGGGCAGTTGCGCGCTTAGATCCGGGCAATCCATATAATATAAGTCTTTTGCCTGTGGGCATAAGGCTGCCGCCAACTTCGGGTTAGGGCCGAGTCCGAGGAATAGTATTTCCCCAGCGCCGCCGAGGTCCTGAAAATACCTTTCACCTTCGGGCAGTGCTTGCGGTTGGCCGGATTCATTTTTTATGCGGATTCTTTCGGGTCGCTGCATTTCTTACGATACTTGGCTTGCGGGCCGTAATAAGTTAATTTCAATCACCTTATAACGCAGTCGGTTGCAAAAGTCTTTTGCGGATCACTGCGAAACTAAATCAGATTATGAAACAATATCGCGATCATTATTTTAAAAGGGCTAAAAAAGAAAACTATCCTGCCCGTTCCGTATACAAACTTCAGGAACTGGATAAGCGCTTCAAGGTTTTTGCAAAAGGCCAGAATGTTATGGATCTTGGGGCCGCTCCCGGTTCATGGACCCTTTTCGCTGCCAAGAAAGTCGGGGACAATGGCCGTGTGCTGGCTGTGGATATCCAGTCCACTGACACCGCTTTTCCTGATAACGCAACTTTTCTGCAGGCCGATGTGTTCGAGGACTCTCCTGAACTTCTGGCTGCAATGGATAAGCAGCTGCCGTATGACCTGATCATCAGCGACATGGCGCCCAAGACAACCGGGGTTAAGTTTGCTGATCAGGCCAACTCTCTTGAGCTTTGCGAACGTGCGCGTGATATCGTGCCCAGCAGGCTTAAAAAAGGTGGTCATTTCATCGTTAAGATTTTCGATGGCCCGGATGTAAAAGAGTACATTGACTCTCTGCGCCAGATGTTTTCCAAGGTGAAAAGATTCAAGCCGAAGAGTTGCCGTGAGGAAAGCAAGGAGTTCTTTGTAGTAGGGCTTGGCTTTCGCGGCATTGCAGACAGCCAATAAACAGCATCTGCTTAGTTGCTGCGAGACAGACTGAAACTCGCGTATTACTTATACGCTTCGTTCCAGTCTTTTTCTTGCGCCTCGCATTTGGCTCTGTTTTGACTGTCTGCGAGATTTTACTTTGAAGACAAACTCAGTTAGTAGTGCTCTACATCATTATATATAAATACTGTCCCATCAAAAAAATATAAGGCGGGACTTTGATATTCTCTAGGAGGAAAAAATGGCCGGACATAGTAAATGGGCTAACATCCAGCACAGAAAAGGTAGACAGGACGCCAAGCGCGGTAAGATTTTCACCAAAATGGCAAAGGACATCATCCTTGCAGCCAAGGGTGGAGGCGATCCGACAATGAACCCCTCCCTGCGTCTTGCCATATCCAAGGCAAAAGCAGTGAACATGCCCAACGACAAGATCGACACTGCAATCAAAAAAGGTACTGGAGAACTTGCCGGTGGTGATATTGCCGAGGTCATGTACGAAGGTTACGGTCCCGGTGGTGTTGCTGTTTTGATCGAAGCTGCTACTGACAACAAAAACCGTACTGTAGCTGAAGTGCGCCATGCTCTTGGTAAAGGCGGCGGTTCCATGGGGGAAGCCGGTTGCGTTGCGTGGATGTTCGATAAGAAGGGCGTCATGGTTTTTGATGCTGAAAAGTACACCGAAGACCAGCTGCTGGAAATCGGCCTTGAAGCAGGTGCAGAAGACGTAATCGCAGAAGACGGTTCTCTTGAAGTTCACTGCATGCCCGAAGATTTCACCGCAGTTCAGAAGGCTTTTGAAGCTGCAGAGTGCACAGCAAACAGCTCAGACCTCGCTTTCGTCCCCAAAAACCTCGTGGAAGTTGATGTTTCCACTGCCAAGAAGCTCATGAACCTCATGGAAAAGTTGGAAGACAATGAAGATGTACAGAATGTACACGTCAACGCTGACTTCCCCGATGAACTTATGGCTGAAATGGAAGGCTAGATGGACGAGTCCGGTATTGTAATCATCGGCATTGACCCCGGAACCCGCGTGACCGGATACGGAATCGTGCGAGAACTTTCCGGGCAGGTATCCCTTGTGGACGCCGGGACAATCCGCACCAATACCAAAAAGCCCATGTGCTCGCGGTTGGGGGAGATCTATTCCCGCATTGCTGAGCTTATAAAAGATCATTCACCGGATGAGGCGGCAATCGAAAACGCGTTTGTCGCCTCTAATCCGGCTTCGGCTCTTAAGCTGGGACAGGCCCGTGGCGCAGCAATGGCTGCCTGCGCAGTCTCTGGCCTTGTGGTTTCCGGCTACGAGCCAACCAAGGTCAAGCAGAACCTTGTCGGCAATGGACGGGCTGATAAATCTCAGGTCGCTTTTATGGTGGAACGCATCCTCGGCGTGAAAAATACCAAGTGGGCCAATGATACCACCGATGCGCTGGGCATTGCGATCTGCCACCTCAACGAACGAAGATTTTCAAGGATGGCCGGAAAATGATTGCCTATATCCACGGTAAGCTGCTTGAAGCCACAGATAGGTCCTGCATAATTCTCACTCCCGGCGGAGTGGGGTATGAATTATTTCTGACTCTCACAGCTGTTTCAACCCTGCCTGAATCAGGTTCGGATGTGACCTTTTACGTTCATTCCGTGATACGTGAAGATGCCTTTGATCTTTACGGCTTTCCCTGTTTTGATGATCGTGAAGTGTTCCGTACACTCATTTCCGTAGACCGCCTTGGCCCTAAAAAGGCGTTGGCGATTCTTTCCCAGTTCGGTCCCAAGGAATTACAGGATCTCGTTTTTCGCGAGGATACCAAGACCCTGTCCATAGTGCCCGGCATCGGGCCCAAGTCCGCGCGTCAGATTCTTTGGTCGCTCAAAGATAAGATGGAAAATCTCAAATCCGCCACTGTGCGCAGCGGAGCTTGTCCTGTAGAAGGCGACCGCAGTGAATTTCTTGACGCTCTCTCCGGTCTGCGCAATCTCGGCTACGGGGATGATGAAGTGCGCGAACTGCTTAAGGAAATATTCGAAGAAGAACCTGATCTCGAGGCAGGTGGAGCTATCCGCGTGGCTTTGAAAAAAATTTCCCAGAACAAGTAATTTTTCAGCAGGCAGTACCGGAATATGATGGAAAAAAATGGTTCAGACGATCACATCAGGCCGCAACGGCTAACCGATTTTATCGGGCAGGATGATCTGCGCGACAACCTTGATGTCTTCATTCAGGCAGCGCGTGGGCGCGGCAATGCCATGGACCATGCCCTTTTTTACGGCAATCCCGGTCTGGGTAAAACTACCCTTGCGCGGATCATCGCTTCCGAACTTGGGGTTAACCTCATTTCCACTTCCGGTCCGGTTCTGGAGCGCAGCGGGGACCTTGCTGCCATCCTGACCAACCTTTCGCGCAACGACATCCTTTTTATCGACGAAATTCACCGTGTCCCTGCCAATGTAGAAGAAGTGCTATATCCGGCTATGGAGGATTTCAACATTGATCTCATCATCGGTCAGGGACCAGCTGCCCGTACTGTGAAGATTGATCTTGAGCCGTTCACCCTGGTCGGCGCCACAACCCGTTTGGGATTGCTTACTTCGCCCCTGCGTGACCGTTTCGGTTGTCTTTTCCGTCTTGAATTTTACTCTCCCGAAGAACTGGCCCTCATTGTTACCCGCGCGGCAAGAATTTTTGACCTCAAAGTAACCGACGAAGGTGCACTGGTTATCGGTAAGCGTTCACGTGGTACTCCTCGTATCGCCAACCGTTTGCTGCGCCGTGTGCGGGACTTTGCCACTGTACACGGTGACGGTGTGGTCACCGAAGAGTTGGCTGATATGGCCTTGAACAAGTTGGATGTCGATCCTTTGGGACTTGATTACATGGACCGCAAGATCCTGAGCATCCTGATAGATCAATTCGGTGGCGGACCTGTGGGGGTAAAGACTATCGCCGTAGCCTGCTCTGAAGAAGTTCGCACTATTGAGGAAATTTACGAGCCGTATCTCATCCAGTGCGGTTTCATGAAGCGCACCTCGCGTGGGCGTGTTGCTACAGCCCGGGCCTACCAGCATCTTCAGAAAGTGGCTTCCGGGGGACAGGGTAGTCTTTTTTAAAGGGCTGGTGAGAGGAAATTTAATATATAAAAACAAAGTCCGTTTGGTCTTTGTTTTTTTATTGCGGGGTGAAAATGTCTATACGGATGAAATTGATAATGGCGGTAACGGCTATTCTTGTCGGGACTTTTGCTTTGTTGAGCCTGCTTAACTACAATGTCTCCCGTCAGAAGATTCATGATGAAATTGTCTACTCCGCCTTACCTCTGACCCGTGATAATATCTATTCCGAGATTCAGTCCGGACTTATGCGCCCGATCTTTGTTTCATCTCTCATGGCCAATGACACCTTCCTTCAGGACTGGGCCGGCGAAAAAGAGCCTGATCCAAAAGCTATTAAAAGATATCTAGCAGAAATTAAAGAGAAGTACGGCTTCTTTAGTGCCTTTTTTGTTTCCGCTCAAACCGGGAATTATTATATTCCCGAAGGTATCCTGAAAAAGGTTTCGAAGCAGGACAGCCATGATGTCTGGTATTATGATTTTGTAAAATCAGGCGAAAGCTATGCTCTTGATGTAGATACCAACGAAGCGGAAGAAAACCTCCTGACTATCTTTATCAACCACAGGGTTGAAGATCGGAACGGTAAGCTGCTGGGGGTAACCGGTGTCGGGCTTAACATGGATAAAGTTGCTAAACTTGTAGCCCTTTTTTCTGAAAAATATTCAAAAAAAATATTTCTTGTTGATCTCTCCGGAGTCGTCCAAGTGCACTGCAATGTGGATTTGATCGAAAATATGAATATTAAGAATCTACCGGGACTTGAGGATATTGCTGACAAATTGTTGGCTCCTAACAGTGAACCAGCTACTTTTGATTTCTCAAAAGATGGGGAAAAAGAATATTTAACCGCTCGCTATATTCCTGAATTTGAATGGGTTCTGGTCGTCCAGCAAAGCGAGGAAATTTCGCTTGGCGCAGCGCGGGGCAACCTTGCTCGTACGCTGATGGTTGGTGGAGCAGCGACTTTGCTGGTTATTATCCTAAGCGTTCTGACCATCAACCATTTTCAATTGCGTCTGGAGAGGCAAGCCGGAACAGATGCCTTGACCGGGCTAGCCAACCGCCGCTTGTTTGAACGCCAGTTTGATGCTGCCATGTCCCTTTTTCGCCGTAATAAAACTAAGTTTTCAATTATTCTGCTGGATATTGATGATTTCAAGCGTATCAACGATTTCAGCGGCCATGTTAAGGGCGATGAGATCATTAAAGACATCTCCTCGACAATTCGCTTCGCAATCCGGGACGATGATTTTTGTGCACGTTGGGGCGGAGATGAGTTTATCGTGCTGGTCGCAGGTGAGGTTGATGTTGCCATGAATGTTGCCGAGCGTATTCGTTCTTCTGTATGCTGCAACGACAAATGCAACATTGATTCTCCTGAAGCTGATGGAATCATGATTACCGTGAGTTGCGGTGTGGCTGAATTTAAGAGTGGCGACACTCTTGATTCATTAGCCCAGCGTGCAGATAGAGCCATGTATGAGTCCAAGATGCAGGGCAAGGATAAGGTTGTTGCCGGGTAATATCATAACGAATTTTAGGGTTTGTATGTCTTTTTAAGTAAAAACAGACCAGTTTTTTTTGGGGACTAATCAATCTTCAACCGCAACGGCAATCAGCTGTTGCGGTTTTTAATTTAATAATCGCAAAAATGATCAAGTCTTAATCTCCATAAAACCGCATTATGCCTCCATGAGCAACCTGAAAGAGACAACCAAACAATACTATGCTGAGCGCATGAGTCATGTGCTTGAGTATATTCAGGCTAATCTTGATGATCCCATGTCACTTGATGAACTGGCGCAAATAGCCTGTTTCTCGCCGTATCATTTTCATCGTATTTTTAGCGGTATGGTCGGTGAGTCGGTGAAGTCGTATATCAAGCGGCTGCGGCTGGAACGTGCAGCCGTAACGCTTAAGCGTAGGGAATTATCAGTGACCGACATTGCGTTTGATGCCGGCTTTCTCACGCATGAATCGTTCACACGGGCCTTTTCCAATATGTTTGGAGTGTCTCCACAGGTGTTTAGAAAAACGAACCAAAGTAATATCGAGCACGCAAGGGTCGTGTTCTGGAAGGAGGTCTCTATGGATGTTAAAGTTGTTGAACTTAAAGATATGAATGTTGCCTATGTCCGTCATAACGGTCCGTATGAAGAATGCAAGCCCGCTTGGGAAAATCTTTGCGAGTGGGCAGGGGGTAACGGAATTCTGAAACCGTCCGCAAGGTTTCTCTCACTCTGCCATGATGATCCGAAAATTACGCCCAGGGAAAAGATCCGCCATGATGCCTGCATGGAGATAGACCCCGCAATTGAGGTCGCGGCTCCGGTTGCCAAGAAAACTATCGAAGCAGGATGTTACGCCGTTACCGTTCACAAAGGATCTTACATGAATCTGGCAGAAACCTACGCTATGCTCTGCGGTCAGTGGGCTCCCCAGAACGGCTTTGAAGTGGACGCCAAAGCGAGTATTCAGATTTACCTCAACAATTACAACACAACCCCTGCGGAGGATTTGCTGACGGAAGTTTATGTTCCGCTGTGTCAGCCGTAATTGGCGGGTGCTGCCTGCGGGCTGGTTGATTTTATAATAAAAAGGGTCAACCCGGTGTTCCGGGTCAACCCTTTTTCTATTAGATCAATCTCATTCTTAATCCACGTCAGGAACAATCTTGCAGATATAACTGGTCAGAAGATCGAATAAATCTTTTTTTCTATTGTTGAACCTGAATTCCAGCTCTTTCAAGTACAGCGGGAAGCGGTGCGGGGAGATTCCTTTGTAGCGTTTGAAACGCTGACGGGCGAATTGCCAGAATTCACCGCCGGATATTTCGATGTGTGGGGTGATATCCGGGTATTTGCGGATGTAATCCAGCGGTAATGAGTCATCTCCGCAGAGGATCAAAGAATCATACTTCTGGTAGCGGTCGGTGTGGATGATAGACCCGTGGCGGACCAGCTTAAGATGGAAGTTGTGGTTGAAATGAAAGACCGATTCAGCAGTGATGTTCTGCATTAAATCAATGAACACCCAACCGTTTTTTTCCATGATTCCGAATACGGGGATGGTTCCGGTGGCTTTCTTGGAAGGCACTCCGGTCAGCTTTTTATTCTTGAGATGCTTATGCAGCCCAGTCTCGGAACTCAGCAGTTGTTGGGCGTCTATCGCTTGCGCTAAGATTGCAAAGCGCAGGGCAGTGATAGCCTTGTAGGTGGCGTTGTAGGACAGTTCGAGATCGATAGAGATGGCGTGTGCAGTGTGATCTTCGGCGAACATTTGGATCAGGCGCACCCATTCGCGGCAGGAAAGTCCGCCGTTGTTGATCCAACGTCCGCTGAAATCCTGAAAGGTGTACTTGCAGGAAGAGCAGCGGTAGCGGTTTCCGCTCAAGTTGTAGAGCTTGTGCTCCCTGCAGCGGGGACAATACGGCTTGCGGTCTCCCAGAGCTTTGTGCAACAGAAAGTTTCTGGCTTCTTCTTCGGAGGATGTCAAATGCTGCAACAGTTCGTCCCTGCTTTGAGTAGAAACCGGTCCGGAATCATCTATCCGCCTATGGCCGACATCTGTGTTTCGCATACACCTTCACATCCTGATCTTTGTTCTAAGAGATGGTAGCCCAGTGGTTTATCCATGGTGGCTTCCGCAATGACCTGTTTGAGGTCATCGTCACCAAGGTCGGGATTCCTTAAAATATCGCGCAGAGCGTAAGTCTTGTCAGAAAATAGGCATGTGCGCAGCTGGCCATCGGAAGTTATGCGTAGCCTGTTGCAGGTGGCGCAAAAATGCGAGCTGACCGGGGAAATGAGTCCCAGCCTGCCTTTGCCGCCTTCGATGGCGTACATGCGCGCCGGGCCATGGTTCTCCGGCCTTACTTTGATCTTTGTCAGGTTTACTAATTCACGGCCTTGCTCAAGGATTTCGTCTGCGGTCCAGAGCATGTTGTCGGACTTGGTGTCATCGCCCATGGGCATGAATTCAATGAAGCGCATGTCAATTGGATTTTCTTTGGCGAAGTTAAGGAATTCCCCCAACTCTTTGTCATTGACTCCCTTCATGGCGACGGCATTCACTTTTATACGGATTCCGGCTGAGAGACAGGCAGAAATTGACGCCAACACATCATTTAAATGATCACGCCCAGTCACTTCCTTGAATGTATCGCGGTTAAGTGTATCCAGCGATATGTTCAGTCTGCTGACTCCGATCTTCTTAAGTTCGGGGACCAGAGGCTCGATAAGTGTACCGTTGGTGGTGATGCGCAGGTCAATCTCGGGATGGTTGTCCATTACCGTATTGATGAAATCCATGAATCCTCTGCGCGCAAAGGGTTCTCCCCCGGTGAGCCGGAGTTTGGAGATATTCATGGTGGCTGCAATATCCACCAGCCTGAGCATCTCTTCATAACGCAGGATGTTCGGGTGCGGAATGAATTGGAAATCCTTGGTCACGCAGTACATGCAGCGCAGATTGCAGCGGTCTGTTACACTAAGCCGCAGATAGCTGACTGTACGTCCTATCTTGTCGGTAAGTACCATTTTAGAACCCCCATACTGAGAGAGTGCCGCGATTGTAGCCTTCTTCCACTGCCACGAAATCAAGGGGGAGCGACTCAAGGTCGTTCAGGGCCGGGATCGATATCTTGTCAATTTCCCGGAAATCTGTGGTCTTCATGTATGTTTTGCAGGAATCACAGACATCTACCCTGTATCCAGGTGCTTCTTCAACGGTGAAAAACTTGAGGTTGCCTGCGTTGTTCTCATCACAGTAGGCGCATGCCAGTCTGCGCACGCGGTATTCAGTGTGGCAGAAAGAACAGCTTGCATAGCGGAATCCCTGCTTATGGTGCAGGGTGTGCATAAACGGCACGGACCCGCAAATGGGACAGTGTCCGTGATTGCGCGGTGCGGGCTGCTCCAGTTCGAAATCAAGCTCAGCATTGTCGGGGCGTTTTGTGGTGTCTGCTTCTATTTCAGGAAGCTTGTCCGCAAGTGCTGCAGCAACTGTTTTAATGGAGGGAGTAAGTGCCGACTGAACAAGAAAGCTAAGTGTGCGTGGTGCTTCCGGCATCTTCTCCGCCCAGCCGAGGAAAAAATCGTCGTCAGTTTCAAGATAAGCTTTGAAAGCCTGCTTCAAGTCCAGTTCCCCGGATTTGATGCTTGCGGTAATCAGGGTAGTGGATTCAGCAATAGGGCCTTCTTCTTTGCCGACCAGCTCGGCCAGTTCGCCAAGCAATTTGCAGGCCTGCTCGTAATCATAGGTGAAATTTGCACGTTCAAGGAGAGGACGTCCTTGAAGATTCTGATCAGCCGGGGTCAGCTCTTCCGGGATATCCGGCGTGGAGTGCTGCTGCGCTTCCAGCTGGATTGCAGCTACATTATAGATTAAATTAACGAGTTCTTCAGGGAGAAAAGGTTTTTCCCGCAGTTCAGATACTTTTTTATCCAGCTGCTCTTTGGCACTGTTGTAATCGAAATTCATTGTAAAACACACTCCTTAAGGGAGCTCGGTGTAGGGTGGCCGAGCTTGTTTCATTCCTGTTAAAAAAAGCATATGCCTAATCTGCAGCCGCTGCATAGGAGTATTAATTAGTCTTATTTTGGCACAAAGTCTAATCGATTAGTATCGCTGGATATTGTGGTGAAAGAGACATAATACGTGTAAGTGTCTGGAATTCTCCTTACATACCTTTTATCCTGCCCTGATCATTGTAGATCCAAAAACTATCTTTTTTAATATTTCCGATCAGGGTGATTCCTATTTTTCGTGCGAGTTCAACTGAGAAGCTGGTCGCCACAGCAGTCGAAGCCAGTATGGGAACACCGATACGGACTGCTTTGAGGAGGATTTCTGAGGCTACACGCCCAGTGGAAACAATCATTTTGCCATTAGTCGGCACATCTTCCAGAAAACATTGTCCCACGATCATGTCGATAGCATTGTGGCGGCCGATGTCTTCACGAAAGTAGAGCATTTCATCCGGAGTGCACAGTGAGGAATTATGGCAGCCACGCGTCCTTGAATAGAGTGTGGAACGTGAATGCAGCTCGTTGGCATGGGTCAGGATCTGTTCCGGGGTGACGGTAAGTTCTGATTGGATGGTCCGCTTGGATATGGTGGAAACATTGCGCCCGAAGTTGGTCCCCTTTCCGCAGCCGGAAGTGATGGAATACTCCAGAACGCGCCCCTTCCAAGGATCGTGGACAGTGCTTACATCGGCGACGATACGGTCGTCGAATTCAGTTATCTTCAGGTCGGTGAGCTGGTCGCGGGAGGATATGTAGGCATCAGATTTCAGAAAGCCGATGGTAAGATAGTCCGGAAAGCGAGCGGTGGTCAGCAGGGTGACAACCTCGCGTCCGTTAAGGTTGATGGTCAGAGGGATTTCGAGAATGCTTTCGATCTCTTTTTCCCGGAAACTCCCGCCTGAGAATTCTGTGATTGTAAAGTCCAAGCTTTCTTTCATCATGCTCCACCTGATATATTTTACTTAGGATATGCGCAACGCTGTTTGCGGGCAAGTGCTTTCTATTTGCGTCAGTTTCAGCACATTTTTAGTGCAAAATCGGGTTAAGAATAAGAGTATAATTGTGCTTGTATTGACATAGAGGTGCGTTTCTGATCTATCTTTACCCTGCTAATGCCTGAAATGGGCGTTACAATAATTGCGGATGATCTTGATTAAGTGTTTTTAAAACAGAGTTCTTTTTTTGGAGGAAAAATGAAAAAACTTAAAGTATTACTGCTTGCTCTCGCTCTCGTTTCCTTGCTTGTTGCTCCGGGACTGGTCAAGGCCGAAACCCTGATGATGGCTACCACCACCAGCACAGACAACACCGGTCTGCTGGATGAACTGGCTCCCATGTTTAAAAAGGATACCGGCATTGAACTGAAGTGGACTGCAGTTGGAACCGGTAAAGCTCTTAAAATGGGTAAAAACTGCGATGTTGACGTTCTGATGGTACACGCTCCCGCAGCTGAAAAAAAATACGTTGATATGGGCGCACTTAAAGATCGCCGCGAAGTTATGTACAATGACTTCGTAATTATCGGTCCCGCATCTGACCCCGCAGGTATCAAAGGGCTTCCCGTTGTGCAGGCCATGAAAGCTGTTTCCAAGGCTAAATCTCCTTTTGTCAGCCGTGGTGACAACTCCGGTACCAACAAAAAAGAAATTTCCCTTTGGAAAGTAGCCGGTATGGCTGTTCCTGATAAAGCAAAATGGTACATCCAGACAGGTCAGGGCATGATCAAAAGTATCACCGTTGCTGAAGAGCGCGATGCATACATCATGACCGACCGTGGTACTTACATTAAATACAGCGCAACCAAAAACGGTTCTCCTGAACTGAAAGTTCTGGTTGAAGGCGATAAGTCCCTTTTCAACCAGTACAGCGTGCTGGCTGTTGATCCCGCAAACTGCAATAACGTAAAATACGACCTTGCTACCAAGTTTTCCGAGTGGATGGCTTCCCCAAAAACTCAGAAAGCTATCGGCGATTTCAAGCTGCTTGGCAAAAAACTCTTCATCCCTAACGCAAAATAAGTTGTGAATCAGTAAGTGGAGCTTCTTTTGAAGCTCCACTTATCTCCCCTTTAATAAAGCTTCGCTCTTGTGGTTGGAACGGTCGTTTGGTACTTGGTGTTTTACAGATAAAGGGGAGGCTTACTTAATTTATGGATTTCATTTTAAACGGTTTTTGGCAGGCATTTGTTTTATTGTTTTCGGCTGATCCCGAAACCTATTCCGCCATTTATACCACTATTTGCGTAACCACTATTTCCATTAGTGCCACCTTGATCATCGGTGCGCCGTTGGGTTTTCTCCTCGGTTATCACGAATTTCCCGGCAAAAGAGCATTACGCTTGATTGCCGATACCCTGCTTTCTTTCCCGACAGTTGTGATTGGTCTGCTGGTCTATGCGATGCTGTCACGCCGTGGCCCTATGGGCGAAATGGAATTGCTGTTCAGCATTCCCGGTATTGCTGTGGGACAGACTTTGCTCGGTTTGCCCATTGTTATCGCCATGATGGCGACCGCGGTGGAGAATCTTGATCTGCGCCTTAAACATACCCTGCTTACTCTCGGTGCTTCCCATAACCAGATTTTACGGACCACTCTTTGGGAAGCGCGTTACAGCCTCATCTTGGCGGCAGCAGCAGCTTATGGGCGTATTGTTTCTGAAATCGGAATTTCCATGATGGTCGGCGGGAATATCAAATGGCATACCCGGACCATCACCACTGCCATTGCCCTTGAAACCGGCAAGGGGGAGTTTGCCATGGGCATTGCTTTGGGGCTGGTGCTTATGATGATTGCCTTTGCGGTTAACTATTCCATGTCCGGGGTCAGAAAAAGGGCGGGCCAGTAATGAAGGATTTGTACAGGCTGGACAATATCAGTCAGCGCTACAACGGACGGTTGGTCCTTTCCATAAGTGATTTCAGAGTAGCCGAAGGCTCTATCGTCGGGCTTGCAGGGCACAATGGCAGCGGTAAGAGTACACTCATGCGCATGCTTGCCTTTCTGGAGAGTCCAGATTCCGGCAATTTATTTTACGACGGTAAAAATATTTCCGAACCCGAATTGTGGCTGAGGCGTGAAGTCACCATGCTCACTCAGGAACCCTATCTTCTAAAGCGTTCCGTTGCTGCAAACGTGGCTTACGGCCTTGAGCTTCGCGGTGAAAAGAATATCAGCGACAAGGTTTGTGATTCCCTTTCACGCGTTGGGCTGGAGCCGGATAAATTCATGCACCGCAATTGGTTTGAACTTTCCGGTGGAGAAGCCCAGCGGGTTGCGCTGGCAGCTCGTCTGGCACTGCGGCCGCGTGTTCTTCTGCTCGATGAACCTACGGCCAGCCTTGATATGGAATCAACGCAGCTGATTCACCATGCGGCTGTTTCTTCCCGTGAAGATCAGGGGACCACTCTAGTTATCGTGAGTCACGATCACCTTTGGTTGGAAGAGGTCTCGGATACCATTTTCAAGCTTTCCGCCGGTCGCATTGACGGTTGATGTTCTGCTTTTAGCAGGTCGTTGACCGTTTTTACCGGTGAAAATGTAGACAGCGGTACTTCAACAAATATAGTTATCCAGTCCGCCATGGAGCCATTCCAGAGCCCGGGAAGTTCCATTGCTTTCAGATTCTTGCCGTCTTTTGATTTTACCGAAATAAACCCTGTGTCGCGGTCTATCCGTTCCAGCAGGTTGAAAGGCTTGCCTTCAAAGTCACGCAGTCCGCAGATGATGTCCACCGGATTAAAATGCGTGGCTTTTTTCATGCATTCGGCCTGACCGGGATCATCAAGGTCGACCTGACTTTTTTCCACAATCTGTTTTGCTGGAATTCCTTCATAATCAGCAACCCAAAACGGCCCTCCGCCGGGTTCTCCTGTGTTCTCAACCATTCCGCAAACCCTGATCGGGCGATGCAGTTTGGAAAGCAGGCAGACCTGTTTTTGTTCCGTAGTCATGGAGTCGTAATTATCAGGAAGCGGTATCGCTAATTTATCCGTGGTGAACTTTTCTATTTTAGCCAGCCCTTCTCTGCTGACATTACTTTCTTTGAGTTGGCGCACATATCCGAATGTCTCGTTTTGCAGCCTGACCAAGAGACCGCCCAGAAGCTTTTTGTATTTGAAAGTGTCAGCTTTCAGATGATCCGGGACGACATTGTCGATGTTTTTAAGGAATACGATGTCCCCCTCAAGTTCATTGAGGTTGATTAACAGCGCACCATGACCTGCGGGCCTGAATAGTAGCTTCCCGTCATCGGTGCGGAATCCTTCCCCGTTGAGGTCCACTGCAATTGTGTTGGTCTGCTTGCGCTGCTCTGAATATGTGATGTGGAACTCAATTTCCGGATATCTTTTGATACTTTCGGCTACATGCTTTTCAATTCTTTCCCGGTGTTGCGGAGCTACTGTGAAATGCATGCGGGCTTTGTTTTCGGTGTCTTGAGCATATTCTACTGCCTCGGCAATGTGTTCTGCGAACGGGGTTCGGGAATATTCGTCATAGCTGTGGAACGGGATAAGGCCTTTGGGCAGGCTTCCAAAGTCCATTCCTTCAGGGCTGAGTACGTAATGCAGTATGGTCCTGAAATCCATGTCCCGACAGGCATTCTCAAGGTCAGCTCCGTTATCAGCCATCAGTTTTTTTAACTCACCGTAGAAAGCGAATTTCGGAAGAGAAGCAATGAATTTTCGGCAGAAAAGTGTGTTCTCATCATTTCCGCTAAGGTCGGGCAGTTCGTCTTTGTCAGAATTATAGACTGCGAGCAGTGATTTGAACATGCGTGTAGCTGCTCCGGAAGCGGGAACGAATTTTGTGACCCGCCCTTCATTTACTGCCTGTTTGTATGACTTCAGCAGTGCGGATTGTTGCTGTCCATCAATGACGGTTATCCCATCGCCAAGAGTGCATGGCCGGAGCAACGGGGTGCTGGGAAATCCTGAACGGAATCTTCGAATCTGCTCAACAATGGTCTCTTCGGCCACGCCGCTGTGGATGATTTGCTGGATGATTTTTTCGGCTTCTCTGATGACGGACTCAAAGTCTTTGTTGTTGTCTTTTTTGTTTGAAGATTTCATCAGGTTTCTCCTGCGCTGGGTATGTCTTACGTTTTTTTTATTGTAATTTGGGTTTTTGTTAATTCGCTTATAACACTTTACTAAGCCGTGCGCTATTACTCGAAATGAAAATGTTTATTCTTTGTTGGACTGAATGTTTAAAGTGGATTTAGCTCTTCCTAGCTGTTATCATCTGAATAATTTTGGAATGCGGGAGCAGCAGGAGGAGCCATGAAGAAGGGTAGTTTTAAGGTTAGAAAGAAAAATGACCGCGAAAGTTTAACCTCGGATATCCGGGATCACGTAATCTATTCACTCAGCAAGGAAGTGAAGGATGCCAGTGAATGGGATGTCGGAAAGGCTTTGGCGCTGGCCCTGCGTGACAGGTTGGTTGAGCGGATGATTGATACCCGTGACCGCTACCGCAAGGTTAAAGCCAAGAGGATGTACTATTTTTCCATTGAGTACCTGCTGGGCCGTTGTCTCGGTAATTCCCTTTGCAATATGGAATTGCTGGATGTGTGCGAGGATATTTTCAAAGATCTGGGGTTCGACCTTGATGAGGTTCGGGCCAGTGAGCGTGATCCTGCTCTTGGAAACGGGGGGCTTGGCCGACTGGCAGCCTGTTTTCTTGATTCCCTAGCTACACTAGATTTGCCCGGTTGCGGTTACGGTATCCACTACGAGTACGGCCTATTCCGGCAGTCTATACAGAACGGATACCAACGCGAATTGGCTGATTACTGGATGAAAGACGGTATGCCCCTTCAGGTTGCACGCCCTGACCAGTCTGTGATCGTTCCCCTGTACGGGAGAGTGGAGAATGCTGTGTCACCAAGCGGTGAGTATCTGCCCATGTGGGTGGACTGGGATGATATTATCGGTGTTCCGTATGATATTCCTATTGTCGGGTATGGTGGTAAGACGGTCAATTACCTGCGTCTGTTTGCTGCCCGTGCTTCTGAAAATTTCGATATGGATATTTTTAACCACGGTGACTACATCCGCGCGGTGCAGCGCAAGATTGAGTCGGAAATGGTTTCAAAGGTTCTGTATCCCACCGAGTCTGTTTCTTTTGGTAAGGAATTGCGGCTGGTACAGGAATATTTTCTGGTGGCCTGCGGTTTGCGTGATATTACGCGCAGGTTCATGGCTCAGAACAAGAATTTTGAAGAGCTTGCGGATTACGTTGCCATCCAGCTTAATGACACCCATCCGGCCCTGACCGTTGTGGAACTGATGCGTTACCTTGTGGATGAAAGGCGTATTGAGTGGGAAAAGGCATGGGACATTACCCGTTCCACCTGCGCCTACACCAACCACACTCTGCTCCCGGAAGCTCTTGAACTTTGGACTGTTTCCTTGATTGAAAAGGTTCTGCCCCGTCATTTGCAGATCATTTATGAAATCAACAGCCGTTTTTTGAAGAAGGTCGAAGAAAAATATCCCGGTGATACTGAAAAGTTCCGGCGTATGTCCCTGATCTGTGAAGAGGGGACTAGAAAAGTGCGCATGGCAAACCTTGCAGTAATCGGTTCCCATTCAGTGAACGGTGTCTCTGAATTGCATTCGGAGCTGGTCAAGACGAGGCTGTTTCCTGATTTCAGTGAGCTGGAGCCGCAAAAATTCAACAACAAGACCAATGGAGTCACTCCCCGGCGCTGGTTGCTTAAGGCCAATCCAGAACTTGCGGATCTGCTGACGGACTTTCTGGGCAAGGGCTGGATAACTGATCTTGATGAATTGCGAAGGCTCGAAGGTCTGGTCAACGACAAAGGTTTCAGGAAACGTTTCATGGAAGCCAAGCGGGCCAATAAAGTCCGTCTCGCCAACTATATCAAGGCTACGCTTGATATTGATGTTTCCCCTGATTCAATTTTTGATATTCAGGCCAAGCGGATTCATGAATACAAGCGGCAGCTGCTGAATATAATGCATATCATGCACATTTATCTTGAGCTGGTGGATAACGAAGTAGAACCTTCCTGTGCACGGACATTTATCTTTGCAGGCAAGGCTGCCCCCGGTTATTGGGAGGCCAAGCAGATAATCAAGTTGATTCATTCTGTCGCCGAAGTGGTTAATAACGATTCCCGTGTAAAGGGATTGATCAAAGTGGCCTTTATTCCCGATTACCGTGTTTCACTTGCCGAGAAAATTATTCCGGCCTGTGATGTAAGCGAACAGATTTCAACTGCCGGAACTGAGGCTTCGGGAACCGGTAATATGAAGTTTGCCATGAATGGCGCTTTGACCCTCGGCACTTATGACGGAGCGAACATTGAGATGCTGGAAGAGGTCGGGGAGGATAATTTTTATCTCTTCGGGCTGAAGCAGGAGGAGGTCGAAAAGGCCTTGCACAATGGAGATTATCGTCCGCGCGAAATATACAATCAGGCCCCGGAATTACGTCAGGTCTTCAACGCCATGCTGAAGAACAGGTTTTCACTTGATGAGCCGGGCTTGTTTAACTGGGTGGTGGATAAGCTGCTCTCGGATAATGAGCAGTATATGCATCTGGCAGACTTCAAAGCTTATGTTGCGGCGCAGAAACGAATTGATAAGGATTATGCAGACAGAGAGCTGTGGGCAGGAAAGGCTATTTTGAATACAGCGCGCATGGGCAAGTTCTCAACAGACAGAACCATGCGCGAGTATGCAGAAGATATATGGAATATTAAACCGGTTTAATGGTTGAAAGTCTCGAAACAAAAAGCAGGGAATGTTGGCAAGCATCCCCTGCTTTTTACTATTTCGGCTGCTTTACTTTTTTCAAGCGTACGGCTGTTCCATAACAGGAATAAAATTTGTCCCCTTCAGGGTGGAAGGAAACAGATTCACGGTAGCAGACGATGGCGTCGGCATTGGCATCAATCGCCTGTGCGATGAGGCCGTAAAAAGCGTTGTCAAAGTTATAGCTCCGGCAGACTATGAGGCCGAATGTACCGAGTACTTCCCGGTTGGGAACTTCCTCGGTGGTTACGATCTTCACTTTGCCGCCCAGATACAGGTTGCGGGCCATATCAAGACGCTGGTCTTTTTTGGCGTCCTCAATGGTTCTGCTGGGCTTGCGACTCGGGCTTCCGAACATTAATGCCATATTTGAAATCCTTTTTTACAGTCAAGATTGATTGATGATTTCTGCCTCAAATATGATTTTATTTCAACTGCATGAATATGCTGACCGGACTGGGCTACGAAATCAGACATAATCTTTTTCCAGAGTTGTTATCTCTTCAAACAGCAGGTCCAGTTGAGTGGAAGTCTGTTCCAAAGCCTGCATAGCCTCATCTTTCAGGTTTGATTTACAGGCTTTTTCAAGCTCAAGAGTCGCCATAGCCAGCTCTTGTGCAGATATGTTTGCTGCAGAGCCTTTCAAGGTGTGGGCTCTTTCTCCGGCTTCCTTGAGCTGGTTGTTTTGCAGCAGTATGCGCATATCTTTGTTGAAATCCCGGTTGTAATCCCGGAAGTTACGTAGAATGCTGACCAGAATATCCATGTCGCCGCCAATGCGTTCCAGCACTTCTTCCATGTTTATTTTACTGCCCCCGGCATTATTGACGGAGCTTTCCGTGGAGATTGTTTCCGGGGCAGGTGTATGGTCAGATTCCTGCTTAACGTGTCCTGGGGTTATGGGGTTCCGTTTTGCGATCTGGGCACGGAGAGTGTTGATCATATGCTCTTTATCAATTGGTTTGGGGATATATTCGTCCATTCCCGCTTCAAGGCACTTTTCCTTATCCCCGCGCATAGCGTGGGCTGTCATGGCAATGATCGGCAACTCTGTCATTCCCAATTCATTCCTGATCTTGGCTGTGGCTTCATAACCGTCCATTTCCGGCATCTGGATATCCATCAAGACAATATCGTACTTTGTTTCCTGCACCATTCTGGTGGCCTCTTTACCATTGGAGGCAGAATCAATTGCAATCCCTGTCGGCAGCAGAATCTGTTCGGCTACCTGCTGGTTGATGGGGTTGTCTTCAACCAGAAGCAGACGGTAATCTTTGAGCTCGTTTTTAACCGGTTTGGAAGGCTTTTGCGCGTATTCTTTGGGGATATCATAGCCAAAAGTGTCCAGTATTGAATTGAAGAGGGTTATCTGTTTAAGGGGCTTGCTGATCATTTTGTTGATCTGGGCGTTCTGGGCTTTGACGATAGCAGTGTTCAACTCCGTGGAGGTGATCATCAGAATCGGCAGTTCTTCTTTACTGTATGACTTCCGGATTTCAATACTGGCTTCGTCGCCGTTCATACCGGGCAGTCTGAGGTCTATGATGACCAGCTTGAATTGATTGTTTTCATGCTCACGAATGAGTTCCATTGCTTTTTCCGCATCGGGAACACTTACGGGTTTAAGGCCGAACAGCTTGAGATAGCGAACCAGCACACTGCGTACTGCGAAGTTGTCATCCACAACAAGAACAGGTGCTCCTTGCAGGTTTTCAGGCAGAATGAAGTCCTTATTAACCGGCTCGGCTGCCACGTTGGGGGTAATGGTGAAGAAGAAAGTGCTGCCTTCGCCGGGTTTGCTGCGGAACCAGATATTGCCGCCCATAAGGTCGACAATACGTTTTGAGATGGAAAGTCCCAGCCCTGTACCGCCGTATTTGCGGGTCGTGGAACCGTCGGCCTGTTTGAAGGCTTCAAAAAGGTGAGGCTGCACCTCTTCAGGTATTCCGATTCCGGTATCCTTGATGGCGAAAACTATTTCGGCTTTGCGGGAATTTAATTTGTCCGCAGAAACGGTGATGATGATTTCACCTTTGGTTGTAAATTTGAAAGCGTTGGCAGTGATATTGATCAGCACCTGACGCAGGCGCAAGGGGTCGCCTATGATTCGTTGCGGTACTCCCGGTCTGATGTCGATTACCAACTCAGTCTGCGATGCAACCATCTGCTCAACAAACAGGTCGCTGATGTCGTGGATGAGCTGGTGCAGGTTGAAGCTGACTTCTTCCAGATTGAGTTTGCCCGCTTCAATTTTTGAAAAATCAAGGATGTCATTGATCAGTCGCAGCAGAACCTTACCGGAGCTGATTATTATATTCAGGAATTCACGCTGCTTGGGGGAGAGCGGAGTTTCCATAGTCAGGTCCGCCATACCGATAATGGCGTTCATCGGAGTGCGTATTTCATGGCTCACGTTAGCCATGAATTCACTTTTTGATTTTGATGCGGCCTCTGCGGCGTCCCTTGCTACTTCCAGTTCGCGGTTAATAATTTTCAATTCCCGGTAACTGTTTTCGAGGTTTTTGTTACTCTGGTGGATTTTTTCCTGCAGCTGTCCACTGTATTGTTTCAGCTTCAGATCCTGTTCTTCAATCTGTTGCAGCATGTTGTTGAAGTTTGCTACAAGGCTTTCCATTTCACCTTTACATTCAATCTGCACCCGTGCGCTGTAATTTTTATCCAGTGAAATCTGCCGCGCTGTCTGGCTGAGTTTCGCAATGGGCGAGATTAGAACCCGGCGCATGGTTATGAACAGGGCTAAGTTAATCAGTAAAACAAGCATGACCGTACGCAACAGCGAGCTGAGAATGGAGTGGTATAGTTCATCGTCGACGAATTTTGGAGAAAGGAATATTTCTACAGCCCCGATAGGCTGGTTCATGATGGAAATTTCAGCTTTTCGTTTAACGAATTTACCGATGGGCCATGTTTTAAAATCAACTATATTCCATGATTCGTTACGAATTTTTCCAGCAAAAACATTGTTTCCGTTATCTTCGGTTACCAGAATGGCCTTAATGCGTTTATCATTCATTTCAGATAGTAGGATGCGGTTGATCGCTGCCTGATCAACGTTCCAGAGTGGGGTGATCAGTGATTCAGAAAGTCTTTCAACCAGTCCGTCGGCTTTCTGGTTGAGCTCATTGAGCATGTCCCTCCGCATGGAGCTGTAGTCATAAGCTCCTGAGACAATGAATGAAACTAGCGAGATAGCAACAATCAGTATCCCGATTTTGGTTTGTACTTTATCTATTTTTATCAATTTGAATCCAGTGGTGACAAGTTGGCAGTAAAGTTTCAATCCTGATATAGATATAGACAATTGTTTAGCATTCCGGAATATTCTGTGCAAGGTAAACAGTTTCCGCCTTTGGAAATTATTTGAATGCTGACGATGGACAAGTTCTGCTTCAACCGTTAGTTATTCTGCATTCCAAATATCTAAGGACGGACATGAATCAATGAAAATAGCCCTGTTGCAGCTCAACCTGACAGTTGGTGATCTCGAAGGTAATGTGGAACTCATTCTTGATGGAGTGCATAAAGCGGCTGAACGTGGTGCGCGACTTTGTGTTACTTCAGAACTGGCCTTGACCGGATATCCTCCGCGGGACCTGTTGCTGAATGCTGATTTTGTCGCCCGCTGCCGTGAAGCGGTTTCTGAAATATCCCGGCGTATGCCTGATGGTGTGGCCCTGCTGGCCGGTGGTGTGGACCTCAACCATGAAGGGATAGGGAATCCTCTTCGAAACGCTGCATGGTTGATTGAGAGCGGGGCAGTTCCCAGGGTCTTTTATAAATGGCTGCTGCCCACCTACGATGTTTTTGATGAGCAACGCTATTTTGAGCCTACCGAGAATATAAATTTCTTTGAATATGACGGCGTGAAAATCGGTGTGACCATCTGTGAGGATGTCTGGAATGACCGTGAAAACCGCAACGGTCGCCGCTACGGCAGCAATCCCATACCCGAAATCATGGAAATGGAACCCGATGTGCTGGTAAACCTTTCCGCTTCGCCGTTCAGTATCGGCAAGCAGCGGGTGCGCGAGCAGCTGCTCGGTGACATTGCTTCCAAGTACAAGGTTCCGGTCTTTTATGCCAATCAGGTCGGCGGTAATGATGATCTGGTCTTTGACGGACGCAGTTGTGCTTTCAACTCTGCTGGAGATCTGGTCGCACGGGGTCATGGGTTCAAGGCTGATGTGGTCATCGTGGAGTCTGACTGCTCTACGGGACGTATTGAAGAAGATGATTTCTGCGAGGAAGCTGAAGCTTGGCAGGCTATGGTTCTGGGACTGCGCGACTATCTCGGTAAGACCGGATTCAGCAAGGTTGTGCTTGGGCTTTCCGGTGGAATCGATTCAGCCCTGACCGCTGCTGTTGCCGCCGAAGCCATTGGTCCGGAAAATGTCACCGGAGTGCTTATGCCTTCTCCTTATTCCAGTAAAGGCAGTGTGGATGATTCCCTCGATCTTGTGGAAAATATCGGCATCAATTGTACCACGATTCCCATCGATAAGCTTATGGGGCAGTTTGAAGAAGCTCTGGCCCCGACCTTTAAAGGTTTGCCGGCCAACGTGACCGAGGAAAACATTCAGTCCCGTATCCGCGGTAATCTGGTCATGGCGATTTCAAACAAGATTGGTGCGTTGCTGGTCACAACCGGTAACAAAAGTGAGCTGGCTGTAGGCTACTGCACTATCTATGGTGATATGGCCGGAGGGCTGGCTGTTATTTCCGATCTTTACAAGACCCTTGTTTTCCGGGTCTGCCGCTGGCTCAACGAGCAGGGCAGGGGTGAAATTATCCCGGTTGCGATCATTGAGAAACCGCCGTCCGCTGAACTGCGTCCGGGGCAGAAAGACGAAGATTCCCTGCCGCCTTATGATGTTCTGGACCGTATCATTGAGTTGCGTGTAGAGGGCCATAAGGCTGAAAGTGAGATCATCGCCGAGACAGGATTTGATCCTGAAACCGTGCAGCATGTTCTGCGTCTGATCAGGATCTCGGAATTCAAACGCAAACAGGCCGCACCGGGCCTCAAGATAACTTCGCGGGCATTTGGCACAGGTTGGAGAATGCCGATTGCCTGCCGTTTTACCGGATAGCAGGCCGGATTTGAGTACAAAAAATGCGCCCATCTTATCCATATGGATTTGATGGGCGTTTCCTATTGTTCGGCAGTGGAGTCTTCCATTATTTCAGCGCAGATTTGCAGCCATTCAGGAAGTTTATGGCTGAAGTTGTTCTGCTCCAGCCATTCGGCAGAAAGCAGGTGCGGGGCATAATTGTCATGTGTTACGCGCAGCTCGTGGTCAAAGGAATTGGCCACATGGATGGCTACTGCCGGGCTTAAATCCGTACTGCCCAGCCGTTGCGGTTCGTGGTGGCAGTAAATGGCCTCGATAATATCCTCGTCAAATCCCCAGATTGCCAGCAGATAGGCCCCTACTTCGGCGTGAGTGAAACCGAGGATGTCCCTTTCCGCTTCCTGAATCGGCATGTTTTCACCGCGTACGATGCTCAGGATGGTGGCGTATTCTTCAGTGTAGGACGTGGCCAGTACCAGCTTGCCGATGTCATGCATGAACCCGGCAAGGAAAGTATGTTCGGCAAGCTCGTTGCTGCCGCCCTCGGCCTTGATGATAGCCCGCCCCATCAGTGCTGTGTACTGGCAGTGCAGTCCGAGATCCTTGATTGAGAAGTCGATGTTGACTTCCTTGGTGGAGTTGAAAAGGTGGATTCCAAGAACCAGCCCTTTCAGGTTGTCCAGACCCAGCAGGGTAGCAGCCTGTTCCGGCTTGGTTACTTTGGAGTATAGTCCGAAGAATGGTGAATTAACCAGTTTCAGCAGTCCCGCAGTCATGCCCACGTCTTGTCCGATGAGCTTGCCGATATCGCTGATTATTACATCTTCCTTGCGAAGTTCCTTTTCAAGGGTGATGTAAAGGTCCGGCAGGGAAGGCAGGTCTTCAATGGAAGCCACACCCTTGGCTGCCCGTTCATTCAGGAAAATATTTTTGAGGCGCAGGCTTTTTTTGATCAGTGAGATGAGTTCTGAAGGTTCATACGGCTTGGTTACAAACTGATGCGCATAGCCGATATATTGCAGACAGTTCTCCGAATTGATGGTTTCGGAGATAATGAATCTTATGCTGCCCGGCTGTCTCTTTTTGATTTCATCAAGCAGTTCACTGCCCTGAAATCCTTCAACGCAAAAGTCGGAGGCAATGACATCAAAGGGGCAGGTCCGTAAGTGAGCCATGGCCTCATCTGCTGTGGACGCGAAGTGTATGGTCCACCTTTTGTTTATGGATGACAGATTATTTTCCAGATTTTTGAGTTGCGATTTATCTGTGTCAATAAACAGGATATTCTTGGATCGGCTCATGGTACTCCCCGCGCACATGAAATGTATTGGATGTGTTGTCGTTGGATTCTGAGTTGATAATTGAACGATACCACGCCCAAGCTGTTTTGGTAAATGAAAATCCCCGCTCCGGAACATGTCGGAGCGGGGATTTATGATTTCTAGAAAGTACCGTCTGTCTGCGGTACAGCAAGTCTGTTTTATTTTTTTAGCAGCAGGTAAGGCCGGTCGGAGATGAACTGCTCATTGACGATGGTCAGTCCTTCCGGACGGTTTTCCCAGCGGTCATAGTATTTTTTCTGCATGACCAGAATGACGTTATCTTTCTCCGCAAGGGCTTTCTCGATATCCGCGAATTCACTGGTCTCATGGATGTTGGTCCCGGCGTAGTAAGAGAATATGCCGGAATAAATCTTATGCGCCATGGGATAGCTGCCCTCTGCGATGTATTCCTTCATCATTTCCCCGGTCTGGCGGGGGCTCATGAGCGGATCAAGGGAAGGCAGGGTCAGCAGGGCCAGCGGCTGGAGCCAGAGCACCATGGCTGCGGTCATAACCAGCAGGCCTTTGTAAGCACCGCTTTCCTTGAATTTGAGCAGGGCCAGTCCGGCCAGTCCCATGATCAGGACGGTGAAGCCCAGTCCGTTCAGTGTGATATCAAAGGGAATGAATACTTCCGCAAAAGGTGCAGCCACTGCGAGGAGCAGGTAGAATCCGCCGATGGCGGTCCAGAGTTTTTTGGAGTTGAGGACAGGCTCCTCTCCGCCTTCACCGAACAGGCCGCGTGCGGTGAGCATGGCAAGGGGAGCGAAAAGGGGCAGGATGTAGATCAGTACCTTGATGCTCAGGCAGGTCAGCAGAACAAAACCGCTGATGAACATGATCCACGCCCAGTCACGCCCCGCATTCTCGGTGTCCTTGCGTTCGGCAGTGACTTTCACCCAGTGCTCGATGCTGAATATTTTTTTCACCGGAGCGGCAAAAATCGCCAGAGTCCACGGCAGCCATGCCAGCGGAAAGGCAATCAGGTAGTACTGGAAAGGTTCTTCATGGTGAAAGGAGCTGACCGCACGCTGGTAGATCTGCTTGTAGAAGATATTGTGGATGAAGGCTGTGCCGTCCACGATAATCGCACCCACAACCCAGGCCAGCAGGATTGCCAGCAGGACACCAAGTCCTTTGAGCAGTGCCTTGTCACGCAGGAGTCCTGCCTGACCTTTCCAGATCAGGAAGCAGGCTGCGGTGAGCAGGGGAAAGATGAGTCCA
>PPCM01000391.1_pt1 | contig 43770 bp, 37 predicted proteins | sample 1555541 | NCBI WGS metagenome assembly PPCM01 (sample SAMN05284479, study PRJNA326546) | Marine sediment metagenome, whole genome shotgun sequencing project. | isolation source: marine sediment | place: Germany: Wadden Sea | collected 2012-09-05
TCGGTAAGAGCGTGGTTGAATAAGTGCACAAAAAATATTCAAAGGACCAAGGACCTTAGCACTATATTCAATGTTGTCAGCTGTGAGTTGCTGTGGGTATCCTGAACCATCAAGTTTCTCATGCATTTGGTGAATAATTGTTAACACCTTTTCATCAACGTCTGTTTCTCTTAATAGTTGGAGTGCGTGTTGGACATGGTTTTGAACAATTTCAATTTCCTTTACTGAAAGCTGTTCTGGCTTTGTTAGAATTTCACGAGGGATAAACGCCTTACCTATTTGTGATAGATTAGCAGCAGTAATAAGATATTTTTTTTCAGTAGCAGTTAACTTTAATACATCACTAATGTGTTCTGCTAGGAAACATAGTATTCGTGTATGCCCGGATAGGTGAGGATCGACAGCTGTTATAGCTTTGTTTAGCGCTTCAATTGTTTTAATATTGTGAAGTTCATTTTTTTTCTGTATTTCGAGAAAGTCAGTAATGTCTCTATAAACTTCAACAATTCCAATAGTAGTACGTTCTTTATCTATATATGGAGCTTTGGATATTTGAAAATAAAATTCATTATTATGGAACACAATCGGTTCTGTGATAGTAACCTTTTGCTTATTTTTAATTACCAGATGATCAGAGGCTTCAAGCTTGGTTGCAGTTTTGGCACCAAATAAGTCTGTGCAGCTAAGTCCAACTATCTCTTCCGGTGTCTTTCCCACAGCTACATTAAAAGATTTGTTTGAATAAATGTATTTGCCGGTAAGATCCTTTAAAGTAATGAAATCATTTATACTAGTGTTAATTGAGTGAATAAATTGTTGTTGTTCATCTATTTGATGAGCGAGTATTCGAAAATTCTTAGCAATTTTCTTTCTTTGAACACCTAGTAAAATCCACCAGATCAAAATGGTAACTAGAATAATTGAAGCAATACCAAGCCAGGCTACTGCATAAATTGCGCGAACATTTTGTTTTATATGTTCACTGACGCTACTGATTTCGATTTCTTGTATGATCCACCAGTTATTGTTAACTACTTTTTGACCATAAGAATAAACATTAGTTGAGGGGGCTGTAATACTATTTCTAGGTGTGAATAATAACTGTTGATCACTAATATTAAAGGATAATTTTATATCAAACCTTTTTAAATTAAGGTCATTGTTCTTACTAATATAATGGTATTTATCTCCATTTTCTTGGATGAGAATTGTTTGTTCTCCAATTTCAGAAAGTGGAGTGAGGGAAAGAATATTTTGAATTGTTGAAGTTGCATCCTTAGTTAAAATCAAAAAACCAACAGGTGGAGTAGAATTTTCAGATTCTGGTGCGTAAATTGGTAAACAAATATCTAATACTAATCGATCATTTATATTTCTAAATGATGAAAAATGAACTTTACCCTCACTGGCGACCTTTTTAATAAGTTTGTTTTGATAAATAGTTAAAGGTGGCAACATCATATTAGTTGCTATAACTGGAACACCTGATCCATTTAATATACGACCATTGAGAAATCCTGCATATCTAGCAAATTCTTTTAATGTATTTTGCATTAATGGAATTTGTATTGCTAATTCCATAGTTTGCTGATTAAGAGTAACTCTATCTTGAAGTTTTAAAGGCTTTAAAAGTTCAGATAAATTTCCACCAGCAATTTCAATTCGAGTTGTATATTCTCTAATTACATAGTCATTGACAAAGAGTTGACCTTGGTGTGCTAATTCGTCTAACCAAATGTCTAATTGTTCAAGTTTACGTTCTGTCTGAAAACGAAGATTCTTTTCTTGTTGGTGAATCTCTTGGAATAAAGCACGATCTGCTTTGTGGTGTGCAGTATATAAAAGAGCAATAGCAATAATCAAGATAGTTATGCCACTGACAACTACATTAAAGAAGGTGGATGATTTATTAACAACAAGGTTTTCTGCCATATTATCTATCACTAATTAAGAAATAGGGGGGTGTGTTGTAAAAGCTCCTTCTTAAATGATATCTAAAGCGTTATTTAAAGTGAAATAAAAAAGAAAAACCTGCTCTATTATAAAAATAGAACAGGTTTAAAAGATAGGGAAAACTATTTGCTTTACTGCAATCCGTAAGTAGCAAAATCATGTACTAAGAGACAAGCACTCCTTTCAACTGCTGCAGTGAAGAGCACATCATGTTGAGGATCTGCAAAGACAGATTCTCTCAATGCTTCTACAGAGGTGTGATTTGTCCATACAACTTCACCAGTGTTTGCATCCTGTACCCAAAGACGAAGTTCAACCATACCTGACGTGGAATCTCCAAACTTCCATTTCGATTTACCATCATAGGAGTCTGCATCTGCAAAACCGAAAAGACTACGAGTCGTGCCACCTACAATTACAGGTACAATACCAGAATTCCAAGCATCAGCATCTTGGCGTTTTTTGTATTGGAGTATACGACCTCGCATTATGTAATCAGCACCAAATGTTTGACCAATCTTAGTGACTTGTTGAGCAGTAAGGCCTTGTTTATCGTTAGAAGTATTTGTTTTATTCTCGGATATCTCATCTCTTAGAACATCTTTCATTCTATCAGACCATTCCTTACTATTGAGCTCATCTTCTAAAGTACTAGTGGTACCAGACATAGAATTAATAATATTCATATCAACTAAATAGTCGTAAACATCCTCAGGGATAGGCATTGAAAAACCATTTAGAAGAAGTTTATCACTGATAGCTTCGTTGAGTGCTATATTACGTTTTTGAGCGCTTGAAACAGAGCTGTCAGAATAATCAGTGAAAGGAAGAATAACTATTGTTTTTCCTTGACCAACAGCATTGTATGGTGCTGCAGGTGTAACGCTGAGTTTTTCAACTGCTCTCTGGCCGCAACCTGTCATCAGTATGGCAGCAAGGCCGATGATAAAAAGATTCAACCTAATAGACATAAGACATTCTCCAATTAATTGAAATAAATAAACTCAACGCCTACATAATGCGTGGTTTGATTAAAATTACCAATTCTTTTTTCGAGGATAATTTTTCTTCATAGCTAAACAATCGACCAAGCAAGGGTAGATCACCTAATACAGGGACAGAATTGCCTGAATTATCATCTGTTTCAGATATAAGTCCACCAATTATAAGTGTTTCACCATCGCTGATTCGGACAGTTGTACTCATTTCGCGAACGTTAATCTCGGGTACACCTACACGGCCGCCATCTGTTCCAAATGTTTCGTAAGGGACCTCATCTGTTGTTAACTCAGAGGTGACTGGAACGAGGTTCATAATGATTTCTTTATCGTCAAGAATGGTAGCAGTAATCCCTAAACCTAATCCAGAAAGAAGTGTGTCGGTTTCAGTTGTATAAGTGATGGTGTTGTCATCTGTATCTCTATCAGCTTCAACAGAGGCAATATAAGTAATAGTTTTACCAACAGTAATGATTGCAGGTTGCCCATTCATTACACTTAGTTTTGGATTAGAAAGAACTTTGGCGTCTCCTTGCTCATTGAGAGCACCGAAGAGGAGTTCAAAATCAAGATTTGCTAAGGTAACAGTTGAAAGAAAATCACTCCCATTAGGTAACCAAGTATTGTTATCCCAAATAACACCATTGTCACCAAAAGCAGCGTTGGCATTAAGCGATTGTCCCTTTAGTAAACCACTCCAGTCAATACCAATACTTGAGCCTTCAGTAAGTTGTACTTCAATAATTTTAGCATCAATGGAGACCTGTTTATAAAGCTCTTTCTTTAAACTTGAAAAATATCGATCTAATTCATCAAGCAATGGTTTAGGAGCAGAAACAGTAACTAAGCCAATAGGTTTATCGATTATGTACATATTACCACCAGCAGAAAACCTACGTGTAGCAGTAGGGGTTATTGTTTCTGTTTCGCCACCTTCTGCCGGCTCTGTAGGATCTCCTGTATTAATAGTAGGGGCAGCTGCAACTGAACCGTCAATAGTTTCGGTGTTCCAGGTGTCAAGAATTGCATCCATGTTGGATTCTATGTTCGCCCAGATATCGAATGAATTCTCTTCACTTTTGAGAGCAATTGTTCCGTCTATGTTATCTGACTCTTCGTTGTTACCTAGCATATTGCCGCCAGTAGAAGTCCTGTATGAACTCTTGATAAATGGCATTGCAACATGGAATTGTCTTGTTTCTTTGTATTTAACAACAATTGTCTTGCCATGCACTTCGTGAAAGTAATCAACCTGACGAAGCATATTATCTAAAGCATCATAAAAGTCATCTTCTGCACTAATATCAACATCTACAAGAACTTCTCTATCAACATCACTTGCCCAACTTACATTCATGTCTTTTAATGATGCTAGGCGTTTTAAAATGTCCCAAAGAGGTTGAGGTCCACGAGAAGAACGAATGGTTGCGCCTACCTTAATTCCAGTTTCAGAATCATCAAAGGTTTCCTCAATAGATTGTTGGTCAACCTTGTATATTGGTGTTTGAAATTGCACTGGAAGTGGCGCTGGTATGTTGGAATTACGGTTGTTTACCTGCTCCACTTGTGTCGGTTCTGTAATTGTGACAGCCAGAGCTTCCTCCTGTTTCATTGAATCATTTGTTGTTCCACTACATCCTGAAAATGAAAGGAGAAGCAGTAAAATACTGCTGTATAAAAAGACATGTTTTACAGACTTCATAAAAAAACCTCTTAGAACGAAATAGTTAAGAGTAAATAAATATTATACCTGATTAATTCTAGTAAATTACTGTGCATCTATGCGATCTACGATATAGCTTCTCAGTGCAGGTCGCATTTGAAAACCAGAAGTTAAAATCGCAGAATACTGTTTGTTTGCAAGCTCATATTCTCCTTGTTTGTCTAAAATACGTGCTACCGCAACCATACTTTCGATCGATTCTCCATAATGTTCATGTAGTTTTTTCAGAAGCTTTAAAGCTGAATCGTTATTGCCGTTATTTTCGCTAAATGCTGCAAAACTAGCTAGAGCTTCTCGTGCAGGAGGGGTGCTACTAATACTTTGGCGAAAGTATTCTGCAGCCTCTGCTGTTCTACCCATATTCGCAGAGCTGATTGCTGCATAAAGAGCTGCTTCTGTGTTGTTTTGATCCAGATCTAGTGATCGTTTCGCAAAGTGAAGGGCTCTAGCATTCATTTTCAAATTAACTAAATAAATTGTAGTCAATCGGTCTACAATCTTAGCATTTTCTGGCCATAATTCATTGGCATTGGCATAGGCTTCAGCTGCCTTAGTAAAATCACCTTTAGCTTCAAGAGTTTTTGCTTTAGCAAGAATTTCTTTAGCTAAAATGATTTCTTTAGATTGGTTGGCTGATTGTTCAATGATTAGTTCTTCCTGATTAATAATTTCAGGGTCTGCCTCCACTATCAAATTACCAGAGGCTGCAGAATCACTAGGCCAAGAAAAGCCTTTATCATTAGGATAGATTACAATAGTGTTGTGACGTTCTTCTTTGGATAATTCTTTGAGGTTAAGAATAACGTCTAAAGCAAAATCCCAAGGTACATCGTTCATAGCAATAGTAATATTACCTGATACACCTTCATCAACAAGAATGTTTAGTCCTGAGACTTCTCTGAAAAGTCTAAAAACATTGTGAAGATCAATTTTATAAAAATCAACACTAATTCTGTCTTTCTTGTAACCCAGGAAGGCAGCATTTATTTTGTCAACAGATGACTGCTTCGTGTTCTTTTCTTGATTAAATTGATTATTTTCTGGAGAGGTTGCTAGTTCCTCTGAAGATTTGAGAAGTTGCTTAAGTGTTTCATCAGCTGGAGAATTATCTGAGTTGTTCTTTGAATTAATAGAGGTTGTTTCGTTAATTACAATCTTCAATCCTGTCTCAACTGGTATAACTGAATAATCAAAAAGATTGTTTGTGGCTGAGTTAAAAACAATTCTACCTCCGTTATCTCTAGAGGAGATGCGTATCTTGTCCAAGGAACCAGTTCCAACTTCTTTTGAGTCAATAAGTTCTGAAAAATTTGCATTATTAACATCGATATACATTCTAGGTGGTAAGTTTTCATTGGCACCAAGTGTTTCAACAGTGTATTCAGAAATTAGGTTGTTTGCTTCTAAGAGGATTGTAGTAGATGTTGGTGTTGAAGAAATTTTAATATCAGTAAATTTAACTAAAGTAGTTTTTTGGTTTTCAGTGTTAGTCGTAAAAGTTAAATTTAAAATCGAGCCATTGCGCTTGACAGTGTATGTATGACTGTCAGCTAAAGTGAATTCGAATCGTGAGATTTTGGTTGAATCTAGCGCAACTTCCGAAACGTTGAGTGTGACAAAATCATTTGCAGGTATAGACGAACCATCACCAATGACACCTTTAGCGAAGGATGCGTTGGCAATATCCACTACAACTCTAAAAGGAGAGAAACGTTCAGAAACAGTATACGCGGGTTCAGTGTTACCCATTAGTTGCATTGAAAGGTTGTTGCCTTGCAATGAGGTTTTAACATCAGAAATGATAAAATTTTCAGATGTTAAAACCTTATCCTGAGATACACCAGTTGCTGGCAATCCTAGGAGCAAAAGAAAACAGAAAATACATAACAAAATTGGATATAAGATACTTTGCCTCTTACACATTGTTTATTCTTCTCCTTCTGGCTTAAGTGTCATCATAATTGTTGTTATTTTCTTCTTTCCTGCTCTGGTTATAGCAGTTTCTTCAATTACAACCCCTTTAGGGGTGATATTTTTAACAACACCTCTTTTACCAACTAAGGTGCCAACCTCTATTGTGTAACCTTGGCCAACTAAATCTTGAACCATAGCTAAATTGTTTTTGCCAATAGCCATGAGTCCAACAACTTTTAACTGATCGGGTTCAAATAATTGCATCCCTGTTAAAAGGCTTTCATCTGGTGAAACTACTTCATTCATGTTGATTTGAGAAATAGCCTTTTGTTCTTTAATAAAAGGAATAAAAGGATCTGTCCTGTTTTCTAACTGATACTCGAAGAAGTCTTGAGAAAGAGTTAAATGATTTTCAGCTTCACTATTTGGGGTTCTTTCAGTTGCATAGGTTACTGACTGGATAATAGATACTCCAAATAAGACTAGTAACATTATACTAAAGAGCTTTTTTGTCTTCTTATATAGCTTCATAAACTATCTCATTAAAATTATCGACATAACTACTTTTTGTTATTGTCTTTTGGAAGCTCTACGTTAGTGAACCTATAGGTAACGAGTTGACAATCAGAGTTAAGTAACATCTCACCCCCCTCCTTTTTAGGCCCACCCATCTTTATATTAGTTACAGAAACAATACGTTCTAGTTTACTTATCTGATCAAAAAAGAAACCAACATTGTGGTATGGACCATTGACCTTGATGGAAACTGGGATTTCGGAGTAAAAATCTTTTGGGTTATCAGCAAGTGGTTTAAAAGAAATGAATTCAAGACCAGCGTTTGAACCAAGTGCGGAAATATCCTTGAGTAGTTTAGGTATTTCTTTGTCTTTGGGTAGAAGAGCCGCTTTAATTTCAAACTCAAGCTGTGCTGCTTCAGCTTCTTTTTTGAAGGCCTCTAGGTTACTCGCTTTCTTTTTTGCCAGAGCAAGTTTACTTTCTGCTCTGTTTTTATTACTCTCAAGAGTTCTTATAGTATTAGTATTTGGCTGGTAATAAACGAAATTGAATAATAAGATTGGAGCTATGAGCAACCCTATACCAATTAAAAGTTTTACCTTTGGTTCTAAGGGGATATACTTTTCATCCAAAAAAGAGGTGAATTTCGTTGAACTAGTACTCATAGCGATTCCTTATGCTAAGACTTCTTTGATGCTGCTTCTTTTTCGACCTGTTTAGCTGGAGATTGTACTGCACAAGTTAATTCAAATTTTTTTAACTTCTGACCAGAAACAGTTTGCATAGAAGTATTTGTTAAATTGACACTTGTAACATATTTTGATGCTTTTAAAACATCCATAAACTCTGAAATTGATCTGTTATCAAGCGCTATTCCCGATAACTGTAAACTACCTCCATTTTGGTTTAATTTATTTAGCCACATTCTGGAGTTATCTACAGATTTTGCAACTTCATCTAGGACCCTGACTGTAAGTGAAGAGTCTTTTTGCAATTTGTTAATAACATCTGTTTTACGTTGCAATTCGAGCTTTGTCTTCTTTATTTCTTCAATACGCTTGAGAGTCGGTGCGTACGCTGCTTCTTGCTGTTGTAAGCTCGCAATTGTGTTGTTTAAAGATTTAATTTCATTAATCTGAGTTAAGCCAACCAAAGCGAGTGCTAGAACGACTAAACAAAGCACTCCACCAAGTATAACAAGTTCCTGCTTGGCTTTAGCCTGTTTTTGGAGTTGTCTAACTGGAAGAAGATTTATTCTAAGCATGTGATCCTTAAAATCCTTTGTTAAATTGCTGACTCTCTAAGAGCAATGCCTGTAGCAATAGCCATTTCGGGACCAATGCTGGCAAGGTAGTCCGAATCGATCTTTTTCTCATCAACACTGATATGTTCAAATGGTGAAAAAACTTCAACATTTAACCCTGTTTCATTGGTAAGAAAATCAGTCAAACCACTAACCTTAGCTCCCCCTCCACTTAAAATTAATTTCTGGAGTGGTGAATTTGGATGGTTGGCATGGTAAAGATCAATAGCTTTTTTAATTTCAAGTACCCACTGAGTGCAGACTGAGTTGAAGATGTTTTCGAGATCCTTTTGACTTTCCTGAGCAGGTAGAAGACCAAGCTTTACCTGTTCTGCTTCTTCTGCTTCCATTCCGAGTTGATCTTGTATTTGCTCTGTTAATTGCTGGCTTCCTAGTACCACGTCTCGGGCGACAACTGATAGACCGTTGGAGAGAATGTTGATGCCCATCTTGGATGCACCAATATCAACTAGTGCAATGTTTTTCTCTTCAGGTTGAGCGTGTTCGAAAGAATTTTCTAGAGCAAAACCATCAATGTCTACCAAAACAGGTGTGAGCTTGAGTCCTTCAAGCATGTGGAGATAATCTTGTACAATTTCTTTTTTAGCAGCAACCAACATAACATCAGTTCTATTATTTTCTGCTGTATTCGTTTTTAAATCTTGAAAATCTAGGTAGACATCAGTGATGTCAAAAGGGATATACTGTTCAGCTTCAGCCATGATGTGTGCTTCAAGAAGATTATCTTCCATGGCTTCAATGTTGATTTTTTTTACGATAACAGAATATCCCGAGATGGAAAAACCAACCTTCTTGTTTTTAATGTTTAGATTTTTCAAAAGGGTTGAGATAATCTGACCAACAACTTCGGGCTCGTTAAGCGTGCCATCATCAACAGCATCCTCAGGTAATAGAGCACTACCCAATGCTACAACACTAAAACCGGATCCGGTTTTTTTCAATTGGCAAACTTTGACTGAATGAGAACCGATATCCAGACCAACTACCAGATTGTTGCTTGTTAGAAACGGTATATTCATAATGATCTGTATTGCAAAAGATTAGTTTTCCGTTCAACTTTTAGTGTCGTTGTCGGATTTATTACAGAGTTCTCTGTTATTTAGGACATATAAGAAACATTTTGTCAAGCAAACAAACGCCTTTTTTTACTATTAAATGATAATTTATCAACATGTTAGGTCACTTTAAACGATAACTTCATGGTCATAATTACGCTATATATTGATTGGCTAGCGTCAAAACTACGTCATATTGTGTTTTCTGTAGATTTTTTAGGGCTTTCAGCAGAACAAGCTTGATCTGTCTTGTAAATAAAAAAAAATTACAGTAGTTTTGGCATGCTTTATTCAAAAATCATCAATTAGCTATAAATTAACAGGTTGTGGAGGAATCTCTTGGAAGAGGAAATAACTAAAAAATCAGTGGTTCGTGAATACACAGAAGCAATCATTATTGCTCTTCTGCTAGCACTTTTTATTAGAACATTTGTTGTACAGGCTTTTAAAATTCCTTCCGGTTCGATGTTACCTACCTTGCAGATTGGTGATCATCTTCTGGTCAACAAATTTATATATGGTATTAAAGTCCCTTTCAGTGGTCAGACACTTGTACCAATTAGTCAACCAGATCGTGGTGATGTTGTTGTCTTTCGTTTTCCGAAAGATCCTTCTATTGATTACATTAAACGTGTCGTTGGTGTTCCTGGTGATAAGGTCGAAATTAAAAATAAGGAAATATTCATAAACGGTAAGAAAGCCGAAGACTCGCATGCATATTTTACTAACACCCAAATTTTACCAGCTGGTGCTAGTCCGCGTGACAACTTAGGCCCTTTTGTTGTTCCAGAAGGGAAAATATTTGTAATGGGTGATAACCGCGATAACAGTCACGATAGTAGATTCTGGGGGTTTGTTGAACATAAAGCTGTTTTAGGACAGGCCTTTATTCTTTATTGGTCATGGGATATTAAAAAATCACTCTTGTCAGCTGATCGGTGGACATCTATTAAGTGGGGGCGGATTGCCAACCTCGTTGATTAGTGTTGATAGTTTAAGTAATTATTTTGTTTTCTTCTCCTTCTCTTTAACAGAAGAGGTGCGTGATGAGCTCTGAGTACAGTTTCAAGCATAAACATATTTTTGGCATTGAACAGATGTCACCTGAGGATATTGCTTATATTTTAGATACAGCTGAATCTTTTAAAGAGATATCTGAAAGACCAATCAAAAAGGTTCCTACGTTACGTGGTAAGACTGTCGTTAACCTTTTTCTTGAACCATCAACTCGGACGAGACTATCCTTCGAAGTTGCTGGTAAAAGATTGAGTGCTGACACATTCAACATTTCCGGTTCTACCAGTTCCACCACAAAAGGTGAAACATTAGTTGATACTGCCCGCAATATTGAAGCAATGAAGCCTGATGTAATTGTTTTGAGACATTCAAGCTCGGGGGCTCCCCAGCTTCTGGCAAAACATATTGGTGCTTCGGTAATAAATGCAGGGGATGGCACCCATGAACATCCAAGCCAGGCACTTTTAGATATGTTGACAGTACGTCAGAGTCGAGGTCAAATTAAAGGGACTCGCATAGCAATCATTGGTGATGTTGCCCATAGTCGTGTAGCGCTATCCAATATTATTGGATTTAGCAAGATGGGTGCCGAGGTGAGATTGGCTGGCCCTTCAACATTTATTCCAACTGGTATTGAACAATTTGGCGTAAAGGTGTGTCGCTCTGTGCAAGAAGCTGTGGATGGAGCCAATGTGGTCATGGCTTTGAGGATTCAGCAAGAGAGACAAAACGATTCATTAATACCAAGCCTTCGTGAATATTCCATCTGCTATGGTGTTAATAGGCAACTTTTAAAGTCTGCGGCAGATGATGTAATTGTAATGCATCCCGGCCCCGTAAATAGAGGTGTTGAGTTAAACCCAGATGTTGCTGATGGTGAATTTTCAGTCATTCTTGATCAGGTGACCAACGGCGTTGCAGTTCGTATGGCATTACTGTACCTCGTGGCAGGTGGAAGCAGAAACAGTGAAGCTGAGGAGGGTGCATAAATGATAACAGTACTTCAAGGTGGCAGGGTTATCGATCCATCAAGTGACCGAGATGAAATAGCAGATTTATGGTTTGAGGATGGTGTTATAGTTCAACCTCAGGCAGATATCCCCAAGGGCGCATGTGTCTACAATGTAGCAGAGAAATGGGTTGTTCCTGGACTAATTGACATGCATGTGCATTTACGGGATCCAGGGCAAGAGTATAAAGAGAATATTCAAACAGGTACAGAAGCCGCTGCGGCTGGTGGCTTTACTGCTGTTGCTTGCATGCCAAACACTGATCCGGTAAACGATAATGGTTCTGTTACCCGTGATATAATTGAGAAAAGCAAAGGCGCAGCTGCAAAGGTTTATCCTGTTGGTGCTATCAGTAGTGGTCTTTCCGGGGAAAAACTTGCTGAATATGCAGAGATGAAGGCAGCAGGTGCTAAAGCTGTGACTGATGATGGCATGCCTGTTGTTAGTAGTCAACTCATGCGTAGAGCAATGGAGTATGCTGATAGTCATGATATGTTGGTCATGTCTCATTCAGAAGAGTACTCTTTGAGTCGGAACGGTTGCATGAATGAAGGACTGGTTTCAACAAAAATGGGTTTGAAAGGAATACCTTCAGCCGCTGAAACCATAATGGTGCAACGTGAAATTGCTCTCGCGGAGCTTACTGGTGCAAAGGTGCATATTGCTCATGTAAGTTGTGCTGGTAGCCTGGGCGCTATTAGAAGTGCAAAGCAGAAAGGTTTGAAAGTCACAGCAGAAACAGCTCCTCATTATTTTACCTTAACCGAGGAGGCTGTTGTTGGCTATAATACCAATGCTAAGATGAACCCACCTCTTCGAACAGAGGCAGATAGGCAGGCCGTTGTCGTGGCCCTTGCGGATGGAACTCTCGATGCAATTGCAACTGATCATGCACCACACAATATCGTAGAAAAAGAGGTGGAGTTTAACAATGCTGCAAACGGTATTGCTGGTCTTGAGACATCTTTACCATTGTCGTTGCAACTGGTGCGTGATGGTCTAGTGAGTGAAAAGCAACTCGTTGCACTTATGAGTTGTAATCCTGCAAAACTACTCTCAGTGGATGGAGGAAACTTGAAACCGGGTGCTGTTGCAGATATTACTGTGATTGATCCAGATCTTGAGTTTACCTTTGATGCAAAAAAGAGTTTTTCAAAAGGTAAAAACACTCCTTTTGATGGCTGGTCGTTACAGGGTGCTGCAGTTCTTACCTTTGTTGATGGCGAAAAGAAGTTTGATCGATCACAGCTTGATTGGTAAAGCCTTTTTTACTGAAATGCCTTCAGGGCTCACGTCAGCTTGATAAGCAAGAAGAAGAACCCCTGCTTTTTTTGCTCTGCTCAGTGTGTCAGAGTAGCATGGGTCGATTTGTCGAGCTGGTGTAAAGTAATCAGTATCTCCTCTTTGAATGAGAAAAAAGATAGCCGCGCCATTCCCTTTTTGCTTTAACTTAATGAGTTCTTCGAGGTGTTTTGTGCCTCGTGCTGTGACTGCATCAGGGAACATGGCACATCGATCAATTGCCATAGAGCAGTTTTTGATTTCTATATATGTCTTTTGATCTTCTTGTTCTACAAGCAAATCGAGTCTGCTTCCTTTAGAAACAGTTACCTCACGCTTGATTGCCAAAACGTCTTTGAATTCTTCAATGTCCCCATTTGTAATTGCCTCTGCAACTAATTTGTTGGTGAGTCCTGTGTTTACACCAATCCAGACATTGTTTTCATATATCATCTCAAGAGTATGAGGGTATTTGCGTTTTGGATTGTCAGAAGTAGAAAGCATTACCGGGCTTTCAGGTGAAGAACAGGTCTTCATGGTCCCAGTGTTGGGGCAGTGGACAGTTAATGTACTGCCATCAGCAAGTCTGACGTCTGCCAAAAACCGTTTGTATCGTTTTATGAGAGTTGCTGCAATCAGTTTAGATTCAAAAATCATACCTTGAAAATCCTCTGTCAAATAAAATTTATATTGCGCATCAGTAACATAAATGCTAGACAACCACCAAAATAACATATTATTTTTTCTGTCTACTGCTATGTTACATCATCATAATTAAACACTTCCCATTCTACAAAGAAAGGAGAGCCTGTGCCATGAAATTAGGTATTAATGGTCTTGGACGAATCGGTAAATTGTCTTTGTGGCATCATGTTTCCAAGCAGCATTTTTCTGAAATAGTTGTGAATATTGGCCGTGAAGTTGGTAGTGGCTTGGATGATTTGGCCGCTTCTATTGAGCGTGATTCAACCTTTGGTAATTTGGCCATGTATCTTCATGGTTGTAAAGGTGGTCGTGTCATCGAAGAGCTTAATAACGATAAAGGTACAATGTTAGTAAATGGTGTACCAGTTAAGATACTTCGCAACTCAAGAAATCCCAAAGATATAAGCTGGCAGGATAATGATGTGAGGCTTGTGGTTGATACCACGGGTGTCTTTACTGATCCGACTGCTGATGCAGAAAATGGGCGTGGGGCACTGCGTGGGCACATGCATGCAGGTGCAGAAAAGGTGATTCTGTCTGCACCTTTTAAGATCAAATCCCAAGGTTTATCAATGCCTGATGATGCTGTGACTGTTGTTGCTGGTATCAATGATGAAACCTATGATTCATCCCAGCACAATCTAGTTTCGGCAGCATCCTGTACAACCACTTGTTTGTCATACATGATGAAGCCACTCCTTGAAAAGCTTGGCGCAGATCGTGTTTTGAGTGCTTCTATGGTAACAGTTCATGCAGCCACAGGGAGTCAGCAGGTTCTTGATCGTTTGCCAGGTAGTGGTGCTTCTGATTTACGCAAAAATCGTTCGATTCTCAATAATATCATTCTTACTACAACAGGGGCGGCAAAGGCGTTGGCTTTGGTTATCCCTGAAATGGAATCAATTGGGTTTATGGCGGAGTCGGTGCGTATCCCAACGTCTACTGGATCTCTCATTATTCTGGTACTTAACCTCCAAGATGATATTGAAGACCCAATTAAGCGAAAGTTAATCAATGGTATTTATCGTGAGTATGCAGAGGCGAGCAAGTATCTCAGGTATACAGAGCAGCAAAATGTCTCCTCCGATATTATGGGATTTCCAGTAGCTGCAGCTATTATAGAAGGTACTGAGACTCATACTAGAACAGCAAATATTAGAGTAAATCTTAATAAGGTGAAAGCTGAGAGTCTTGCAGCAGGTGCCGATCCAATCCTTGATGTACCGGTAACTCAGGCAGTTGTTTATGGCTGGTATGACAATGAACTGGGTAGTTATACTAATATGCTTGGTGATCTGACCTTGCAGGTCGCTCATAAAATGATTTAAGTTTGTAGCCGGAGCTGTTTTTGCTCCGGCTTTTTTATGTTTGTTACTTTTCAACACATGGTACCTGATGATGTAGATCAGATCGCAAGGATTGAACAGCAATCCTCTTCCCCCTGGACCAAAGCTCTTATCTGTTCAGAGCTATCAAAAGAAAACTCTCATCAGTATATACTTATTGATCAGGTGAGTAAAAAGGTCGTTGCTTGGTGTGCGGTTATAACTGTCGCAGGTGAAACTGATCTGCTTAAAATAGCTGTAGATAAAGATTGCCGCAGAAGTGGCTATGGCAGCAAGATTTTATATTCTCTTGTCGACGAATTAAGAAAAAATAGAGTCGAAAAAATCTTTCTTGAGGTACGTTCAAAAAATAACCCAGCATGTGCTTTATACAGGAAACACAATTTCAAAGAAATCAACCAAAGAAAAAACTACTATAATAATCCTCAAGATGATGCCTTGATTTTTATGAAGAGCATCCTATATTAATTCGTAATTTTTGACCGAGTTATTGATCATTTTTGAACTTGAATACGAACGTTTTACATTCACGATATAAGTGTTTAGTTGTAAAAAGTTCACTAGTGTCAATCGGGGTAAGGCTATCTGTTCATTTTTGTAACAGACTTCTTTGACCAATGTCTAGTATCAAAAGTTTGCATATATGCTCCTTTCCTTTTAAAATAGTTCGGATTACGCCCACTCTTGTTTTATATTTGCTTTAGTGCTTTACAGATTTATTGCTTGGTAATATTGAAAATCTGTCCAAAGAATCTTGTTCAGCTTGACTGATTAGGCAAAGTACAAAGTACTGTTCGCCATTTATACGTACAATAGGAAGAAATATGAAATCTTTACGTGACATGGAATTGTCTGGAAAACGTGTATTGGTTCGCGCGGACTTTAACGTTCCGATGAGTGAAAACAGAGAAATTACGGATGATATTCGCATTCGTATGGTGCTCCCGACCTTACAATATATTCTTGAGAGAAAAGGTAAGCTTATTATCTGTTCTCATATGGGTCGTCCAAAAGGAAAACGGGTTGAAGAATTCAGTTTGTCACCTGTGGCAAGACTACTTAGTGAGTTGCTTAATAGAGATGTGAGATTAGCACCGGATTGTATTGGTGAAGAGGTTGAAACACTTGTGAATGCAATGGGTGATGGAGACGTTGTTTTACTTGAAAACCTGCGATTTTATAGTCAAGAAACTGAAAACGATTCCGAGTTTGCCGAAAGCCTTGCTAAGCTGTGTGATGTTTATGTAAATGATGCTTTTGCTGTTTCTCATCGTTGTCACGCTTCAGTTGTAGGTGTTGCGGAACGTGCACCAGAAAAGTGTGCAGGCTTTCTTCTTCAAATGGAGATGGATTATTTTAATAAATCGATGAATAACCCTATTCGCCCACTTGTTGCCCTTGTGGGTGGTGCAAAGGTTTCATCAAAGCTTAGTGCCCTTGAGAACATGCTAGAGAAGGTTGATTCAATGATCATCGGTGGGGCTATGGCAAATACATTTCTTAAAAGTATGGGAAAGGATGTAGGTGCTTCATTGGTTGAAGAAGATTTATTGGATACGGCAACTCAGTTCCTGCGCGCAGCTGAGGAAAAGGGTGTAAAAGTATACCTACCTGTTGATTTCGTAGCGGCCGATAAATTCGCAGCCGATGCGGTCACCAAAAATGTGCCGGCCGATAGTGTCCCTGCTGGCTGGATGGCACTCGATATCGGGCCTGCTTCCACAATTTTGTTTCAAGAAGCACTAGAGGGTGCAGGTACTGTCGTATGGAACGGTCCAATGGGTGCTTTTGAGATAGACGCTTTTGCTGGTGGTACAATGACAATCTGCCGTACAGTTGCAAAGTCACAAGCTTTGTCAATTACAGGTGGTGGTGATTCAAACGCAGCTGTGAAAAAGTCAGGTGAGTCTCAGAATATTTCTTACATGTCAACTGGTGGCGGCGCTTTCTTGCAGTTGATGGAAGGAAAAACACTTCCTGGTGTTGATGCACTAAAATAAAGTTCATAATTGAAGATCATAGGAATATATAATGAAAAGAAAAGCTTTGATAGCAGGTAATTGGAAGATGCATATGGCAGTTGTGGATGGTTGTCGTTTAGCAAATGACGTGCTTGCAGCCTGCAAAAAATATGACGATAGAGAGGTTCTAATAGCTCCACCATATACAATTCTTAGTGAAGTTTCCCATGTTCTTGAAGACAGTGACGTGATTCTTGCATCGCAGAATATTTGCTGGGAGGAAAAGGGCGCCTTTACAGGTGAAATTTCACCAACTATGTTAAAAGATGCTGGCGGGACTGCTGCAATTGTAGGCCATTCTGAGCGCCGTCAGGTTTTTATGGAAAGTGATGAGCTCATCAATCAGCGTATGAAAGGTGCCATTAAATTTGGTCTTTTGGCTATTCTCTGTATTGGTGAAACTTTAGAGGAGCGTGAGGCGGATAAAACATTTTCTGTGCTAGAAGAGCAGGTAAGAAAAGGGCTTGCTGAGGTGAGTGTCGAAGACATGAAAGATGTTGTTATTGCTTATGAACCTGTCTGGGCAATTGGCACTGGAGAAACAGCAAGTAAAGAGCAGGCTCAGGAAGTTCATGCTTTTTTGCGTAAATTAATTTCAGAAATGTATCAAAAAAGTGTTGCTGATGAGACAAGGATATTGTATGGTGGCTCGGTCAAACCTGCCAACGTAGATGAGCTAATGGCTCAAGGAGATATCGATGGGGCACTGGTTGGCGGTGCAGCCCTTGATGCTGAATCATTTGGCCGCATTATTAATTTTGAATAGGACTTAAACGGGTATGGAAACTCTGCTTATAATTGCACACGTTGTTGTTTGTTTCTTTCTTGTGGGTATTGTTTTACTCCAGAATGGAAAGGGCGCAGGTATCGGTGCGACATTTGGTGGTTCCAGTCAGACTCTTTTCGGCTCTGAAGGCCCGATGCCACTACTGAACAAAGTGACAACTGCGATTGCAGTGATTTTTATGTTGACTTCTATGACGTTAGCGTATATATCATCTCAGGCTGGTTCTGGATCAGTAATGGACGAAGTAATAAAAGCTCAGCCAGTAGTTGAAGAGCAAGTACCTGCTACTGAAAAAACTGAGTAAATAGCACATATATAGAATTTTGAGTGCCGAAGTGGTGGAATTGGTAGACACGCTGTGTTGAGGGCGCAGTGGGCTAAGCCCGTGTCGGTTCGACTCCGACCTTCGGCACCAAAAGTAGTAGAAACATTCCTCAAATGTTTCAGGAAGCTCCAACCAGCAATGGTTGGAGCTTTTTTTTTTGCTAGTCAATCTTTATGCCTAGAACGGCTAACTGTTTTACGGTTCATCACTTTTCCTTTAGTAATTTCTTTGCTCTAAGTGACGCTTTCCCGTGGTTTTTTATAGATATCTATCACTGAAGGTTTGTTTTTGAAATTTAAGATAGTTAGTAATGCAGGTTGGTAGTCCGTAAAAGTATCTCCAGAGCGGCTCTCCCTCAAAATAATTTTATAACTTCTTAGTTGGGTCGAAAGACTATATGAGATACTTCAACAACTATATGTTTGTAATGATAGCAAGAAATGTAAGCCAATATATATTATTTAAGGCTTATTCCGCTGTATTAGGTAATGACATTAACGGATTAATGTATTAAATGATTTTACGTTTGACTTGGTGCTTTCGCTTGCTATAAAAATTAGTTTTAAGGTTCTGGCTAAAAAAAAGTAGTTCTTACTGTTCAATAACATGGTGTTAGTGTGACAATTCGAATATTCATAGATGCTCTTGTGTATAAAACAAAGATGAGTCTTAAAGCGGAGATAGCTAGGTTTTATCTTCATTTTCTTTGGTGGATCATAACTCCTTTGTTATCTATGGCCGTTTACTACATTGTTTTCGAAAAGTTTCTTTCGAGAGGGACTGAACATTTTGCTGTGTTTTTGCTCTGCGGCCTTGTTCATTGGGACTGGTTTGCCAAATCTACAATGGCAGCCTCTGCTAGTATACTTGGAGGGAAAAGTATTCTCACTCAAGTAAACATCCCGAAAATATTTTTCCCGCTCGAGGCACTGCTTAAAGAACTTTTTAGATTCACAATCACTATCTGTCTTTTGTTTATCTTTCTTACATGTAATGGTTTTTACCCAAGCAGTACATGGCTGTTTTATCCTCTTTTACTTTTAGTGCAGTGTGTGTTGATAATAGGGGTAGCTGTTTTTTTTTCAAGTATAGTTCCTTTGTGTGAAGATCTCCGACCTTTGCTTGACACGGTCATACGATTGTTGTTTTTTGGGTCTGGTGTTTTCTATCAAATTTCTGATATTGTTTCTCCTGAGTATACAAAAATTATATTACTTAATCCTATGGCCGGGTTGTTGATAGGATATAGATCAATTTTTATTGATGAAATGATTCCTGATCTTGTTTATCTTATGTATGTGTTTGTGTTAGGAGTGCTGTTTTTTTCTATTGGTTTGTTATTGTTGAGAATTTTTAATGTTAGGTATGTTCAAAGATGGCATCAGTAAATGACCAGTTGATTTCTTTTGAAAATGTCAACTTAGAATTCAAAATTAGAGTCGGGTTTTTGGCGACAGAACAGTATGTTGCTTTACAGGATATTAACTTTACACTTTATAAAGGTGAAATTTTAGGTGTTGTTGGCGACAATGGAGCAGGGAAATCATCTCTATTGAAACTTCTTGCTGGAACTTTGTTGCCAACTTCCGGGGCAATTATAAAAAACGGTAAGGTTACTTGCTCTTTGTTGTCGTTACAGTTGGCAAGTTTTCAAGATCTTACAGGTTATGATAATATGATTATGCACGGAATCATGCTTGGCCATAGTAAAGAGGAGGTTGCTGAAAGGATTGACGAAATTTTAGCGTTTGCTGAGGTAGGTGACTGGATATACAAACCTATCCGAACTTATTCCTCTGGGATGATTGCTCGGCTAAAATTTGCGACAGCTATCACCATGCAGCCTGACATTATGTTGGTTGATGAGGTGCTTGGTGTAGGAGATCAAGGCTTTAGAAAGAAGTCCACAAGTGCAATGAAAAATAAAATTCAAAGTGATGATCAAACAGTAGTATTAGTATCTCATAGTGTGCCAACGATACAAGAATTATGTACGAGAGTTTTATGGCTAGAAGAAGGACGAATACGACGTGTTGGCGAATCGTCCGAAGTGCTTAATGAGTATACATCAGAAACGTAATAGTTGGAGAACTAGTTATGTTCTTTTTTAATATTTAACAGCGTGGTTGTATGAATATTGTATTGTTTGTGTCTGTGATTCCAACCTTGGAGCTGGACCGCGTTTGTGTAAGTTTAAGCGCTAATTTGAAAATGAATGTGCTTACGTTTGAAGAAGCATGTCAACATGTCGTTTGTGGGGAACAGACTACTTCGCAAAAGATTGCTACAGGTTTCTGTGTACTAGATATTGCGCAATTTCGGGATATGGTAAAAGCGCAGATCCTTCCGTCAGGCTATCAAGTTGTATTTATAGTGTCTTCTCCAGAGCAGATGATGTGTGGAGACGATGTGACTTCCACTCTAGAGACAAGTGAGTTCATCGAATCACTAAATCAACTGGTCAGATTTTTTTTACACCATAATCAACAAACATTGATTGTTGATTATCCATCAGTCTGTCGTAACCCACATTCTCTTGTAAATGCTATTCGCGAGAAGCAACAGAGTGAAGTGTTATTAACAGATCAGTTTATTGATTTCCCTCCTATAAAAACATTGGCTGTACAGGAGTTAAATACTCTTCTATGCATAGTGCAAAACCCAGTTATAACCGAAATGTATGAAGAATTATATAGTTGTGTAGCTGTTTCGGATGAGCTTTGTGAGTTGGATCCAGTCAATAGAATACTGTTGTTGAAGGAAAGACTTGTTCAAGAAACTGTTGCTCAAAAAGATGCGTTTGAGGCACAACAAGAGCATCTTAATTTACTGGAGTCGAGTAAAGAAAAATTGTTTGCAGATAAAAGAGCTCTTGAAGAGCATGTGTCAGAGCTGACATCTAGTATTTCACGTCTTGAGCAAAAGAATGATGAAATTGCACAAATAAAACATGGACTTGATAATAAAGTTGTCGGATTGCAAGTAGATAATGAGCTGTCTCTTATGCAGATTCATCATTTGCAAGAAGAGTTAGAGTATTATTATTATGCGTATGTAGATTCACAAAATGAAACATCATTTCTCTCAGATGACAGCAACGCACTTTTGCTCTTAAACAAAGTTCGTGCAACACAAAAAAAGCAAAGAGTTGCTTAAGTCGTCCTTGAGGATAGAAATGCCTGTTTTTTGTTCATTTGAACGAATTGTTTGTTATGGAAAAGAAGAAGAGTATGGAACAAAAAATTGATTTTATTATACGTAGTTATAGTAAAGGAAAAAAGCTTGGCTGTATAGCTCATCTCGGCGCTGGAGTAGGAGAGGAAATCTCAGGATATTTAGACTGCAGCCCGAAGAAGATTGTACTTGTCGAGGCTAACCCGCCAGTTGCCGATCGCCTTCGTGATGAATATCAGAGTGACAATATATTAGTGCAAAATATTGCTGTGGCGGCTTGCGCTGAAACAGCAAAACCATTTTATATAACGCGACCAAAGGCTTTAAGTGGCATGCTGGTTCCGCACGAGATCCATAATATTTTTCCTAATTTGCAAGTTAAACAAACCTTAAAGTTGGATACGACATCACTCAGTTCTTGGATAGAAAGCTTTTATTCATTTCCAGATGATTATAACGTCTTGGTTGTACAGCTTAATGGTGGCGAGAAATCATTATTCGAGAATGTCGAAACGAATCTTTTACAATTTTTTTCTCTTATAATTGTTGATGAGGATGGCAGAGATTTATTTGCTAATCCAGACGTTGGTAACAAGCTAAGCACAACCATGGAGCGATGTGGTTTTATACTTGTAGAAGACAGGGATACAACCCTTTTCCATCGTACTGTGTATCAAAAAAATGTGAACGCTATTCTACATGCGAAAGAGGTAGCAGAACTCACTCAAGCTCGCGATGCCCAAGCCAAGTTGGCTGCGGAGCGGCAGGGTGACATTGTCGCTTTGCAGCAGGATCTCGATGCAAAATCCATCAAGGTAGCAGAACTCACTCAAGCTCGCGATGTCCAAGCCAAGTTGGCTATGGAACGGCAGGATAAAATTGTTCATCTCCAGCAACAATTGAAAGATAGTTCCCATGAAAAGGACGCAATTATCGCTGAAAAAGAAAATAAAATCGATTGTTTGGAGACAGAATTAAACGAAACCCATCATCGCCAAAAATTACTTGACGAAGAAATGCTCAAGGCCGAGGCGCAGATTGATTTGATCAAGGACCTCCTGTTGCGCGAGGAAGGGATATGATGATTTGTTGGGTGAATATGGGCACAAGTGTTATTCGTAAAAATGGTGTGTCATGAAGAAAAAAATAAACGGAAAGTATACAGACAAATTTAAATCTCATGCTGTTAAATATGTTGTGGAGACCGGCATGTCAATAAGATCGGCGGCCAAGCAACTGTCTATGCCGTATTCAACTCTTTCCGCGTGGCTCAAGAAAATAAAGAAAGAAGAAGACACAGATAAATACTCATCACAGCAAAAAACATTAGTTGATTTCAGTGAAGTTGAACAGCTCAAACGAGAGCTTGAAGGTGTGAAAGCGGAGCGAGATAGCCTGAGAAACCTTGCTAAAATATCCACTACTAGTGAATTTCCCAACATTACAAAGCCAGCAATTGGTATGAATACGGTCGTCGAACACGAAGGGACAAAGATTAATCAAGTCGGTGAGCAATGGAAATTTGGTGATTGGGATAGTTTGGTGAACATAGACGAAGATTTTCTAGAAAATCACCCAGACCGAGCCAGATTGGCTTTATTGGTTGCTGCAAGTTACCAGCAGAATGGTGATTTGTCTGCGACCATGCGATGGATACGGTTGGCACAGGTTTGGGGTTGTAGTAAGAAATGGCTTAGTCAGATCTTAATCTCCGGAATTCATAACACACTAGGGCGTGCAGCGTTAATTAACGGACAAAGACCACGTGCCGTTGAACACTTTGAAGACGCCATTCGCACTGTAACCCCTTACAGTGATGTGAAATTGTGGGGGCATGCTCGTTCGGTAAAGGAGTTGACTGTTTTGGGGTTATTGCCACAGGCTGTTTCCCAGGTTGAGGAATTACGGGGGCAATCGAAGCAAATTGATGCCCGGCCTATCCCTTCGGAAGCACACGTTAAGGTATTGGGGATGGAAGTGGATTGGTTACGTGAACGTGTTTATTCATTACAAAAGCAATATACCGGCTCAGTTAAAAATCCTATTGTTGGTCATGTCAAGGCTCCACCTGCTACCACCCTAGATCAAAAGGATTATTGCGGTCTTCACGGTTTAGACAAAAAGTTAGAGGCCTATATCGATTATGATAACGGTTATTTTGTTGAGTTGGGTGCCAATGATGGAATTTCACAGTCAAACACGTATTATTTTGAAAAAGTGCGTGGCTGGCGCGGTGTTTTAATTGAACCAATTTTACACAATTATCTGAAATGCAAAACTAACAGATCCTCAGAAAACGCATTTGAATGTGTGGCTTGTGTTTCTTTTACCTATGACAAGCCCCACGTGCCTTTGGTCTACTCTAATTTAATGACCGCCCCTGTTGGGTTGGAATCAGATATTACTGATGCTCATGACCATGCCCAATCAGGCGAAGTGTATCTAGCGCCGGATGAGACGTCTGTAGACATTTTTGCCCCTGTTAAAACACTCTCCGCAGTACTTGATGAAGCACATTCTCCGAACTTGATTGATCTTTTGTCTCTCGATGTAGAAGGTGCTGAGATTGAAGTTCTAAAAGGGCTTGACCATCAAAAATATCGTATTAAATACCTGCTTGTCGAGTGTCGGGACAAACAAGTTATGGAAAATTACCTGAAGCAACATGACTATCGATTAATTGATAAGCTTAGCCACCATGACTACCTATTTGCAGATGATAGGCGGGGCGCATAATGGTACGAAAAATTTACAGAAATGATGCTTTCATTACGTTGGAGAAAAAACGGTCTGAGGTTTATGTCATGAGTGGAATCGACGTAGACCAAACAGATAAACCACATATTGCTAAGGTAAGAGCTGTTTTTTTTGAACTCTCTAATCAATGTAACTACACCCATATTCATCCAATGTGCCCCACCAGTTGCCAAAAGAAAAAAAGAACCCTTAGTAGCGAAATTTATTATAAGGTAATTTCGGAACTTGCAGATGTGGGGTTTTCTGGTGTTATCTCTTTTCACCGCTACAATGAACCATTGATTGATCCACGACTGGGAACATTTATTCGTTATGCTAGTGAAAAGCTACCATGTGCCCATTTAAGAGTGCTGACTAATGGTTGTTTTTTAACTCAAGAAATAGCTGATGCATTGATCGACGAGGGATTGAGCTGGTTAGAGTGCTCTGCATATTCAGTTTTCGAATACGAACGATTGGTGGATCTGCATGTTCCTATTCCTTACTACGTGTTTGTCTCGATTCTGGATGAGCGATTGGAGTTATATGCCTCCGAGGTGCTGCATCTAAAAAAGGCATGTTATGCACCGCTAAATGACATTACCATCACTTGCGATGGTCAACTGGGGTTATGCTGTTTGGATTGGAAAGATTCGTGTAACTTTGGAAGTTTGAAAACAAGTAAGTTAACGGATTTGTTGGATGGGATTACTTATCAAACAGTTTTCTCCAACTTGGCCGCTGGTAGTCGAAACCTTGATATTTGTTCTCGTTGTGATTGGGCAAGATAGGGTGAAAGTTATTTTAAAGGTGAAATATTAATTTTACAGTTTAACCTTTACTTTTGATGCCAACAAAAAGGGAAGATTATCAAAGGAGAATATGAAAAGTATGGATCAAAAGAAAATGAGATTAGATCAACAATTAGCCTTAAATAACGGAAAAAAATTATCTTATATCGATTTGCAAGAATTGAATAAAGATTATAAAAATCCTAGTACTTATAAATATGATCTTGATTCAGTGAAGCAAAGAGGGCAAGAGAGAGTAACGGATGTTTTAAAATTGTTACCTTGGTGTAATTCTCACAATAGCCATGAAAATATTAAGAAGGTGTTAGACGTTGGCTGTGGCGATGGCTTTGTTGGTTATTACTTTGCGAAAGCTAGTCACGATGCATATGCCATTGATACAAATGATTGGAGAAATGAGTTAGTTAAAAATAACGTCAGGTTTACGAAAGAGAGTATAGATAATAAAACAAGTTTTTCGTCAGATTTCTTTGATTTAATATTGTCATTTAACGCATTTGAGCATTTTTCTGATCCAGAATCTGCACTAACGGAAATGTTGCGCATCTTGAAACCTGGTGGATACCTTTATCTGGACTTTGCACCATTATTTAACTCTGCACATGGTTTACATGCATACAAATACATTCATATCCCATTCTGTCAGGTGTTGTTTAGCAAAGATGATATGGATAGATATATGTCTAATGACTTGCATATTGATGTAAGTGTCAGTGACCCAAGGCCTTTTGTGAATGAATGGTCGCTTCGGCAGTATCAACAGCTGTGGAAAAAAGTTGAAGGGATCGTTGATGTTGTTTTTTATGAAGAGGTTAAATCTGATGTAGCTAAGGATGTTTACAATAAATACAATGAGTGTTTTACGCTTGGTGAAGAGGAATATTTTACTCAACGTATTAAAGTTCTTTTTGTTAAAAAGGAACCTGGCTTAAGCCAATGTCAATTATCTACTAACTCTAAATTATTAAATTGTTCTGTTATGGATATATCTATTTGTAGTGTATGCGGTGGAGATGAATTTAAGCCAGGTTGGAAAGGAAGACTTACCCCAACAGGGTTAAATCCAGCTTGTGTTAAGTGCGGTTCTTTGGAACGGCATAGGGTGTTTCATGATGTAAATCAATTATTGCCAAAGAAATGGTTTGTTAAATCTAAAATACTTAAAATTTCTGATGATAAATTTGTAGATAAGTCATTACATAACGAGGCAGAGATAACTGTCAGTGGTGTGGTTAATGATTTCGATATTCCAAAATTAGATATACCAAGTGAACAATATGACTGCATTATGTGCAATTATGTGCTTGGCCACGTAGGGGATGACGTTGGAGCTGTGAGTGAATTGTTGATGTCACTAAAGGAATCTGGATTGTTACAGGTTACTGTGCATTCGCCATTGTTGATTGGGAAAACTAGGGATTGGGGGGGAGCAGATCCTCAGCAAAGTAACCTTTTTCGGTTTTATGGGAAAGATATATGGAGTAGGTTTGCATCTCTTTTGCAAGGATATAGTGTGTTCTCGTATATTGGTAAAGACTCTGTCACCGGTACATGTGAAATTGTTTATTTTGTGACTCAAAATGAACAATTTGTTCGATATTTTGAGGACAGCATCCATTTTTCTTTAGAACCATCTTCTTTTGTTGTTACCACTTTTGGTTCTTACTCAAAAATTGACTACAACTTAACAACCAAGACCCAGTTACTCAACTGGCGTGTAGAGCATCAGGATTTTGTCTCTTTCCGGGAAAAGATGATAGGTTATTCGGAAAAGGATTATACGAATTGTAATCTAAAGCATGTTCAAGATTTATGTCTGTTTGATTTTATGCGGAAGCATATATCTCCAGGATCGAAAGTCTTGGAGATTGGGGGTGGGTTGTCGCGAATTCTTTCTTTCTTTAAGGATGACGTTGAAGGATGGAACCTTGATAAGTGTGAGGGGATTGGAAATGGACCTACAAAGGTACCAGAAGATCAGGGATACACGTTTTTGCCAGCATATATTGGAAGTTTTGATAAGAAATTACCGGACGCATATTTTGATCTTGTTTTTTCAATTTCCGTTGTTGAGCATATTAATGAAGTAGATGATGTGCTGCACAATATATTAAGTGATATTGACCGGGTCTTAAAGCCTGGTGGTTATAGTGTGCACTGTATTGATTGTCGATTTCCGCCCAAAAGTACCCCCAGCATTGATAATAGAAGATTGGCGAAGTATATGATCTCGCATTATGGTTTTTCACCTCAATACGTTCTTGATAACCATGAGAATGAAGATGTTTTTCATATGTCAGGCGAAGCCTATGATAAATTTTGGAAAAAAGCCTGTCATGACAGGCCACATGATCTTGATGGCTTACCTTTTAACATTTTCTTGGCAGTGCAAAAACAAGAGGCATAATGTGTTTCTCAATATTGGAGATTCTCGTCAATTCAATCAAGTCGAGAATTTCCAAAATTGAATCGTTTATGAATATAATGAAAAAGATGAGCACCCCTATATATTATCAAAAAAACAAAACTCACGATCCATCCGTTTTATGTGGGAAATATTTTCGTTATCCTGACGCAACTGAAAATCGTATTACCGAAGGAGGCAAACGTCTACATGGGAAATATAAGAAGACCTCTGCTAACGAGCCTCTTGTGACTGTAATAACTACGGTATTCAACTGTGTTAAGTATATTGAACAGGCAATGCTTTCTGTTCTGAATCAGACATATTGCAATATAGAATATATTGTTCTTGATGCGGCTTCCACTGATGGTACTGTCGATGTGATCCATAAGTACAAAGAAGATATTGATTACTATATTTCCGAACCAGATACAGGCATTTACGCCGGAATGAACAAAGGACTTTCTCTGGCTACTGGTGAATATATCATTGTTTTGAATGCTGATGATTATTACAAAAAAGATGCTATTGAGAAGCTGGTGTGTGAAGCTGTAGACAGTGGTGCAGATATTATTGCAGCTCACTCATGCAATATTGATGAAGATGGATTGCGGGTTAAACATGGTCTGTGTCGTTCTACCTGGACAGACTATGCGTATTTAATCTGTCCTTTGAAGCATGAAACCATGCTTGTTAAGAAAAAAATTTATAATGAAGTTGGTTTTTATAATGAAAAAATGAAAATTTGTGCTGATTGGTTTTGGATGGCCAAAGCATATGATTTCAAATGTTCAGTTTCGATTTTAAATGAAGAGCTGTTGGTATTTCAAAAGATTGGTGTTTCCTCAAACCCTGAGTTTCTAGAATTACACGCGCAAGAACGGTTATCTGGGTATGCTCAGTTGTTTAAAGGTATTAGTACAGAGGATTTGAGGCAACTCATAAACCCCGGTTCACTTACACAGGAAAATAAGGCTATGTTGATTGAAAATAATCCACAGTCTAAGATTCTTCATAAGGCTTTGAGGGCTTCATCGATTTGGGCTTATGCTTCAGGGGGAGAGATGTCTGCCTTTTGTGGACGCTATCATTACTATCCCAATTTGAATGGAGTTAAGCGTTTGGCTTCCGGCGGATTACGACAAGATTATAAAAAAAATAAAAGATCTATGCCTGGTAAACCCTTGGTTACCATTGTTACAACTGTTTTTAATTGTGTACAGCATATTGAGCAGGCAGTTCTTTCAGTTCTTGAGCAAACATATGATAATATAGAGTATATCGTTGTAGATGCAGCTTCTAGTGATGGTACAATTGATATTATAAAAAAATATAGAAAAGAGATAGATTATTACCTGTCAGAGACAGATAGTGGCATTTATGCGGGGATGAATAAGGGGATTTCATTAGCATCTGGAGATTTTGTCATAATTCTGAATGCTGATGATTATTTCGAGAAAGATGCAGTTACAAAGCTTGTTGACCATTCAATCATTAGTGGTGCTGATATTGTAGCGGCCCATGCTGCTATAATTGACGATAACGATGTTGAATTGTATGTGTCTAAGTCAAGGTGGAGTGCAGAAGTTTATGTCTCATCGCCTTTACGGCATGGAACAATGCTCATTTCAAAAAACATTTATAATGAAATTGGATGTTACGATGAAAGCAAGAAAGTGATTTCCGACCGACTGTGGATGAGGATGGCTTACGATGCTAACAAAACTGTTTCTATTCTTGATGAAACTATATTGTTTTTTAGAAAAATCGGCATTTCCTCGACGCAAAACCCGTTTCATGCGCAAGAGAGTGATGAGGCTATCCATGAAATTGCACCGTCTATTACCGAAAAAGATGTAAACGAACTTCGTATGATAGGAAAGTTGACTGATAGTGTGGTCAGGCAGTTTGTTGCTAAATATTCACATGAAGATAAATTAAAAGATGCTTTGTTGGCTACGCTTGATTCGAGAGCTAATTTGATAGGGAAAGTTTATTCCGCAATATCTGTTCACGTGCCAGTCTATAATGCGGAGAAATATCTTGCTGAATGTTTGGATTCCATCTTACAGCAAACTTTTACCGATTTCGAAGTAATTTGTGTAGATGATGGGAGTACTGATAATTCTGTTGCAATTCTAAAAGAGTATGCAGAAAAAGATAGTCGTGTTTTTGTTTACGAGCATAAGGTAAATAAGGGGACATTGCAGGCAAGGAAAACAGCGTTAGAGAAAGCAGAAGGTAAGTACATGGTTTTTGTTGACGCTGATGATCTCGCAAAACCAAGTATGCTAGAAGATCTTTATGCAGAAGCTGCACCTGCATATACCGACCTCGTGCAGTGTGGGGCTTCTATTTATGATCCCGAAAACAATCTATCACCCGAAGTGTTTGAAAAGTATGAGAATTACTTTTCTAGGGTGGTGCAATTCTCAGCGCAAGGGAGCCGGGAAGTTTCTTTGGCGTTTGGTACAAAGATTAAAAATAATTTTTGGGTTAGTATTATTCGTAAAAAGGTATACAAAAAAATCATTCCTTATATCCCAGATTTACCTATTCCCCATGGTAATGATAATCTCTTGATGTTCATGTTGATCTATTTTTCCCAGAGCTATTCTTCTTTAAATAAAATCTTATATATGTACAGAGCAAGTGATAGCTCCTCAAATCTTGTTGTTCCAACAGTTGAAAAAGTTAAAGCCCATATTCAGAGTCGCTCTGAAGTTTTGTTCTGTGCAAAAGAATTTATGAGAAAAGTGGAGTCTGATTGGAGTGAAGACAAAGATCCGTTTCCGAGGTTTAGTCACGGCCTATTTAGTTATACGGTCGATCTTTTAGAGCGTTGTCTAGACGAGTATCCTCAATCTCGAATAGTGCTTTTGCAACATCTTGGTGCAGCATTTAAAGAACAAGCAGAAGTATATTTTACAGAAAACAATATAAACCTTCCCTGCAATACTTTGGAGAATACCTCGCTTCCTCAGCCGATAAAAAAGGACCTGGAAGAATTCAGACCCGCTGAGGTTAAAAAATCTTCGATGTCTGCTTTAGTCGATATGGCAAGGCGTATAGGTCGAAAACCGAAAGATTGCGGGTTGTCAAGTGTTTTTGTAATTAGGTGTACGACCTGTCTTTTGCTGGACCCCTCAGGGTTTATGGATTCCTACAGATCTAATAAAGATTTAAGAAGTGCTTATGCACAGGCAACAAATATTTGTGATGACAAGTACAAGCAGTTGATTTCAAAGGTACTTTATCATAAGCAAATCGTATTGGACTGATTTGGCTGAAAGTACGTTTAGTAAAGACAATATTTTTAGGCGAGAGTCGCTTCTACGAGACCATAATAATATGAATTATTTCAAAAACACCACAACCCTTTTAAATACAAATATACTAACCGTAATTTCGAACTGGTATCGAAGTTTAGATCAACGTTATAAAATAGCTTTCATTGTAGCGCTGGCTGCGAACATAATAAGTTTTTTCCTTTTTATTGCGCATCATCCTTTGAATAATCATGGCATGCGGCTACCGTGGGTTAATCCTTCTGAGCAATTGATGTTTGGCCGATGGTTTACCTATGTCATTTTCACCTTTTTTGATTGTGCGGATATCCCAGTTATATTGCCTTTAGCATCAATCATTTTACATATACTTAGTGGGATGTTTACATGTTTATGTTGGGATAAAGAATCATCTGTTTCGAAGTTGACATTAGTGACTTTGCTTGTTTCTTTGTGTCCTGTGATGTTGTCTGCCTTCTATTATACTTATGCCTCTCCTAACTTTTCATTTGCATTGTTTTTAGTTGCTCTGGCGATGTATTTGAGTTCTTCCTTTAATTGGAGGCGTACTGTAAGTGCTTCTTTTTTGGTCATGTTTGCGTTTGCTACCTCCCAGCCATCATTGAGTGTAGTTGCTACTATTTTTATGGGTTTACTACTCGTGAAAATTTTCGAATTTGAAGGAACAAGACTAGATTTAAAAAAAATGCTCAAAGAGACTATAATTTCGAGACTCATTGTTATCATCGTGGGTGGTGTTTTTTATAGAATAAGTCTTGCTATTTTGGATATCAGCATGAATACTCATGCAACAAAAACTATTGCACTATCAGATTTTCCAACTCGGTTTCTCGCCGTTGCAAAAATAAGTTTTAACCATTTATATTTTACACAACCTGAGCTTTTATCATTTCTCAAAACAACTTTACTGATTGTTGTGATCTGCTCATTGTTGCTTTTGGTTACTAAAAGCTTTGTGAAGAAATATTTGTTTTTGCGTATTATCGCCGTGTTGTTTCTATTTTGTAGCATTATAGTGGCTACAAAAGTGATGTATTTATTGTCACCTTCTAATGCTTTTTATATATATCGTTATAATTTTTCTTTAGGCTATTTTTATGCTTTTTCTTAAGAATGTAGTTTTTCTCCTTTGTTGTTTTGTCATTGTGAAGTTTTCATATGCTAATCTTATCCGGCAAAATGTAAATATGCGTGCGCAACAACATGACATTGCTATTGCTAATAGGGTTTTGTCGCGAATTGAAAATTTACCCAGCATAGATTTTACCAAAAAATATGAATTAATTCGTTTGGGGAAATATTCTAATTATCGAAAAGAACTTTTAAGTTCAAAAGGACATGCGTTTCGTGTAGCAGGGGGAGGTCACATGGATACAGGAGATATTACAGATGTGTGGTGTCCAGCTGATATTATGAAACTTCTCGGCTCTAAAGTTAAATGGAAGAACTATGGTTATACTCCAGATTTTAATAAAAAAATACAGTATGCACGGAAGAACTTATTAGATGGCCGGAACAAATGGCCTCACAAGGATTCTGTGTTTGTTCATGAACAAAGCATATATGTATATATAAAATAGATGCGATTTAGAATTAACGTATATTTGAGTGATGAAATTATTTCTGTGTGTAGGGTTATTGTTTTGTCACCTTCTAAGCCAGAAGCAATATATCTTGTAACGGTTGATCCGAAATTTACCATTAAATCACAACTATAATTCTTCAAAACTTATTGTAATATCATGGCTACCCTATTTAAAAATTTAACGATTACCATTAAAGGGTATTTTTTTAACAAGCAGTTTTACCGTTTTATATTTGTTGGCATAGTTAATACCGCCTTTTCATACTCCATTTATTATTTGCTGTGCCAAACTGCTCTCCCCATTTCAATAGCTTTAGCTCTGTCAACTGTGATGGGAATAGTATTTAATTATTTTTCGACGGGTCGATTAGTTTTTGGCAATAGGGGAAGTCGATGTTTTATGAAATTTATTTTAGTGTATGTAACCATTTATTTGATTAATCTGTTGGCACTCTGTTCATTGATAGTGATTGGGTTACCCCCTGAAATTTCACAAGCGTTGCTTTTGCCGATTATTGCCTTACTCACATTTTTGGTTATGAAAGAAATTGTATTCAGAGAAATTTTAGAAATTAAATGATGAGGGTATATTCATGTATAATAAAGATGTTTCTATAGCTTTTTTGCGCTCGTCTTTGACTGAGAAAAATCGATTCATTAGTACTAAAGGGTTAGTTGACTGGATAGATGAATGTAAAGCAAATACTAGAGTGAATGTCGAACAAACTTCATTTGATAAACTAGACAAGTGGAACTTTGATAGTAAGCAAGTGGCTTTGCAACATGAGACCATTTTCATTGATGATGGGTCTTCAGATTGTTCCTATAAAGAGCTGTTAAGATTAAAGAGTCAATATCCTGGTGATTGTATTAGGATTATAAAATTTACTAGGAATTTTGGGCAAATTGCTGCAATTCGCGCTGGATATCAATATGCTAAAGGCAAGGCTATTATTACAATCGGTGCAGACCTGCAAGATCCCCCCGAAGCCATAAACCAGATGCTTGCATATCATCACACCCAGGATACCCCTATTGTGGCCTGCTATAGAGAACAAAGAGATGAGTCTTTTTTTAGAAAAATCACGTCCAAAATTTTCTATTTTCTGATGAAGAAATTGTGTTTTTCTCAGATGCCATATGGAGGATTTGATGTTTGTTTGATAAGTGAAGGTGTGAGAGATATCATTATCACCGATAATGATACAAACCCATTTTGGCAAGGACAACTGCTATGGACTGGGTTTGAAGTAAAGTTTATCCCAACAAGTCGACATAGAAGAGAAATAGGTAAGTCGAAGTGGACATTTACAAAGAAAATTAAGTACCTTATTGACGGGATTATGGGTTATTCTTATACCCCAATACGTTTCATGACCCTTTTGGGGCTTTTGGTATCAACTATTGGATTTTTCTATGCGATAGTAATTATATGCTTGAGAATTTTTGGTCAAATATCGATTGTTGGTTGGGCACCATTGATGATTGTTACCCTTGTTCTTTCAGGTATTCAGATGATGATGTTGGGTATTGTTGGAGAGTATCTCTGGAGAACACTAGATCAAACTCGACTGCGGAGATCATTTATTGTTGAGTGTGTGCTGGAGTAATATTTTTGCTCTCTAACCCAGTGTATTTACTTTTTCAAATTACTGTTTCAATTTAGTATGAAATAGGAATTCAGTAGGACTAAAAAATATCATCAACTGTTGGCAGGGAATTGAGGGAAGAAATTCGCTAACAGTTGATGTTTAAATTGTTTAAGATATTTAACCGGACAGCAGTGATACTATGAATAATCAATTCAAGCTTGCAGAAGACGACTTAGTTAAAGAGTTAGCAAAAACTAATGCTAGGCTAAATGTTATAGAAACATTTCTTGTCCAAGAATTTGAACTCGAGGGTGAGAATTGTTCCAATTTTGTTTCAACTCAAATATCTCGTGAAAAGAAAGAGATATTTGAATATCCAAAATCTTATCATTTACTCGCAGAGGACTTTCCTCCAACCCACAATGTTCACATGCTGGAAAGAGACGCTGGTGGAGGTTTTCGTTGGACAGGAGAGGGAACCACGACTGTCATTGAATTATCGATTGGACTTCTTGGGAAGAAAACTCTACAGTTGGGCTTCGTTTCAATCATCAAAAAGGAATATATCAAGAAGATTGTGTTGCGAATAAATGGGAAAATCATAAAATATAGGATTAGATTTATCAATGGTCATAATTACTTGGTAGCTCCTTTTGAAGTTGAAACCTTGGAGAGTCGAAACATCTTACAACTTGAAATATCTATCCCAGAGACTCACTCACCTGCAGCGTTAGGGATAAGCGACGATACGCGTAAACTCGGAATCGCTATTTCTGATATCCATTTTATACCCACCCTATCCGTGGTTGAGCGTTTGAAAAGAAAATTTTTAAAGGTTTTTAGCTCTTGATTATTGCACTTGTTCATAATTGGCCTGGAGTAAAAAATTCAGAGTGGGATATCATTTTACGAATTCAGTCTATTCTAGACGAATATAGCATTGAGAGTAGTATCACTGATCCACTTGGGAATATACTGGGGGAAGATACCAAAAAAACTGGAGTCGCTATTGGTGCTACCATTGTTCCGGATCTCGTTTTGAATTTTCATTATTCGAACCCTCGTTATATTTCCTCATTGTCATATGTTGTGAACTGGAACCCTCTTGCCTATATTACCGATAATCCATCTACCCAGTTACCGTCGCCATTAAAACATCTTTCTTATTATGTAGATTGTTTAAGGAGTCACGATAGAGTCTTAAGTGCTGGTTCTGTAAGAATGGATGATTTTGCAGAGGCAGCCAGAAATGGTGTTTGTACATCTTGGCTTGAACCCGTTGACTTAACACTCCATACTACTATAAGCAGTGAGGGTTGTTTGGGTATTGAAGGTCTCTTGCCTGACGATGTTAAGGTCTTTTATATTGGAGTGAATTGGGAAAAGGTATCAACGGATAAAGGGAAGAACATCCGCCATGATGGCTTGTTTGAGCTTCTCGATAAATCATCATGTTTTGAGTTCTATGGTTTAGAGACGCTACATGGTGTGTCGTTGTGGGATGGCATCAACTCTTATAAGGGTGAGTTACCCTTCGATGGAGGGTTGAGTATTGTAAAAGAATCTTCTCGTTGTGGTATTAGCCTGATTCTCTCTTCTGAAGCTCACAGAGAAAGTGAGCTGGTCTCTACCAGAATATTCCAAGCCTGTAAGGCAGGTAGTGTGATCTTGACAGACCGCAACCCTTTTATTGAGAAACATTTTGGTGATTCGGTTTTTTATTTTGATTATGGGACATCTCCTCAGAGCACGGCTAGTAATATATTAGAGCAGGTCGCTTATATTAAGAATGACTGGGATAAATCGTGTTTACTGGCTCATAAGGCGCAACAAATTTTCGCTGAAAAATTTCCCCTTGAAAAAGAAGTTCATTCTATTGTACTACAAGCCCAGCGTGATATTGAGCAGAAGCAACTATATATTGAACAACTTGCAAGTTCGACGGTATATGTACTTTTTTATTGCGAGACATATTGCGAACAGCAGTTTACTGAGTTTGTGACAAATGTAAGCAACCAAAAAGATTGTACTCTAAAGGTGATTATTGGTGGAACTGCCGAGAATAGGGACTCTATTTTAAGCTTTTTCGGTCACTGTCAATTTTCTGTGGAATATCAGATCGTTCCTAAAGGATATTCTTTAGGTTATCTGCTTTGTGGGATGAAGCAGAGAGCATACAATAATAACGATCATTTCCTAGTGTATAGTCCTGGATTTCTGTGGCACGATGATCATTTATTCCAATTGTTATCTTTATCGGAAACAAAAAACTATTCAGTTTGTAACGCTCCTCTGTTTATCGCACATCAAGCGCTTGATACTGATTCGCGTGAGATCATGGAATTTTTTATTGAAGGAATGGACGGAGGGTTTTCCCTATTGAATCAGGATACTATTGAAAGTTTTGACTGGGCTTGTTTCCCTCTGGGGAATATATTACTTCGCTGTTCATTACTGAGTAGCCACTTAGAGAGGTCAAGACATTTTCTTGTTCAGCAACTCGGTCTGGCCTCGGTTTTTGCAATACTACTTGGTGGGGATAAGCAAGCACTCGGTGCAATAGGTAATGTGCCTCGAATTACTGCTGAATATCAGTGTCAAACTATGGAGTTTAACAGATTCGAGTTTGATGAATATGCTTATCTGCTAGAAGGTGAACAGACAAAGCAACGTGATAGGAATATGCTTGTTGCCTTGTTGCGTTACGTTGATGGTATTGATGTACATCGCCTTGATCTTCAAGCAAGTTTGTGGGAGGCAACCTCTAGTTTAGCAGGAGATGGTTTGAGTACAACGAATACTTCTTTTTTGCGTGAAATTGTCAGGGCGTTGCCAGCTGTGGGTGCGGTGAATAAAAGAAGGCGAGAGTTTCTAACTTTAGTAAAGGGCTTCCTCCGGTCCTACCCACGTCTATTTGTGTTCGTAAAACGATTACGTTCTGTATTAAAATGAGGATTTTGTAGAAATGTCGAATGTGGAGTTGATTTCCAAAACAGGAACGAGTTATTCACTTGAGTTAGCAAATGCTCACCCGAGTCAAGAGAGAGCATATATTTTCGCTTTTGCTAAAAGTGGAAGTACGTTAATTAATAACATGGTGTCTTTATATGCAAACAATATTGGACGACCTGTACTGTCTCTGTTTAATCAAGCTTTTGATCAAGGTATAACTACAAGCGATATAGCAGAAGATGCTCGTGAGTATATTCAACGAGATGGAGTGATTTACACAGGTTTTCGACACTTTCCATGTTTTGATTTTGATATTGAAGGTTGTAAATCAATATTGCTAGTACGTGATCCAAGAGATATGCTTGTATCTCTGTATTATTCCATTACTCAAAGTCATGCTATTCCACAGAAAAATATTTCTCTTGCCAACCAAAGAAAGGTCGCTCAAAAAAAAGAAATAGATGATGATGTTTTAATAAGAGCGCAGTGGTATGTTGGGCAATTTGGAAGGTATCAGCAAAATCTTATTGATGCAAATCTTGTCACATATAGATATGAGGACGTTATCTACTCTAAACAAGAGTGGTTATCTCATATAGTAGAATTTTTAGAACTTCCCTATAAAAAACGACTGGTTACAAAAGTTGCTAAGGTATTTGATGTGATTCCTCAACAAGAGATGGTGACCGCTCATGTTCGTCAGGTACATCCTGGTAATTATAAAGTAAAATTAAAACCTGAAACAATTACAAAACTCAACGAAATATTAGCTGAATTTTTACGGTGCTATAAATATTCTTTTTAAGAAATGTAATTGCTACTGGGTGAGATTTTTAAATGAAAATTTCTGTTGTGATGCCATCATTTAACCAAGGACGTTATATTGGTGATGCGTTGAAAAGTGTTGTTGAGCAGTCTTTGTCGGGTAAATTCTGGCAATTGATTGTTCAAGATAACTGTAGTAGCGATGAAACAAAAAGTGTATTAGAAAAATATCGAAATATCTCCCATGTTGATATTCATGTTGAGGCTGATTCAGGCCAAGCAGATGCTCTACGTAGAGGGTTTGAACGAGCTGAAGGGGAAATATTCTGTTGGCTGAATTCGGATGATGTTCTTTTGCCTAGTACCTTAGAGACAGTAAGGAAATACTTCACCACTCATCCTGAAGTTGATGTTGTGTACGGTGATGCGTTTTTTATGGACGAGCTTGGCTGTGTAACGGGCCGATATCCTACAGGTTCCTTTAATGCTAAGTTGTTAGAAAATACTTGTTACTTATCTCAACCTTCAGTGTTTTTTAGACGATCTATCTATGAAAAAGTAGGTGGAATCACAACAAAGTATCATTTTTGTATGGATTATGACCTTTGGTTACAGTTTAGTTTAGCTGGAGCTAAGTTTGGTTATTTAAAAGAACTTTTTTCAGCTACTCGTATTCATAATGAAACGAAGACGTCAACGGGAGGCGAGCATTTCGTTCAGGAAGTATGTGCAATGCTAAAACATAATATAGGCAAGGTTCCTGCATCGTGGGAGTTGTATGTTTTTTATTCAAAAATGAAGCAGAAAACAAAAGGTAAATACAGACTATTTTTATTATCTTTTTTAGCTTCTTGCTTTCGCCATCCAAGTAAAATTCATCATTTTTTCTCTGTTGTGAAACACTTTGTCTTCACTCGTTTTAAGAATTATTTTCGTTCTAGGCGTGAAGTAGGTCTTCATTATGAAAAAGTAACTATGCTTTAAAACAGGTGGTTGTAAGTGCGAGTTTTACATTTTTTTAAGACATATTTCCCAGATAGTGTTGGTGGAATAGAAAGAGTAATACGACAATTGGTGCAGGAAGGGAAGGAGCTCGGAATAGAAAATACCGTACTCTCTCTTTCTCATTCAAATAAACCTGATATCGTTATTGTTGACGGTGTGAAGGTTTATCGATGTCCAGTTTTTTGTGAATTTGCATCTACTCCTTTTTCTTTTCAACTTATCTGGCAATTTAAAAAACTGTCAGCAGAAAGTGATATTATTCATTATCACTTTCCATACCCTATTGCTGACTTGTTACACCTTCTCTTTGCGAGGGAAAAGCCGAGTGTTGTTACTTATCACTCAGATATAGTAAGGCAAAGGTTTGTTTTACCGTTATATAAACCTCTTGAACGTAAGTTCTTGGCTAATGTAGATAAGGTTGTGACAACCTCTCCGAATTATCTTAAAACAAGTACTGTTCTTGCCTCATTGAATAAAAGACCATCTGTGATTCCTATCGGTCTTGATAAAAAAAACTATTATAGTTATTCAGGTAGTTGTCAAATGTATTGGCGGGAAAAATTTGGTGAGAAGTTTTTTTTGTTTTTAGGAGTATTGCGCTATTATAAAGGGGTAAAGACCTTGATTGAAGCTGCGCAGTCATCTGTATATCCTATTGTCATTGTAGGTGCAGGCCCTGAGCGGAACAAGTTAGAGAGATATGCTGAAAAACTAGGAGTAACAAATATACATTTTTTGGGATTTGTGTCAGAGAAGGATAAGATAACTTTGTTAGATTTATGTCGTGCTATTGTTTTTCCTTCTCATCTTAGATCTGAGGCTTTTGGGGTTTCTTTAGTTGAAGGCGCAATGTTTGCCAAGCCGCTTATTTCTTGTGAGCTAGGTACCGGAACATCACATGTAAATCTTCACAAGATAACTGGACTTGTAGTTCCTCCTGCTGACAGTAAATCTCTGCGAGAGGCAATGGATTTGTTATGGGACGATGATGCGCTGGTTTCGCGGTATGGTATAGCTGCAAGGCAAAGGTTTCTTGATCATTTTACTTCGGATAAGATGGGGCGAAAATACCATGAACTGTATTGTTCTATCTTGGATAGTAAGAAGTAAGTGTATCTTTTTGTATAAAGAGAGTACAAGTTTAAATAAAAGACAAATAAATAAAATGAAAACAGCATTAATCACAGGTGTGACGGGACAAGACGGTTCTTACTTAGCCGAATTTTTACTTGAAAAAGGATATGAAGTGCATGGCATTAAAAGGCGGGCTTCTTCATTTAATACCTCACGCATTGATCATATTTACGCTGATCCTTTTGGAGAGAACCCACGTTTTTTTCTGCATTATGGAGATTTGACTGATTCATCTAATCTCACCCGTATCATCAAAGAGATTGAGCCCGATGAAATATATAACCTCGGAGCTCAATCCCATGTTGCCGTAAGTTTTGAGGCACCTGAATATACAGCTGATGTTGTTGCTAATGGTGCCTTGCGTCTTCTAGAAGCGATTCGTTTTTTAGGGTTGGAGAAAAAGACACGGTTTTATCAGGCATCAACATCTGAGCTTTTTGGAGAAGTACAAGAAATACCACAAAGAGAGACAACTCCTTTTTACCCGCGAAGCCCTTATGCTGTTGCTAAAATGTACGCTTATTGGATTACTGTTAACTACCGTGAATCCTACGGTATTTATGCGTGTAATGGTATTCTATTTAATCATGAATCTCCGCGTCGTGGAGAGACTTTTGTTACCAGAAAAATCACAAGGGGACTTGCTAATATTGCTCAAGGCTTAGAAAAATGTATTTATCTCGGTAATATGGATGCATTGCGAGATTGGGGACATGCAAAAGATTATGTACGAATGCAGTGGATGATGTTGCAACAAGAGAAACCAGAAGATTTTGTTATTGCCACAGGTGTACAATATTCTGTTCGAGATTTTGTAAGAATGTCTGCTCAAGTACTAGGAATAACATTACGTTTTGAAGGTTCTGGCCTTGATGAAAAAGCTATTGTTGAGAGAATAGAAGGCGATAAAGCACCAGCTTTAAAGAAGGGTGATATTATAGTTGGTGTAGATTCACGATATTTTAGACCTGCTGAGGTTGAAACTCTTTTGGGTGATCCCACAAAAGCCAAAGAGATTCTTGGCTGGGTACCAGAAATTAGTTTACCAGAAATGTGTGCCGAAATGGTAAATAATGATTTAAAAGAGGCCAAACGTTGTGCGCTTTTGAGAAAGCATGGATATAAGGTTGAACTTGGTCAAGAATAGGGTGTGAACGATGGCTTTAAATAAAGTGGATAGGATTTACGTAGCAGGGCATAGAGGAATGGTTGGTTCTGCTATTGTTTCTGTTTTGCAGCAAGCGGGTTACATTGATATCATCACAGCCACCCACGATGAACTTGATTTAACAGATCAAGCATCTGTGATGTCATTTTTTACCCAAAATAAAATTGATGCTGTTGTATTGGCTGCAGCTAAAGTAGGTGGTATTCATGCCAATGATACTTACCCAGCAGAGTTTATCTATGAAAACCTTATGATGGAATGTAATATCATAAACTCTGCACACCTAAACGGTGTCAATAATCTTTTGTTTTTAGGTTCTAGCTGCATATATCCTAAACTTGCACATCAGCCCATGGCGGAGGCCGAGCTTCTGACTGGAGTTCTTGAACAAACTAACGAGCCATATGCGATCGCAAAGATTGCTGGAATAAAACTTTGTGAAAGTTACAATCGTCAATATGGTCGGCGGTATCGATCTGTTATGCCAACTAATCTTTATGGACCAAACGATAATTTTCACCCAGAGAACTCACATGTTATTCCTGCATTACTTCGCAGATTTCATGAGGCTACTCTGGTAGAGGCTAAAGAAGTCGTTGTGTGGGGTACTGGCACCCCAATGCGTGAGTTTTTGCATGTACAGGATATGGCGGAAGCATGCTTGCATGTGATGGAACTCCCCTATGATGTTTATAATGCAAATACCCAAGAGATGCTTTCCCACATTAATGTGGGCACTGGTATTGACTGTACTATTAGAGAATTAGCCGAGACAATGGCTAAGGTTACTGGCTTTAAGGGAGAGATTGTCTTTGATGCTTCGAAACCTGATGGTACGCCTCGCAAACTGCTTGATGTACAACGTTTGGGGCAACTTGGCTGGCAGGCAAAGATTTCATTAGAAGAAGGGCTTCGGGATGCCTATGCTTGGTTTTTGGAAAATCAAGAAATTTTTAGAAAGTAAACTATTACCTCCGCATTGAGTACAAAATATGACAGAGCAATATTCAGAGAGTTTGTTGGTGCATATTAGGCGTGTGGCGAGTTTACGAACAGAGGCTTTGGATCTAGTTTCTGTAGATCTTTCAGCAGAACAGTTGTGTGATTTGGAGTTGTTACTTAACCGTGGATTGTACCCTCTTGCAGGATATATGGACCGTGTTTGTTATGACTCTGTATTGGATAATATGCGACTTCCGGATAATACCGTTTGGCCTATTCCTGTTTGTCTTGGTGTTGCAGAAAAAAAAGTTGCAGATCTGTCCTTAGGACAACGTATTGCTCTGAATGATCAAGAAGGGTTTCTTATCGCGATCCTGACAATAAATGATATCTGGCAGCCAGATAAGAAGAGAGAGGCAGAAATAGTTTATGGGACTACTGACCCAGCAGACCACCCAGGTGTGCGCAAGTTGTATGATCACGTGGGTGATTTTTACGTAGGGGGTAGCCTTGAAGGTGTTTCTTTACCGATTCATTATGATTTTCAAACCCTTCGTCTCACGCCTTCAGAGACAGTACGGCATTTTACCATGAAAGGATGGCGACGTGTGGTGGGGTTTCAAGCGGATGAACATCTTCACTGTGGTCATCGAGAGATGTTGCTAGCCGCAGGCCGCGAGGTTGGTGGTGCTATTTTTATCCAACCTGTGGTTGACTTAAGTCATCCAGGTGAGTGCTCCCATTACACCCAAGTGCGTTGTCACCAGGTGTTCACTCAGCATTTCCCTGCAAATATGGTGGATCTTGGAGTGATGCCCTTAGCCTGTCGAAAGGCAGGGCCTAAAGAGGCTTTGTTGCAGGCCATCATTAGGAAAAATTTTGGTTGTAGTCACTTTATCGTTACTGCAGATCATGCGGACCCCTTTGCTGGTAAGGAGGAGGACGATCTCTTTTATCCTAAAGGGGCTGCTCAGAAGTTAGTTGCAGAGTACGCTAATGAAACAGGTATTGAGATGATTGCTCAGCGGGAAATGGGTTATATAGAATCGCGTCAGGACTACTATTTCCTTGATGAAGAGCAGCCAGAAGGTGGCCAGCCAGTTGAATCCAAGGAGCTTGTTCGTCGTTTGAAGACGGAAGAACATATTCCCGCTTGGTTCGCCTATCCTGAAATTGTCGAAGAACTTCGTTATGATTACCCTCCACGATCAAAGCAGGGATTTACCATCTTTATGACAGGTTTTTCCGGTTCCGGTAAGTCGACCATAGCCAAGGTTTTACAGATCAAATTTATGGAGATGCGTGATCGTGCTGTTACTCTTCTCGATGGAGATATTGTTCGTCTTAACCTTTCTTCTGAGCTTAGTTTTTCTCAAGAGCATAGAAACCTCAATATTACCAGGATAGGATTTGTTGCAAGTGAGATCACCAAAAATGGTGGTATAGCTCTTTGCGCACCGATTGCGCCCTATGAAGAATCCCGCCAGGCCAATCGACAGTTGATATCAAGTTTTGGGGGGTATATAGAAGTGCATGTTGCCACTCCCCTCGAAGTGTGTGAACAACGCGATCGCAAGGGGTTGTATGCAAAGGCTCGTTCTGGCAGAGTTAAGGGCGTAACAGGGGTGACTGATCCGTATATACCGCCTACCAACCCTGAACTGACCATTGATACAACTAATATAACACCTATGGAGGCAGTGCAGGAAATAATGTTGTATCTGGAGAATGAAGGGTATCTAGAGAACTAGGATGGTTGCGATTCCCCTATAAAGAGATATAACTACATAGAGAACAATCCCTAATTAGTTGTAGCTACCAATTTAAAGCCCTCTGACTTGCATATTCCGGTGCTCTTCAAAAAACGCTGGTGATTTATAATTGTTAGTTGAATGTCGTCTTCTACTGTAATACCCTTGCGGTTCATATTTTGAACACAACCATGCTTTTAAGGATATCACGAAAGTCATTGCTCGCAAACTGAACACCTATATCACAATGAACAAGTACTCCTTTAGGCAGGCGTCTTCGTATCAATACTTTCGTAAATGCTTTGATTGTTGAATAGCGATCAAGAGATGAACTTAAGTCCCAGCCGATTACAACTCGAGAATACAAAGATAGATAAGTAGTGCCAATTAGGTCCAATTTTCAAGTATGTAGATTAAACTCAGAAACACGCATCTTGCTGTAAATACAGTTAAAAAGCAGTGTT
>PPCM01000392.1_pt1 | contig 43731 bp, 29 predicted proteins | sample 1555541 | NCBI WGS metagenome assembly PPCM01 (sample SAMN05284479, study PRJNA326546) | Marine sediment metagenome, whole genome shotgun sequencing project. | isolation source: marine sediment | place: Germany: Wadden Sea | collected 2012-09-05
CATCGTGATCGGCGGAACCCTCGTGCTCCTCCTCCTCGAAGCTTCGAGAAGGGTGATCGGCCCGGCGCTTCCCTGTATCGCCATCATGTTCTGCACATACGCCTTTCTCGGTCCCTACATGCCCGATCTGATCGCGTTCAAGGGCGTGTCCCTGAACCGCTTCATGGGTCAGATGACCATGTCCACCGAGGGTATCTACGGCATTCCCCTGGATGTCTCGGCCACCATCGTGTTCCTGTTCGTGCTCTTCGGAGCCATGCTGGACAAGGCGGGGGGCGGCCGGTATTTCATCCAGCTGGCCCTGAGCCTGTTGGGCGGATTCAAGGGCGGTCCCGCAAAGGCGGCCATCCTGGGGAGCGGGCTCACCGGAATGGTATCGGGCTCCTCCATCGCCAATATCGTGACCACCGGAACCTTTACCATCCCCATGATGAAAAAGGTGGGGTATCCCCCCACAAAGGCGGCCGCCGTCGAGGTTGCCGCCAGCACCGACGGCCAGCTTGCCCCCCCCATCATGGGAGCGGCGGCCTTTATCATCGCCGAGTACGTGAACGTCCCCTATATCGAGGTGGTCAAGGCGGCCGCCGTTCCGGCATTCGCCTCCTACGCGGCCCTGTTCTTCATCACCCATATCGAAGCCTGCAAGCTGGGCTTGAGGGGGCTTTCCAGGAAGGAGCTGCCCGCCTTTATCCAGACTCTGCTCGGGGGCATCCACTTTCTGATTCCCCTGGTGGCCCTGCTCTATGAGCTGATCGTGGTCCGCCACTCACCGGAACTTGCGGCCTTCAACGCCATCTGGGTCATGGCCCTGATCATGCTCTTCCAGAATCCCGTGAAGGCCTATATGCGCAAGGAGCCCCTGGGGCCCGCGTTCAAGCAGAGCATCGAGGAGATCTTTTCGGCCCTTGCAACGGGCGCCCGGAACATGGTTTCCGTGGCCCTTGCAACGGCCGCGGCCGGCATCATCGTGGGGATCGTGGCCCTTGGCCTCGGCGGCCTGATCACCGAGATCATCGACGTGATCTCGGGGGGCAACATCTACCTCATGCTCGTGATCACGGCCCTTGCCAGCCTCACCATCGGCATGGGGCTGCCCACCACGGCCACCTACATCGTCATGGCCTCCCTCACGGCGCCGGCCATCGTCTTTATTGCCGATGCCCAGAACTTCATGGTTCCCCTGATGGCGGCCCACCTGTTCTGCTTCTACTTCGGCATCCTGGCGGACGACACCCCGCCGGTGGGCCTAGCCGCGTACGCGGCCGCCGCCATTGCCAAGTCCCCGCCCATTGCAACGGGAATACAGGGGTTCATGTACGACATCAGGACGGCGATCCTCCCGTTCATGTTCATCTTCAACTCGGACCTGATCCTCCACAACGTGAACAGCTGGGCCCAGGGAATCCTCATCTTCCTCATGGCCTGCCTGGGGAACTTCGCGTTCGCCTCGGCGACCCAGGGCTGGTTCGTTGCCCGCAACAAGATCTGGGAGGTCCCCCTGTTCCTCTGCGTCACCTTCTCCCTCATGCGCCCCGACCAGGTGGCCGCATGGCTCGGGATGGCCCATGACCAGCGGTACTGGACCTACCTTATCGGCCTGGCCCTCTACGGCCTGATCTACCTGATCCAGCGCCCCAGAAAGGCGGCGGACACGGCCGCGGCGGAGGCCTCCAACCCGCTTCTGGCGGAAAACAACGCCGGCTGATTTTCCCGGACGGCACCCTGTTCAAAACAAAGAACCGCCTCTCCCGACATGGGGGAGGCGGTTTTTTTTCAGGCCGTAAAACCCTTAAGCGGATTCATTGAACACCATCATGCCCGGTCCCAGCACTTTGCGCGCGTGTAGTCGGGACCTGCGGCGAATTTGGTTCAGGTTCATAAATATCTGGTAATCGGAATAAATTTTCATTCCCTATCGGATAAAGTTCGTCAACTTCTTGGACACCGCCGCCGGAGGGGGGAACTTCTCCTTCCCATGTTCGACGATTTGCATGAGCCAGGCCATGTTTCTACCGAGTACTTCCATGATCTGCCTGCCCTCCTCGTCCTGTTCCATCTCCCCGGGGTTCATGCCGTGGGCCACATTCCAGTAATTTGAACAGGGCATCATCATTTCCGAGTAGGTGATGTAATGGTTGAGTGTATTCGTGGTGGGAAGCCCGCCCGAACGCCTCACGGCCGCCACGGAAGCCCCAACCTTGTGCCTCAGCAGGCCCCCGTTTACCGACGACACGAAAAACGCCCTGTCGAGGAAAGATTTCATGGTCCCGTTAACCCCGGAAAAGTAGACCGGGGACCCCAGGAGAATGCCGTCCGCTTCTGTCATCTTTCCGATCCACTCGTTGACCGGATCGTCATCGACAACACATTTTTGATCCTGGTTCTTTACGCATTTAAAGCAGGCCAGGCATCCGCGAACCTTTTTTTTTCCCACATGGATCATCTCCGTCTCGATCCCGGCTTTTTCCAACTCTCCGAAAACCGCATTCAACGAGCATACGGTATTTCCTTTTTTCCTTGGGCTTCCGTTAAATCCCACGACTTTCAAAATGCGCCTCCTTTTTTCACCGTTTGACTCCTTTTTTCACCGTTTGACATTAATGGAACGGGATATTTCATTTCGCCTTCAAAACACTCGACAACACTGGGAATCTATTTTTTATCAGCTCCCCGCGAAAAACAAGAGGAATTTGATTGACGACCGGGCAGACGGGTTTCGAAAGGGGGAAAATTTGATTTTACTTCAACATACAGTGGGAGTATTATGTGTCCAGAATGGAACGGCCGACGATCCGCTGAAACGTCTTTTACGAATTCCGACGGCGGACAGGAGGCCGCTCGGCGTTTATATTACGCCATGAACACTCGGGAGGGAAAAAGCTCCTCCCGGGAAATCTCCCGAACGACCCCGGCTACGGGTAAAAAGGAAAACAAATGGAACATGTGAAGAAGGTGATGGTTGCAACAGGCTTTTCCGGGTATGCGGAGGGGCTTCTCCACTACGGAGCGAAACTTGCCGACAGCATGGATGCGGAACTCCTGGTGGTGAGCGTCATCAACATCCGGGACATCGATGCCGTGGGCAGGATCGTCTCCCTGGGCTACAAGGTGGACGGAGAGCATTACGTTGACGGCGTCAAGGCTGACCGGAAGGAGATGCTCAAGGAGATCCTCTCCAAGACCGACTTCCCCAAGGAAAAGGTGAAAAAGTTCTTCGTGATCGGTCACCCCGTGGACGAGATTATCAACGTGGCCCTGGAGGAGGATGTGGACCTCGTGGTCATGGGGACAAAGGGGCGGACGGACCTCTCCCACGTGTTCGTGGGCTCCGTGGCCGACAAGGTCTTCAGGAAATGCCCGGTAACGGTGGTCTCCTACAGGGACGATCTCCAGGCCGAGCGCCTCACCAAGCGGATCCACCGCCATCGCGTCGAGAGCGAGACGGAGGATTAAACTTCCCGGGGTCCCGCCGTTTTCCAGGAAAGCGGCGGGACCTTTTTTTCAGCGTTTCCCGCCCTCGGCATAGGCATCGGTGTACGCCCTGAACATGTCCATCATCCGGGTCGTATGGACACCGGGCCTGCCCTCTCCCAGTACCCTGTCGTCAATCCGCACCACCGGAACGATCTCCTTGTTGGAAGCCGCGATAAACGCCTCGTCCAATTCCGGAATTTCATCCAGGTGGATATCCCTTCGATCGATTTCGTACAATCCGTTGGCAAGCCCCAGCACCACCTTTCGGGTGATCCCCGACAGAATCCCGGAACCCGGGGTGAGGAGCCTGCCGTCCATGAAGGCGAAGAAGTTCGTGGTGGTTCCCTCGGTGATATGTCCCTCCCGGTCCACGTAAAGGGACTCCACCGCGCCGGCCTTCCTCGCCCTTCGCAGGTTCACGATGGCCTGGGTGTAGTTCGTGCTCTTTGCCCCGGGCATGAACCGCTCCGAGGAGGAGGTCACCACCCCCACCCCCTCCCTGTACCAGGCCTCGGGCTGCCTTGCCTGGGGGTTGACCATGACCAGGAGGCGCGGTTTTTCATCCGGCGTAATGGAATCCGGGCTGTCTCCGCCGGTGATCACCATGCGCACGTTGGACTCTTCAAAACCGTTCCGCGACAGGGTCTCCATCACGATCCCGGCGATCTCCGCATCGCCCCAGGGGCAGCTCAACTCCACGAGTGCCGCAGACTCCCTGAGACGCTTGATGTGATCCGAAAGGTGAAACGGCCTCCCTCCGTAGGTCCTCAGAAAATCGAAAACACCGTAGCCCCTCAGGATGGCCATGTCGGTCACCGGAAGCACGGCTTCCTCCCGGGGCAGGAACTCCCCGTCCATATAGTAAACGCCCATCTCTTCTCCTCGCATCAGCTCTGCTTTTCCTGCTCAAACGCGCTCCGGTCTCACTCGATCTCAACAGGAAGTTTCAACGTTAACCTTTGACGGCTCCGCCAACAGTCGACGGTCGTTTTTTTAACCGCAATCCCATGTGTTCCACGGGTATCGTCCATGTTTCACGGCAAGCTAAAAACATCCTCAATACACGAATCCCCGCCGCTCCTCATACGCCAGCATCAGAAAAACATTGGCAAGGGGCACCGTGACAAGGGCGCCCACGAGAAAGGAGCCGCCGATCATGGTCACCACGGCATAGATCACCACCACCACGGCGTGTTCGGCCCTGTTCTCCCCCATGGCCATGTCGTAACTCTCCTTCACGGCCGAGGTCATCCCCAGGCCCGCGTCCGTCATCAGGGGAAGCATGTAGACACAGCAGAAGAGCAGGGCAAGGGATACGGCCACGCCGGGCACGACGAGCATCATGTACCCGATCACCACGCAGAGACAAACCCCGGCCCCGAACAGGAGCAGGGGAAAGAACAGGCCCATCTGGGAAAAGAGATCCGTGGGCTTGGGCTCCCTGCCGTTTCTCACCATCATCAGGATGGAATGGGTATAGCCCGCCATGGCCACCGGGGCGAGAATGCCGGCGGAAAAAAAGCTCATCCCCATGAGCATCAGGGTGATGATCAGAAGGGGGACGGCATTTCTGATGGACAAGAACCAGGTGGTCTCCAGCATCTTCCTAAAATCCATGATTATCCTCTCCATTTCTTGGTTGTTTACCTTTATTATGACTCCGGCCGGAGTCGTTGTTCGCGGGGTTTGCGAAATAGAAGCCCAATCGCCATAGCCTTGGGAGCAGTCACCGCATCCGTTATCTTAGCAAATGATCGCTTCTTGTCAAAGTGTAATCCACCGTACCGGAACGGGTCCCGGTTATGACGAGCGGCTTCGGTGAGCGGCTTCGACGAGCGGCTTCGACGAGCGGCTTCGGTGAACGGCTTCGACGAGCGGGTTTCGTTACCGCTTTTATCCGGCTGGAGAATGTGTTAGGGTGGGCGTGGATTTAATCAGATATTTAATTCAAAACAGGAAGGAGACGCGCCACGAAACCCCAGACCGCCAAGAAAGCGCCCCGCGCGGACCACACCCAGAAAGCCTACATGGGCATCAGGCGCATGTTTTTCCTCAACGAAATCGTGCCCGGGCAGAAGATCTCCTACCGCGATCTTGCCGAAAGGCTGAAGATGAGCCCCACGCCCATTATCCAGGCCCTCAAGCGCCTGGAGTTCCAGGGCCTCGTCCGCCACGAACCCAACAGGGGGTATTACACCGAGACCATCCGCATCAAGGAGGTGGAGGAGATCTACGAGCTTCGGGAGCTCATCGAACTCTCCCTCCTTCCCAAGAGCATCTCCCTCATGGACAAAAAGGGCCTTGAAAGACTCCGGGAGAGCATGGATGCCCATGCCCGGGCCTTTTCAGGGGACTCCATCAACGAGCGCCTTGCCGCCGACATGGAGTTCCACCTGGTTCTGGCCGAGCTGTCGGGATGCGGGGTTCAGAAGGAGGCGCTCCGGAACCTCTTCGACCTCCTCTACCTCAAGTACAGGGGGAGCATGCTCTTCGTGACCTCCATGGACGAGGCGGCCAAAGAGCATCTCCGGATCTTCGAGGGCATCGCGAACAAAGACCTGGAAGGGGCCCGGCGGCACCTCTCCCACCATATCCTCAACGTCAAGGAACACGCCCTCATAAGCCTCGGCCGGATGCTCAGCGAAAAAGACAACCCCGCTTACTAAGCCAATACCCCGACGCGGCGTCCTCACCTCCATGCCGGGGTTACACGCCCCATAACCGAGAGCCCGGTGAATATTTCACCTTTTGTTGCCCCGTGTTTTTTGATAAAACTTCTATCAACAGGCCGTAAACTTGATGTACTCGTAAAAAGTCCAAAGTCGTTTTTTTGACCACGCCATAACACGGAATAAGCAGATCAGAACAACAACATGTTGTGGTCGACTTTTTACAGGACCATCAAACTTAATTGATATCGGTTTACCCGGCCCATGCCGGAACCGCTTCAAATCATTTGCGCCCTCCCCCCCGTCGGCGAGAATAAGCGTCATCCCGCCGGGGGGGTGAAAGGGACGCCGTAAAGGATGGTCATATGAACACCCGAAATGCCGCCCTCGCCCTCGTCACCGGAGCCCTGCTCCTTCTGTTTTCATCCCCCGCGCCGGGCTCCGCCAGGAACGGTTATTATCACCGGGATTCCGGCCCGAACTTCATGTTTTACGACGCCATGGCAAGATACGCCACCCCGGTGATCGACGGCATCGAATCCCCGGGGGAATGGGACCGCTCCCTCGAACGGATCATGCTCAAGGAGGACAAGGACGACAACCGCATCACCATCCTCTTTCAGTACGACGCAAGCAACTTCTACGTGTTCGTGGAGGTGGACGACGACGATCTCTGGGACGAACCCGGCGCGGTCTGGAACACGGACAACGACGACGGCATCAAGCTCTATATCGACCCCAACAGCTCCCGGGATGCCAACCTCATGACGAGCGACCGCTATATCGGCTTTTCCATCCTCAAGAGGCACCACATCTTCCTTTCGGGCAACAACAGCGGGGGCTACAACGATTACGGGGATATCTCCCGCCTCAACATCTCCGTGGGAATCAGGGGAACCGTGAACGCGGGCGGCGACAAGGACGAGGGCTACCTGGTGGAGATGGCCGTTCCCTGGACGGAACTGGGGGTGACCCCGTCTCCGCTCTCCCCGGTATCCCTGAACCTCTTTGTGCTGGAGGACGATGCAGGCGGGTCCCTCACCCCCGTATACAACGGAAATGCATGGGATACCCCCTTCTTCATCGACAGCTGGTACAAGTGGTTCTCCCGGGCAACGGCGGGAGACGAGGGTGCCCAGGGCCCCGCGAACTACGCCAGGGTTTGCCTGCTTCCCGCGAACGACACCGTCCCGCCCGGCCCCATCGTCGATCTTGCAGCGGTGAAGAACCGGCCCTACTCCTGCGAGATCACCTTTACCGCCCCGGGTGACGACAATGCCCTGGGCGAGGCGGCCGCGTACCGCATCCGCTGGCGCGGGGACGCTCCCATCCTCACGGAGGAGGACTGGAACAGGGCAACGGATTACCCCAACGCGTTTATGCCCAGGATCGCCGGAAAGGGTGAACACCTGAGGCTCCTGGGCTTTCCCGCCGACACCCCAAGGCACGTGGCCGTGAGGGCCGTGGACCATGCCGGGAATCTCGGCCCCCTTTCCAACAGCCTCGCCATTACCCCGCCCTCGCCCCCGGAGGGCCACGGAAAGGGGAACGTCTATCCCGCTTCGGCCGGAAGGTACTTTGTCCACGAGGACGGCAGCCCGTTCATGCCGGTCTCGGAACCTTCGGGCATCACCTGGATCCACATAAGGGAACTTTACACCCGCCCCCTTCTGGAGCAGGGGCAGCAGATCCTGGTGGACTGGTCCAAGGAGCCCATCGAGGAGGGGCAGGCCGAGGCGTTTATCGCCAAGCTCGCCCAAAAGGGGATCAACCTCATGCGGATCTTTATCGAAGACCTGGCATTCGCGGTTGATTTCAACCCCTTCCGCCCGGACGGCGTCTCCTACCTGGAGTTTCCCGCAACCGCCGAGGGGAGCGCCTACATCCAGGAGAACCTGGATTTTCTCGACAGCTTCCTGACCCTCTGCGCCCGGTACGGAATCCAGGTGACCATCACCCCCTTCGACAACTACTTTTACATCACGCGCTGGAACGACAACCCCTACAACGCCGCCAACGGCGGCCCCCTCTCCACCCCGGACCAGTTCGTCACGTCGGTCGCCGCAAGGACGGCCCAGAAACGGCGGCTCGAGGTCCTGAACGAGGTGGTGAAGAATCACCCCAACTTCTTCGGATGGGAGGTGATGAACGAGTGGGACAACACCACCTTTGCCGGCAAGGGGCACGGCTGGGAGGCCCTTCGGATCTCCTGGATAAAGGACCTCACCGCCCACCTCAGGCTCCTTGACGACGACCACATGGTCTACATCACCAACGTGATCAACTTCCCCTATCACGAACTCAAGGATTTCACGTTCCGATCCAACATCTTCGACTTCGTGGGCTATCACAACTACAGCAAGTCGGTGGACGATCCCCTTGGCGCCGGAGACGCGAACCCCCATATCCGCCCGGCCCTGGACTCCCGCAAGGTGGTGCGCTTCTACACGGACCAGGCTGTTGACGCAAGACCCGTGTTCGACAACGAGTTCGGCCCCCTCAAGGTACCCGCCTACGGCCCCTCCTACGACGAGGAGGACGACAACGAGTACTTCCACAACGTCATCTGGGCCGAACTGGCCTGCGGCAGCGCGGGAATGCCCCTGAGGTGGCCCACCAACGTCCTCGGCCCCACCGGCCCGAAGCTCACGGACCGGATGCTCGACTACCAGGAGAACATGGCCCGCTTCTTCCAGGGAACCGCCCTTGAATTTTCGCGGTTCGCCGGAAAAACCTGGAACCGCAACATCACCACCGGCGGGGAAGGGGCCTCCGGGCTGGAGTTATTTTCCAACTCCGACGGAAAGCAGGGCCTGGCATGGGTCCTCCAGGACACCCGGAAGGCAGCGGGAACGGTGAACGATCTGACCCTTACCGTGGAGAGACTCCTGCCCGGCATGCCCTACCGCGTGGAGTTCTGGGATACCCGCCCCACCGACGGCGAATTCCGGGTATCCGAACACACGGCATCGGCAAGCGGCACCCTGACGCTCGCGATTCCGGGGTTTGACAGGGACATCATGATCGCCTTCAAGGCCGCATCCCTTGCCCCTCCCACCGTGCCGGAGCTCACCCTCGAAACGGAACCAGACGGCACCGTGAGCCTGTCCTGGAACGCCCCCGGGGCCACCGCCCACACCCTGTACTATGCGCCCTACCCCGACCTGAGCCCTGTGGGCTCCATCGACATGGGACCCGCAACGAGCCTCTCCTTCGACGGGGCGGGCCATGCCTATTACGTGGCGATCACCTCCCGGAACAGCGCCGGAACCAGTTATCATTCCGAGATTCGTTTTTTTGACCTGAGATAACCCGCCGCTCCCGTTCCCCATCCGGGAACCCGGCCGGCCGTCGCATCCCCTCCGCCCTCCCGGGCAATGTAGGGGATTCGGCGGCCCATTGCGAGTACCCGCTTTTCAACGAGTTCGTGGGATAAAAGGGCAACGGCAAGGGTCACCCCAAAGGCCGCCCCCGTCACAAGGGCGTCGGTCCCCGTCCGCAACAAGGGGGTCTTCCCGAGAATAAAACCGTGCATCAAACCCAGCACGGGCATATGAAATATATAGATACCGTAGGCGAGCCCCCCGATTTTCCGAAGCCACCCCGTCCGGAGTAATCTCCCCGGGAGTCCCTCCGGATGGAGCAGCGGGATCAACAGGAAGGTTCCGTAAAGAAATGCCAGCCAGGTATAGTTGAAGCAACCGAAAGCACCGCCGTTTCGGGTGAGCAGCGCCGCCCCCCCGAGAAGGCCCGCGAACGCCGTATAGACCGACGTTCTGTTCCGGACCAGGAGTTCGAACAGACTCCCGCTTCGCACCCCAAGGGCGATCAATGCCCCCACCATCAGTGTATCCGCGCGGCAGGGCATGAGGGAGACGGCGCCGAACCCCGCCCCCTCCCTCAGGATCGGCGGGATGAAGATGAACAGGCAGACCACCCCGGCGAGGGTCCGCCTGGAGACCCTGCTCACGAGAAAAGGAAAGAGGAGATAAAACTGCTCTTCCACCGAAAGGGACCAGAGCATCCCCAGGAAATTCGCCCCGAAACTCCCCGCCTCGGCCATGGAAATGTTTTGAAGGAAAAGTGCATAGGACCACAGGGGCATGGCCCCGTCGAACAACCACCCGAACCCCGCCCCCGTCTCGGCGAGCCCCATGCGCCTCCCCAGCGCAAAGAGAATGATCACCAGGTAGTAGAGGGGAAATATGCGGCAGACCCGCCTCAGGTAGAACACCTTGTAGTAGTTTTCGGCCCCGATATTATCAACGAGTATTCCGGTGATCAGGAAGCCGGAAAGGACGAAAAAGAGGTCCACGCCGCTCCAGGTCAGGCCGAGCATCCCCCTTATGTAGAGAAGAAAAGAGTCGGAACCGGGTTCCAACATGCAGCAGATATAATGAAAAACAACGACGAGAAGAATCGCGATGCCCCGTATGCCGTCCAGGGCCGGAATATGCTTTCCCGGTGTAAAAACAACTTCATCTTTTTCGACATGGACTCCCATGCGGCCTCCAGGTGTCCCCTCGGGGCCCCTGAAACGTGCCCGTGAATCTCCATCCGCAAAGCGGGCGGTATCGGGCGTCCACACAATGGGCGGCTGTCTGCACGGGGCCCCCGGAACTTTGTTAATTCGTCAATCAAGTAAGGGCTAAAGAGTTACTTACACAATTACAGCTGGTCCGCGTTGGCGCGGGCGTAATGCAGTGCCTCGGGTTTCCTGAAACGAGCGCACCGGAATTGTGGTTTTATTTGATTCCACAGCCCCAACATCCCACTAAAAGGAGGTGGGATCCGTTCGTTTATTATTTTTTTTTATTCCAAGGGGGGCCTTATAAGCCGCCCCATTTTTCAGCCCGCGCTCTTTCGGCGCCGCACGCAATAACCGTCCCCTTTGGATGGAAAACAGAGCCGTCCGTTTTTTCTGCTTCCGGGAGATCTTAAAAATGGGGACTTCTGCCGGTTTCCACATACCATCCCCTGTAATCGTTTTCGGGGAGCTGGCGCGGCAGGCTGAAATCCCTTCTCCCGGACTCCTTTGCACCGGGAGAGAGATTTGAATTCAGGAACGGATCATCGAACACCCGGTACCGCTCCATGAGATCCAAAATCCGCCCCACCGGAAGATCCTCGAATGGAGTTCCTTCCGTTACCGCAGCGGAGGCAAAGGGGGTGTAAACGGTCCTCAGCCCCTTCTCCCGGGCCCTGAAGCAGAGTTCCACATCCCAGTACTCTTCCGACAGCCACGCGGCACTTCCCATCTCCTCCAGGGTCGATCCGGCCAGGGCCATGGCGGCGCCGCTCACGGCAAGGGTATCCCTCAGGCGCGTGAACAAAAAATCCCCGGAGGCATCGAAATCCCGGTAATCGTATCTCAGGGCCTGGTCCCGGACAAGGGTTCTTCCGGCATGCACCACCCTGCCCTCCCCGGAGATCAGCATCCCCCCGGCAATGCCCGCCCCCATGCCCTTCACCTGGACGATCATCTCCTCGATAAACCCTTCCATGGATTCGGGCACGACTCCCCTGCCCAGGAACACCACCGCGTCATGGCCGTCCAGGGCTTCCTTCGCGGCTTCGACGGGGGATTGGCCGGGTTCCTTAGAAACCGTGTCCACGACCACCGGCCCGAACGAGGAAAGGGGCTGTTCCGGGCCCACCACCAGCACCCTCGTGCCGTCCGGAATCTCGAACACCGGCTTGTAAAAGCCCATGGGGTTTTTCGGGCAGTCCCCGACCTCGATCAGGGGGAGTCCGGCTCTTTTCTCGAGGTACTCCTTCAATGCCTTTTTGCCGCTCAAGAAAACCTCGGGCTTTAGCATCCCCCCCACCATGGAGGTACTGCACTCCCGCCAGGAGTAGAGGACGTCCGGAACGTGGACAAAGGATTCCCCGGCCCCCATGAGCCTGAGGAGAAAATCGTAATCCTGAGAACCGTCGAACCCCTCCCGCATCATCCCCACCGACCGGAACAGCTCTCTTTTCACGCAGACAAGATGAAGAATGTAGTTGTGGGTTTCCAGGAGCGCGGGTGAAAACCCGGGCTTGAAGTTGTGGCGGTAACGGTAACCTTCCGGCGAGGTCCTGTCCTCGTCGGAGTAGAAAACGTTCGCCCCCGGATTTTCCAGGGTGGAGAGGTAGAGCTTTGTAAGGGCGTCAAAGTACAGCTCGTCGTCATGGTCGAGGAGCACGACGAAATCTCCCGATGCCGCCTCGACGCCCCTGTTGGTGGATCGCGAGATGCCCCTGTTCTCCCTGTTGGTCACCACCTTTATCTTCCCGGAGCTTTTTTTCATCCGGGAGAGGAGCGAAAGTGTCGAAGGATCGGTCGAGGCGTCGTCGCAGATCACCAGCTCCCAGTTCCCGTAGGTCTGGGAGAGCACCGAGCCTACCGCCTTTTCCAGCCACCGGGGCTCGGTGTTGTACACCGGCATGACAACCGAGAAACGGGGGGCCGGACCCGAAAGACGAAGGGTGCAGCGCTCCCTGGCCAGCCCGGCGGGCTCCCTGAGCTTGTTGTTCACCAGCCAGGCAAAGTAATTGGGATCGCTCGTCATGATCCCCCTGATCTGGGTCTCGAGGGGAACATACCATGGATTCTTCTCCTCGAACCGGGAGAAGGCCCTTCTTTTTACCGAGGACAACATATCCAGCAGACGACTAAAGATCATACGCGCTTACCTCATTGATTGATTATGGATATCGCCGCCGGCCCGCAGGTCGCGCCGCCCTGGGCCGGGCGGGTCCATTGGAAACACGGGTCGGTCGCGCAGGCCCCCGGGCGTTGTTTTTTTCATATTGGATCGGAAGGTCGACACAACGTAATCCCGGTTCGAAGATGCGATTCCCGGAGTTGTCCCGCAGCACGGCCACCACACCGCAAATCCACGGGACATCGTTCCAAGGAGAGGCGCCGAATGCCCGCCTCCGCCCCTTCCGAACGGAAGAGACGGAACATCCCGTCGCTTCCGAGGGAAGCAATCAAGGGGAAAGAGCCCCTCTTTTCCCAAGGGGAAGCATCACCCCTTTTCGTAACAGGCCTCCAGCTCTCCTGCATGTTCGGCAACGGTCTTCATGGGCGTTATCTTCTCCCTGAAGCGATTGATCATCTCCGTGTCGAGGAGAACGCTCCGGAGCTTCTCCGTCAGGGAGGCGGCATCTCCGGGCTCGAACAGGAGCCCGTTTTCCCCATCCCTCACAAAGTCGGGAATTCCGCCGATGGCGGCCCCGAGCACGGGAACCTCCATGGCCAGCATTTCGAACACCACCTGGGGCGCGTTGTCGAACCAGACGGGCGGCACGATCCCCAGGTCCATCCCCCCCAGGATCTCCGGGATATCCTCGAATCTGTAACCGTCATGGAGGTGAAGGGAAGCGAGTCTCCCGGAAAGGGGCCCCGTCAGGTGTTCCAGCCCGAGGATTCCCCTTGCGTGGAGATGGAGGTCGATCCTTCCAAGCTCCCCGTCCTCCATGGCATCGAGGGTGGAAAGGAGGAACGGCAGTCCCTTTGGAGCGGAGCAGATCCCCATGTAAACCAACTTGAGGCGATCATCGGCCCCCTTGGGAACGTGTGAAAAGGATCGCGCAAGACCGATCTCGGCCATGGCGTTCCCGATATGGGCGCAGCGGATCAAGTCGCGGCGGACACCGTACCCCGCATAGAGGGTCCCCACGAATTGGGAGACCGCGAGCACGAGGTCGGCCCTGTTCAGGGCCGCGACCATCCCCTTTCGCCTGTGGGCGTAACCCGCCCCCGAACGATCCGGGCCGGCGTCGAACCGGGCCTGCGGAACGGACTCCTCCCCGCGCCTCCGGCCCCGCACGGCGGCAATCAGCGACCTCAAACGGGGGTTCGTCAGAATCCGCCCCCCCAGCCGCCACATCCGATACCCGAAGGGAATCCGGTGAATAAGCCAACCCGCCTTTCTTTTGAGGCGCTCCCTTTCCCTGGGGGGCGGCGCGATGCAGTGAACGCACTTGTTCCCGTCGTCATAATCCCCACAGATCGTTTCGTCCCGGTGAAGGAGGTATATCTGGTTGCAGAGGGGATGGTAGTTGTGCAGGGAAAAAACCACCCTCGCGCCCGCATCTCCGGCCACCCCGATGCAGCTTGCGGGAAACCCCTCGATATTGTGAAAGTGAACCACGTCGGGCCGAATCTCCCTAAGGAGTTCCCCGAAGAGCCGCTCCACCACCGGTGCCGCAAGATCCAGCCCCGGCGCTTCGTGGTTGAAAAACCCCGGGGCAAGTATGGGCGAGTTGACCACCTCGTAGCTCTCGATCCCCTCGTGGACGCGGTCCTTCCTTATATAAGCGCTGATTCCCGGATTGTAGGTAAATCCCGAGGAGACGGCAAAAACGTCATGCCCCTTTTTTTTCATCTCCAGGGCCATGGAGAGGCTGTACAGGTTTACCCCTCCGCCCATTTCCGCGCCCATCCATATGGGCGCCCAGTTCACATACAGGATTCTCATGTTTTCAACTTCCACGCCAAATCATTATCAGTCTTGCCGGGGCCGGCCATTGACCGAATCCACCGGGACATCAATCCGCGATCCCGACCCGGGAGCCCGTGCCGCCGCCTTTCATGCGCGCCGCCTTCCAGAACAGCCCGGGAACGCCCCCGAGGATTTTTAAAAAGCCCCCGAGTCGTTTCAGAACACCCGGCCGGTAAACCGTGAACCGACCGTCCTCGTAAACCGCGACCCAGGACGCAAGGTTCGCGATCTCCACCCCCTCGTTCCAGAACGGGAGGATAACGATCCCCTTTCTCGGAAAGCAAAAACCCCTGATGCAGTTCACCAGGGTCCTGATCCTTCCGCGCCCCCGTCCCAGCCGGATACGCCCGTCACAGAGCAGGGGCGACTCGGCTCCCTCCCCCGCCGTCACTTCAATGAGCCCGGAATCCGGCAAAAGCTCGCGAACCGCCGCCACGATCTTCCCCTCGTGATCCACCCCGTCTTGGGCATAGTCGTTGATCTCCCTGACCAGGTAAACCGTCGCGGGCTTCTCCCCCGTTTCATCTTCATACAGCTCGAACAGGCCGGCTGCGTTCGAAGCGAAATCAGCGTTGCGTGAAAGATCCCTCCTTCCGAAACGGTCCTTTATAAAGTCCTCGATCCCCTTGAGGTGGAAGCCGCAGAGGTCCTCCCGCTTGATCAGGAACTGCCGGAGCCCCATTCCAAGGCACTGACACAGGACCTTGAGCACCGCCTTCACACCACCATTGTGGGCGAAATAGTCCAGGAAATTCCTTGTCTCGTAGTAGCGCAGGAAGGTGAAGGGTTTTCTTGCACCCTGGAGCACGTGCCAGATCAGGGAATCGAGCACGATCACCACCTTCTGTCCCGTGATCTTCCGAACCCTGTAACACCACTCCGAGTCATCCACGTGAAGAAAATAATCCCGCCAGATACCGGCCTTTTTGATCACCTCAGTCCTGAAGAGCAGTGAATAAGCCCCGGCATATCCCGCCTCCCGGGTTTTCACCGTCCAGCCCGCGCTTTCCACGACGGGCCGGTTGATGATATTGGCATCCCAGCCGAAACGATCGGCATGCAGGCAGCCCCCCGCTTCATAGATCATGTTCGGATTTTCAAGGTCCATCATCACCGATCCGGCCACGCCGGCTCCGCTGTTCTCCACGAGTTCCCGCACCAGGTGGATCAGGGTGTTTTTCTCGATCACGGCATCGTCGTCGATAAGCCAGCCGAAGGGAGGCGGCCCGTCCAGTCCGGCCACATACTTGAAAAATGTATTGAACCCTCCGGAACCACCGAGGTTCTCCGTATTCCTGAGGACCGTTACCTCGGGAAACCGCTCCCCGAGCATCTCGAAGGTGCCGTCCGCGGATGCGTTGTCCACCACGACGACATCGATGCATTCGGCGGAATAGTTCAGTTCCCGGATCTGCTCCAGGAGGCTTGCCACGTTGTTCTTCCGGTTGAATGTGACGATCCCCGCCACGACCCTCGGCAGGAGGGCCGTTTCTTTTTCCCTGAGGAAAACGTCCTTCAGGTGAACCGTCTCCCCCCGGGTGTCCGGTATGATCAGCTTCAGATGGAGGGGGACCCCTCGGGAAAGTCCGGTCGGGGAAAAGCTCTCACGGCGCTCGGGGTTATCCTCTCCGGGGGAAAGGACCCAGAAAACCGCCGGCTTGTTTTTTCCTTCCTCGTACAGCCCCGCATATATTTTCACCGGCGTGTCGCAGGTGATGCCGAACTCATAATCCACGCCGTCTTTAAGGAATATTCGATTGCCCCACGATCCGTTCCGAACGGTCACGGGGTCATGGTGGTAGTTTTCAACGACAAGACCGCCGCCGCTGTTCACCGCAAGGGTGTAAAAGGGATGATCCGACACGACCCGCCAGAACAGGGAGTCTTCGCTCAATTCATTCCCTATAAAATCGGGATAGGTTATCAGGTTGTCCCAAGGAGCGGGAATAGGGCTCACGATGTTGTTTCCTCCTCGTTTTGCGGACTCCGGGCCGTTGTTGCCCGGAAATGCAACGGCACCGATTCCCGTGATCATCACCGACCGATCCCGTAATGCGGTCCGACCTTATAAACACCTTCGTTCCCGGGGGAACGGGGGGGGGAAATTCCCGCCGCGCCCCCCGAAAGAGGCCTGCCCGGCCGAAATCCCAATGAAGCAAGACCCTTACATTTTTTTAAGGGATAGGTCAAACAAATAATCCCGGAGGTGCCCGGCCGACGGGAAGCCGCGAGGGCCGCAACCCCGACACTCCCCGGCCGGCGAACAATGGTGGGTAGGGGATAGGAAAAAAGGGGAGGGAATGGGGAAATGCGATAAAGAAGGGATAACAATGGTGGGCAAACGTCGCATCCTGGACCGCGTGACAGCGGATTACGGAACGACGAGCACGCGCCGGGGAGTACCTGAAACGACTTCAACCAACCACAATCATTCAGCTTCCATCTCTCGGTCAGCCCCTCCGGACTCCATGGAGGCGCCGGGCCGTGAAAAGAGACGCCGGGGATTCCCCCGGCAAGCGGGGCGAAACAGGGGGAATGCCCATATCGCCCGCTGACCGGGCCTTGTGAAAAGGCGCTTACCCGTCCCCAAGGGCTATCCGGTAATCCCGGAAACACGAACGAAAGAGTTATTTACTACCCCGGAAGAAGTCTGTCAATACGCATAACTACCCGTTTTAACAAGGTGTTTATACGCACCAAACAATTCCCGGATAATCCGGCCGTCACGAAAAAAACACGACCAACCGGTTACCCGCTCCAATGCCCGGGGAGTTTAAGGGGCATTGGAGCGGGCCGGAACCTTTCACCATCAGGTTAAGCCGTTTGTCTTCCCGCGCATTGACTTTCGGGACTTATACACCGAAATCCAGAACGGGATACACCGTTTTGATATGCACGCGGCCTTTTCCGTCGCCTTTGTCCACAAACTCAATGGGGCTTTTCAGGGCCACGCGTTTACAGTCTCCAGAGAGACAAGACGTATGGTCAAGGGCGCCGTAAACATAGTGCCAGTTGTCGTCACCATCCTGAACGGTGCTGCCGTGACCAAAGGAGTAGTTGCGGCCGTTGTTCCCCTTGCCGGGAACCAGAAAACGGCCCACGAGCCTGCCCGGGTTGTCCCACCTGAGCCCCTCGATGGTCGTTGCGGCCACCCAGTAGACGTGGTAATAAGCAGAGTCCCATGTACTGCCGCTCATCAGGGCATAGTAATAACCGTTGGCTTTAATGAGGGACACCCCCTCGACAACGCCCCCGCCGCTCCACTCGTTTCCGTACTTATCCTTGGTGTTGGAGAGATAGGCCTCGCATGCGGCCACATTGTCACACGAGTTTCTGAGTTTTGTAATCAAGGAGGTATCACGGCAGTTCCCGATAAAAATGGGAGAGGCGTTGCAGGCAACGACAAAAGGATCCGAGCTGTCCAGTTTCACAATACTGCTGTGCTCTCCCTTGATGGGATCGTATTGATCGCTCGTATACCAGCTGTACCCCAGCCAGTAATTGCCGCCGTCCTTGAACGCGTAGCCGTCCAGGCGCACGGTATTCTCGCAGGGCCCGTGGGGACACCCCGGTGTCGCCCATTCCACGCTCTGGGGAAGGTTGTCCCTGTTGGCGCAGGAGGGTGACGCACCCGCCGGAATCGGCTCATGGGGAAAAAGCGCGAAGGGGCCCGTGGGAGAGCTGGACCATGCGAAATAAACGCCGTTTTCCTTGGCAAGGGACACCCCATCCGCATCTCCATGTTTTGTCGCCGAAAAAGACAACATGAATGAATTGGTGTCCAGCTGAACAACGTCGGGCGCCCATACCGATTTATAATACTCCCCGTTCAGCTCCAGGGTTTTTTTGAACGGCTTGTTGAACACGCCGACCGTTCTCTTTTGCCACGGCCCGTTAAGGTCGTTCGCGACCCAGACGGGGATATCCCCCTCTCCGGGCGTGGCATACAGGTAATATTTGCCGTCGACGTTAAGAACGTGGGGATCCGGCGCGTTCTCTTCAATGATAAGCGTTGACTCCGCAAAAACGCCGCCTGTCGCCAAAAACAGACAGCAGAGTAACCACAACGATCCCCGAACATTTTTTTTTCTCACAACAACCTCCATTCAACGGTAAAAAATGTTGGATTTAACAGATAATCGACAACCTCCCCGGTAAAACGACGAGGTTGCCGGCCAAATGCTCCGGGCAGCCCGGCCCGGCGATCATGCGCAATATACTTCTCCAAATTATCGAATCTTGATTCCGTTCACCATGCATGAGTAAAAGCCCCCGGGGCCCGGCTGCCGGATCACGAGAGCAATCACAATGATACCCCTACGCGTTACCCCCGAAGAAGTCAATACGTATAAAAACCTGTTTTCATACGAGTATTTTTACACACCAACTCATCTCGGACTTACTCGCAAAACTCCCCACAACACCGAAACACGACACGTTTCGCCGCTATCTCGCACAACGCCTTCAACAAGGAAATTGAGAAAAAAAATGTGATAGAGAAAAAGCGGAAGCCGTTCCACGACCTCCCCCTCCCCCCTGGACATCTTGTCATGGGACATTTTCATCTCCAACCGACCCGTCAATCTCCCGAATACCCTTTCCCTTCCGGTTCGACGGGGAAAAATATTCTTGACTTATGCCCCGAGGGGCGTAAGATGGCACTCGAGATTTGATTAGATTTTTAATTTCATTTGCAATCAAACATAGTTTTCAACCTTTCAGCCGGCGGGAGAACCAACATGTCGTTATCACTCATGGAGGGCAACGAGGCGATCGCCCTGGGGGCCGTCAGGGCCGGGTGCAGTTTCTTCGCGGGGTATCCCATAACCCCAGCCACAACCATTTTAAGCTCCATGCTCAAGCTCCTTCCCCCGAGGGGGGGGGTCTGTCTCCAGGGGGAAGACGAGATCGCCTCCATGGGATACTGCATCGGTGCTTCCATGGCAGGGAAAAAGGTCCTCACGGCCACATCGGGTCCTGGGATCAGCCTCTACAGCGAACAGATCTCCTTTGCCGTTGCCGGGGAGATTCCCATGGTGATCGTGGATGTCCAGCGCCTCGGCCCCTCCACGGGATCGGCCACCCGGGGCGCCGACGGGGACGTCCAGTTCCTCAGGTGGGGGAACTCCGGCGGCGTGCCCGTGATCGTTCTGGCACCGGCCGATATCAAGGACTGCTACCTCCTCACCATGGAGGCGTTCAACCTCTCCGAGCGGTTCCGGTGTCCCGTGTTCATCGCATCCAACAAGGAGATCGCCATGACCAAGGAGAGCGTGGACCTCTCCTCGCTCACCCCGCCCGCGATCGTCGAACGCGCTTCATACAGCGGCACGGAACCCTACCTGCCCTTCAAGACCACCGACGACAACCCGGTTCCCGATTTCCTCCCCATCGGCGGCGACACCCTGGTGCGCCAGACCTCCTCCACCCACGGGCCGGGCGGCTACATCACCAACGACAGCAAGGTGATCGCCGAAACCCAGGAGCGTTTACGAACAAAGATCCTCTCGAAAATTTCCGAGTTCAGCTTTCACGCCATGGAAAAATCGGAAAACGCCGAGACCCTTGTGATCACTTACGGGATCACCGGCCGGGCGGCGGCGGCGGCCCGGCGCATCCTCTCCGAAAAGGGGATCGCGGTGAGCCACCTCTCCCTCAAGACCCTCTGGCCGGTGCCCGAGGCGGTGATCGCCGAACATGCCGAGGGGTATAAGCGGATCGTGGTGGTGGAGATGAACCTGGGACAGTACGTCCGGGAGATCGAGCGGGTGCTCAAGGGACGTGCCGTGGAATTTTTCGGACAGATGGACGGCAGACTCATAACACCGGAACAGATCGTGGAGGTCATTGAAAATGCATAGTTTACTGAATATGGAAAGGCCGCCGGTCTTCTGCCCCGGATGCTCCCACGAGAGGGTCACCAAGGCCCTGGACGCGGCGTTCAAGTCCATGGGGCTTCCCGGAAACCGGGTGGCGCTGGTGAGCGATATCGGGTGTTCGGGCCTGTTCGACACCTTCTTCAACACCCATGCCCTTCACGGCCTCCACGGCCGGGCCCTCACCTATGCCGTGGGCCTCAAGATGGCGGACCCGACCCTCAACGTTATCGTCACCATGGGGGACGGCGGGCTCGGCATCGGCGGCGCCCATGTCCTGGCCGCCGCGAGAAGGAACCTGGACATCACCCTCCTGGTGCTCAACAACTTCAACTTCGGCATGACCGGCGGGCAGTTCTCCGCCACCACGCCGGTGGACGCTACCGTGGGGTCGGGTTTCCTGAACAGCCTGGAAAGCCCCCTGGACCTCTGCAGGACGGTCTCGGCGGCCGGGGCCACCTACGTGACCCGCTGCTCCAGCTATGAAAAGGACCTTCCCGGCGAGCTGGAAAGGGCGATCTCCCACAAGGGGTTTTCCGCGGTGGACATGTGGGGCGTGTGCACGGGCCGCTACACGGGAAAGAACCGCTGGACCCCGAACACCATCAAGGACTCCCTTGCGGACCTTCCGGACGCAAGGGGCGTTGTCGCCGAAAACATGCGTGAAGAGTACGGCGCCGCCTACCGGAAACACGCACAGGGCCTTCCCCCGGTGCCCCCTCCCACCACCGTTGAAAAGGAGTTCTCCGCCCCCGAGGAAGGAAGGATCGAGGTGGCCGTACTGGGAAGCGCCGGCATGCGCATCGTCACGGCGGGAGACCTGCTCTGCCTTGCCGCCTTGACGGCGGGACTCAACACCAGCCAGAAAAACGATTACAACATCACGGTGCTCAGGGGGCCTTCGGTGAGCGAGATGATCCTCGATCCCTCGGAGATCGGCTACACCGGCATCCACAGCCCAAGGGCGATCCTCGCCCTCTCCGACGAGGGGGTGACAAGGCGGCGGTACCTCTTCGACAACACCGACGACAACACCCTGATCATCCACGCGGAGGGCGTTTCCATTCCCCAATGCAAAGGAGAGGTCCACGAGGTGAACTTCAAGGCAAGGGGATTGAAAAAACAGGAGTTCGCCCTCGGTGCCCTGACCCTCCTGGCCGAAATGGAAAAGGGGATCAGCCTTCCCATGCTGAAAAAGGCCCTGTCCATACGTTTCAAGGGCAAGGTGCTGGATTCCACCCTCGAACTCGTGGAGAAAACCCTGAACGCGGAGGCTTAGCGGCCCCTGCGGGAACGAAAGACACCGGAAGGCACGGCAGGAGACGCCGGCATGATTCCATGGGGTATTGCCGCTTCCTCCATAAGGGAGGAATGCACCGGAGGCTGAGACGGAAATCAAGGATAAGGTACAGGGGGCTCGCGGCACATCCTTCCCGGTAGACAGCGGGGCGGAGTCCGCCGGCGGGTATTGCGGTCTTGCGTTGGAGCAGCCCGGCGCCGCCCCTTGGGGAAAGAACGGCGGATTGTTTTACCCATATTCGATATTACGTAAACAGGGGTTTTCCTGTATATTGATACCTAAAACCTGCAATTAAAATCGTTTACGATTCAAAATTGCTCAATATCTCAAGGCCGTGCGGGTATTCCCGAAGAAATGCCGTGCTTGGCAATGAATGGGTTGCACAGCTATGGAAAAATGATCAAAATTTCGCAACAACAAATTTTTATGGGTTGGTCGATTTCGTGATTGCAAGTTTTCGGTGATATGAATTTCGTTGATTCCCGCAAGCCGGGGAAAAGGTTGAGCGCCTCCTTTTCTCCCAATATCCCGGGGTATCGGGGACGCAAGCCCTCCCCGACCGTTATCCCCGTCAAGGAACGCTTTATTAAGGAGCCGCATATGAGCCGTGTGAGCAGTTCACTTGCCGAAAGAAGGCAGCAAAATATCCCCCGGGGCGTCGCCACCATGCATCCGCTGTTCCTTTCGGAAGCCGGCGGAGCCCTTGTAAGGGATACGGAAGGAAAAGAGTACATCGATTTTCTTTCGGGTATCGGGGTCAACAACGTGGGTCATACCCACCCGAAGGTTGCCTCGGCAATCAGGGCCCAGTCCGAAAAATACCTCCATACCTGCTTTCACACCCTGATGTACGAGCCCTATATCGAGGTGGCCGAACGCCTCAACGGGATCGTTCCCGTAAGGGGCGAGGCAAAGACCATGCTGGCCAACTCCGGCGCGGAAGCCGTTGAAAACGCTGTAAAGATCGCCCGGGCTCATACCGGTCGACCCGCCGTGATCTGCTTTGACAACGCCTTCCACGGCCGGACCATGCTCACCATGACCATGACCAGCAAGATCCGCCCCAACAAGACCCGCACGGGCGCGTGGGCCCCCTTCGTGTACCGGGCCCATTTTCCATACTGCTACCGCTGCCCGTGGAACCTCGTCCCCGAAACCTGCGGCCTTCCCTGCGCGGAATCGTACTTCGAGAAGGATATCTTCAAGTTCCAGGTGGACCCCGGGGAAACGGCCGCCGTTGTGATCGAGCCGGTGCAGGGGGAAGGCGGCTTTATCCCCATGCCCGAGGGATATCTTGCAGCCCTGAGGAAGCTCTGTGACGCCCGCAGCATCCTGCTGATCATGGACGAGATCCAGTCGGGTTTCGGAAGATCCGGAAAGATGTTCGCGACGGAATATTCCGGGGTGGAGCCGGATATCATGGTCACCGCCAAAGCCCTTGGCGGGGGCATGCCCCTTTCCGCCGTTACCGGCAGCGCCGAAATCATGGACTCGGTGGCGGTGGGGGGACTCGGCGGCACGTACGGCGGAAACCCCGTCTGCTGCGCTTCGGCCCTTGCCGTCATGGATATCTTCGAGGAGGAAAAAATCCTCGAGAAATCCTTAGCCATGGGAAAGGTCTTGAAGGATCGCTTCGACCTTTTCGAGGAAAAATACCCGCTGGTGGGCAATGCCCGGGGCCTCGGCCCCATGGTCGCCCTGGAGCTGATTCAAGACCCGGAAACAAGGGAACCGTACCCCGAAGCCGCAACGGAGCTTGTGGGCTTCTGCCGGGACAACGGCCTCCTGGTCATGGCCTGCGGCACATTCGGCAACAACATACGGCTCCTGCCGCCCCTCAATATCGATCCCTCGATCCTCGAAAAGGGTCTGGCCATTCTGGAGAAGGGCCTTTCGCGCATCCAGGAAAACCGGGGATAAGGAGTTACCGGGGATCAATAAAACGCCATGTTCCGGTGCAAGCCCCACTTCTGAAACGGGGCTTGCACCGGATATTTAAAAAAAAAGCTGCGTCGTATCTCGCGGGGGCATTCCGCTCCAGGGAGACTTCGACAAACAATTAATACGCCACACCAAAAGAGGATACAGTATGGACTTCACCCTGTCTAAAGAGAACAGCATGCTCCAGAAAGCGGTAAGGGAATTCGCCCGGAAGAAGATCGCTCCCAACGCGGACCAGTGGGACGAGGAAAACTACTTTCCCTATGAAGAGGCGGTAAGGCCCATGGGAGAGCTGGGTTTTTTCGGCACCGTCATCCCCGAGGAGTACGGCGGAGAGGAGATGGGCTGGCTGGCCTGCATGATCGCGACCGAGGAGATCGCAAGGGCATCGAGCTCCCTCAGGGTCCAGGTGAACATGCAGGTGGTGGGGTGCGCCTATACGATTTTCACCTACGGCAGCGAGGAGCTCAAAAGGAAATACGTGGAAAAGCTCTGCACGGCCGAGTACCTCGGCGGATTCGCCATCACCGAATCCGATGCCGGTTCCGACGTCATGGCCATGTCCACCACGGCGGAAGACATGGGCGATCACTGGCTCCTCAACGGCTCCAAGACCTGGATCTCCAACGCGGAGTTCGCCGACGTGATCATCTGCTATGCCTACACGGACAAGGCACAGGGGTCAAAGGGCCTTTCCGCCTTTGCCGTGGAGCTCAAGAACGTGAACGGGATCAAGACCACCAACCTGGAAAAACTCGGTTCCCACTCCTCGCCAACGGGCGAGATCTTCTTCGACAACACCCGCATTCCCAAGGAGAACATCCTCGGCAAGCCCGGCGACGGCACCAAGATCGTTTTCAGCTCCCTGAACCACACGCGGCTCTGCGCGGCGGCGGGCGGCGTGGGCCTTGCCCAGGCATGCCTGGACGCGGCCGTGAAATACTGCAACGAGAGAAAGCAGTTCGGAAAATCCGTGGGCAGCTTCCAGATGAACCAGGATATGCTCGCACAGATGGCGACAGAGATCGATGCGGCAAGGTTCCTGGTTTACCGGGCCGCCGTGGAAAAGGACAAGGGCAACCTCAACAACGGACTGGACGTTGCGAAAGCCAAGTACTTCGTGGGCGAGGTCACCACCAAATGCTGCAACTATGCCATGCGGATCCTCGGCGCGTACGGCTACTCCACGGAGTACCCCGTGGCCCGCTACTACAGGGACGCGCCCACCTACAGCATCGTCGAGGGCTCGAGCAATATCTGCAAGATGATCATCGCCCTCGACCAGCTCGGCATCAAGAAGGCCAACAGGAAGTAGCGCCGGCGATTAAAAATGGGGGCAACCCCGAGGCCGTCTCCGCCCCGTTCCCGGGGAGACGGCCCGCGGGGCCCCCAGGGTGAAAAGCTTTTCCGCCACCGACGCAACCGGCCGGAACCCCGGGGATTACACCGGCGATCCGATTGCCGACCGCGAAACAACCGTGGGGACGCCGTGTTTTAACCTCCCATTATCGGGATTTGAATGTCTGAAAACCATAAACGGCCGCCCCGGGATAATCACGGCCCGTAAGCTGTTCCCGGCGGAAGTCCGTTTAAAACCAAGGAGAGGGTTGTGACAAAAGCCGTCGAGGTATTTATCTCTGGAATCGCGGGGGTGTTTATCGGCATGGCGCTGCTCTATGTCTCCATTAAACTCAGCAGCCTTGCAATTGCCAAACTATCCGAGGGAGAGGAAAAGAAATGATGAAGTCCCTGTTTCAAACCACCGGTTTCTTTCACCTGACCCCCGGCATGGCCCTGATGTGGATCATCGGGCTGACCCTTATCTACCTTGCCGCAGCAAGGCAGTACGAGCCCCTGCTCCTCCTGCCCATCGGCTTCGGCATCATCCTGGCCAACCTGCCCCTTGCCGGGCTCATGGCCGAGGGCGAGGGCCTTCTCTGGCGTTTTTACCATTACGGAATACAGTGGGAGGTGATCCCCCCGCTGATCTTCCTGGGCCTCGGCGCGCTGACGGACTTCGGCCCCATGCTGGCAAGGCCCTCCCTGATCTTCCTGGGGGCGGGCGCCCAAGCCGGCGTCTACATCACCTTTTTCGCGGCCCACGACATGGGGTTCACCCTTGGCGAGGCGGCAACCATCGGCATCATCGGCGGCGCGGACGGCCCCACCACCATCTTCCTCGCCTCCAAGCTGGCCCCCCAGCTTCTCGGCACCTGCGCGGTGGCGGCATACTCCTACATGGCCCTTGTACCCATTATCCAGCCGCCCATCATGCGCTTTCTCACCAGCGAGAAGGAGCGCAAGATCCGCATGAAGAAGTCCAGGAAGGTGGGGCAGCTGGAAAAGCTCATCTTCCCCATTATCGCCACCTTCGTGATCATCCTCCTGATTCCGGCGGCCGCGCCGCTGATCTCCATGTTCATGCTGGGGAACCTCTTCAGGGAGTCAAAGGTCGTGGAACGGCTCACCCACGCATCCCAGAACGAGCTGCTCAATATCGTGACCATCTTCCTGGGGCTTCCCGTGGGGGCCACCATGAACGCGGAGGTTTTTCTCCGGCCGAGGGTGCTGTTTATCTTTTTCCTGGGGCTCTTCGCCTTTATGATCAGCACGGCGGTGGGGGTTCTCCTTGCAAAGTTCATGAACCTCTTTCTCAAGGAGAAGATCAATCCCCTCCTTGGGGGCGCGGGTGTTTCCGCCGTTCCCATGGCGGCGAGGGTGGTGCACAAGATGGGGCAGGAAGCCGACAAGAAAAACTACCTCCTCATGTTCGCCATGGGCCCCAACGTGGCGGGGGTGATCGGCACGGTGATCGCGGCCGGTATTTTCCTTACCCTGCTTGGGCAGTAAGCCCCATGCGCGGGAAGCGGCACTTTGTTTTTCTTCATGCAGGCCAACGGTTTCGAACAGATTTACCGCTTGCAACAAATTGAACGAAAGACTATATTTCCCGAAACATCAATGGCTTTAACCGATAACGTTTACTTACGGAGAAAAAAATGGCAACAGAACTTTTGGCACCCCTCGCAGGCAAGATCGTGAAACTCGATATCAAACCCGGTGACGTTGTTGAAGAGGACGACGACGCCCTGATCATCGAAGCCATGAAGATGGAAACCCCCGTTTATGTCCCCTGTGACGGCACGGTCAAGGAGATCAAGGTTTCCGAAGGCGACGAGGTCGAAGAGGACGATGTTCTGGCCCTGATCGAGTAATGGGTTGAAACGCTCCCGCCCGCGACTTCCCCAGACAGGGGAGGGCCGGCATGAATCGATAAACCTGCTGATGAGAACGAGTGGAGAAGAACGATGAGACCGTATTTCGAAAAGATGACCGAGTTCGGCAAGGCGCTGAAAAAGGGACAGATCAAGAGGGGCGCGGCAAACGCCGAAATGGCCAGGGAGGGCGAGGCGGCGGTTGGCCTCGAGGTTGCGCGCGTTAAAAACGCGGGGTTCTCCGAGGAGAAGATCAACGCCAGGGGTCAGATGACCGTGTGGCAGCGCCTCGATTATATCCTGGACCCGGGCACCTGGTGCCCCCTTCACACCCTGTACAACCCCGCCGACAACGAAGAGGGCACCACCAACGTCATCGACGGCATCGGAAGGATCGAGGGAAAATGGGCGGTGATCATCGGCTTCGACAACAAGGTGATGGCCGGCGCATGGCTCGCCGGGCAGTACGAGAATATCCTGCGGGTCACCGACCTTGCAAAACGCCTCCACATCCCCCTGGTCTGGCTGGTGAACTGCAGCGGCGCCAAGCTCACGGAGCAGGAGCAGTTCTATGCCAACCGGAGGGGCGCGGGAACCCCCTTTTACCGGCACTCCGAGCTCAACCAGCTGGGCATCCCCGTGCTTGCGGGCATCTACGGCACCAACCCCGCAGGCGGCGGCTACCAGAGCATCAGCCCCACCATTCTCTTTGCCCACAAGAACTGCAATATCGCGGTGGGGGGCGCGGGTATCGTCAGCGGCATGGCCCCCAAGGGACATTTCGACGAGGAGACCGCCGAGGCGATCATCGACAAGGCACGCCACTTCAAGGGCAACCCTCCCGGAACCGTAAAGACCCATTACGATGAAACCGGCTTCTTCCGCTATGTATACGAGGAGGAGACGGGCGTCCTGGACGGCCTCAAGTCCTATATGAAGGAGGTGCCCGCCTACCATCCCAAATACTTCCGGGTGGCGGAACCCGCCGAACCCAGATTCCCCGCCGAGGAGCTCTACAGCCTCCTTCCCATGGAGCCCAAGATGGTCTACGACTTCGACGAGGTCCTGGCAAGGCTGGTGGACGGAAGCGAGCACATGGAGTTCCGGCCGGGTTACGGCCCGGAGGTGTACACGGGACTCTGCAAGGTGGACGGCTTTCTCGTGGCCTGCATCGGCAACCGACAGGGTTACCTGGGAAAGGATTACCCCGAGTACGCGGACTACCCCGGCATGGGCGGAAAGCTCTACCGCCAGGGGCTTATCAAGATGAACGAGTTCGTCACCCTCTGCGGCAGGGACCGGATACCCATTATCTGGTTCCAGGACACCTCGGGCATCGATGTGGGGGACACGGCGGAAAAGGCCGAGCTCCTCGGGCTGGGCCAGAGCCTTGTCTACTCCATCCAGCAGACGGACGTTCCCCAGACCCTGGTGGTCCTGAGAAAGGGGACGGCCGCCGCGCACTACCTCATGGGCGGTCCCCAGGGCAACGACCACAACGCCTTCACACTCGGCACGGCCGCGACGGAGATCAACGTGATGCACGGTGAAACGGCGGCGGTGGCCATGTATTCAAGGCGCCTTGTCAAGGAAAAGGATGCGGGAAGGCCCCTCGGACCCGTGATCGACAAGATGAACAAGATCGCTTCGGAGTACCGGGAGAACTCCCGGCCCATCTACTGCGCCAAGACGGGGCTGGTGGACGAGGTGGTGCCCCTTGGCGAGCTTCGGAACTACCTTACGGCTTTCGCGGGTTCGGCGTACCAGAATCCAAAATCCATCTGTCCGCAGCACCAGATGATTCTGCCGAGAATCATCAAGGGTTAAACAGACAGTACCCGCCGCCCGGAACCTTTCGGGCTGCGGGCACGTCCCTCTTCGAACCATCGACAACCCAACGTTCATGCCGGAACCGTTGCCCGCCAATGGTAAGGCTCCCCGTTTTGCACCGTATTCGCCTTCAAAACTCGCTCCTGCACGTCGCTTCCGGGCAATTGGCGCGGTTCCCGAGAGTTGATGCACTCGTTGAAAGACCGAACCCGGTTCTTCGATCACCCCTTGAAACGCAAGTCGACCGAGTCGAACACGGCGGCTAACGGCCCAAAACAGGATTGTCGGCTTCCAAGGAACGATTGAGCCGACATGCTGATGAGATCAGGTTGCGAAGGCGGTGTCGACCCGAGCACGGAGCAAATGACCGTGGTCCTTTTGGGATATACGGCACCAGCGGGCCGGCGTGCTTTTTACGGGGCCGTCAGGCAACCTCGAACCCTTGAGGCAGAATTTCTCCATCGTCGTTTACGACCTTCAACCCCCTGGGAGGGTTGTTCGCCGCAAAGCCCCGGGCGACCGTTTCTCTTCTTTCGACCGTCTCGTGAACCAGGTCGGAGTGTCGTATGACCCTCTTCTTGTTCGCGATAATATCCATGCCGGGTTTCCTGCAGGGGGCGTCGGAGTCCATCAGGCCCATATGCTTTTTCAGGTGTTTGTCCGGAATTTCGATGCCCAGGGTCATGGCCCGCTTCATCATCCACACCAGGGAGATACTGGACAGGGCCTCATTCTCGTTCCCCCCTCCCACGTCCGAATGAAATCCCCGGAACCATACTTCGGAGATATTCAAGGCGGCCCTGTCCGAGTAGGCGTTCTGCACCACCCGTGTCAGCGGAAACCCCTGCCGTCTCTCATCCAGGGCAACGACATGAAAGCAGTTCTCCACATTTTCCGGAACGGTCAGGTTGTAACCGATATTGATCTCGTTTCCCGGCATGCCGAAAGATGCCACGGTATCCCAGATCCCGATAAAGTTGACGGTCGGGCTGTCCGTTTCCAGCACCCCCTTGTCGTTTATCTCATTGGCGAACTCAAGCGCCAGCGCGGCTCCCCTGCTGAAGCCGATAATATCGATCCGCTCATCGCCCTTCCTGAAGTTTTCCTCCAGACGATCCATTGCCTCCTCGATCCGCTGCTCGCCGCCGGCACCGAAGATCGAACCGAAGAACTTGCCCAGGAGCCCCTTTCTGGTACCGACCCCCGGAACGTAAAAACATTTCCCCGCTCCCGTGTACGCCTCCTCGTAAGCATTGTAAAATTTCAGGACGTTGGTATCCTTACCGTCTCCGGGGTTATCCTCGTTTCCAGTTCCGTCGAATGCATAGATTGCCATGGCGCACCTCCTGTTTTCCCTTTATGATGAATTAATAAGACGGGCATAAAAAAGATATTAATACACACAGCCCAAAATGCAGCCGATTTCATTTCAAGCCGCATCATCCCCTTTTATTGCACCCGCCGCTCGACGCACTCCGCGCTTCCCCTTCCGCCGCAGGCCCATCCACATCGGCCCTTGAGAAACCATCTTCCTCCACCGGGATACCGCACGCTGCCGGGAAGTAAGATCTTGACAGTCCATGTTATTTTGCTTAGGGCTCTACCGGTGGTCCCGGCGGGATCCGCCGGCAAAACCGTTTGTTTCCGCCGCCCCCCCGAATAATGAAGGAGAGAGGCTAAGTAAATGGAAGGCAACACCGAAAAACTCACCACCCTTTCCCGGGCCGTGGAAACCTATGTCAAGGAGGGTTCCCATATCAGCATCGGCGGTTTTACCATCAACAGAAACCCCATGGCCGCCGTCCGGGAGATCATCCGCAGGAAGCTGCGCAACCTTCATCTCTATGCCCACTCCAACGGCCAGGGCCTGGATGAACTCATCGGCGGGGGCTGCGTTTCAAGGGTGGAGCTCGCATACGGGGGCAACGGGAAGTTCGCCTCCACCTGCATCCGGTTCAAGCGGGCGGTCCGCGAGGGCAGCGTCCTTGTGGAGGATTACTCCAATTACCACATGTCCCTGAGATTTCTTGCCGGCGCCATGGGCTTGCCGTTCCTTCCCACGCGCTCGGGACTCGGCTCCGATATCCTTACCGTCTGGGGCTTCCCCGAAGAGATGCGGGCAGAGGACCCCACGCTCCCGGATCGCAAACTCACCGTCATGGACAACCCCCTGGGGGACTGGGGGGAGGCGAAAAAGCTCGTGGCCGTTCCCGCCATATTTCCGGATGTGACGATCATCCACGTTCAAAAGGCCGACCCGAGGGGAACATGCCGCATCGAGGGCCTGCCTTTCGGGGACGTGGAACAGGCAAGGGCGGCAAAACATCTTATCGTGACCTGCGAGGAGGTGGTGGACACAGAAACCCTTTCAAGGGAACCGGAAAGGAACCAGCTCCCCTTTGTCCATGCCGACGCCGTGGTCCACCTTCCCTTCGGGGCCTATCCCACCGCCTGTCACAACCATTACGATTACGACCCCGACTACCTGAAGGGGTATGCCGCCGCAGCCGGGGACGATGCCCTGTACGAAAGGCATCTTTCGGATACGATCCACGCGCGCGAAGGTCACGACGATTTCCTCCGGCATGTGGGAGAAGCGCGACTGGCGGCAATCAGGGCCGATAAAAATCGCGGTTATGCGAAAAACCTGAGGAGAAATTAGCCCTGTCCGAAGATTACACACCCAGGGAGATGATGGCCGTTACAGCGGCGCGTGCCGTGAAAAACGGCGATATCGTGTTCTGCGGCACCGGCATCTCCATGCTCGCGGCAATGGCCGCCAAGAAGATCAACGCCCCGGAGAGCGTCGTGTTCTTCGAGACCGGCGCCATCGATTCCCTTCTCGAGGAACTCCCCCTTGCCGTGGCGGATCCGAGGGTGATGTACGGGGCCTCGTCCCACAACGGCCTTCTGGATGCCTTCTCCTTCATGCAGAACAGGAACACCGGAAAAAAGGTTCTGGGGATCATCGGGGCCGCCCAGATCGACCGCTTCGGCAATACCAACGCCACCGCCCTCGGCGACTACCGCCGGCCCTCCGCCCGTTTTCCGGGCAGCGGCGGCGCCTGCGACGTGGGATCATTTGTTGCCCGGAGCATTATCTTCATGGGACAGGAGAAGAGAAAGTTCGTTGAAACCCTCGACTATCTCACCACCCCCGGACACCTCACCGGCCCGGGTGCAAGGGAGGCTGCGGGTCTTCCGCCCGGGGGCCCCGAGCTTGTGGTCACGGATATGGCGGTAATGAAATTCGACCGGGATACCAAGGAGATGTACCTTGCCGGCTGCTACCCCGGCATCTCCCCCGAAGCCGTGCTGGAAAGAATGTCCTTTTCAATCGATGTCACAAGGGCCGGGAAGGTGGCGCCGCCCACCGCCTTTGAACTCGCGACCCTGAGGGAGGCCTGTGACCCCGAGGGGCTTATACTGGGGTAACCCCGCAAGCCCCCCGGACCATGATATTTATCGATCAGTCCCCGGGTCTTCGGCACCAGAACGCAAAATACTTTCCCTCCTTGGCCGGACCGCCGCCCGCAAGGGTGTCGGCGGTTTCAACATCCACGAATCCGGCCTCCTTCAAGAGGGGAACAATCTCGTTTACCCCGTACATTCTCCCGGACTCGACGATCTTGACGACCCTGTTTTCGGCCGGATACACAAAGCTGCTGTTTTCGTGAAAATGGGTTTCATCGGCCCATTTTTCGGAAAGGGCGAAGCAATCGGACAGCTCCCGCCAGCCGCGCACCTTTTCAAAGGGGGGGACCTTGGGTTTGCCTGCCACGTTTGATACAAACCATCCCCCCGGTTCCAGTGAATTGCCGACACGGATAAATGTTTCCAGCAGCTCCCGTTCGCCAAGGTGCCCCGGGCAGTACCACCCGGCCCACGCCAGTGAGAACATCTTCTCCTCGGACAGATCGTCACTCGACATTTTCCGGAAGTCAACCGCGACATCGGAATCCGCCATATGCTCTTTTGCCTTTTCGATATACCGGTCACCGGGATCAAAGGCCGTCACCCCAAAACCCCGTTTTGCAAAGGCTACTGCATGATACCCCAGGCCGCATCCGATATCCAGTATCCTGGAGGGTGGTTTAACGGGTGCAATGGCCAGGATCTCATCGAGCATTCGCTCGGCTATTTCAGGGGTATTGAACAGCCAGTCCTTATAGTATTTCATCAGGATTTCCTGGACCAGCGGATGATCCCAGGACCACGGCACCTCGATAATTTCAGCGTCCATTATAACTCCAATGCCCTTTGTACAGCAACAATCGGCTGTATATGTAGAGTTGATATTACACCGGCACACCGGGTAACATTATAAGCGAACAGTCACCGAACGTCATGCACCGGCAGGTAAGTCTCCCGTCGGCCATAGGAAAATTCGGAACTTGCTCCAGGGAGTTCCCTTTTCCATACCGTTTTTATCAATTTTCAAGCAAGTGACCGGGTTGGCGTAAATCAGGTTATTTCCCTGGAAGAATTCTGTCAACGAAAAAAAGGAATGTCGCACTTTACAAACATTTGGCCATGTTTTCTTTTGTAATCCCGAGTGGCCCATAAAAAACGCACCTCGAAAAACCGCTCACATAATAAAGGGTTCGCCGCCCACACGGTTCACTAAATGCCTTGATTGAAAAGTCTACTTCTGACTTTTTACGAGCGCATAAATCTTTAAGATGGAAAATACGTATTTATACGTAGTATAGCGACAAGCAGTACTACCCACCACAAGCAAAGACAATTTCCGAGTAAGAAAAACACTTGAGATAACATGCAAATTATGCTTTATCTTAACGATATTCATTGTTCAGAAAAAACATGGTTTCAATTTTGATTGCGAACGATTCCCTGCCGTCGGGGTTTGGTCTTATTAAGGGAAATTTTTCATTTACATCCCTCAGTATCGAATATCAACCGTCAAAGACACAAATTGTCAACAACTTCCGCCGGCAACAGCTGTCTCGGAAATTTGCTTATTCCAGGCCGGCTTGACCTCGACAATGTAATTTTTCTCATATTATTAGTGTATTAATTATTACTTAGCATTGGTAACTATGAGGCATTGCAAATGTCATGAGCAACAACCACCCGAACGCGACCCTATTTTTTCACAGGTATTTTCTCCAACCTCGGTTTTGAGCAGAAGAGATGGATCACCAGAATATCAACACTATTAATTGGGAGATGACTATGAAGTGGGAAAAATTTAAATTCTTCGGCACTGGACAAAAAACGAAAGCGAACAGCGGGAATCGGCATTCCCGAACAGGGATTATTCTTGTTTTCGGACTCCTTGCCCTTTTGGCGACAGGTTGCGCAACCGTAGACCCCAAACCATTTACCAAATTCAATGCGCTTGCCAAGGAATTATCCGGAGTGGACAACGTTGCGCAAACGCAATTTCAACAGGAGAAGGAATTTTGGATGTCCAAGTATGGTACGGATCCGAAGCAAGCTGCGGGATTGTTCCTTACCATCATACCGGATTACGACTATAAATTCAGTTTCAAGGATGACGTACCGTATTTCATTAAATGGAAACAGTTTCAATCCGGTATTTCGGGACTTAATTCGGGTTTCATCCGCTATACGGAATTGCTTGCCGAGCTGGCGGGCGGTGACCTGATAAAGGGCGAGGATTTTAAAAAACTGGCGGAAGACCTTAATACCAATTTAAGGGATGCCCTGTTGGCCTTGAATCCACCCAAAGAGGGGGAAAGCGGCCCGGATGAGAAGGGGCCGGCGCTTTTTTCCACTGTTGCGGCGGAAGGGGCAAGAACACTTATCGAATATAAACGCAAGGAAAAATTAATCGAGATTTTAACGGACAATCAGGAAAAGGTGGATACTATACTTGGCCATGCAAAAGAGGGTATCGAAATCATGGCGGACAATACGAGAGTAATGTATGAGTTCAATTCGAATAAGGTGAGAAACTCATTGCCTTCGCTGGCAATAAATAAAAGGCAGGCGCAATCCGAAAGCATTTATGCAGACAGTCTTGTGACCGCCACCACCCTGGATCTGCTGAAATCCCTGGCTAATACGTATGACTCTTTGAGTTCGGCCCATCGAAATTTAGCCGCCTCCCTTGAGGATGATCAAATTTCACTTAGCGCTCTATCATCCAATATTTCCCGTGTCGTAAAACTGTATAAGGAGTTGGCAAAGGCCAACGAGGAGGCGGAAAAAAGTCGAACAGCAGCACAATAACAACATATCGCGCCCATCCGTGAAACACGGCAGGGACTTTCATGAACATTTCAGGAGGTATGAATCATGTCAAATGTGGCCTTAAAAAGAAATCGACGCGCATTGCATAAATGTCTCGACATTTACAGAAGCGTCTCCGATGCCCAGTTTGCTCTACTGATGGATAAGAAAATTGATGAAGCCAAAGAACTTGAAATCAAACTCGATGAATTAGAGAAAGCCATCAACAAGCTGCGAGGAAAGATTTTAGATGACTGGCTTGCCAAAATACCTGCCCTGTTGACCGAGCTTGGAAACATGAGAACCGGAGTTCAGGATGCGGTCGACGATATAAAGGATGACGTGGAAACGGCACAAAGAGTTGTCGAGTTGGTCGGCAAGGTCGACAATGTGATCAAATTTATCGGACCTTTGCTTGCCTGATTAACACATAAGCGACGCATCACCCGGCCTGCAAACGGCATTGCTCGCTCCACGCGCCGCCTTTTGCCGCCGGTGATGCGATTCGTGATAAAAGTTTACCCAGGCACCTGGAATTTGTTTTAAAGTGCTTCCATGGATTCACCGGGATCGTTTGTCGAATACCCCCGGCGAAATGGGAAGAAAAACGGTGATGGTGCAGCCGGCCGCCCCCCTGTTGTTGGCCGCATTCACCCTGCCGCCCATGGCGGTCACGAACCTTTTGACAAGGGCAAGACCGATTCCCGTTCCGCGGGTATTTCGAACCAGTTCGCTCTCCGCCCTGAAAAAATCGTCGAAGATCCGCTTGAGGGCCGACTCGGGAATCCCGGGCCCCTTGTCCGTAACGCTTATCTCCATCTCCTTTCCCCGTCGGCGCACCCCGATGGTGATCTCCCGATTTTTTGCCGTCTTGCCGAACTTCATACTGTTCTCAACCAGGTTGATCAACACCTGGATCATCATCTCCCTGTCGTAGGAGAAAATCGCGTCGTTGTCCATCCGGACCTCCAGGGAGAATCCTTCCTGGCGCAATTTTTCCCGCATCACGGCGGCGACCTCAACGACCACCTCCTCGAGGGTGCCCTCGGTGGGATTCATGTATCGCTTCTTCTTTTCGAGCCTGGAAAACTCCAGCACGTTGTCGATCAGGCGGGAGAGTCGGGCGCTCTCCGAGCCCAGTATCCTGAAATAATCCTGCTCCCGCTCCCTGCTCCGGGCGATCCCCTGTTCGAGCATCTCGATGTACATGCGGATGTTGGTCAGGGGGGTCTTCAGCTCATGGGTCACGGACGACACAAAGGAAGCCCGCCGCTCCGAGAGTTCCACGAGGGTTCGGGCACTTCGGTAAACGGCATAGAGGCCGAGCAGAAGAATGAGAATCGAGGCGCCCATGACGAGGTTGAGGGTCTTGCGGCTTGCCGATCTCGGGATCCGGTCGCACGTGAGGGTCGCGCGGATAAAGGAGAAGGGGCGGGGGAAGGTCCGCTCGAGGGAAAATATGGGTCTCTTGGCCGGGGTTCCGCTTTTTATGGTGCCGATCTCCCTTTCCCGGTCCAGGACCTTAAGGGAAAGCCCGGTGAACCGGGCCAGGGGTTGGCCGGCAAAATGGGTTTCCGCCATATGCTTTAAAAAAGGCTCGGTCAGGAGTACGAACCCCTGACGGAATACCCGGTTGTCGATCACGATACGCCTGAAGATAAGAATGCGTCCGTCGTCGATAACAAGCGACTGCATGGGATCGACCTCCACCCGGAATGTACCGTCCTCCAAAAGGGGCTCGCTTTCTTCGTCCGGGACACCATCTGCCGCCAAAGCGGTTTCACCCAAAGCCCTTATTTCCACTGTCCTGGTGGAAAAGCCGTCGACCGCGCTACCGGCCCCCATTGCACTTGCCGCCCCGGTCACCTTTTCCGGAGCACTCGCCGTCCCGATTCCGGGCGCCCCTTTGGCCGTTAGCACTCTTTTCGCGGCGGATCTTTTTCCCGGAGCACCTGCTCCCGTTTCATCCCCGGGATCTTCAAGGATCCGGGTCCGCCCCACGCCGGCGGATCTTCCGGATCGATTCGAAGTCGAATCATCCCTGTCGGCTTCACCGGAACCCACCGGCAAAGGAGTCGCGGGGGCAGGCGGGAGGCTCCTATCCTCCTTGGTTGGCCTCTCGTATTTCGCCCCCCTCCCCCTGGAGCGGGACGCCGACGACGACGACGCGAAGACATTTTTCCCTTCCGTTTCCATGGAGGGAGCCCCGGCAAGGGCGGTGTTCAGCTTTTCCCCGAGCGCGCCTTCAGCGGAGCGTTTCGCTCTTTTTTTTGCGGGGTACCCGCCTGTTTTTTTCTTACCCGGCAAGGGGGCTTTCGCCGCCGGGTCGATGTTCAGGGCCTGCCTTACGCTGACCTCCTCCACCCGGCTTTCCTTCCGGCCCAGGTATGATTTCTGTTTTTTCTGCCTGGAGAAATCAAAATACTTTTGCGCGATCCCCGGCGGTGTTGCCTCGGCTTCCGCTTGCCCGGGCGGTTCCGCCTTTTCCCTTGTTACGGCAGCCTTCATCTCCGCCGGTTTAAAGGGAAGCTTTTCGGAGACCTTCGAGCGTTTATCGTTGAGGAGGCGATTGACCTCGGAGAGACGCGCCGTCAGCCCCGCAAGTTCCGGGGGAACGTCGGAAATGTCCGGCAGCAGCGGGGATTGAAACGAGCCGTCCGGGTTGCTCTGAAGGTATCCCAGGAGCCAGGACTTTTCCGAGGGCCGGGACAGATCGGCCTTGGGCGCGTTGCCCGGACCGGGGGAGGCGTGGGTGTACTCGTCCACCGCGCGGGCCTCCTCCTCCTGAATCATGGCCGCCAGCTCCTCCTCCATCCGTTCGAACAGGGTGGCGGCAAAATAACGCAACTCCGATATCTCCTCCTGCTCCATGCTCCGGTAGGTATGCCACACAAGGTAGCCCATGGGAACGGAGAGGCAGGCGCAAAAAAGGAGTATGAACAGCTTAAGTCTCTTCATCTTCCGGCTCCAGACGGTATCCCTGGCCCCGGATCGTCTTTATCAGATCCGTTCCAGGGGCAAGCGTCTCGATCTTTTTCCTTAATTTCAGCACGTGGATATCCACCGTCCGGGTCTCGATATCCGTGTCCGCATAGTTCCACACCTCCACGAGTAGCTCCTTCTTGGAAACGATCCGGTCACTGAAACGATGGAAGTATACGATCAGATCCATCTCCCTTCTCGTGAGCGCAACCGATTGCTTTCCCCTGGCGGCCGTCAGCGTCTTACCGGAGAAGCGGATGCCGCCGAGCATGATCTCCCGGTCGCCGGGATTCTTTCCCACCCTGCGCAGGAGGGCCTCAAGGCGCACCATCAGCTCCCTGAGGGAAAAGGGTTTGCTCACATAGTCGTCGGCCCCCGCCTTGAAGCCCTTCACGATATCCTCTTCGGCCCCCTTGGCCGTGAGCATCACGATCGCCTGTCCCGGCTTTTGCCTTCTCACGTTCCGGCAGATGGTGAAGCCGTCCATGGTGGGGAGCATCACATCCAGAATAATCAGATCGAATTGCCCCGATACCGCCCTGTCCAGCCCCTCCCCCCCGTCTTCCACCCCTTCGGCCCGGTATCCGTTGAAGACCAGCACATCCAGAAGCCCCTGGAGAATCGAAGGGTCGTCTTCAACCACGAGAATATCCGCCCTGGCTTTTTTCATCTTTTCTCCTTCCCGCCAACCCCGGTCAACCCCATCCGGCATCCGCCCCGCCTTCGCGGCTCCGATCGGAAATTAAAAAATACGCATACCACTTTATATCACGCCGTCTCCCCTTCAAAGCAAAACTTATGCAAAAAAACCCGCGGCCAGTTTTACATTAGTTTGAATTGAAGAATAAATACAAAACATTAGAATACAAATCAGGAGACAACACAAACCGCAAAGGAAAGGAGCCCATTATGAAAAATCACGGAATCAGAACCCTGGCCGTCGTCTGCTGCCTCGTTTTCGCGACCTGCGGGATCAAGGCATATGCAAACAAGGAAAAGGAATCGGGCGGTCCGGCCCCGCCGGTTCGGGTTGCCGAAAACGGAAATATCGGCGTTACCGCCGCCCTGGTTCGGGACAAGGTGTTCTCCGGGGGGGACGGCATCGTGGAGCTCTCCCTGACCCTCTCGGCCCACGGGGAAGCCGTCCCCCAAAACGGTCAACTGAACAACGTGGACATGGTGATCGTCCTGGACCGGAGCGGGTCCATGCAGGGTGAAAAGCTCGGTCATGCAAGGGAAGCCGTTGTAAAACTCCTGAACCTCCTTGGGGCGGGGGACCGCTTTGCCCTTGTGAGCTATTCCGACAGGGTGCGCGTTCACACGGGCCTTGTCCCGGTAACCCTGGGAAACCTCGCGTCATTGACCGCAATGGCCAGGGAGATCTCCCCCGGCGGGGGCACCAACCTCGGTGCCGGCCTCGGAAGGGGGCTGGACACCCATGCCGCCGCCAAAAGCATCGGAAACAGGGGAAGGGTGATCCTTATCTCCGACGGCCTAGCCAACCAGGGGATCACCGATCCTTCCGCCCTCGCCCGAATCGCATCCTCCGCCACAAGGCGGGAACTTACCGTGAGCACCGTTGGCGTGGGCATGGATTTCAACGAACAGCTCATGACCCTTCTTGCCGACCACGGTACGGGAAACTACTATTTTCTCGAAAACCCCACCGCCTTTGCCGGGGTGTTTGAAAAGGAGTTCCGGGACGGTTCGACCGTTGCCGCATCGGGGGTTGCCGTGGAAATTCCCCTTCCCCGGGGCGTCTCCCTGGTCCATGCCTCCGGGTATCCCATTGAACTCAGAAACCAAAAGGCGATTTTTTACCCCGGCGACCTTGTTGCCGGAAGGACAAGGAGGGTCTTCCTGCGCCTGAAGGTCCCCACCGGAAAGGGAGAGACCCACGCCGTCCGGGGCATCCGGGTGAGCTGGCAAAAAGAGGACCAGCCCTTTTTCAAGGTGATTCCGGGTTCCCTCGAAATCAGCTGCGTCGACGATCCCCATGAGGCCGCGGGCTCGGTGAACAAGGGGGAGTGGGCAAGAAAAGTAATACAGTCGGATTACAACCGGCTCAAGGAGGAGGTCGCGGGGGATATCAGAAAAGGGGACGAGAAAAAAGCCCTCGGCCGAATAGAGGCCTACCGTTCGGAAAAGGCGACCATGAACCGGGTCGTCGAATCCGAAGCGGTCAAGGGCAACCTTGAAAACGATGTTGAAGCCCTTCGGCAAACGGTCAAGGACACCTTTTCCGGGCCTGCCGCAGCCGTTCCCATGAAACGGAAGAAAAATGCCAAGGTGATGCAGTATGAAGGGTACAAGGGTAAACGTTCCGCCAATTAGGGTTCGGACTGGTTTGTCCCATGATCAAGCGGGAGAGAACGCCTCGATTAAAAACGGAAGAAAAATGCCGGGGTGATCCGGTATGAAGGATACGGAGGAAATTGCTCGGGCAACCAGGATTCGGCCAAGTTTTGCCCCATGATCAAGCGGGAGAGAGCGCCTCGATTGGAAACAGAGGAAAAATGCCGGGGTGATCCGGTATGAAGGATACGGGGGATATTTATTCGGGCAACCGGGATTCGGCCAAGTTTTGCCCCATGGTCAAGCGGGAGAGAACTCCTCGATTAGAGAGAGAAGCTGTTTTTTCTTTATGGGTTTGACAAAGTGGGCGTCACACCCGGCATCGAGGGTTTTCTCCCGGTGCTCCAAAAGGGCATGGGCGGTAAGGGCCACGATGGACACCGGCGCAAGATCGTTCTCCTTTTCCCAGCTTCTGATGGTTCGCGTTGCGGTCAAACCGTCCATCACCGGCATCTCGATATCCATGAGCACCATGTCGTACTTATTCTCCTTGAACTTTTTCACCGCAACCGCGCCGTTGGCGGCCACATCCAGGCTGCATGGGCTCTTTTTCAGGAATGCCTTGATCAGGTTGCTGATATCCTCGGTGTCCTCGGCAAGCAGTATCCGCCTTTTCCTTCCGAATATTCCGTCGGCCGATTCGGATACAAGGGGCTTCCCCTCCATATTAAAAGCAGCGGTTTTTGGGGCCCCGGTTTCGGCCCCATCGATCACCGGGGGCCTCCCCACTGCCCCGCCCCCTTTGGGCGCGGCGCCCTTTTTCCACGTATCGCCCGATACAGGCCCCGGGGGAGGTGTCGTGATCAAGCGGGAATCTGCTTCGTCCGGCACCGCCGAAACCCGCCATGCCGCTTCCGGGAGGGAGTGCTTCGGCACTTTTTGGGGGGTAAAGACCGGTTTGATATTCTCCCTTCCGAGCGCGGTATTGACGCCGGCGAACAGCTCTCCCCGCTTGACCGGCCTGGTGAGCCTGCTGCCGACCCCGAGCGCCTTTGACTCAATCAGATCCCCTCCCTTCATGGAGGAGAGGGTCACAACGGCGGCATATTGGAGCACCCGGTTCTTTCGCATGATCGAAAGAAACCTGAAAGCGTCCATGTCGGAAAGGGGGGTGCCGAGTATCACCAGGTCGTAGGGCCTGCCCCTGTCCAGGGCTCCAAACAGCGCCGCGAGTCCCTCCTCTCCTTTCCTTTTCACGCGGGTTTCGGCTCCCTGTTCCGAGAGCATTCCGGAAACAACCTCCCCCGTGCTCCGGTTTTCTTCAAGTATCAGAATCTTGAGTCCCTTCATGGAGAGAAGGGGCTCTTTCTTCTCCTTTTCCCCGGACACCTGGAATCTTGCCGTGAAACCGAAGCGGCTTCCCCTGCCCGGGGCGCTCTCGACCCAGATCCGCCCGCCCATCATTTCGGTGAGACGCCTTGCGATCAAGAGGCCCCGCCCCTTTTCTCCCAGCCGCCGGGTGAAAGCCCCATCCTTGAGCAGGACACTTTCAAAAAGCCCCCCCTGCCGCTCCTTTTCGATCCCCGGCCCGGTATCCTTGACCGCGGACACAAGCTCCACCCATTTTTCATCGCGGCTATTCAGCCCGACCTCGACAAAGACCTCCCCTTCACGGGTGAACTTCACGGCATTTTCCAACAGGTGAATAAGTATCTGCTTGAAACGGGTGGGATCCCCAACAACCCTCTCCGGCACATCCCCCTGTATCCGGCAGATCAGCTCAAGCCCTTTTCCATGGGCGGCACCGGCCATGGCCGCGCAGGTGTTCTCCACAACCCCTGCGGGGTCGAAACGGCCGACGTTCATCGCAAAATTGCCGGCCTCCACGATGGAGGCCGCAAGGGCCCGGTTAATCGTATTCCACAGCTCGTCGCAGGTGCCGGAGATGGTCTCCACATACTCCCGCTGCTCGGGCGCGAGGGGCGACTTCAGGAGGAGCTCGGCCATTCCCTTCACGGCATCCATGGGCTCCCTGACGGCCTGCTCGATACCGGCAAGGCGCTCCCCCCTTGCGATGTTCGCCATATCCGCTTTAAGGGCGGCCTCCCTGGCCCTTTCCCCCATCTCCCTGAGTTCCCTGTTTTCCTCGGCAAGTTCCCGGTTCTTCTCCTCGGCGGCGCTCCTTTCCGCCGCGAGTTTTTCGGCGATATTCTTTCGTTCCAGGATCTCGTACCCGAGCCGGTCGGCGAGCTCCCCGTGTGCTTCGCATCTCCTGGAGACCTCGGCCGCAACGCTTTCCCGGACGGTCGCAATTTCAAGGGTCATCCGCGCAAGCTCCGCCCCCTTCCCGGCAAGCCCCCTGCCCATGGCCTCGATCCCCCTTTCGAGGCGCCGCCACCCGTTCTTTTCCGTCCCATCCGGAGAGACGTCGGTTCCGGAAGGATCGTTTTCCACGATTTTTTCCACATCCGCCACAAGGCCGCTTCCGGAAGGATCGTTTTCCACGATTTTTTTCACATCCGCCACAAGCCCGCTTCCGGAAGGATCGTTCTCCACGACCTTTTCCACATCCGCCACAAGGCCGCTTCCGGAAGGATCGTTCTCCACGACCCTTTCCACATCCGCCACAAGTTTTTCGAGGGGACGGGTGAACATGCGCCGGAACAGCAGGAAGAAGGTCCCCCAGAACAGGGCCCCCTGGACGGCCGCGACTGCCGCCGGCATCCAGGGTCCCGGCACCCGGCTCTCCCCCGTTCCGACAACCCCGTACTCGAAATAGAGCGTCGCGGCCATGCCCGCCAGGGTCAACACCAGATAGCAGGCAAAGAGGAACAGCGGAAATCTCCCGGCCATGGATACTCCATTATCCTTGTTTTGCGCTTTCGCCATATCAGGAGCCTGCCTCCCCGGGAAAAATGTTCGTCAATCCTTCCCCCGACACAAATTACAAATATTACCCCGCCGCGTCGCGGCGGCCTCGGCGCCGGCGAACACGGCATAAGGAATGCTTGACGTTATTAAAGCGGCAATTAAGAAGTACAGCTTTTCAACTCGGAAAAGCTCATGAAACCAACCACATGACGACATCACAGGTTTGCGTGTTTAGTTGCCGGTTTAATAAGTCGCGCCCAGGGCCGACCTCTCCGGGTACTCTTCTTCTCCGGGAAAGCCGGCATCCCCGAAGCACGGCACGGCGAAGCCGCAAAGGGGCAACGTAAAACTCGCGCCGAAGCGCCGCAGCGCTTCAAGTGCTTTGTTCAGGCGTTTTGTAAGGTATGTCGGAGTCTGGGCAACTAACTGATCGTAAAGAAGCTGTTGGACGATTGTTGGATTATGTTACGGTAATACACACCGAGGGTCAAGGAGAAAGCAAACCCCGGGTTTGCCACGGGACCGGTTTTCATATATAGGTGGTTCCCAAGCGGCACCCGCAGG